>JFJP01038458.1_pt1 | contig 31544 bp, 14 predicted proteins | sample 431651 | NCBI WGS metagenome assembly JFJP01 (sample SAMN02602958, study PRJNA72255) | Microbial mat metagenome, whole genome shotgun sequencing project. | biome: fresh water; feature: sink hole; material: water; isolation source: purple microbial (photo- and chemosynthetic) mats found in... | reverse complement strand
AATCAGCTTCCCATTTAACTGATAAGCAGAATAAGCAGGAGCAACTCCTTTATTCGTCCATTCAATTTCAAACGACAACTTTCTGTTTTTGAGTTCAGTTGTATTGACTGATTTTGGGAAATACCAGTAACCGCAGATGTTGAGAATTTCAATGGTGAAATCGGGATTATCTGTCAACCACTCTCCCATATATCCATGATACCCAACATAAGTAGGTCTGATAATTTTTACCGAATTGCGAAACACATCAGCTCCGGTGACACCAAATTCAGGAATAGTATCTTTCCCGTTTTTCCCCAGCCAGTATCCGTTTGCCTTTACTTTTGGGTAATGCTCCAGTTCAAAAACCGTGGGCATTGTTTTATAGGGTTCGCTAAAAAATTCCGGATGCCTTACCGTCCATGTTTTAAGGTCGTTTTCCATGTAACCTTGCACCATTGGGCTGTCGTCGCGCAGGGAAATTCTATTTTGCACTGCATAATTCAGTAATAACTTTTTCTCTTCTTCCGATTTGGTTGAAGCCAGCAAATCATCAGCCACAATCAGTTGTGTTTTTTTGTAGTGCTTTAAATAAAGGTTTATGTGTGTTTCAACTTCTTTAAAGGTAGGAGGAATACGGGTTGAACTCCAGGTGTGACCTTCGCCCCAATCACCAATACTCCCAACATCAATATATCTTAGCCATTCTTTGCCATCGTATCTTTCGGCAAATGCTTTATGAAAATTATCCAATTTCTCAAGATAAACCGGATCGTCCCAATCAGGAGTCCATGAAGGAGAGCCATATTCAGGACGTTCAATCCCTTTTGCTCCAGCCTGAACAACCCAATATGGTGTAGCATAACGTATTCCATCTATTTCTTTGGGCACTGCATGTGGAGCCACACCTGTTTCTTTACACGAAATCCGGAATGATATTTTGTATCCGATCGGCACATATTTATCCACAATGTCATCAATATACGACCAGTCGTAATTACCTTCTTCAGGCTCCAGAAAAGCCCAAGCCAGGCGCAGATACAAATGATCCATTCCCGGAAAACCGGTCAAATCCTTCTCATCCTGGATAAGGTATTTATGAATGCCGTTGTCGAGCATGTGGTGATACCAGCCTTTGTCGGGATTTGCCAATGGTCGGATGGTATCCCATTTGGTAGTCAGATCTGTATTCAGGGCAACAAAGTTTGTGTTCGTTGAACAAGAAACCATCAGTCCTGTGAGCAAAAAATAAAATAATCTTTTCATTCAATGGAATTTTATATCTAACTGAAAAAGAATCAATTAATTCTATTATTTGTTTGGAGAAATTTCAGATTTAGGAATATTTGGCATTTAAAAATGTTTTACGTCTCATTTCTTACTGATAATCAGTGAGTCAGTCAATATGTTATAGCCTTTGGAGGCGTCCCATATATTTTGATTAGCAAAGCGCACAGCGTAAGAAGGCTGAGTGTGCAAACTTTCAGCAGCATCTGGCAGCCACATTGCCAGTATGTAATTTCCAGATGCCATATCCGGAGGCAGGGTTATATTCTGCACGGAAAAAGAAACGGGGCCACTCACCCATCTGCGGGCATCCACACTGGTCAATTCTACATTATATCGGTCGGTTCCGTTATCAAAGACTAAATATACTGGCCGTGACTTGATAATACTGGCATAGCCATCATTACTCAGATTTGCTGTTAGTGTAAAGTTATCCCCGGCGACTGCTGTCATTGGGAAAGCAGCGTCGATAAGTCGCAGACGATATCCCAATTTGCGAGATATGCGATCGAATTCCCACTCTGCCTGATCATTATTGCTTGCAGGCAACCATCGGTTTTTCCACATTTTGATCGCGTCCCTCCAAAAATTAAGATTAATCTCTGTCCAATTCGCCTCAGCCATCTCGGTTTGTGTATCATCAATTCGGTCTATCGCAGGCGAACAGGTTTCCCCTCCAACAAGCTTGTTCCCTCCATAAGATGTAAGCATGTCAAATGTATACTGCTTCTGTTGCTCCAGTGATTGATTTCCAAACCATAAGTTCATCCTGGAGTAGGTACCGCGGTCATCATCACTGAAAAGAAAACAGTCGTTGTGATGGCCCAGGCGATCCCTCTGAACCTGAGTCAGCGGCTCGCAGCCTTCAGGTGTGGGGAGTTCATCCAGTATTTCCCGGATATGCATCGGGTAGCGCATAACAATGGGCAGTGAATTCGGTGTTGTATCCAGAATCCGTTTGATGATCCGCCAACGGGTATCACCATCGCTCCGGTTGCTGAGTTCGGTATACCGACCGGAGTGCCATTCGCCCCACTTACCAAGATAACCTGCCTCGAGATGACAAATTACGTCGGCGTTGGCAGAAATAACAGCATTGAGTTGTTCAATGTGCTTTAAAATGCGGTCTTCAGGTACCGAAGGCGTTTCGGTCCAGGCATGAGTGGGTCGAAGTATGATTTTTAATCCATGGAATCGAATAGCGTCGAAAGCTTCCTGCATATCATCAAGATATGACTGCGGTATTATGTCGGTATTCCTGAAATCGTCCAGGCGCAGGTAACTGTGAACAAGGGTATGTCCGGCCGCTATAACGTCTGAAAAATCACGATCATCATTACCATTCCGGCCATCGACATCACGGCGGTTATGCCAGCCACGTTCGGGATTGGGGAATATACCCGTCAGGTCGGCAATGTAGTAAATGGTTTTGGCGCCTGTGTTTGCGTTCTCAGATTCAAGCATCTTAGTTTCGGTATCATTCCAAAACTGATTATTGTTGCCAGCATTGAGGTGAAGGCGGTCAAATGTATTTTCAGAATAAATATTACCAAAAGGGTACTCTATCCTTCCAATTATGCTTGCTTCATTTGTACGCAACTCATAATTACCTTGATTACCGCAGGAAAACCCTATCAGTGTTAAGAATAGAAAAAACAATTGATGCATTCGGTTTGACATAAGCATAATTTATTTTTATAAAAGAATGATGTGGTTCCCGGATAATACCTTCCCATTAGTATTCTGACCCGGAAGGTACTCTTCAGATTCCGCTTTGATAAGCATTGAAAAGTAAAATTACTCTTATCATAAAATACAAGGTGATCATTATTGTCCTGTTTGGTTAATTGACAGTTCAAAACAGGGTTTCTATTTCTTGCTCAACAGCACTACCCAATCTTTTTTCGGTTCAGAAGGTGCACCGGCAAGTTTATGGCTTTCGCCTCCACTGATACTCTTTATCCGGCCATTTTGAAGGGTTCCCCCGTTTCTTGGGTCAAACCATTTTACACTGAACTCACCGCTGTGGTTTTCAAGATTGATTGAGCCCTCCCCGTTTTTCAGAAAAACAATATACAGCTCACCGGTTTTAGCCAGACAATAATCACCCTCTGCTACCAGGTTGTCGAAATTTTCCGTTTCTGTAACCGGTATTTTATTGTCCTCAAAAAAATCGAGTAAATACCTGCACTGATTCCAGAACAGGTCGCGTGACCGAAAATCCTCGCATGTCAGGTCGGAATGAGGATGGGCATATCCAAAGTAATATTCATTTCCCCAGCCTCCTGCCAGGAAAACCCCCCAAAGACAATTGATTCGGGCACTATCATGCTTAGAATCTTCATTATCCGGGAGCAATCCATGTGTGGCGCCGCCAGGTTCATCCATCGAAATGGCCCACTGTCTGCCGGATTCTTTCGACAAGGTCAACCATTTTAATACGGTATTGTGTACGTTCTGAAATTGTTCAGTACCTAATTGATACGATACTCCGGTATATTGACTTGTAACTCCTAAAATGTCATTGAATGCAGGTGGATTGTGAATCACCAAATGATGATGATATGGATCGTACTGATAAAAATATTCCGCAGCAGCGATACGCTGAGTTGTATTCATAGGAGGCGTTTTGTGATCTTTAGCCCAATCACCCGACTCTTCTCCAATATTCCAGTTAAGCGACAAATGATGACCGAAACGCGCCATAATTTCGCGGTAATAAAGTCTTGTATAAGCTCCGATAGCTCCATTATCCAGTAATCCCTGACATTCCTGTTCTAACAGTTTGAAATGCAAAAACATTCCCTGAATATCAGCATGATTAAAAACCACTTCCCACTGATCCAATTTTGAACAATCAAATCGATCATAGGTGTCGTAATCAATGAAAGGAAATATATTTTGGTCATCGCCGACAATATTCAAGGTTAAAAAAGAAAAGGCATTCATCCCTTTGGATGCCAAATAATTAACTGCTCCAATGACAGCTTTCCCTTTGCCGTTTTTCCATGTCGGATCACCTTCTTTCCAATCTTTACTGTGTGCCTCCCAGGTTTTCACAAAATTATCCTTGTGGCCATCGTTATGAAAAGTACCGTCGAAATCGGCAAATGAGAGAAAATTTTCAGGAGAATCGGGGCCCACTTTCAGCATAGGTTTTCCAGTTTCGGCATATTTGAGGTAACGTGTTCCATCGTATTGGAGGCGGCCCTTAGCCCTGTTGTCTCTTCCGGTTTTGTCGCTCTCTCCAATAATAAAAGAACCTTCGGTACCATCCATGAAACCTGCACTTTTTCCTGCATCCTTGCGTTCACTAACTGCTTGCCAGTTTCCTGATCTGAAATCAACTTTATAATTCCATGAACCTGTTTGATCAGGAGCAAAATGTACCCGCCATTTGTTTCCTGAGGTTGCTGAGGTTTCTCCGGCATTTCCATCGGCAGCAAAATAGCCGGGGACTTTAAATGATGTCCCTGTTTCGGGATGAGTAAAAGTCACATCGAGCCGATAATTCATAAAGGGATTGAATTCATCCGTTTCCGAAGTTTCAGGTCCGCTAAAGGTAAGGGTTACCTTATGCCATTTTTTTAACTCACCGCTGAATTCGGCTTTGGTATCATTTTCGGTTATATTGTTTGCTACAAGAAAATTCGAGAATAAAATCAACAATATACTGAGTTGCAACACTACTAATTTTTTCATTTCACCTGGTTTTTGTTTGAAAATGAATAATTTATAACCATCTTTTCTTTGATTGCCGGAAAACTTTATACTATTGCTATCTTAGTTCTTTCAACATTCCCTTCTTTGTCAAAAACATTCACCAGATAAATCCCGGGTGCAAGTCCGCTGGTTTGTATGTTACCTGTTTTACCAAAGCATTCTATACTCTTAACTATTTTACCTGAAATAGAATAGATATTGATTAGTCTTAGTTCGGAATTGCTGCTGATAGAAATTCTTTCAGATATAGAATTAAGTGTAATGCAAACTGTTGCACGCTTATATTCAGGATTTTCATGAACACCAACAGGCTCAGAGTACACATCAACATTTATTACCCTGACGAATGATACAACAATGCCATCTGTGTTTTCCCCTGCTTCCAGAACAAAATCAAAGTTGTGCTCCATGGCATTTGCTTTTATACCGGGTACAAAAAAAGTAGTCGTTCTTAATAAACTATCACCGGAAAGTTGATGTACTTTTTGAACCAACTCCTGTCCGTTGTTATAAACCAATTTTAACTCACCCTTATGAAAATCAAAACAACTCACTTTTATAGCTACTGAATCTTTTTCTCCTATCCATCGGTCATCCATGTCAAATCCGATTTTTTTGCCTGAACGAGCGATATAGTCGAAATATTTATCAGGCTGCACCATCCACATTTTTATGGCATGTTGGATTTTTACAGCGGGTTGGGTTTCATAGCCTGGGGCATCCCTCTGGTAAAGCCAGCGTTCGAAGTTTTTTGTTTCAATTCCTTCGGCTTCCTCTGTCGCCGAAATTGGGCGGCTTTTCCAGTCGTCACTTTTATAGTTGCCTGATTTCAAATAACTTGTTCTTAAAAAAGTCCATACATCGGGAGCATCTTCAACAGTTCTGCCTAATTGCAGGGATAAAAACGGCAACATTTGTGGCAACAAATGCCCGGAAGTGTGAATGTAGGTGCACCGCATCTGAAGGGCACGCAAAGTGCTGGTAAAATATCGGTAAGGAAACGAATTGGTGGTGTTTCCAAAACGAAAGTCCCTGGCTTCGGTAGCCCAGGCAGCCTCGTATTCCTCATTCACTTCTCCGTTAAAACATTTGTATCTGATGATGGGGGCATTTTCGTCAACACTGAGATAACCTTCACTATCAACAAATTGCCCCAAGTCCCTGTTCGGTATTCGATAAAGATACATTTCAACAAATCCTCTTCGCGTCCCAAATCCTTTTTGAAAACCATAATCTACGGCAGCACCCATAAAGACTTTAGTTTCCATTCCTTCAAATGCCTTTTCCCAGGCATCAAGTCTTTCTCTTACATGCTTAACCGTATCGTTGGCTCCGCTTTGAGTTTCACTGTAAGGTCCAATACCTTCATCGCCAAAACTATGGGATGCATATCCAACATAAGCGGCTTTAACCAATTGTGGAATCTCTGTTTTTGAGATTGCATCGATCAACTTTAAATAGTTTTTGTGAAAAATGGGATCCGCCGGGTCGAAGTTCAGATTGTCACCCGGATTCTTCTGTGGCAAAAGTTTTACCCCAAAGTCTTCTAGCCATAAGGGTGCTTCTCCTTTCGACACATCTGTTCCTCGGGCTTTTGAGTGACAAAGAATGCGCAAACTGATTTGAGTACCAATACTGTTGGCCTGCTTAATACGATTAATAAGCGGGGCGAAATCATAGTTGCCTTGAGTTTTTTCAATGTCGCGCCATTTTACCCAAAGAAGCCCAACCGGATTCGACTTGAATTTAAGGTTAAACTGCAGAAATTCTTTGTCCCATCCGATGTTTCGCTGCAGTCCAACCGACGATTGGGGTGATGGATTCACAAAACCGGGCAAAGACCAGTCCCAGCCATTTATTGCATGCTCTTCATTAATCCATTCCTGTGCCTGAAGAGTGTCTAGATTACTGGTCTCCAAATGATTATACACTGGCCAGTAAGGGTAAATACTTTCTGGCAAAACATTTGGGTTTTGAGCAGCTACTGTAACTGCAACAATGAAAAGAAATGCTATTAAAGTTGATTTAATCATGTTACTGTTTGTCGCTTTGCAAACTCTTCAGCCACTCAAGTTCTGCCTTTACCTGATCTTCAACAATCGACCAATGGAAATAAAGTTCTTCGAATTCCGGAGCGTTCTCGCAAAAATGTGTAAGTGGTACCGGCTTATAAACAGGGGTTGTAACTTCTACCAGTTCATGCCATCCGGCAGATGCTAATGTTAACCACTCAATTGCTTTGTCGAGGTCTTTTTTGTCATTAGAGGTTTTAAATCGCTTATATTCAACAGCAGCTCTCATTTTATTCGAGAAATACAAACCCAGATTAGCCCATGCTTTAATATCTGACAGCTCGTAAAGCAGATCAACATTTGTTTTCGGCTTAATTCTTTTTGATTCTCTAAGCACCTGATTACATATTGTTTCCAATGAATCGGCGAGATGAAGTGGGGAAATTTTTCCATTGGGCACATTGTTTTCGTTTGCCAGAAATTCTGCAATGCTTAAATAAGCTGGTTCCATTGGCGTTTTTTCAGCCATATCATCGAGCGATATCAGCTTTTGGACCTTTATATTATCCTTCACTACAGACTGAAGCATCCCCTCAGAATACAATGAAAAATCCCAGGTAGCGTTTTGCCATGAGGCAATAACCAAAGGAACCTTACTGGCTTTGGCCTGAGCTTCGAAAAGTTTTCGGCCTTGCTTTGGGAAGCGTTGCTCAAATTCTTCAACAAAGAATTCATCCGGGGTAGCAGGGTTATAAAGCAGTCTTCCGCATACTTTGTAAAACATCCATTGACGGTCGAACGCATAGCGGTAACTTGTTCCGGGCAATGATGTAATATAATCCTTTGCAGGAATATAAGTTTCAGAACCCACATAATAACCATTAACATAAGGATGTACATTGGTTGCGATGTGTTTGCGGATAAAATCGGTCTGCCCCCAACGCAACATGAAAAAATCTTCGTTACGCATCATCCATGCGAGGTAATAGTTTTTTGGCAAGGGATTCCAGTAGGCATCATTGAGTTTACCCCCATGAACCTTTACTAAATGAGGTGTGGAAAAAGCATGCGACCAGTTAAATTTTAGTTCGATATTGATTGGATCATCCACGCAGGTAAGTGAGTCCAATGTTTCTCTGGTCATCTTTTCCACTTCCACCGAGGTAGTTCCACCACTGCTTGTCCCTGCTGACAGGGGTACCCGGTGAATAAATTTGACCTTTCTCGATGCCATCCGCATGCCTTGAATATAACTGTCGAGCAGCCATTGTTCACGTTCCCCGGCAGTCATGTTTCCCATTCCCTCTCCCAGGGTGATTCCCAAACCGGTCAGATCGGGGTAGGTATCAATTACAGCCTTAATACTTTCCCGGGTGTAATCTTTAATTATTTCGGATGTATCGCCCTGGGGAACAAAATGCTTTCCCGTTAAACAATAGTCACAAACATTGTGAGCTTTTGCAAATTCGGGTGATACAAAAATATTCCAGTTAATCAGGTAGGTTTCAACGCCTCTCTCTTTTGCCATGCGAAATAAGGTATGCCAGAATTCTTGCCATTCTGCCAAATCCGCATCATTGAGACTGCAGGCTTCCGGGTATTTTTCTGTCTTTACCATATAACTAAAAGGGTGCAAATTCCATAAAGTCAATTTGTTAAACCTGTTCTCAACCATCATATCCAAAAATGCCTCCCAGTAATTGGTATCGCGACATGTTTCGTAGTGCAGGCTTAACGCTTCGCTTCTGCGATAGGAATCCCAGGGGAGGTTAAATTTGATGGCCCGAAACATCAGGTTGGGGGCTTCCTCTTTATTTTCGACCGTTTCTCTACCCGATTTGAGTTGATTTTTTACTTCCAGTAAACCATACATTAAACCAACTGCATCACCCCCTGTAACTTCTACAAGATTCTTAAGAGCAACAATCTTGTATGCTTCGCTCTTTAAATTGATTGTATCGAGAGCTGCCCGAATGGTTAAATCAGCGATGCTATCGCTGAAAACAATAGCATTTACCTGCTCCAATTCTTTGAGTTTTTCGGCAGCATAAGAAATTTGTGGAGAAGTGGATTTAAGTTCCAGGTGAACCGTCAGACTGCTTTTGTTGCATGCAAATAACAGAAACAGTGTCGGCAAAAACCAAAATGAATAACGAATTGATTTACTCATATTTATTAGCTTTTCGTTTTTGATGTGAGAAAACCCGAATCCATCCAAGCACTCTTTCAAATCAGTATGAAAACAGGGAATTTATTCAACAATCAGTTTTCTAATTTGAATTGATTGCAGGTCTGATTTCATCTGACAGATATAAATTCCTTTTGTCACAGGATTTGCATATTTATCTCTGCCATTCCAATGTATGTTATATTTCCCCGGACTACGTTGATTATCGACAATAGTGCATACTTCCTGACCTAGCAGGTTGAATATTGAAATTTTTATGTGTGAAGCTTCCTTAAGTTCATAAGGGATGGTAGTTTCTGAGGTAAACGGATTTGGAAAATTCTGACCGAGAAATGCATTTTCCGAATTAACTCCGTAAGTATTAATGCTGTTTAGTATCTCATTAAAAATGGCACTAATACTTTTATTTTTGTTCATTATTATTGTAGCAGGATTTTGATTGCCGGAAAGATCGCCGCTCCAACTGTAGAATTCATAACCTGCATCAGGTAAAGCTGTAATTGTAAGGTAGCTCCCTGAAGTATAAATACCTCCATCCGGATCCATTAAAACAGAACCATTGGTTGTATTTGTTGTGAGTGTGAATGTAATACGTTTAAATATGGCAGTAACACTTTTATTTGCATCCATGGTAATTTTTATGGGATTTTCCGAACCCGAAAGGTCGTCGCTCCAGTTACTGAATTCGTAGCCGGCATTGGGCGAAGCCGTCAGCGTAACTTGTGTGCCTGCATTGTAACTGCCACCTGTGGGATTAAGTGAAACTAAGCCATAAGTAGCATTTGTAGTAAGGGTGAACGTTATTGCCGTAAAGTTCGCAGTTATATTCTGGTTTTTATCAATTGTAATTGTAGCCGGGTTTGTTGTGCCAGTAAGGTCACCACTCCATCCGGTAAACAAATATCCAGCTTTAGGCGTAGCCGTTAAGGTGACCACGGTGCCTGGTATGTAACCACCCCCTGATGGATCCATAGAAATAGTCCCGTTAATTGCGGTAGTAGAAAGAGTATAGGTAATCAGAGCAAAATTTGCAGTTACATTGATGTTTTTATCCAAAAGAACTGAAAGCGGATTAGTGTTGCCCGACAAATTGCCACTCCAGCCTGTAAACTTATAACCGGCATCAGGAAGAGCTGTCAGGGAGACCGAACTGCCGGCATCGTAAGTTCCACCTGACGGATTGAGTATTATTGCACCATTGGTAGCACTTGGGGTGATGGTAAATGTGGTAGAAGAGCCGTCGGCTATAAGTTCAACATCATCGAACCAAACTGTATTCGCTCCCTGAGAACCAAGGAAGAATCCAATTTTAAAATTGGAACCTGTTTGAGTTTGAACCCATGTAACACTGTAGGAATCCATTGATGTGGTAATCTGTACAGTACCATCATGAATGCTGGTCCAAGGATCAGCGTTCAACTGAACTTTTGTTGCAAGGCTGCGGTTTTCTTGGGATCTCGCCTTAAATTTAAGGGTATACTGAACCCCATTTATTAAAGCAATATTATACTGCATAAGACTAACATGCCAGTGCATGCCATCATCATTGCTAATATTAACTGAACATTCTCCTTCGTCCACAGATGCCGAAGCGGTCGAGGGAGCCACAGTGTTCAAGCCCCAGCCTAAGAGATCGCCGGAGGAGAAGTCTCCGTTTGTAAATAGGTTATTTGCAGTACCTATTGATTTAAAGTTTGCCCAAATTGTTTTGTTTTTATTCATGCTGAGAGTCGCGGGATTGGATGAACCAGCAAGGTCTCCACCCCAAGAGCTAAAATAATAACCGGAATCAGGAGTTGCTTTTACTATTATGTTGCTGAATTCCGGATAGTCTCCATCAGAAACACTTATGGATCCATTATTTGAAACGGCAGTTGTTAAAGAGAAGGTTTTTCCCGGTGTAGTACTATAGTAGCGAGCATCGTCCATCTGCGGATCATCAAACAAGATGCCATCAAGCGCAAAAGCGCCGGCATCAACTCCTATTCCAATGCGTGCAAGCGGTTGTGTCTGACTTTCCTTAAAAAAATTCTCTACCGCAAAAAAGATACCCGGTGATTGCGAGAAAGGTTCAAGAATAGAAATACCTACCAGATATTTGCCTGTTGTTAAACCGGCAGGAACCGTTACTGAAGCATTGATTTGATGAGTAATGGCAGGAATCTGATAGGTACTGCTTGAATAATTATAATTATCTCCGGGGAGCCAAGTGGTTATGTCGATGTCGGGAATAATTATTTTCTCTTTGATCTGACGTGTTGCTTCATCAATCAAAACAAGAGCCACCGGCCAATTGTAATAAAAAGGGGCAGATGCGGTATTGGTAACTTTAAAACTCAAATTCAGGTCATTGCCGGGTTCGGCCCGTGCAGCACAGGTGAATTCGGACAATGCAAAACGATATCCAAATTCATTCTGCATTCTAGAAGCATTTGCTTTAATGGAATCGATATTAACCACTCCCTTCAGCTCATCATTAATCGACAGATAACTTGATATCCAACCCAGACCGGTGCAATGCAGTTCCCTGATCACATCGATCATGTTATTCGCATATTGGGTTTTATTGAGTGTAAGTTCAGGTTCGCCACCATACATTGGGTCAAACACATCGGTTCCCCAATCGTAAGCTACTTCACCTTCAATAAACTCTGTTTTGTAGCGTCCGACAGCATTTGTATTTTGAATGTTTTCCCATGCACCTGTTCTCTGACCCGGGTGACCATAAGAATCCCAATATACTCCCCATTTATAACCGTGTGCATCCCAATCGTGCTGATTACGAACAATAAGCTTTTTGTTTATAAAGGCTGTTGAGTAGGCCTGGCCAAGTCTTAAAGCCCATCCATCTTCATCTACTCCAACAGGATTTTCCTGCTCGCCCCAATAGCCAATAATCCCTGTCTGTATCCATGCCACACGTGGGTCATTATCCCATACCTGACCTAATTTCATAATAAGCTTTACAATCCTATCCTTTACGATCGGGTGGGCCCAAAGTGCCGGATCGGAAGCGGACAGACCCGTGAGGGTTAAAATATCTGCAGGCCAGTATTCGTTACCCGCTTTGGAATCCCAGTCGATGTATATCCGGGGGATTATTCTGACATTTGCAGCCTCACAACCTTTCCAGGAATTATTGCAAAAATCGAGGATTTTCTGAACACCGTCGGTTTCACTATTTTCGATAAGCGACCAGGGAATATAATGACGCCAGATGGTATTGTATTCCGGTACGCCCCACTTTCCGTCCCCGGATTCTGCATGAAAGATTCCATCCCTGAATCCTTTTAATGGATTATTCAAACCTTTTGTAAATTCTTCGGGGTATACTGTAATCGTTTGTGCCGACAGTGAAGAGGCACAAAAGAAAACAAGGCTAAGAAGCATAAATAATGAAGTTCTCGCAGCGCTCATAGGAATTAAATTTATTGTCAAAATTCGCATTATTTGTGTATTGGATTAAAATCTCTACAACTGACCAAGGCTTTTTGGAAGTTTCGTTTCACAAATTGACTCATGTTCAAATTCAATGTCATCAAGACAAATGGGAACAACCAAGAAAATCTTTATTGATTACACTATCGTTTTTTATACCGGATAAAGACAACATCATCCGCAGGGATCTCAAATACGAGTGATTCTGCATCGTCAATAATTTTTTTGCCCCAGATATCGTAAAAATTGTATGAGACTGTTTTACTCAACCCCAGTTCCTCCTTGCTAAATTTTACTAAATCAAGGTATGTTCTTCGGTTGAAAATGCCAATCCAACCTTCATCGGCATTGGTTTTATGAGGAGTATTCCAGACGTCCAATTTCTCGCTGTAGTTTTCCAATCGCTTTACCAAACTTCCGGTTACGCCGTTTTGATTACACTCCAGCATATCGCGATCTGTTATTAATTCGAAAACCGTATTGGGTGAAGTTGTTAGTGCACCTCCCATAAATAAGGGGGAGGCAGCCATGGCACGCTGAGTAATGAAAGTCTTTTTCTGTGCATAGCTAAAATAATCCATACGATCGTATCCACGGTGTGAACTCAATTTGGTTTTGGAAACGGGATAGTTGATTCTGATATGCCCAAAAGGTATCATATCCATATCCAGCCAAAAACCTTTATCGGCATAGGGCAAAATTTTCTCCCACTGTTCGAAGGATATTTCAAGATCTTCCTTCAAATCCCAGATATCGCGGGAAATCCTTATCATATCAGCTCTTTGGTAGGTAGTATAATACTCCGGATTAATATCATCGCCCGGGGATATACTTAATACTATTCTCTTTCCTGTTTTTTGAATTGCATCGGCAACAGCGTTAATTTCGCGGGGTTTATGCACAATATCGTCATATTTTATAAAGTCAACACCCCATTCGGCCAGCAACTCCACAACACTGTTGTAGTATTCCTGCGCGCCGGGTTTATCCATATCGATCCCATAATTCAGACTGCTCCAGTTGCATGTATCCGTTACATTTGCAATATCGCGTGCAAAATATTTCGTTCCTTTAATTGGCAAGTTTTTCATTACTGCTTCGCGAGATATACCGCGCATCAGGTGTAATCCAAACTTCACTCCGTGTTTATGGGCATAATCAACGATATCTCTAAATCCATTTGGGAACAAAACTTCAGAAGGATAAAACCGGCCATATTCATCGATACTTAAATAGCTTTTATCGCCATCAGTAGGCCATATTTCACCTGGCTTCAAATCATAATACCTATACCAGCCTGCATCGAGCACAAAATATTCGTAACCAAAGGGTTTCAGTTTTTGAATAAATACTTCCAGATTTTCCCATGTCAGTTTTTCGTTTATGTGTGTTCCATAACAATTGTAACTGTTCCAACCCAGAAAAGGAGCTGCGGATTTAACGGGAGCTTGAGCATTCGATAATATGTTCAGGGAAAAAAACACTATTGAAAAAATAATGATGCCCTTCTTTTTTATCTGATCCTTCATTGCTATCATATGTGGTTTATATTTATTAAATCTGAGATATTCTATTTCAATGATTTTATACAATTTTATATGGCTCTGAAAATCATTAGGATGGCATCTTTTTTACAAATTGTAAAATGCAAACTAGGGACTGAACCCTTATTTTCAATAGGAAAATCAGATAATACAGGCTAGCTTCGATTTCCTTCCGCACCAATTGTGGTAGGAGAAAAGCCGATTACTCAAAATAATTTATATACCAGTTCTGCTCATTCAAAAGGTAATTATAGATTTCTTCGCGTTTTCCTGAGGGATATTTTTCCGACACTCTGGAGGCCAGGAATGAAGGATCGTTTCTTCGTTTGGCAACCCGCATCAGATCATAAAACCGTTCGCCTTCCCAGGCAAGTTCTCTGGCTTTTTCATCCATAATCTGATCTTCCAGATACAGTTGAATTCCTTCAAAATTTCCGGTCAGATCAATATATCCCACAACCTCATTATTATATGGATCTTGCAGATAATTAATATTACCAACTTTTATTCCATCCCATTGACCCCCAAATCCTACACGACCCCTTACACCCTTCTGAGGCAGATTTGACTGGGTTCCATAATTGGAGCCATTATTCACAAGATTTAATGCATTCTGAGTAAAGGTGCTTACGAAATTTCCCCTGTCAAAGGCCCACCAGGTATAGACTTCAGCAAGCCATAAATGCACTCCGGCTGCCCTGTATAATATCAGATTCGCATCCTGATCAAACACCTCCTTATTCCAGGAGTATTTCCAAACTACCGTATCTGCATTTTCAATTAATAGTTCAGCACTTCGAAAATCCCCCACCGATTTTAAAAACAGCATTTTCCGAATTAGTGAATCTTCAACGGCTATGCCGTTTTGCAGATAAGAATAAGACACCCCATAACCTCGACTAAAATCACCTGGTATGCCTGGTTTTAGCAAATTCAACTCGGTACGCGAAGGAATGGCATCATTTATTAAAAGTTCATAATCATCCCAAATAGTTTCCCAGTTGTAAATTGCTTTTTTTGAAGGCTTTAACATATAATCATGTGGCTGACGGGATTCAAACAAGCGCTGAAAGTGATTTTGCTGTGAGAAGGATTTACCGAACCATATTGTAAAAATGTGTTCCTTTTGATCGAGACCGTTAAAAATAGATTTCCAGTTGGAATTTGCAAAACTTTCATCCAGTTGGTATCGGTAAACCTCAGAACTAAAATATATTATCTCTTCGAAATGATGCGCTGCTTTGGATAAATCTCCCTTTGTGAGATACATAAGCCCTAACAATGAATGCATTGCAAAAGGATTCCAGATAGTAATATTCCACGATTGATCATTATTATTAATGGAGTGATCTACACCTACAGCTTTTATTTTATTTTCAAGCTCATCGGTAAAGTAATCGATTATCAGATCGGTATCGTAATATTGTTTTTCAAGAACTACTGGATTATTATACACAGTATCATTGTTATAACCATCTCGGCCAAAAATAATGTCTATACTATCAACATAGGATTGGCTTGAATTCAGAAAACGCTGAACTTCATCAATATTTGTCAGCGATTCGTGAATAAAAGGTACTTTTCCATAGATCCGCACTACATTAAAATAGGCCCACGCCCTCATGCACAGCGCCTCACCGTAAACTCTGTCATAATTGTTAACAGTTGCAGAAGGATCTTTGACTTCCGGGTGATACTTTTCAATAAGGCGAATAAAATTGTTGGTGGCGGCTATTAATTTGAAGAAGTTTTCAGGTGAGGCATACTTATTGTTTTTTGAAACAGTAAAGTTGTAGATTTCCACAAGGTCCGCATCAGCATTATCTGTAATTGTAAGTAAATCTGCACGCAGCTCCCCCAGGACAATAAGCTGTTCTGCCAGGTTTTGCTGTAATCCGTATAGTCCCATTTCCAATGCCCTGTATTCGTTCCAGTCATTCAGAAGTTTATCTTCGGTTATGTAAATTTCCTGATCCGGGTTAAAGTAATCGTCGCATGAGGGAAATAGAAATAACATGGCCACGATTAAATTTCCAAATAGTAGATACTTATGCTGTCTAATATTTTGCATCTTCATTAGTATATCATATTTATAATCCTAATACTACTCCAATAATAAATTGTCTTGATTGAGGTGTCAAACCGTAATCTATCCCTTGATCTACGTGAGAACGAGAAAACCCGAAATCGGGATCGTATCCCAAGTACCGGGTAAGAGTGAAAAGGTTACTTGCAGAAACATAAAATTTGGCATTTCGGAAAGACAGGAACTTATTGTCGATAGAATAACTAAGTGAAATGTTTTTAACTCTCAGATACGATCCATCCTCAATCCAACGGGTAGAAAAAGAAGAATTACCTATCGGATCCTTCCAAACAGCACGGGGAACATCTGTTATCTGCCCTTCGTATTGCCAGCGATTTAATACTGTTTTACTTTGGTTTTCCAATCCCGACATACTTTCATTTTTATAGCGGACAAAGTTGAAAACCTCATTTCCGTTTACAAATTGAATAAAGCCGACTAAGCTCCAGCGTTTATAGGTTATCTGGCTGTTAAAACCCCCAAAAAAGTCAGGTATTGAGGAGCCGATAACAACCTTGTCAAAATCATTTATTATTCCATCGGGTACGCCACCCGGCCCTGAAATATCCGAGAATTTTGCGTCACCGGCCTGAAAAGGTATAAACTTATCGTTTAGCAGATTTGCACTTTGAGCCTCCTCTGTTGTTGAATAAACCCCGTTGAATTCATATCCATAAAAACTATTTGCCTGCTCACCCGGCTTGTTGATTATTTCCGCCCCCATCAATTCCGTAATATTGGCACCACCAGATACAGCAGTGACTTCGTTTTCGATTTTGGAAAAAGTAGCCTGTATATCCCATTTAAAATGGGTGTTATCTATAATTCTTACAAACAAACCCAGATCCACCCCTTTGTTTTTCATACTGCCTCCATTTTCAGGCCTGATATTATATCCAAAATACGCTTCCAACTCCCTATATATAAACATATTGTCTGTTTCGGAAGAATATAGATCCAGATTAGAAGTTATTCGATTTCCCCATAAAGCCAGATCGATTCCTGTTGTAAGCTTATTTACTGTTTCGTATGTAAGTGCTTCATTATAAACCAATGCCGGGAACAATCCAGTAGTTCCCCTGTATTTAATTGAATTGTAATACCTGGTGGCTGTAGCCTCACCGAAATCATCGTTGCCAGTTTTACCATAGGATACGCGTAATTTCAACAGTCCCCCGCCATAAAACAATCCAAAAGGAATACTATTTATTTTTATTGTATTTGCAGCGTAATCCCCAATTCGTGTTGAGCCATCCAATGAAAAAGAAGCTGTTAAAAGGTATCTATCCAGATAACTGTAGTTGAAATTCTCATATGCAGATAACCAGTTCCAGTAGCGGTTATCACCAGCTATTTCTCTGAGATTAGGAGCTCCGTCACCCAAATTTCTGTACTCGTCATTGGCCGATGCGTTTCGGGTAAGGGCGTTGTCATACTCAAAAGAATTGATCTGGTTATTCAAGCCGGTACTGGACTGAATAGAATGATCGCCCATTTGCTTCCGAAAATTCAAATATGTATTATTATAAAAAGAGGTGAAACTATTGTTGGACGCTTTGGATACATTAATTGCCTCATCATTAAAATAGTGCTCCATGCCTATGTTAGGCAAAAACATGAGTTCCTTTAATACGTTGTAAGTAAGATTAAAATTAGTACTAAGTTCCAAATCTTTTGTGATAGTTGCCGTTGTTCCCAAACTGGAAGTGAAATTTATATTTCTACTATTGGCTTCAAAATTTTCAATAACGGCCAATGGATTACTTACACCAAATTCATCTACCAGCGACAAGGATTTTAACTCTTGTCCTTGACTGTCGTATCGGTAAGGATTTATCATTGGGGATTTTGACAAGGCAGTAAATATGGGACTGGTTTGTCGCACTCTGGCAGATTCGGTTAAGCCAGACTCGCTATAATTCAGGGAAACACCTGCATTCATTTTTAACCATGTCAAAACATTCACAAGACTGATAAAGCGGAGGTTGTATCCTTTATATTCATTCGACTTAATAATTCCATCAGAATCCAAATAGCCCAGTGATAAGCCATAGCGAGCGATTTCATCTCCACCCTTAACCTTTATTGTAATATTTGAAAATGGGGCATCATTGAATATCAAGTTTTGCCAGTTTGTATTATGCTGATAATCTCTAAAGCGAGGATCATTTGGAGTTAAAAATAAGCCCGAATAGTCTTTTGCGATGCTTTCTTCAAGTTTCCCCGAAGAAAATAAAACCTCATTTATAAGTGTTTTATGCTGATTAGCATTCATTTGGGGAATTGTTTTAACCGGAGCCTGATAAAACCCCGTACGAACGTCCAACTCGATCAGGGTTTGTGTTGCACTCGGATCGAGAGTTTTAATCATGATGATCCCATTCGAACCTCTTGATCCAAAAGTGGCTGCAATTGCAGGATCCTTTATTATTGTTGCCTCCGAAACATTAAGTGCATTTAATGCCATAAGCGGATTGAATTCATATCCATCAATAATTGAATTAAACACTCCCGAAGAGGTAAGCATCACTCCATCAATAATATATAAAGGCTCATTGGATAAAGAAAGTGAATTTGGTCCATTCAACATAGAAAAGGTACCACTTCCGGGCAGACCTGAGCGATTTGTTACATGCAATCCCGGCACTCTACCCTGCATATATTGATCGAGGCCAATTGCACCTGTCTGAGCAATTTCTTTTGTATTCAGGGAAGAAATAGATGCTGCTGTATTTCGCTTAGTCACTTCCTGGTTAACAATTATGATTCTATCATCACCTGAAGCAAGTTCCTTTCTGGCAAGGTAGATTTTAAGATTTTCCCGCTTATTCAAATAGATTCTGCGCGATTTAAATTCTCCCGAAGGCTCTATGTTTATCCATTTATCTAATGATGTGAGTTTTAAAGTAAACTCGCCCATTTCATTTGAAAATGATGGTAAAGCAATGGACCCTTCAATTCCAATAGATACATTGGAAACGGGATTTCCTGTTGGATCAACAACAGACCCATTTACAATAATTGTATCCTGAGCAATTACTGAATTGGTATTAGGTGAGATTATTAAGGCAATAAAAGCCGTTAAAATCATTATTTTCAGAGATTCCATCTTCATCTTTTTCAAAATTTGATTGCCTGGGTCAAGACCAAAACGCTACAATACTTGACAGTTTCATCAGGCTCGTTGCAAATATCCACGATTCAATTATTAGTTTGTGAATCCAACAAAAAATAATTCAGTTTCACAATAGCACAATCTCAGTTTGGAGCTGGTAAAAAATCAATATAATCAATTACCAATCCCTGTGACGGGGCCTTGCCTGGCCCTTTATATTCAAACCTGACTTTTGGCTTCCCGAATTCTGTAATATTCTCAACAAAGAAGTCAAAACTGTTAAACCTTCCCGTTGGAATCAAAAAGCCTCCCATCACACTGGGTATTATTCCTCCCCGGTACTTAACATAAGTGTAGTAATCGAAAGTTTTGACTAATTCATCGTTGACATAAATATCGTATATTCCACCATAATCCATATTCGTTCTAACTGTCATAACATAGCTTCTTGGAAAGAGGTAATTCGTTTTAAATTCAAGAGAATAATTTCCATTGTATCCCAATGGGAACAATACTCTCAAAATACTGTCATTTGACGCGGTTGAGACAAACTCTTTGTAAGGCACAATATAATCATCACTTATAACTGTTGCTTTATTATTCCATACATACCTGTCAATACCAGAATTATCCAAAAGTGATTCTGCTTCCAACCGGACTGCAAGTTTGTAAAGTGGCTCCGGCACGCTGAAGTTAGTGTAATTATAAGCATAGCCGTTACTACAAGTAGCCTTATCAACGGGGGAGTAAAGAATCTGAACACTATCGCCCAAAACATTCTTTAGTTTGAGGGTATCCCGGCTTGATTTCCAGACAAATGCCTCAGGTTCAAGCATATTATCAAAGACGCCTTGTTCAAGCAAATACGGAACCAGGATTTCCTGTTGCCAGACAATGGGAATGTCGCGGTAATCAATAAAATCGCCTCCAATAGATTGCGCCATTTCAGTCAGGGCATTATTATAATCATCTTCAAGAGGGAATACAATTGTAGCGGTTCTGTTTCTGAACTCTTTGCTAACGGGGAAAAATTCTTCTTCAAATATATTATAGACAAGCGTAACCGAATCATAGATTGTATTTCCATCGTCGTCGAATCCAATTGGGATACTTCTTTCCGGATCCAGGATAATCGAATCCTGCCGGTCTTTGTAATCTTTTATAACCTTGTTATTCTTGCTGAAAAATTCATATAAATTAGGAAGTGGTGAGGCAACCTCTTCAATAATAAAATAATTTCCGTTTTCAAACAGCGGACTTTCGTAATTAATTAATTTCCCATCGAGCATAGCAACCTTTCCACTTTTCTGAAGCAGGGCAAACTTCCCGGAGTATGTTTGAACCCTTCTGTTTCCTGGAATATTGCTTAATTGCACAAAGTTTTTAAAAAAATGATATTTCAGTAAGGTTGTATCGATTTTGTTTTCATTGTTGCTTAAAAAAGCCTGAAGGGCCGCATTTGAAGGGGCGAAAACAGAATATGCATTATCGCTTTTGAAAAGAGTATCAAATTTATTTTCAACAAGAAGTTGAACAAACTGCGAAATCTCCTCATTACTCTTCATTGCATCCCAAACATTTTGATCAACCGTTTCAGGGTAAACCCCATAGTGCTGATCCCAGTCATTCACGCATCCTGAAATAACTGCCAACAGAGAAGCCACCCATAAAATTACACTTGATTTCATGCTATCATCATTTTATTGGTTCAAATCTTATATAATCCCACAAGAACCGCCCGGGAATCAAGGGTCTAATTACAACTTCATGCTCGGAATATCTCTTAATATCGATCTGCCCGAGCTTTACACCTTTGAAAGGATTTGATGCAGATCCGCCTCTTGTAAGGTCTATCACCCCTCCAATCTTCTTTCCATCAATAAATACTTCTATCAGAGCATTTTTATCATTGAAATAATCAGCACCCAAAATCACATCGTAATTTCCCTGGATTATTTCAGGTATGGTATAGGACAATTCAAAGTCCCCATTGATTTCAAGATAATCGTTATTCCATGCGTTAGTTTCCAGATCAGAAAGTTTAGCAAAAAACAGATCTGCACCTGACCAGCTGAGTCGGTTAAACTGGCCTTCATCCTCAAGAAGAAAGACTCCGCCTTTTTGCCGATAATCGTTCAATGCTGGTTCATCAAAAAACTCAAATGACCGAAGAGTTGGGGAAGGTATTTCTCTACGCATAATCTGGTCAATAAAGTGAATTGCACCACTCTGTGAAATAACATTGCTCTCATCATATATGAACTTAACAAAGTCAATATAGCTGGTATCAGAATTAACAACAATGGTATCAAAAATCTGTTTTCCCTGATTCATTTTTATATCAAGTCCAATACCATTAACAGATAGTGGCACATCAGAATATGTGGAATAAAGGGTATTAGCATCCACAAAATAATCAATAAAAAACCGGCCCTTTAAAAAATGATAGGCTACAAAAAGATTCAATGGGTTTGATTCACTTGTATAATCATTGTCATCAGGGCTTATTAAGGCAACCAGATCATCAATTGATTTGATGTTTCTTTTATAATAAATTGAATCCGGCTCAATAAAAACAGTTACAGCTTCCTTGTTTTCAATTTCTTTCAGATTGAAATCAATCAGGGGGGCCAATCCGGTAAGCTTAATTGCATCTGAGAAAACTGAGAAATCCGGATTTTGCGCCAGCCATTGATAAGTGCTTTTGGTTACAGGTGTGAGCGCTGATTGAATCTCATGAACGTACCCGTTTGAAACTTCAATATTTGCCTTAATTACCCTGGATAGGTTGTTGATCTTATAATACGCTGAATCTTCTTCAATAAAGAAACTCACTGTCAGAAAATCACCTGATAGAGTTGGTTCGCTGAATGCCCCAAATGGAAATTCGTTGCTGGGTACCGACATATTGACAACGTGGTATCGGGAAAAAGCCTGACAGAACACAAGATCGCTAAGCAAATCCTCTAAGGAAGAAAACCTGGAGTCACTTTCAACGAATTTTTCGATTGCATCATTATCGGGCAAAAACAGTGTGTATCCGTCTCCATATGGATTGTATGAACTCAGGGAATTTTTCAGACTACCCTTTTCAGCAATACGGATAAAACTGGAATACTTCAGTGTATCCTGCTTCAGAAAATCGAAAATTGTAAAATCTTCCTGATCTTCAAAAGTTATTTCTACGGGTTCTGGCACACAAGCATGAAAAATGCAAATACATGTCAGAACCATTAAAAAAGATTGTATCTTATTCTTAGTTGTCATAATAAGGATTTTGCGTCATATTCCTGTTGTTTTCAATCTCATCCTCGAAAACCGGCAAATACCAGCCAAGGGGATTTGTGAGTTTTGCGGCAACAATTCTTTTTTGCGTTGAAGGGACATTACTCACAATAACCTCAATTAATGTCGATTTTCTGGCATAATTATTTCTTCTTCCAAGTCGCAGAAGATCGAACCATCGTTTTCCCTCATAAGCCAATTCAAGAGCCCTTTCCTGCATTATGGCATCTTCAAAAGTTACCGTAGAGTTTGCCAGTGAAACAAGACCTACACCAGCTCTGTCGCGCAATTGATTAATAATGATTAATGACTCATCAAAACGATTCAGTTGAGAAAGCGCTTCTGCTTTCATAAGCAAAACATCGGCATACCGATAAATAATCAAATTGGCACTGCTCCCGTCAGTTCCTGATCGCTGCGTTCTCCCATCCGGACTCTGTCCGATATACTTCCATATCCCATATTCGCCCTCTCCGTACTTGGTAATTGTTGATTCTTCACCTCTGATAACTTCCATGGAGAATTGAGCGCCAAATAAGAGATAGGATTTTTGACTTGGATCATATTGGTTACTAAAACGACCGGTAATTCCGGCTAAACTGTTTGGCTGATCGAGGCTCTCGTCGAATTGCAATTCAAAAATACTTTCAATTGAATTTCCCGGATAAAATATTTCGAACCATTTTGCTGTAGGCATTAATTCATATTCTTCTGTAAGCTCGATCCTTTGAACATGCTGTAATACTTCTTCATAATTAAACCGCCAGAGTTCTATATCAGCAAGCAGGGCATCAAAGGCTGCTTTTGATGCTCTTCCCTTTCTCTCCTGAAGGGTCAGAAACTCCTTGGAAGGTGCAAAACCACGATTATTTTTCAAATCCTCAACAATCTGATTCAAGACATCTTCACCTGTAGTTTTGGGCAAATAGAACTCTGCCACATCCGTATCAGTGGGTTGAAGAATTAATGGAACGTCGCCGAAAATGCGAACCAGGTAAAAGTAAGTGAGGCTTCTCATAAAATATGCCTCTGCAACAATGCTTTTAAGCTTGAATTCGGTAAAGGTATTGTCGATTTCCTTAACCTGGGGCGCATTCTTTATGACTTCATTGCAATAATTAATAACAGAATAAAATTTGCCCCAATCACAAAATGGGTTATCCGGGAAAATATTATTTTCCATAATATTTTGCTCGTCCAAAGGCTGGTTGTTATCTCCTGCCAAAAAATCGGCCCTTAGCTCGCCGTAAAGGAAGAGTTCCCTGTTCATATCTCCAAAAGTCTCATATGCCGACATTAAAACAGCTTCCACATCTTCTTTGGACTTCCAGAATTCATTTCTAATAAGTCCATTAGTAGGAGTAAGCTCTAGCCATCCATCACATGAAAATTGAATGATGAACAGGATAGTAAAAAGAAAGTATTTCAGTTTGCTTTTCATATAAAATAACTTCATTTAAAATCCAATACCAACAGTAAATGTGTAAATTCTGGGGGGAGGTGTTCGCGCCTCATCCACACCAATCCAGAAAGGATCGGAGGCATCCTGACCCACTTCCGGATCCTGCCCCGAGTAATTTGTCAACGTAAGAATTTTTCGTGCATCAAAGGAAACATTCACGTTTCGGAGCCCAAGCTTTTGGACTATGTCTTTTCTAAGCATGTAAGATATCTTTACGCTGTTTAAACGTAAAAAATTTCCCTTTTCAACATATCGGTCAGAACCAAGATTGTTGGCCGGATGATTCATATAGGCGCGGGGCAATATTCCCTCTTCATCTTCACCCTGAACCCTCCATCGTCGCAATACCGCTTTACTCTGATTGTTTTTGTCATTCATTCCCTCGGTCTCCATGGCAATACCATTAATGATATCGAATCCTGTGCGGTAATGGAAACTCGTTGAGAAATTAAAGTTCTTATACTTTACGTTTGCTCCTAAACCGCCGATAAATCTGGGGCTTGAGCTTCCAATGTATACAATGTCGTTCAGGTCAATCTTTCCGTCGTGATTGACATCCTCATAACTTGGATCCCCACCCTTAAAGGTATAGGTATCGAGGAATCTTAAATAAATAGGATTCCCCTTACTGTCATACATAATATTTCCATCCTCATCTCTTGCAGCAGCATCCTGATCAGTTGGGAATACACCCAGATACCTGAAGCCAAAGAATGATCCAATGGGTGCGCCTTCCTCTATTCTCAGGGGATACTGTTCGTTGCCAAGAGATGTGCTTCTTTCCGGATTAAAATTCTCAGGAAGCTTCGAAAACGAATTAATGTTTTGCGAAATGTTAAAATTGAATATAACAGACCAGTTTTCACTGCGTAATGCCTTTAAATCTGCCATAAATTCCCATCCATTATTGGTAAGTTCTCCGGCATTAAAATACTTCAGCTCATTATAACCCGACAAATTGGGAATCTTATAATCTTCGAAAAGAATATCCTTGGTAACTTTTTGATAAATCCCTCCTTCAATATAAAGTTTATCTTTAAATAGGTTTAATTCGAAGCCCAAATCATATGAAGAAATTGTTTCCCAACGTAAGTTGCTTAATTGAACACTTGTTGGGGCGATAGCTGGATTAATGATATAGCTGCCGCTTCCTGTTGATTCATAAGTTGAAAAACGCGCATAGGTGTCCCTTGGTTGACGCCCTGAAGTACCCCAACTGAATTTTAACATACTCTCGCCAAGAAATTTCCAAGTCTCAAAAAATGATTCATTTGAAAACCTCCAACCCAAGGCTATTCCTTTAAACAGGCCCCAGCGGTTATCAACTCCAAAGGAAGAATGAGCATCAGTTCTAAGATTGGTCTGAATCAAATACTTATCGCGATATTTATAATTGATATTGGAAACACCGCTAAGCATCCTGTCTTCTCCGGATGCATTACCAATCCAGTTAATGTGAGCATTTATGGCAGGATCTTCAGTATCAACGCTTGGGCCATTACGGCTTTGGAAAACCATCCATTCACCGCTGGAATTTTCAGTTATCCATGATGCTGCACCGGACAAGACGTGGTTTTCATTTTTAAAAGGCACATCAAAAGCAATTTGGGTTTCTGTACGTATGGTATTGCTTTGGTCATTGCCCTCAGCAGCCCTGTTAATATTACTCTGAAGCCAGTCTGCACCAATGGCATTGTAGGGAATAAAGCTTTTTGATTTTGATCCACTGAACTGAAAGGTAGCTGTTTCCCTAAAAGTCAACCAATCCGAGATCCTATACTGTATCACATAAGAATTTTCAAGTTCATTGCTTTTTTTGTCATTATTTCCAAGTGAAGCAACAGCAACAGGATTGTAATAGGAAAGTCCGCTTCCCTGATAACTGGTTATAGGATTAAAATATTCACCCGTTCGGTTTCCAAATTCATCAAATTCCCAAATACTCATATTGGGAGCCTTGATGTATGACATTTCCCGTACGTTTTTTCCTTCGAGTTTAATATTTCCTTCAGTATTGCTATTGGTATAATTGAACTTTATCTGGAATAAAAGATTCCTTGATAGAAAATATTCAAGATTTGTACGGGAGGAAAATCTTCGGGAGCGGGTATTGATAGTAGTCCCTCCTTCATCCAAATAACCCAGAGAGGTAAAGAAACGGGTTTTCTCACCCCCCCCTTGCACACTTAAATAATGGTCCTGAGTAACGCCATTTTTAGTTATCTCAGCAAGCCAATCTGTGTTTGCCGAATAGTTAAAAAAATTATCATAATTCCTATCGTATGCAATTTCCTTTGGAATCTCATAAACGGCGCTATTGTTATGCCACTCCTCCAACTGAAGCATTATATATTCATCACCGTTTAACATGGGAATTGCCGGAGGTTGTATGTTTAAACTGTTTTTGTATTGATAATCAAACTTTACCTTACCCCTTACTCCCTTCTTGGTTTCAATGAGGAGTACCCCATCGGCTCCTCTGGAACCATAAATAGCAGCTGAGGCCGCATCCTTAAAAATTTCAATTGATTTAATATCCTGCACTGCAATATTGATGAGATTACTGATATCTTCCGTATCGGCTGAATTCAGGTCAAAACTCTCTCCCACCCTGAACTGGGGAATCCCGTCAATTACTATTAAAGGCTTGTTGTTACCAATGGAACTTAATCCCCTTATAACCAATTGTGAACCTGACCCCGGATCTCCGGATGCGCTGATAATATCAAGTCCGCTTACCTTTCCCTGCAGTGCATCGGTAGCGGATAAAACTCCGCCATCCTGTAACTCAGAGAAATCGATTTTCACAGAGGCAGTAGCTTTATCGCGATCTTGTATGTTGGTTAAGCTATTCTGGGATTTTCCCTGAGCTGTAATGGTAACTTCGCTGATGTCTAAGCTAGAGGGTTCAAGCTCCAGCACAATGGCTTTGGAAAAGTCAACAGTCAGATCTGAGGATTTATAACCAATTACACTAACTTTTACTTTATTTGAAGATTTTTTTAATCTTAAAACAAAATCACCGTTAACATTGGTTATGGTTCCATTTATAATCCGGTTTTCTGCATCATATTCCACAACATTGGCTCCGATCACGACATCTTTATTCGTCTTGTCAATAATTCTTCCCTTTATAATTGAGTTTTCCTGAGCGTTTACTCGTAACAACACGAAAAAAGCTATCAAAAAAATTATTGTGGCTTTCATATTTTTCATTTCAATCTGAATCTTTTAGAAGACAATTAACTTGATAACCTATTCGGTATCGAGATCATTATAAAGCAACACATGGTCAACTTCATGAATTACTGCATTATTGAACATATTGGTATAAACCGGGATTTCATTACCCGTAGATACAACAATTCCGGTTAATTTATTTGTACGCGCTGATTCAATGATATCGGTAAAAGCAGAACCATCTTTTCCTTTAATTGAAATTATGTCTGTTCCCGGCTGAATATAAACTTTCGTAAAAGCAGAAGAAATTTGAGAATTTGAAGGTTTATTCATCAATGTTTCATAATAACCCGGAGCCTTGTTCCCATCCGTGAAAATAATGTGGCCCTGTATGAAATGCAGCAGAATCAGATCTTTTAAATCCTTAGTGCTCATAGAGTTTACATTTGCGGCAATCAGAGCAGCATCGGATGGAATAAACACCGTATAAAATTCATTATTTGAAATAAAGCTAAACCTGTATTCTCGTTCCAGGACTAAACCTGCCTTTTTCATCAGATTGTAAAAGCTGGGATAGGAAGATTGTATGGTTGCATAAAGGTCTGCCGCTTTGAAGCTGAACCAGTTCTCTATTTGGTAGGTTTCTCCATTAATTGTTCCGTTAGAAATTTTTAGGGGATAGTTTGGGGCAGGTATTAATCCCAGAAACCCTTTTGTTGTTACATCGGTGCCAGACACTTCTCCTGTCTCATTATTGAAAACAATATAGTTTCCTGCCAGGTTAGGGACAAACTCTTTTCTAGCAACACCACGGGGGAAATCAACAGCTACATGATTGAGCAGTAGTGTTCTCAAATCATTCTTTTTCAGCGTGTACCTTTGTGCACTTCCAAATTCCTGTATTCTGAACAGAAAGAATTCTTCCTTAACCGGATTATACATTAGTGATGAATCTTCCTTGAGGTTAACATCCGCCTCCACGAACAATGTATAATTCTTATTACTACGCTTTAGTGCAGGTAAAAGTCCGCATGCCTCGATTGCATACATAGTGTTGGAAAAACCAGGTTGTAGATATACCGGGCCCGTAACACCGCTAAATGCATTTGGAACAATTGGGTTGCTTAATCCAATGAATGTGCAATTGCTGCCATATTCTTTTTGTACAATTTCTTCGGTATTTATTTTGATTATGTCGTTTTCCCCATTGTAGAAGCCATTTATCATATCGGTTGAATATACGGGATTAACCGACATGTGAGCATTTGCAATTATCCTTTTAATACTTTTTGGAGTCCTTTCCAGGCTGCCCCATCCTCCGGGAACATTAATATAATTGTTAATAAGAAGATCAAAAGCCTCGTTAGTTGGTGCCATCATCCCATGATGATATCTGATTGTAACATTTTCGGGCAAACCAAATGAGCCTGAAGGAGGCTGTGTTTTCTCATTGTTTATGTCAAAGGCAAGATCCGGATAGGTCAAATCAAACAGAGAATCCACTTCCAATCCTAGTTTCGCACCCGGTTGTTCTTTAGTTTTCTGGTCGTTATATTCAAAAAGAGGAAAAAGATTTACTAAGTCCAAAAACTTTGAATATTCAAAATTGTTATTTTTGTCTTCCAGAATTTGATAGGCATTCAGGAGAGGATCAACAACCCTGTCTATTAAATAAACAAAACCATTCTCTGCTTTTATTTCATTGCTGGTGATTTTTGCATTTACAAAATATAATGCATCGCCACCCTCAAAAGGACGATCAAAGTAGAACTCATAATCGTTAAAAGACAAATTGTAAATTTGAAAGTAATCTTTGTAAAAGAAGGGTGCATATTTCCTCGAATCGAGGATTGCTTTACGAAGAAGATCCGATTCCTGCTCCTTTACAATAATAAATTCCTTTTCAACAGATTTAACAGGATAAAACCGTTCCTCATTAATAAAAATTGTTTCTCGCTTGAAGCCCCGAGGTTTGTTATTGCTTTCGTCAAGTGTATCAATCCAACCATAGACGTCTACAGTTTTCAGCTGAATCTTCGACCAGGGATTTTGTACAATATGATAACTGATTAGTTTTTCCAGCTGTTCTTTAGGAACGCTTTCAACTGAACTGAATTGATTTTCCGCAAGCCATTTAACAAATGCCTCGTCGGTGGGTCCGAACACGGTATAACTACCGGAAATATCTATAATAGTATCGAATCCGGTCAATTCCAGTCCTTTAGCAAAAATTGTCAATTCAGGTTGTTCCTTAACCTGGCTGTAGACTTTTCCGGCAAGCCAGGCAGGTCGTTCATACTTATCAATATACTTATCGTCCTGGCAACCAGAGAGGGCAATAAACAAAGCAAAGAGAGCGATTATCCGTTTTGCACAGAAATTCATTATATCACGGTTCATACGCATTGAAATCTCATGTTATTATTTTCAATATCACTAATTTCTCAATCAAAGTATTATTTTTTCACCCTTGTGAAATAGGGCAATCGATCCAAGGGCACATCTATAGTGATGGTTTTTCCCCCTTTAATAATATCACCTTCTTCGCTTACCCACTTACCTTCAGGCAACACAAGTTTCCGGCTTCTTTTTCCCTTCTCGATAACTGGAGCAACCAGAATATCATCACCGAGCATGAACTGGTCCTTAATCATTTCATATGCATTCTCGGGAAAAGCAAGTGCCATGGGTTGAACGATAGGATTTCCTGTTACAGCGGATTCTTTTGCCAAAGCAAGAATAACGTTCCCCATATTCTTATGAAGATTAGCCATATTCAGGCAGATTTTCTGATTCTCATCCGACAACACTCTCCAGGGTGCAACCGAAAACTGCATCATGGGCATCAGGGCATGAACCTGAGCCGATCGAACAACAAGTTCCTCATCAATAGTTGAGGCATTAAGAAATGACTTAAACTCTCCGCCACCAATCATATCAGGACAGGTGTAAGCATATCCCATAATACTTTGAGACATCTGGTCGGGTATTAACTTTTGCAAATCTTCCCAGCTATGACTTTTATCCCTTAATCGTTGAACCAGCGGTAAGCCTGCCATTTTCCATGATGCCCTGTACTCATTGAGGGGATAATCGAGACCAAGTTCGGCAAAGTAACCGGTTTGGTCATTAGGTGTACCCATCTTACGTGACAGAATATTTTCATTATAAAAATCAGAGTCTCCGGCGTCAAATTTGAACCCATCAACTCCATATTCATTTACCAGGTAATCCAATCTGGATTTAAACCATTCCTTAGTCTCAGAATTGCTCAAATCAAGGCAGGCGCTTGACCCGTTCCACCATCGGATAATGGCCGTTTCCTGTTGGGTATTTTCCCAGGAATCACCATTTTTTCTGTCTTCATCAAGAAGTAGCATCCCTCTTTCCGCAAGATGCCTGAAGACCTCTGAGTCAGGACTCACGAAGGGACAAATCCAGAGCATGACCTGAAATCCCATTCCATGCAATTCCTCAACCATTCCCTTGGGATCATTAAACCGCTGAGGGGAAAACTCCCAAACACCATAATCCAACTGCCAGTTATCGTCTATCATCAATACTCCGGGAGGATAGCCTTTATCGATAATATCTCTGGCGTATTTCAGAATAGCTTCCTCATTCTGATCATACATGAGTTCAATCCATGTATTATATTGTGGACGGGTAAAAAGCATTTCCTCCGGAATTTTTCCATTCGACGGAAAATACTTTTTGCTCACATACTGATATACATCTTTAATATTATTTCCTTGTTTGCCGGTTATTATTTCGCCGTTTGGAGATGTAACAACAATTTTTCCATTTTCGAAACTGTATTCCATAGGCTCTTCACACCAAACAAATCGTCCTTTGCTTGATAACAATAATGGCTGGGCCTGATTACCGAAGTTATCGCCCCACAAGTTGTATTTTATGTTTGTACTGGCATCATAGGGTGTCTCATGTCCTTTGGAACTTAAACCTCCCCACCAATACTCTCCCTGGTAGATCTCAATTACGACTTCATCTTCTTGATCTGAAAAACTATATAACCCAAGAAAAATAATCAGGAGTAAAAATTTTGCAATTCTCATATAGGTAAATATTAATCATCAATCTCATTCTATTATCGACCCTTCTGAAAATTTCCTGGGATGATAAAATAATTGAATAAATTTAAAAGAAAATTTATGTAAATTTCAAAGATTCACAATACTTGGATATTCAAATTAAGAATAAGACCGTTTGTTAAACGGTCTTATT
>JFJP01037346.1_pt1 | contig 31553 bp, 25 predicted proteins | sample 431651 | NCBI WGS metagenome assembly JFJP01 (sample SAMN02602958, study PRJNA72255) | Microbial mat metagenome, whole genome shotgun sequencing project. | biome: fresh water; feature: sink hole; material: water; isolation source: purple microbial (photo- and chemosynthetic) mats found in... | reverse complement strand
GTACTCAATGGTCTCCCGATTCTCGGGATGTTCCATTAGTGTTAAGCCTCTTATTTTTAATTGCGTAGCAATTTAATCAATATAAACTCTAATGGATAAATTGCGTTTTCAAAGTTTTGGGAGTGGAAGTAGTGGAAATTGTTATTTTATAGGCAATGCCTCCAGTGGAATATTAATTGATGCAGGGATAAGTGTGCGCACCATACGTAAAAATTTAAAAAATATTGGACTCGATTTCGAAAATCTTTGGGGTGTTTTTGTAACGCACGATCATGCCGACCATATCAAAGCAGTAGGCCCAATGGGCGAAAAGCATCTTGTTCCCATTTATTCTACCAAACAAGTGCACGAGGGTATTCAAAAAAGTTACTGTGTAACCGAAAAATTGTATTCCAGTCGCAAATTTATTGAGAAGAACCAAACCATTGAAGTCGGTGAATTTAAGATTACTTGTTTTCCTGTATCTCACGATTCTACTGATAGTGTAGGATATACCGTTGAATATAAAGAAAAAAGATTTACCTTTGCTACCGATTTAGGATTTGTGGGCGAAGAGGTTGCCTCCCATTTGGCACTAGCAGATTACATGGTTTTAGAAGCCAATTACGACGAAGAGATGTTGCAAAGAGGGCATTATCCAGCGCATTTAAAAAACCGAATTATTTCTAAAACGGGTCATTTAGGAAATGACCAAGCTGGTAAATTCTTGGCCGAAAATTACAATGAGCGATTACAACATATTTTTTTGTGTCATTTGAGCAAAGAAAATAATTCACCCGAAATGGCGTTTAATACCATTCAGAAGCATTTGGCTGGAAAAGAAATTATTGTTGGTACGCATGTACATTTAAAAGTGTTGGAAAGACTACTGCCCTCTGAATTATATATTTTTTAGATTCTAAAATTAAAGTAGTGTATGAATTGTTATTGGTTGTTATTTGATTATAATTAGTCGTAATTAGTCGTTATTCGATTGTTATTAGTTATTCAATGTTATTGATTGATAAGCTGGATTCTTCACGTTTTCTGTTTATTTTTGAATAATACCAATTTAAACTAAACTCAAGTAACACCATTTTTAAATCTTCATCCCGATAGCTATTGGGACTTCAAATCCTCAAACTCTTCAAATCCATTCTATGTCATCCAATTTAGTCATTATCCCCACTTACAACGAGAAGGAAAATATTGAGAATATTATACGGGCCATATTCAGTTTGACGCTAGAATTTCATATCGTAGTTATCGAAGATGGTTCTCCCGATGGTACTGCTGCCATTGTAAAGGAACTTCAAACCGAATTTCCATCCCGTCTTTTTATAATAGAACGCAAAGGCAAATTGGGCTTGGGAACTGCCTATATTGTCGGTTTTAAATGGGCGTTGGAGCATGCTTACGATTATATTTTTGAGATGGATGCGGACTTTTCACATAATCCTACCGACTTGCCACGTTTATATGATGCTTGTGCCAATAAAGGCGCAGACGTAGCCATTGGGTCACGTTATGTTACAGGTGTAAATGTTGTTAATTGGCCAATGGGACGGGTTTTGATGTCCTATTTAGCTTCTAAATATGTTCGTTTTATTTTAGGGGTAGAAATAGCTGACACCACAGCTGGTTTTAAATGTTACAAAAGGGAAGTGCTGGAAACCATCGAATTAGATAAAATTAGATTTAAAGGATATGCCTTTCAAATAGAAATGAAATTTACAGCCTATGAATGTGGATTTATAGTGAAAGAAGTTCCCATTATTTTCATTAACCGTGAGCTAGGAACATCCAAAATGAGTGGCGGAATTTTTGGAGAAGCGTTTTTAGGTGTCATTAAATTAAAACTGAGTAGCTTGTTTAGAAAATTTCCACAAAAGAAAAAATAATTCCCAAATCGTTAAACTCATATATATATATATATCAAGATGAATACATTGCAACTAATAAAAAATGCAACAATAGTTAATGAAGGCCGTATTTTTGTAGGGTCAGTGTTGATTGATGGCGAGCATATAAAAGCAATTTACGAGGGCACTCAATTACCAGATGTAATGGAACCGCACACCGTAATTGATGCTACTGGTAAGCTGTTGTTGCCTGGTATTATCGATGATCAAGTGCATTTTCGCGAGCCAGGACTTACACACAAGGGAGATATATATACCGAAAGTCGTGCGGCAGTGGCTGGTGGAATTACATCCTATTTTGAAATGCCTAACACCAATCCGCAAGCTACTACCATCGATTTATTGGAAGATAAATATACGATAGCAGCCGAAAAATCATTTGCCAATTATTCTTTTATGTTGGGTGTAACCAATGATAATATTGAGGAGTTAAAAAAGGTAAATCCACGAAATGTAGCAGGCCTAAAAATGTTTATGGGCTCATCTACAGGTAATATGTTGGTAGATAATCCAATCACTTTAAACCGGGTGTTTTCCGAAATTTCACTTCCAATTATAACCCATTGTGAAGATGAACCTACTATCCAACAAAATATTCTTCATTATAAATCCTTATTGGGCGAGAATATTCCAATAGAATATCATCCATTAATACGCAGTGAAGAAGCATGTTACAAATCATCGGCTTTAGCAGTGGAGTTAGCCACAAAATACAATTCGCGTTTGCATTTGTATCATTTGTCCACCGCCAAAGAGATGTCATTACTAAATTCAACGACCCCCTTGAGAGAGAAAAGAATAACCTCAGAAGTGTGTGTGCACCATTTATGGTTTTCGGATTCAGACTATGCGAAATATGGCAATCGCATCAAATGGAATCCCTCCATTAAATCAGAGTCAGATCGTTTGGCTTTGATAGAGGCAGTAAATTCTAATAAAATAGATGTTATTGCCACCGATCACGCGCCACATTTATGGTCGGAAAAGCAAGGCTCATGCCTAACTGCTGCTTCTGGCGGACCATTAGTGCAACACTCGCTAGTGGCCATGTTGCAAATGGTGAAAAATAGTGTTTTCACAATAGAGAAAGTGGTAGAGAAAATGTGTCATACTCCAGCCGAAATATTCAAAATAGAAAAACGCGGATACATTCGTCCAGGATATTTTGCTGATTTAGTACTGGTGGATCCCAATAAATCGTGGACTGTTCATGTTGATAATATTTTATACAAATGCGGTTGGTCGCCCTTTGAAGGAACTACTTTTGATGCTAAGGTGCTAAAAACATGGGTTAATGGACAAAAAGTGTACGACCAAGGAAAATTTGATGAAACAGTGCGAGGTAAACGACTGATGTTCGAATGTTAATAATACAATAATATAAAGATGAAAAAAATACTAATTGCTTTCTTTCTGTTATTAATGATGGCTGCAATAGCCTGGGTGGCTTATTTGTTGCAAACCAACAAAGTGGAATACAAACATAACCAGGGCAAAACGCAAGGTACGTATTATTCGGCCACCTATTTGCAGCCCGAAGGTATTGATTTACAGTATAAAATTGATGCAAAATTGCACGAATTTGATTTGTCGCTTTCTACGTACAATGAGGCTTCTGTAATTTCACGTATTAATAGAAACGACAGTAGCGTGCGCACCGATTTGTTTTTTGAAACCATGTATTATCAAGCACAAGAGGTTTCCGAACACACAAATGGTGCTTTTGATGTTACGGTAGGCCCGCTGGTAAATGCGTGGGGTTTTGGTAAAGATTCGGATCATACAATAACTCCCAATATTGCGGTATTAATGCCTTTAATTGGGCACAAAAAAGTGCGATTAGTAAATCATAAGATTTTGAAAGATGATGCACAAATTATCATTGATGCCAATGCGATAGCACAAGGTTATTCTACTGATGTTATTGCTAAGTTGCTGGAAGATAATGAATGCCAAAATTACATGATTGAAATAGGTGGGGAAATTGTTTGTAAAGGCCTAAATCCTAAGGGAGAAAAATGGAGGATTGGAATTGATAAACCAATTGATGACCCAGCAAATGAAACAAAGGAGCTCCAAACTATACTTTCTATTAGCAATGTGGCTGTAACAACCTCGGGGAATTATAGAAAGTTTTATTACAAAGAGGGTAAGAAATATGCACATACCATCGACCCACGAACGGGCTATCCTATTATTCACAACCTGCTGAGTGCTACAGTTGTAGCACCTACTTGCATACAAGCCGATGCTTATGCCACTGCATTTATGGTGTTGGGTGTTGACAGTAGTATGACAGTTTGCAAAAGTATTCCTAATATGGATTGTTATTTAATTTATACGGATAAGGATGGAACAAATCAAGTGATTTATACAGATGGTTTTAAGAAATACTTACAATAAACTTTAATTCCATCAAAATAAATCCGATATTAAAAAAAGAACAGGTTTTGTATTTGATAAAATAATTTATTTATATCATTTTCGTTGTTATTTATTAGTTATAAATTGCATAAATCCCTAAGTTTGTTAAATTGAAACCATATATTTTTTTATTCATGATTTAATAATTACTTTTGCACTCCAAATTATAATATGAAAAGATTCCATCTTGTTATTTTAGTTACATTTTTAACTTTAGTGTCCTGTGGTGATTATCAGAAATTGCTAAAATCAGATGATGCAGAATTAAAATATACCAAAGCAGTAGCCTATTTTGAGAAAGGAGATTTTATGCGCGCTTCTACCTTGTTTGATGCCGTGTCATCCTACTTTAAAGGTACAGAAAGGTCTGAAATAGTACTCAATTATATTGCAAAATCGTACATGGGCCAAAAAGACTATTTTTCGGCTAGCGAGTATTATAAAACTTACGTAAAAACTTATCCAAAAGGAAAATTCGTAATTGAATCTAAGTTTATGATTGGCTATTGTTATTACCTCGATTCGCCCGATGCAAGACTAGACCAAACTGCTACTATCAACTCTATTGCTGCTTTTCAAGAATTTGTGGAAATATATCCTGAAAGTGAACGTGTGCCTGAAGCAAATAAACTGTTGGACGAAATGACCGATAAACTTGCTTATAAGGCTTATTTAAACTCCAAATTATATTATAATTTGGGAAATTATATGGGTAATAATTACGAATCATCGGTTATTGCTGCACAAAATGCTTTGAGAAATTTTCCAGCTACCATTTATAGAGAGGAACTTTCTATGCTAATTTTGGAAGCTAAATATCAACAAGCTATTCAAAGTATAGAAGAAAAAAGATTGGAAAGATATAGAAATACAATAGATGAGTACTATAATTTTATCAATGAATTTCCGAATGCTAAAAAGAAGAAGCTGGCCGATAAGATTTTTAATGACTCCAAGAAAATTGTAAAAGAATAGATACTGAACCTTTTTGACTGTCTCTTTTTTCTATCTCAACCATTTTTTAGGTTGTATAAATACGAACTTAAAATTATTAATTACTTGATATTATGGATTATAAAAAAGTAAATGCCCCAACAAACACAATTTCTAGAGACATGAACTCGATGAGCGAAAGTATTGGAAATGTGTACGAAACTGTTAAAATTATAGGTAAGCGCGCTAATCAAATTAGTGTTGAAACCAAAGCAGAGTTGGATAAAAAATTGCTCGAATTTGCATCGTTCAACGAGAATATTGAAGAGGTATTCGAAAATAGGGAGCAAATAGAAATTTCGCGTTACTACGAAAAGTTACCAAAACCAGTATTGGTTGCTACCCAAGAATTTTTGGAAGATAAAGTCTATTATCGTAATCCGATGAGAGATAAGTTAAAATAGAATTTAATTTATTTTATTTCATTCATTTATAGATAAAAGAATATTGAGCTTAATCTTGCTCGCTATTCTTTTATCTTTTTTTGTTTGTGCTAAGTTCAATTCATTTTTGTATTTTTGTAAACGAAAAGAGTTTGAAGAGTTTGAAGTCCAGATAGCTATCGGGATCAAGATTTACTATAGATTAGTAGTAAATAGTAAATGAAAAAATAGTAAATCACTATTGATTAGTCTTCAATAGTAAATTATAAATGATTAAATAGTAAATGACTATGGTTTTGCAAGGAAAAAAAATAATATTGGGAGTAACTGGTAGTATAGCTGCTTACAAATCGGCGCAACTTATACGTTTGTTGGTAAAAGAAGGTGCTGAAGTTAAGGTAATTATGACAGCATTGGCCAAAGAATTTATAACTCCTCTTACTTTAGCTACACTGGCCAAAAATCCTATTTTGGTCGATTTTTTTGATCCAACAAATGGTAACTGGAACAGCCATGTTGACTTGGGTTTGTGGGCTGACGCTTTTTTAATTGCGCCTGCTACTGCCAATACTATTGGAAAAATGGCTACAGGGGTGGCCGATAATTTATTGTTAACCACATATTTATCTGCTAAATGTACGGTTTTTGTTGCTCCAGCTATGGATTTGGATATGTTTGCACATCCATCTACACAGCGAAATCTTCAGACACTAAAATCAATTGGCAATCACATAATCGAGCCAGGTATTGGTGAGCTTGCCAGCGGACTGGAAGGAAAAGGTCGTATGGAAGAACCTGAAAGCATTGTTCGTTTTCTGGCTAATTTCTTAACTCCAAAACCATTGTTGGGAAAAAAGATACTTATCACAGCTGGTCCCACATACGAAAAGATAGATCCTGTACGTTTTGTAGGCAACTATTCGAGTGGTAAAATGGGTTTTGCTTTGGCTGAAGTTTGTGCTAGCCGAGGAGCAGATGTCTGTTTAATTGCAGGACCTGTTCATCTGAAAACAATCAATTCTAACATTGAAAGGATAGATGTAACCTCGGCTTCAGAAATGTACGATGTCGTTATGAACCGTTTTTATGGTATGGACGGTGCAATTTTATGCGCTGCAGTGGCCGACTTTACACCATTAGAACCTGCTTTCTCGAAGTTAAAACGTGAAAAGGAAAACCTGATGCTAGAATTAATGCCTACCAAAGATATTGCTGCTGCAGTAGGTGACATGAAAATGCAGCAGCAATTTTTAGTTGGCTTTGCACTCGAAACGAATAACGAGGAAGAAAATGCTTTTAAGAAACTGGAGCGAAAAAACTTTGACTTTATAGTACTAAATTCCCTAAATGATGTACAAGCGGGTTTTGGATTTGAAACGAACAAAATTACTATTTTACATCGTACAGGCTTAAAAAAACATTTTGAATTGAAGACTAAAAAGGCTGTGGCCGAAGATATTATTGATGAGATTGAGACGTTTGAGGTTCCGATAGCTATCGGGATAAAGATTTGAAATTTAAAGATTTTACTTTTCCAAAGTTTCTTTTGCTTTGGGTAAGTGGTAATAGTGATTTAGAACTTGATTGTATTTTAACTTATTAACGGATAATTCGAATGAAAAATAGAGTATTGTTGTCATTATGTATGTTTTTTGTCATTTCCTATGTTCATGCACAGGAATTGAATTGTAATGTACAAATTAATTCTGATCAGGTACAGGGAACTAACAAGTCCGTTTTTAATACACTGCAAAAATCCATCACAGAATTTGTGAATAACCGGAAATGGACTGAAATGACTTATGCTAATAGCGAGCGCATTGACTGTACAATGAATATAATAGTGAAAAACGTGGAGGTGGATGTTTTTACGGCAGAAATTCAAATTCAATCTCGTAGAACTATTTATAATTCAACTTATTATAGCCCCCTTTTTAATTTTAAAGACAATAGCTTCAATTTCAATTACAAAGAATTTGATCAGTTGGAACTGAACGAAAATACCATCACCTCCAATCTTACAGCTGTTATTTCATTTTATGCCTATATAATTATTGGTTATGATATGGATTCGTTTACGCGTATGGGTGGTACTCCCGCTTTTCAAGCAGCTGAAAGCATTGTGAATGCTGCCCAAGGAGCAGATTTAACTGGTTGGAAGGCTTTTGAAAGTACTCGGAATAGATATGCGCTAGTTAATAATATATTGGATGAAGCATTCAAGAAATATAGAAATTATTTCTACGAATACCATCGCTTGGGATTGGATGAAATGACAGCTAATGTAACAAATGCCAGAGCGCGTATAGCTGCAGGTTTACCTTTACTGCGCGACGCTAATAGAGCTAGACCATCGGCGATTGTTATTAGCTCTTTTTTAGATGCTAAGAATGATGAATTGATTAATATTTTCTCAAAAGCTACCACCAAAGAAAAGACCGATGTGGTAGAAGTGCTATCTGACTTAAATCCAACTGCATCTGCCAGGTATGAATCTATTCTGAAATAAGCATAGGGCTTCAATTAATAGGTTTTAAAATGACCTATAGTAAAATAATTACCAGTCAATTATCAACTGTAAACTCTCAACTATTTACAAATGCTAAAATCGCTCTATATATCCAATTACGCTTTAATTACTGAATTAAATATAAATTTTGAGCTCGGTTTTTCGGTTATTACTGGTGAAACAGGAGCTGGAAAGTCAATTATTTTGGGGGCTTTGTCACTTATTTTAGGTCAAAGAGCCGACACTAAATCAATTAAGATTGATGCAGAAAAATGTATTATTGAAGCTACTTTTGATATTTCAAATTATCGCCATTTGGATAGTTTTTTTGTGAATAATGATTTAGATAATCAAACTACCGGCTGTATTATTCGCAGAGAATTAACTAATTCGGGAAAGTCGCGGGCTTTTATTAATGATACTCCAGTAGGTTTAAACGTGATACGCGATCTCAGTAACCGATTGCTAGACATTCACTCACAACATGAAAATTTATTGCTTTCAAATGATGCATATCAATTAGAAGTGGTTGATACGATTGCACAAAATGCTAAAGCCCTTTCCGCCTACAGCCAAACCTATTTGCAGTGGAAAAGCTTGCAAACTGAACTTAAGCAGCTACAAAAAATGGCCGAAAAACAGGCTTCTGATATTGATTATATTCAGTTTCAGTTTCAACAACTTTCCGATGCTAATCTGGTAGAAAACGAACAATATGAGCTGGAATTGGAACAAGAAACATTGAGTCATGCCGAAGAAATTAAATCGGAACTTCAAAAAGCCAATCAACTTCTTGTAGAGGATAATATGTCGCTTTCTTTGTTAAAGGAGGCAATTGCTGCCTTTTCAAAGGTCAAAAGTTTTATTCCCGAAGGCAATAATTGGTTGGATAGATTACAATCTACTCACATCGAATTGAAAGACATTTCGGCAGAAATGAATGCATTTGAAGAACGGCTCGAATTTAATCCTGAAAGGTTAAATTGGGTAGAGGGTAGATTGAGTGAGATTTTTACCTTGCAAAAAAAATACAAAGTAAACTCCGTGAAAGAATTAATTTCTTTGCGCGAAAGTTTGAATTTGCAACTTCAACGGATTGATTCTTACGATGATGAGTTGAAATCATTAAAAGTAAAAATTGAACTTCTGTTTGAACAGTTACAAGCAGATGCAAAGGAATTAACTACAACAAGAATTAACGCTTGTGTGCCCATCGAAACACATTTGGTAGAGCAGCTCACACTTTTGGGAATGTTGAATATTCAATTTCAAGTGGCTATTTCCAATTTGCAAGATTATTCTGAAAATGGAATAGATGAAGTGCAATTTCTTTTCTCGGCCAACAAAAACAGACCCTTACAACCCGTAACACAGATTGCATCGGGTGGCGAGGTATCACGTTTAATGTTGTCTATCAAATCGTTGGTGGCACACAAAGCCGATTTGCCAACAATAATATTCGATGAAATTGACACGGGTGTATCTGGTGAAATTGCACACAGAATGGGCGATATTATGCAAAGTATGAGTGTAGATATGCAGGTAATAACAATTACACACTTACCCCAAATAGCTGCTAAAGGTGCTCAACATTATAGAGTTTATAAAGATGAAAGCGGCCAAATGACTCAAACTCATATTCAATTATTGACTGACAATGAGCGAATAACTGAACTTGCCCAAATGCTTAGTGGGAAAAATGTGACCGATGCAGCCCTCAGTAATGCTAAGGAATTGCTCTTAAACGGCTAAATAATTTAGCCATTTAGGTAAAGATACAATTTAATGCCTACATTTTACCTCGTAATTTCAAGAAATATTCATGTATGGTTTCCATTGCTTCATTTGCCGAACTTACTGCTCACCTTACTAGTCTCAATTGCCGCAAGCGTTTGGCGGTGGCCAATGCGGTAGATTCGCATACCTTGGGTGCAGTTTTGAGGGCCGTGGAGTTAGGGATAGTAGAGGCTTTTCTGATAGGCGATGTGGCGGCCATCGAATCACCGCATCTTTTTGAGCATAATCCTTCGCCGCACATTCATATCATAGATATTCCAGACGTGTTGGAAGCCACTTTGGAGGCCGTACGCATGGTTAAGTCGGGTCAAGCGGATATTCTAATGAAAGGATTGGTAAATACCGACGTGCTTTTACGCGCTATCCTCGACAAAGAAAAAGGGTTGTTACCTACCGGCAGTATCCTAACTTTTAATGCAGCATTGGAAATTCCCACTTATCATAAATTGATTTTCTTTTCGGATCCTGTAGTAATTCCCTCACCAAACTTAGTGCAACGAACTGCCATGATACGATATGCAATAGCCTCGGCATATAGATTTGGCATAAAAAAACCAAAAGTAGCCTTGATACACGCTACCGAAGTGGCCAATCCAAAAATTCATTACATGCAGGATTATCTGGATATCATGCAAGAATGGCGCGAAGGTATGTTTGGCGATGTGATAATGGATGGTCCGATGGATATTTTTCTGGCGTTGGATAAAGAGCGTGGAAGCATTAAAAATGTGCCCACTCCAGTGCTTGGAGATGCCGATATTTTGATTTTTCCAAACTTTGAAAGTGCCAATTGTTTTTACAAAGGTGTGTCGCTTTTTGCACATGCCGAAATGGCTGGATTACTGCAAGGTACAGAAAAACCAGTGGTGCTAACTTCCCGTAGCGAAAGTGTAGAATCTAAGTTTTATAGCATTGCCATGGCATGTGTGGTAAGTTGAAAACCCCCTAAACCCCCAAGGGGCGTATAGGACATCGTTTCCTGTAGTTTTACTTTATTATAAATTCCTTCTGAAAAAGTCACACTTCGGGGGATTAGGGGGCTATCTTATTCGCACAATGTTCCGCCGCTCCTGGCTCACCCAACTCATCTTTAATTCTTTCATATTCTTTCAGCATGTTTTGCCGATAACTATTATCATTCAATAGTTTATCCAACTCTTGCGTCACCTTATCTACCGTAAATATATGTCCTGTAAGTTCTTTTACTATTTCTTTTTGGGCAATAATATTTACCAGCGAAATATATCTTATTTTTAATATATTGTTTTTTATGAAGTTGACTATTCTACCAAAACTGAAATTGTAAACCACTACTTGCGGAGTTCCTACTATGGCGGTTTCCAATGTGGCGGTACCCGAATTTACAATGGCAGCCCGTGCTTGTTGGAGCAATTCGTAGGTCTGACCAAAAACGATACGATCATTTCTATTTTTCAAAAACGACTTGTAAAAATCGGGATCAATGCCAGGTGCTCCTGCAATAATGACTTGATATAGAGAGAATTGTTTTGCTGCATCCAACATTCGAGGCAAACAAGCCGAAATTTCCTGCTTCCTACTTCCGGCCAATATAGCAATGATGGGCTTGGCTGGCAAATTGTTAATGGAAAGAAATTCGGATAAGGTTTGTTGTTGATTTGATCGCAAGCATACGGAATCGATACTTGGGTTGCCCACATATTCTACTTTGTAATTATGCTTGGCGTAAAAGGCTGTTTCAAAAGGAAAAATGGTGAACATACGATCCACATAAAGCTTAATTTCCTTGATGCGATATTCTTTCCATGCCCATATTTTGGGTGAAATGTAGTAGTAAACAGCTGTGTTAAGTGTCTCTTTTGCAAAGCGAGCCATGCGCAGATTAAAGCTTGGATAATCAACCAGAATAATCACATCGGGCTTAAACTTCAAGATGGCTTGCTTGCAATCCGACATGTTTTTAAGAACCGTTCGGGCATTTTTAAGTACCGCCACAAAGCCCATAAAAGCCATTTGACGATAATGTATTACCATTTTACCGCCTTGGGCTTGCATCAAATCGCCACCTAAAAAGCAAAATTCGGCTTTCGAATCTACTTTTTTAAGTTCACGCATTAAATTTGAAGCATGTAAGTCGCCCGAAGCTTCGCCGGCAATAATAAAGTATTTCATAAAATATAAAAAAAACTAGCCCCTCCCGTGAAAAACGGGATAAATTGCGGGAAAATGAAGTTACTATTGATTTCGTTATTATTTACCTAATTGTTTGCCTAATAATTCTTCATTTTTTATTTTATTACCTAGTTTGATATACATTGGTTCGTTATAAAATTGTCTATGTTATTTAAATACAAGAACTTAAATGCCTAGTTTAACTAAGGTTAATCTCATTCCAAATAAAAGAGTAAACGCAATCCACGATAGCTATAGTGGATTGCGTTCAAAAAATCTTTTTTTTAACGAACTGTTGATATAACTAAGTTTAATACAGCCAATACTTGCACAGTACCTCTTTAGCGGTTAGGGGTTCTATCAAAGCATAAAAATACAACCAATAAAATATGGCATAGCACCCAAAAGAAGTCCAGTAGCAATTTTAAAGCTGTCCGATTTGTAAAAAATAAACACAAAGCCTAGATTTGGTATGACTGAAAGTAGTAAAATTTTACCGAGCAAAATGGATGGATACAATTGCTTGATAACCTCCCAAAAGGGCAAATCAATTGGATAAAACTTATCCAAATACAACCACATAAATGCTATTGGCACTAATAAGCCAGGAATAAAACCGTATAAAAAATGATTGTATTGTTTCATGTTTTTTTTAGAAAGGAGCATTAACCCCTTTAACGGGACTATGCGAGTATTGATTTCTATTGACTTTTACTGCATTTTAAATAAAAATACTGTATGAAAATAGCGTAAATTACGTTTATTTGTTTTGATTTTTCGGCTTTCATTTCCAGTCCAGAGTTGCTACCAACTACAATCTACCAACTACTTTCTACAATTCCCACTTACTAATTCCCTCAATTGCTTGATAGGCTGTCATGTCAATTTTGGCGGGAACAATAGATATAAAGCCATGTGCCAATGCCCATTCGTCGGTATCTTCTGCTTCAGGTTCATGGTTTTCAAAATACCCTGTCAGCCAGAAATAATTGCGTCCTTGTGGGTCTATGCGTTTTGCAAATTCCTTAGTCCAACGACCATCACATTGGCGAGCCACTTTTATTCCGGCTATTTTTCCCACAGGTGCATTCACATTTAGGCAGGTGCCGTGTGGCAAACCGTTTTGTAGTGCTTGACGCGTAATTTGGAGAATAAATGACTCGAAGTAGCTAAAATCGGCGCCAAAAGCATAATCGCTAAGCGAAAAGCCAATTGATAAAATTCCGTTTTCGCATCCTTCCAACACGGCGCCCATTGTGCCCGAGTAAATTATGTTAATCGCCGAGTTGGAGCCATGATTAATGCCAGAAACCAATAAATCGGGCTTGCGTTCAACAATTTCATTCAAAGCAAGCTTTATACAATCGGTAGGAGTACCTGTTGATGAATAGCGCATTAGTCCATCTTTATCTTCAATTTTTGTGAATCGAATGGGATGTGTAACAGTTAAAGCATTTGATTGTGCCGAGCGTGGCCCATCTGGAGCTACCACCACCACATCTCCAATTTGCATCATCAATCTTGTTAGTACATGAATACCTTTGGCTTCTGCGCCATCATCGTTGGTAATTAATATTAGTGGTCTTTTCATGATTTATTTTGTCTTATGTGAAAGGTCTAAAGTCTAATGACTAATCCCTAATGACTTTTTTGATAAATTTTATACTTTAATTTTTTTAATTGTTCCAAAAAGAAATATGATTATTAAGCTTACAAAGTATAATACATCGCGCGAATCTATTACCCCTCTGCTCATTGATTTGTAATGTGCATGTATTCCAACGCTTTCTAATAGTTGTATTGTTTTGCCAGATGTAAAAAAACTTGCTATAACTTCAAAACCGTAGTAAAAAAAGAAAGACAGAACCAAGGCAATTACAAAAGAAATGATTTGATTTTTTGAAAGCGATGAGGCAAAAATACCAATGGCAACATAAATAGCTGCAAGTAGAAAAAGCCCAATAAATGAGCCCCAAAATGCCCCGGCATCTATATTCCCTATAGGTTCGGCCAAATACGATACCGTAAAATAATAGAGCAAGGTCGGTAGCAAAGCTATTGACACCAATGCCCATCCAGCCAGGAATTTACCCAGTATAATTTGTAATCCACTTAGCGGTTTGGTTACTAATAACTCCCAAGTTCCCGTTTGTTTTTCTTCTGCCAAAAGTCCCATTGTTACTGCTGGACAAAGGAATAAGAATAGCCAAGGAGCCAAATAGAATAGTCCGTCCACATTGGAATATCCCCCTTCTAAAATGTTATATTCACCTGGGATAACCCATAAAAAAAGACTAGTAAGCATTAGGAAAATACCAATTACGATATATCCTGTAGCACTGCTGAAAAACGTGCGTAATTCTTTTTTGAGAATTGAAAACATGATTAAAAGAATTTACAATTAGATAATTTTCTTTTTACAAGCAATTTTTATTATATTTGCGGTGTCAAAGGTAACCAAAATTATTGAATCGAAAAACAAAACTCACTACAACCATTATGAAAAGATTTCAACTTGTTTTACTGTTGATTATAGTTGCAAACGTAATTTTAGCACAAACAAAAGATCAATATAGTATTAAGCTGCAAGGTATTTATGGCAATATACTTCCTCACGACAAATATGTAAAATTACTTATAGATCAGCCAGTTAAAGGAGCAGAATTGTCAATAGAATTTCAAACAATGGGAGAAAAGCCATGGCATCAATTTCAAGGTTTTCCCATTATTGGTTTGGGTGCAGTATGGTTAAACTTGGGTAATCCCGAAAAATTGGGATTCGCTTACGCGGCCTATCCCTACATAAGTTTGCCTATTTTTAGAAGTCGGCATTTTCGTTTGAATATAAAAGGTGGCATGGGCGCCAGTTTTTTGACTAAAACGTATTATAATACAAACAAAGATACTCTCGGTAACCTATTGCCTTGGCTTACAGGCACAAATGCTGCAATTGGATCCAAATTGAACATTTATTTTTCGGGTGGTGCCGCCATGGAAATTCGTCTTTCAAAAGCACTTAGTATAACGGCAGATTATACCTGGAATCACGTTTCAAACGGAAGTGCCGTGGCACCCAATTCTGGTATAAATATGTTAAATAGTTTTGTGGGGCTAAAGTATTTTCCAAATTACAAGAAATTTGCTTTTCTGGAAAGTAAGAAAATTGCGGATTTTCCACGCCATTTTACGTGTGAAATAATTGCTGCTGCGGGGTTCAGACAGCTCTATTATAAGGATAATCTAACATTTCCTACAGGTTCGTTTGCAGTAGCAGTATTTAGGCCTGTTAGTAATTTTTTAAGAGTCGGTTTGGGAACTGATGCCTTTTACGATGGCGCTTACGATGGCCATACAACAGCTTTTAAACGGACATATTTGAAGACAAATGAATTCAAAAATAAAATTAGAATGGGTGTTTCGTTGCAAAACGAGTTACTGCTTGGACGCATTTCAGCAGGATTTCATTTTGGCGTGTATTTGTACAATCCACTTAAAAATTTGGAGCCTGTAGAAATTGACCCAAAAACAAATGAAATGATAGAGCCACTGCTCAATAAGCCAATAATATATCCTTATAATATAGATGAAGAAGATGGATGGTTATACACCCGGGCGGCTTTTAAATATGCTTTAAACAGGCATTATTTTATTTCATTAGGATTAAAAACTCACCTTCAAAAAGCAGAGTTTATAGAATGGGGACTGGGATATAAGTTTTAAAATAACCTTTAGGCAACAAAAGTTGCTAATCTCTAGATGCTGAAAACGCTAGTTTGTTCAACTTTTCTTTGGGAAATAAAAAGTGATTCCTAACTAATGTAATTCAACTCCTATATTAGGGCGTTCTTAAAGCATCCAACATCAATGGTATTTCATCTGCATCTATCCCATTTGCTATCAAATAAGGCTTATCCTCATTGAATGATTCAAGAAACAGATCCCAGTTATCTTGTTTTAAATTAAGGCTTTTGATATAAAAATTTATTGTGTCAGTCAGTTTGTGTTGACACCATGCAATATGTCCAGCATTCAGATAATCGTGCGCTGTAGGTTTATCGTCTATCAATTTATTGACGTAGTATTCAGCTTTTTGTATATTTCCCGAAACATAAGCACACCATGTAATGGCTCTCCAAACCTTCGGGTTTTCGCTGTCCTCGGAGTCTAATTTATAATAAATTTTCAACGCTTCCTTAAATCGTCTTAATTCCAACAAGCAATGACCAATTTGCAATGAAATAGTTGATTGATTGGGTTTTAAAAAATCGGAATGTTGATAATACTCCAGCGCTTTTTCAAAATTGCCAGACAACCGATAACACAAAGCCAACTTACGTATAGTCCAATTGTCATCGGGCTGAATAATATCTGCTTTTAAATAGGCTTCCAGTGCCTTTGGTAGCTGAGAAGATTGCTGATAGCAGTAGCCAATTTTTTGATACAAAGCAGCTGAAGGGGCAGTATCATGTTCAATTTCTGAAAATAACTCCAAGGCCTGTTTGTAATGATTTTTTATAAAATAGTACTCCGCAATATTGGATTTGAATTCTGCATTTATGGCTAAAATATCGAATAAAAAAGAACGATGTGACACTAGCGAATAGGCAAACATATCCGAGAAATCGGTACGCTTTGGATTGAGCTTGAAAAACCGAAATAAATCTTGTATGTATTGTTTCGATATGTTTTTTGATGCTAAATCGGGAGTCAAAATTGCTTCGTCTTTTGTAATTTCGTCCAACTGCTCAGCCTCCATTTTAAAAGACTGTTTTAGCATTAATCTTTGTGATTCAGGCATTTGAAGTATGCTTAAACAAAAAGAGTATTTATCGGAATTACACATGACGTTGTTTCTAACAAAAGCAGTCAACAAATTCTTATCATCCATTTTGAATAATTCATTTACCGACGAAAATTGACCATCGAAAGGTAAAAACCAATGTGTAAATACCGAAAAAAACGGAAAACTTTTGAGCATTGAAAAGGTGCTCATATATACATCTGCACCTTCCATCTGCAATTCGGTAAGTTCTTGCAATTTGTCATTAACACCGCTTTTCTCCAATATATCTTGCCAAGCTGGATTTTCTTCTGCCCAATCTTCGGAACTTAAAATGCTATCAGTATCCATTTTATCTTTAAGTAATGGACTTATTTTCATTACTTCAGGCAAAATTTCTTCCTGCATTTTTTTTGTAATCTTATCCGTTTCGGCTGTTCCAATAAGTTGAATAATGATGTTGTGAAAATTTTCAACTGTGTGATTATCATCGCCAAGTAAAACCAACCGATTACGAACAGACGGGAAGAATGGTAAAAAACGATTGTATTTAAATAACACAAAACACAATCCTACCAATGCTCTTTGTTTAACTGTTTGGTTTGTGGACTGACAAGCATCAAAAAGTAACATAAGTTTTGTTTCATCAAAAGTTCTCCACAAATTCAGAGTAAGAGCCGAAACAAGGAGCGATTTTTCTAGCCAGCCAGGATAATTTAAATCCATCACTTTGCTAAACAAGGTCTTCTCTTCAGTTTTGTAGGAGGTAGAAAGCCAAAATAAACCAAAAAATTCAGGCAACAAAGACTCATAATTCGCGCGAAGTCTTCTTTTTTCGGTGTCGTGGTTTTCATCCAAATTGGCAAATAATGCCGTTTGTGTATGAAAATACTGTAATGCTTTAAATAATTCTGTAGAGGATGAATGTCGTTTTGTGTGAGGGTAATATCTTTTTTGTGTAAATTCAAAATTGGAGGAATTTCTCAATAGTAACTCTTCCCTCAACTCCGAATTTAATATAAAGCATTTGGCTATTAGTTTGTTATATACACTTTTTCGTTCTGGATCTCGAATACCTTCAATGAAGTAGTTGAGTAAATAACCATAGTTAACTTTTAAATCTTCCAATCTATCTGTAAATTCGCCAATTTGCAACTCATCAACCAATGTTTTAGTTGTTTCATAAGCGTTTTTAAGCTGCCCCAATGAGAGGTAGTGTAATGAAGACTTGTAGGTAGCGTGAATTTGAGTTGCAGTCATAAATTAAGTTGATAGTTTTAATAGACAGTTATCAGTTGGAAATTAGGGAACAAAACAAAAATCACAAAATTTTCAAACCTCTCAAACCTCTCAAACCTCTCAAATTTCTCAAATCTTCAATTTTTTTTATCCCATTTTGCTGATTTTTCTTAATCTTTCTTGATCAATAATTTTAAGTTTTCGTCCATCCATGGCTATCACTTCTTCATTCACAAAATTTGCCAGTGTGCGTATGGCATTGGAAGTTGTCATATTGGATAAATTGGCCAAATCTTCGCGAGAAAGATACATGCTAATAGTAGCTCCATCTTCTTCAACGCCGTATTTTTTAAATAGTTGCAGTAAGGCTTCTGCCAATCTGCCACGAATGTGCTTTTGAGTTAGATTTATGGTGCGGGCATCTGAAGCTGCCAAGTCGGTGGCCAATTCTTCCAAAAAACGATAACAAAAAGCGTTGTTGTGACGTAATATTGACAAAAATATTTCCGCTTTAATCATGTAAACCGTTGACGCTTCAAAAGCCATTACGTTTGTATTGTTTGGCTCATTGGCAATAATTGCCCTATAACCAAAATGTTCTCCAGGTTTAAGCATGCGAATAATTTGCGAGCGACTTCCAACACCCTCTTTATAAACTTTCACTTTTCCATCTGCCAAAATCATCATGTGAGTAGGCACTTCGCCTTCACAGTGTATCATTTCGTTTTTTTTGAAATAATGAACTGTGTAATTATTACGTACAAACTGTCGCTCATCAGGAGTGAGGACGTCCCAAACCGATAGGATTTCTTCTAAGGGTTTGATCTCTGAGACATGTTTTTTTGCCATTTGAAAACGTAGGAAATATGTTTGAGAACAATGTTATAAAGCACAAATTTAGTGTTTTTTTGAGATATAACATCACAATACACAAAAATATTTTCAATTTGATTACAAATTGGTTTTTTTATGACATAATTTGAACGACATGCATCTATTTTTAAACCTTATTCTAATAATTTAACTTTGCAATAAATTCCAAGATGCAATGTATTAATAAAGAAATTTACTTACTTTTGTTTTTTTATTTCAAATTTATTTCATGAAAAAAGTATTCTTGATTATCACTATATCCCTATTTTTTTTTAAAGGATATACGCAGCAGATTTCAATCAGCGATTCTGCCATCATTAGTTTAATAACTTGTTCGCCTGGAGATGAAGTCTATTCCATTTTTGGACATACTGCCATCCGTGTCAATGATTCAACAAATGGAATAGATGTAGTGTTCAACTATGGTATGTTTAGTTTTGAAACAGAGAATTTTTATTATAAATTCATTAAAGGAGAAACTGATTATGAATTGGGAATGTATAATACAAGCCTTTTTTTGCCCGAGTATGCTGCCAGAAACTCTATGGTTTGGGAGCAAGTTCTCAATCTTACACCAATAGAAAAAAGAAGATTCATAAATTCGTTGGAAAATAATTACAGACCTGAAAATAGAATTTATAGGTATAATTTTGCTTTCGATAATTGTTCAACTCGCGCACGCGACAAAATTATGAGCGCATTATTCGGCTTTGTTAATTTTCAAACGGCTGCCGATACCAGAACGTTTCGGCAGTGGATTGGCATATATACTGGAAATGATACTTGGTTAAAATTTGGTATAGATTTGATTTTTGGTCTCGAATCTGATAAAACTACTACTTCCAATGAAAGCATGTTTCTTCCAGAAGTGCTTATGTCTGTATTTCAAACAGCTCGTATTTCGTCAATAAACGACGAAAATAGAAAATTAGTAAAAGAAACAAACGTATTAGTTAATACCAACAAAGAGCGAAATTTTATTACTCCATGGTACGCCAAACCTATCACGCTTTCCTTTATTTTGTTTTTTATTGGCGTAATTATTACTTTGTGGGATAAAAAAAGAAACCGTCATTTGAAATCTTTTGACACCGGATTGAATATACTTACTGGGCTGGGTGGGATTTTAATTTTTTACATGATGTTTTTCTCTTCGCATCCTCTGGTAAAATATAATCTTAATTTGCTTTGGCTCAATCCACTAAACTTAGTGGTAGCTATTTTACTTTGGATTAGACCTATGCGGGTGTATTTATTCGCCTATCAGTTTTTAAATATCGCCCTATTAGTTGGAGCTTTATTTGCCTTTGCACTTTCGGCTCAAGCTTTCAATATGGCTGCTTATCCTATCATTGTGTTGCAGTTAATTCGTTCCACAGGCTGGTTTGCATATACAAAAAAAAGACTTTTTAAGCACAAAGAAAAAATGAAACGTTAGAAAATTTTTTTATGAAAAGTAAAACTGCATTACGCTTTGTGGCTATTATTCCAGCCCGATTTGCTTCTACTCGTTTTCCAGGAAAACCATTGGTAGATATAGGTGGAAAAAGTATGATACAACGGGTGTATGAGCAAGTTTCAAAAGCTATAAATGATGTTTATGTAGCTACCGACAATCAACGGATTTTTGATGCTGTATTGGATTTTGGTGGAAAAGTAGTTATGACATCCGACCAACATAAAAGTGGTACAGATCGTTGCTACGAAGCATTTTCAAAATTAGACGAGAAATTTGATGTTGTCATCAATGTGCAAGGAGATGAGCCATTTATACAACCTGAGCAGATTATTGAACTTATAAAATGCTTTGAGGATGCTCAAACGCAAATAGCTACATTAGCAAAATTTTTTACAGAAAAGGATGGCTACGAGGTCTTGCACAACCCAAATAGTCCAAAATTGGTCATTAACAAACGAAATGAAGCCATGTATTTTAGTCGTTCGGTAATACCATATCTACGAGGAGTTGATACCGAAAATTGGATTAATAATCAAGCCTATCTTAAGCATATAGGAATTTATGCTTATAAGGCCGAAGTTTTAAGGGATTTGACGCTTTTGGAACAATCGCCACTAGAAATTGCAGAATCGCTTGAGCAGCTTCGTTGGCTCGAAAATGGGTATCGTATCAAAGTTGGATTTACCGATGTTGAAACCGTGGGTATTGATACACCCGAAGATTTAGAAAAAGTGAAGGGTTTACTATTCTAATAAATCCAATTTGAGAATTAAAAAACTCACATGGAAAAGCAAAAATGCTTTTGTATGTGAGTTTTTTTTTTGTAAATAGTAGTTTTGTAATGAGGTGCTTCACTAAAAAAATATCAGAAAGAAATGGTAACCGTTACTAATTCAATTCCCCGCAATTTATCCCGTATTTGGATGGGAGGGGTTAGGGCTCTTCTTCTTCTTATTATTCAATTATCTCCGCAAAATCTCCAATATGCTCATCTACATACGCTGCAATAATGGCAGTTTGCTTTTCTTCCATTTCAAAATACATTTCCTCCAAATCATCAAAAGCTTCAAAATCAACATACATAGCATTGAACTCTTCATCGGTCGTTTCACGTTCCAAAGCCGCTTTGTTGGGATCGTAAATTTCCTTGGCTTTGTACACCAATTTCGATAATTCTACCGCTCCAAATTGCTTGATAGCTTTGGCAAAAGGATTGGCAAAAATATAGCCACCATATCCATTTTGAATGAGTTGCACAAAACCTCCTTCGCGCATTTCGTCCTGAAAAAACCTATGGGCCAACAAAGTATGTTGACTACCATTGAGCAATGACATGTTTTCTGCTGTTAATTTCCCACCAATAACCTTAATATAGGCATCTGTAAAAACTTGAAGGAATTCATCCATGCCTTTTTCGGCAGAAGCAGCCAAATCTTTGTCTTTAATTTGAATCATAATTTTAAAGAGTTTGAAAATTTGAAAATTTGAAAATTTGAAGATTTGAAGATTTTTCACAACAAAATCTCTGCACTGTATGCTGGCAAATTTATGCTGAGTTTACTTTTGTTCAATGTGAACTTATTGTTGAAGATATTTACAAAAGTAGTTGATTTGATTGAAACCGGCAATTCTACAACTATCGTTTTTGGTTTTGAAGAATTGTTGATAAACACAATGGCCTCTTTATCAAAGTACTTCCGTGCATACACCCAGCTATCTTTTGTGGTTTGAATGTTGATAAAACTGCCATAAATTAATACTGGATTATTGCTCCGCAAATGGGTTAATGTAGAAATCATATTCCACAGCCTAGCTTCACGATTATTCCAGCCGTCAAATCTCATCATGCGTCGGCAGTCGGGGTCGTTACCACCTGTCAGGCCAATTTCGTCGCCGTAATAAATAACCGGAATGCCCGGAATGGTCATGTTGAAAACGTGCATCAACGATAGCTTATCGTAGGCTGTAGAATCTGTGATGCCAATTTCGCGCTGCCAGCCAGCCGCTTTGCTGTCTTCGCCAAACTTCAAATCGCCCGAGGCATAAGCCATAAATCGCGGCTTATCGTGATTTCCCGAGATATTTCCCATCAAATTGTGGTTGCCGTAAATGTACAAACTGGAGTTCAGAATCGTTTGAACTTGCGTCAAATCACTTCCACCAACTCCCGCAAAAGTGGTATTGGCCACATCATATACATTAAAATCAAATTGCCCGTCGAGCATTCCTGTGGTTAGGTAACTGCTTATCAGTTCGGGACTTCCATAAGTTTCGCCAATTTGATACAGGTTTTTTCCTTGGTTTTGTTTCTTGATTTGCAAGGTCAAATTACGCCAAAATTGCTCTGGTATGTGTTTGCAAGCATCATGGCGAAAACCATCCAATTTAAATTCGTTGAGCCAAAATAGTGCCGAATCAGTCATTATATCCACCACTTTTGGATTTTGTAAATCGAGCGTAGGCATAAAAGTGTCAAACCAAGTTGTCAATCGTTGGTCGTTCCATCGTTCGGTATTTAGCGTTCCATCAGGCAAATACAGCGGTGTAGTCATTTCGGGATGTTGCTTGTAGAAAGGGTGCTCATTATGAACATGATGCGCCACATAATCGAGCAAAATATTCATGTCTTTTTTATGCGCATCGGCCACCAGATTTTTAAACTCTTGGTTTGTACCAAAACGAAAATCAACTTTAGAAGATGATATTGGCCAATACCCGTGATAGCCCGAAAACTTGGTTTTCATGGGCGCGTAATAACCGTAAGGTTCTGTGGGATTTTGATTTAGCGGAGAAATCCACAGTGTATTTACCCCCAATTTTTTAAAATAACCGTTGTCAATTTCTTGTTGCAAACCAGCCAAATCACCACCCCAGTAATCCACTTTTGGATTTACATCTGGCCTATTCATAGGTTTATCATTCGCCTTATTTCCGTTTTTAAAACGGTCAACCAGCATAAAATACATGATTTGTGCTTGCTTGTCGGCACGGGTAATTTGCTTAGAGTCAGTCAATACTTTGCCTTTTTCGAGTGGAACAAGCACATCGTTACTCACGCCAAATTCATTGCTCACCCAAACCCGGATATACGAACGGTCGAGGTTTTTGGCTTCCTCGGGAATGCTAATTAAAATTTGCCCTGGTTTTTGTATCAAATACTCTACAGGGATGAGGAAGTTTTGCCAATAAGCAAATACTTTTTTTACTTCATTTTCTGTTGATAATGTGATACTTGAATAATTCGTTTTGTCGGTCCATATTTTTGGAAATTTATCGCCTTTTCCCGAAACTTGTAAAATTGAATTGAATTTTCCATATCCATTATCCACCTTATTTGGGTTGGTAGCATCGTGATTCTGGTTGCCGTCCAGCACCATTTGGTATAAATAAGTACCAGGGCTCAAATTCAATGTCACTTCATAAATTCCTTTCGAGTTCAATTTTAAATCGGGCGATAGGGTAGGGGCCCAGTCGTTCATTTGTCCCGCAATTTGCACTTTCTGGTATGTTTTGCCGTCGGACTTGAATGAAAAAACGTAGTCGATTTTGTCCGTTTTTCGGCATGGAACAGAGTATGGAACACCTTTTATCCAAAGTTTTACATCCACAAAAGGCTCCATATCTGGTGCAACTTTACAACTAGCGGTTGTTTTGCTACTGTCTATACGGCATTCTAGTTTTTCGGAAGTGCTTGTAATTGAGTCTATTTCGGTAGGATTTAATATGAAATCTTGCAAGAAAACGCTGTTATCACCTATTTTTAAGGTTACTAATGAATTGAGGTTTTTACTGTTGTCGCTATCTGTTGGATAGTTTAGTTTGGATTGACAAGAAACTAGCGTTATCAACGCAAATAGAACTGCAAAATGTTGTTTTTTCATGCTGTAAGTATTTGTAAATTATAGGGTTAATAATATCTTGCCTTAAAGCAATAGGCAAATATGCAAAGTGCAAAGTAGGCAATGGTAATTTATTCAGTCACATTCAATTCAGTTTTTTAAACGTAGGTGCTTTGTGTTTTTTATTGTAGGATTAATAAAAAAGAAAAGCTTCAAGACTGTTGATTTTAAAATTATTCTGATTAGTAACTTCTCCGTTTAACGAGTTTATAATGAGTAAATAATCGTCAGTTTTAATTGTAAGCTCGTCATTGGAAAACTCACGGTTTAAATTGTTGAAATAAAGAGTTTTGATATTAGAAATTTTTTCTGTTAGTGGAATTAATAGATTTTTAGTGGCGTTTTTCACAATTATAGTTTGATTTTTTTTATCGTATTTAATTGTCAAATCTTTATTGTTGTAAACAGAAGCAATATTTTCAGATATAATTATTCTCACAAAATTTTTATGTGGCTGAACATTCGTATTCATTGATTTATACGTTAAATTGGCCGAAAAATACTCTATATCAATGTCTTTTTGAATATTTTCGTTCAAATTCAGTTCTTCAAATAATACCGAAGTAGTTTTATCTTTAGTTAATCTTGAAAAGTACTGCTCAAAAGACTCATTGCCATAATTTGATGATAGATAACGTATGTTTTCAATGATTTTAATTTGCAATATGGTATCTACAACAATCTTTTTGGAAACTGGTAATATCACCTTTCCATTATTTAATAAATATGCTTCCGAAAGCGATTTCTCTAAATTGGCTTTCACTGAATTTTTGGTAACTGCAAATACACTCCACGGGCCTACCGAACTCAAAAACGCAACAGTAACAAATGAAATTACTATCCATTTTAGATGATTGGCTTTGGATAGGAAAAGATATATGCTTATGCCATAGAACCATAGGTTGAGAATAATTACGTAACTCCGATTAATTGTTAGTCCGTAATCTTCGATTCTGCGAAAGATACCAACCGACATTAATATCAAAAGTGGCAGTAGAAGGAGTGGAAAATACCTCGAAAATACCTTGACAATTTTGTTTTCTTTTTCCAACAGCATTGGATATAAAATTAACATGCTAATAAATCCACCCATTGCAAGTGTTGAAATTAGACCTGATACCCACCCGTTTGGTAGCTCCCATTTTACAATTATCTGTGCCAAATACACATATAAAATTAAGGAATAAACAGCCAAAATAGGAAGAAAAATATACAACCCTAATATTTTGATGAATTTATTGAAAGTATATTCTTGCTTTCGTTTCTCGGTTTCGCTGGGTACATTGACCAAAAAATAAATTGGCGCAAAAATAACATAACAAAATACGGCTAAATTACTATATACTTCCGTTTTGATATTTACATTAAACAGTTCATTTAGTGAAAGAATGGCCAGACTCAATCCAACCATCAAAACTTGTGCAAATATGAATGAAATCAATAGTTGAAGTGTTATCGTTTTGCTAAACTCCCAGAATGGAACATCGTTATTTTTTTTGAGAAATGAAACTACAAAAACAGATAATATAAATGCTATTCCAATGATTATCAGTTGAAAAATATGAAATGGGAGCAAATTTTCGGGTAGCGAATATATGTAAAAACTTAAAGCAGCGATAGCGACAATATGAAGTCCAATTCTTAATAATCTATTTTTAAATTGTTCAGAATATAAAGATAATGACGTTGTTAGTGCCAAACCTAATCCGATCATAGCCCAAATACGTTGCTGTATTTCAAAATTGTGGTTGTTTATTTCTAACAATAAGTAAAATGCTAGTCCACAAAGGAAAATCAAAGTAAAAGGAAATCGCAACGCAACCAAACGAATTTTATCTATCCACGTTTTCAATGATATTTTTTTCATATTTCAAAGTTTTTTAATTAGTTTATGTCAAGGATGATAACCGTTTTCGCTGAAATCGGAATGTTATTTTTTAAATCATATTTAGTACCTGTAGTAACTTCTAGTCCTTCTTTTTTTGTAGAAAGTACTTCGCCAAAACGGTTTAAATTTAACTCCTTTTCTTGGTCGTTATTATTGGCAATAATCATGACGGTTTTTTCATTGTTGTATCTAAAAGTGACATACAACCCATTTTCAGGAATAAATTGTTTCATTTTTCCATTATGAAGTACTGGATTATTTTTTCGGTAATTTAGAAGTATTTTCAAATAATTAAACACTTCATTTTCAGCTTTTGTTCTATCCTTTGCAGCAAATACATTGCGCTTGTCGGCAGCCCAACCACCTGGAAAATCGAACCGATGACCTTCGTAATTTCCAGTTATTCCATCCAACATTATTTCGGTGCCATAATATATTTGGGGATAACCACGCGCTGTTATCAACATTGCCAGCGCCATTTTGTATTTTTGTACATTGCCTTTTGTCATGGTCGAAAAGCGGTCAATGTCATGATTATCAATAAAATTCATAATCATATTGGGATTGGCATATACAAAATCTTGCGCATAATGGGCATAAAATCGTGCCAAACCGGTATCCCAACTTTCCGATTCGTTGAAAGATGAATACAAAACATCCTTCAGGCAAAAATCCATTACACTTGTCAGTCGGGAATCAAATCCGTCTTTGTTGTTGTTGCCCGATTGATAATAAGCAATTTCGGCTGGTGTTTTTACCCAACATTCGCCCACCACATTCATGTTTGGATATTCGTTGCGTATGGATTGAATAAAATTGGCCGCAGTTTTCAAATCGTTGTATGGATAAGTATCCACGCGCATTCCATCAATGTTGGCATATTCAATCCAAAAAATATAAACTTGACTGAGATAATCAAAAAGTAGCTGATTTTGAAGATTCAAATCGGGCATATTGGGTGCAAACCAGCCATTTTTCAGTCGAGTTCTATCTGCTTCCGAGGCGTGTGGGTCCGTCCATGCTGTCATGCGGTAATTCGAATTTGTAAATGTAGGCCAAGTGTTTAGCCAGTTTTTGGCGGGCATATCTTTCATCCACCAATGTGAAGAGCCACAATGATTTGGAACCACGTCGATAATCAATTTCAATCCGTTGGAATGACAGGAATCGGCAAGGCGTACATAATCGTGGTTACTCCCAAATCGTGGGTCAACCTTGTAATAATCAGAGCATGCGTAATGATGATAGGAGTAATTTGTATCATTATTATCAAAGAGCGGTGTAGTCCATAAAGTAGTTATTCCCAAATCGGCCAAATAGGGTGTTTTGGAGATAATGCCCTCAATATCACCGCCATGTCTAGCTCCTAAATCGTTTCTATTTACGCCTTGGAAATATCCATTTATCGAATCGTTTGCAGTATTTCCATTTGCAAAACGGTCGGGCATAAGTAGATAGATGGCATCGGCTTCGGTAAAACTTTTGCGTGCTGCCGATCCGATCCTGCGTGATTTCAATTCATAAACTATCGTTTGCGTTTTCTTCCCAATTTTCAACTGGATATTAAATTTTCCCGGCAACGTTTCTTTCGCAACATTTAAGTACAGAAATACATAGTTTGGATTGTCAGTCAGTTTTTTACGCGAGATTGTAACACCTTGATAATTGATGGAAATTTCCGCTGAAGCAATATTTCCGCCATAAAGCATCAATTGAAATTCGGGTTGATGCATATCTGTCCACCAAAATGTAGGTTCTACTTTCTGTACCCACTGTTTCGTTTTGGCTTGTAGGTGTTGTCCAATAAAAAATGTTATCGATAATAGAATTAATATATGTTTTTTCATTGTTTTAAATTGGTGAATGTCAATATTTAAATCTTAAATTCCTCTTTGCTTTCCTCTTTTATATGTACTTGCTTTCCGTTAATAAACAAATCTATACCTGTGCCTTTAATATTCTGAATAATGGTTTTTGTTTTTTCAACTTGAATATTCAATTGATTTTCTCTGAATAGAATATTAAACGCATAAGAATTCCATTTTTCTGGAATTTGTGGATTAAAATGCAATTTATTTTCTTTTACACGCATTCCACCAAAACCCTGAACTATGCTTAGCCATGTTCCAGCCATACTTGTAATGTGCAGTCCTTCAGCTACATCGTTGTTGTAGTCATCCAAATCCAGTCGAGCAGTTCGCAAATATAGCTCGTAAGCTTTCTGTTTATTCCCCACTACGGTAGCTACAATAGAATGTATGCAAGGCGAAAGTGACGATTCGTGAACAGTAAGTGGTTCATAAAAATCAAAATTCCGTCGGATTGTTTCTATGTCAAATTTATCTTCAAAGAAATAAAGACCTTGTACTACATCGGCTTGTTTTATTAACGACGAGCGAAGGATTCTGTCCCAAGTCCAATGCTGATTGATAGGTAATTGCGATTCTGGAATGTCGGCTGCAAGTGTTAATGTCTTGTCCAAAAATCCATCTTGTTGCAAGAATATACCCATTTTTTTATTTTGAGGATAATACATATTCTCAATAATATCTTTCCATAAAAACATCTCATCATTTGAAAAATTTATATCCTGGGTGAGATCTTCGAAAGTTCTAAAATTATTTTGTTTTACTTGCTCAATACAAGATATTGTATATTGTAAACACCATACAGCCATGTAGTTAGTAAACCAATTGTTGTTGACATTGTTTTCATACAAATTGGGACCTGTAACACCTAAAACTACATATTTTTTTGTTTCCGATGAAATGTTGACACGTTGCGCCCAAAAACGAGCAATTCCAATTAGGACTTTTAAACCATTCTCGGCAAGATAGTTAGTATCGTCAGTAAAATTTATATAATTGTAAATTGAATACGCAATTATACCATTTCTGTGAATTTCTTCAAAAGTCGATTCCCATTCGTTGTAACTTTCTACTCCATTAAAAGTTGCCACCGGAAATAGCGCTGCACCATCTGTAAATCCTAGTTTCTGTGCATTCTGAATAGCTTTTGCCAAATGACGATAACGATACAGCAACAAGTTTTTGGCAACACTTTGTGGCGAAGTACACAAATAAAATGGAATACAAATAGCCTCTGTATCCCAGCGAGTTGCACCGGCATATTTCTCTCCTGTAAAACCTTTTGGGCTAATATTCAATCGTGAATCATTGCCATTGTAGGTCTGATTAAGTTGGAAAATACTGAATCTAATGGCTTGTTGTGCCTCCATGTCGCTGTCAATAATGATGTCGGATTGCAGCCATTTTTCTGCCCATACAGCAGTATGTTCTTCAAATAAATGGTTCCAACCCTTTGTTTTGGCAGCTTTCGCTAATTTGCACGCCCGCTCGGTAAGTTCTTCGCGCGGATGATTTAACGAATTAATAATAGCAACGTATTTATTCAAACAAACCGTGTCACCAATTTTTACATCAGTGCCCACACTAAAGCCAGCCACCTTTTCTTTTTCAATTTTGGTGGGGTTTACATTTAATTGTTCGTTATTTTTATACAAAACATAAGTCAAAGCTGCACAAACATGAAAATCCATACGTCGGGTTTGTGCCCATAGATGCGATACGTCCTGTTGAGTTTTTGTTTGTAAAACGGTCCAAAACTGCTCGTTATAATTAGTGTATTTGTTCTTAACATCAGCATCTATTAGGGGTTGAAATGAGATTCTACCTTCATAATTCAACGATTTTACAGCATAACTTATGGCACCTACTTCCGTTTCGGCCATACTTAAAAACCGTTTAACAGACACTTGAATACGATGTCCTTTCAGTGAAATTGCTTCAAATGACCGTTCCAAAAAACCATCACGCATATTGAGCACGCGTTTGAAATTCTGAACATCCCATTCTGCCAAATCCAAGCGGTCATCATTTAATCGTACGGTTATTCCAGTCCAATTTGGAGCATTGATAATTTTATCATTTGTGTCGGAATATCCATTTTTCCAATTTCCGCGCTCTGCCCTTTCTGGATAATATAAGCCCGCGATATAGGAACCTTGCATTGTTTCGCCAGAGTAATACTCCTCAAAATTAGCACGTTGTCCAATATGTCCATTTCCAATACTGAAAATACTTTCGGATGCAAGCTGTCTGTTTACGTGAAATCCGTCCTCAATTATGCACCAAGGGTCGGTTTGTAGATATTTGTTCATGGCTATTTATAGTTTCGTGTTTCGTGTTTCGTGATGAAATTAATGAATACTAATCTAGTTCCACTTTAGGGGCTAGGAGTTCTTTCTTTTCTTTTTCTTTTATCACCAACGATAAGCCACTGGCAATAATAAATGATCCGCCTGCCATTGCGATACAAAGTATAGGATTGTCAGCAAATAAGTATTTCAATATCAGGCCAGAAAGTATTCCGCTTACAATTTGCGGTATGGTAATAGACATGTTAAATATGCCCATATACATTCCCATTTTTCGCGGCGGAATAGAATTGGCAAGCATGGCGTAAGGCATTGCTAGAATGCTCGCCCAGGCAATTCCTATTCCTATCATTGGAATAATCAGAAAGTCAGCATCTTTGATAATTAAAAATGAAAGTAATGATATTCCACCTATTAATAATGCTATGGAATGTGTTACTTTCTTGGAAAGTTTTTTTGTCAGAATTGGTAGTGTTAATGCCAATACAGCCGAAATACCATTGTAAACACCAAATAAAATGCCCACCCAATTACCTGCTTCTTGAAAAGCAGCCGAGTTGGCATCGGTGGTTCCAAAAAACTTTAAAGCTACTGCGGGCGTAGTGTAAACCCACATTGAGAAAAGCGCAAACCACGAAAAAAACTGTACCAATAACAATTGTATCATTACTGGCGGAATAAAAAATTTCTCACGTTTAATTTCTTTTTCTTCTAATTCTTCTGGTGGATATTCATTGGTGCTGAAAATTGTCCACAGAATGCTTGTAATCAGCACAAACGCTCCAAAATAGAACGAATAAGTAACATTGTCGGGTATCAATCCACTGGCACCAGCATCTTTGGATATTCCAAACCAATTTCCGAGTATGTAGGGCAACCATGAGCCCATAACTGCCCCAATACCAATCAGTAATGTTTGAACCGAAAAGCCCAACGTATGCTGTTCTTCAGGCAGTTTGTCGGCAACCAACGCCCTGAAAGGTTCCATCGAAATATTGATGGAAGCATCCATTATCATCAACAATCCACCACCTACAAACATGGGTGCCAATATGTTAGATAAATGTGGTGCGTTGGGCA
>JFJP01037635.1_pt1 | contig 31571 bp, 33 predicted proteins | sample 431651 | NCBI WGS metagenome assembly JFJP01 (sample SAMN02602958, study PRJNA72255) | Microbial mat metagenome, whole genome shotgun sequencing project. | biome: fresh water; feature: sink hole; material: water; isolation source: purple microbial (photo- and chemosynthetic) mats found in... | reverse complement strand
GCGGGGGCGGTGTCTAACCCCCTCCCTGTCCGCCAAAAGAAAACCCCGCCGTCGGGCGGGGTTTTCTTTTGGCGGGCCGGGCGCGATTGCATCCGAACCCACGAAGCATCGCTGCAAATTCCTGTCTTCCAGACGTTAGCGGAAACGAGCCTAGTCCAGGTGCACGTCGGTGAAGTGCCCGATCTGGGCCCCTTCCGGACATGGCTCGCGAACACTCCGGTAGAGAAAATCCGGTCAGCGCTGGGGGCCGGGCGAATCACCGTTTGGCGGATGCGCTATGGGCACCTCCTGGACGACAGGCTGCGGTGGTGGGATAGGCGGTGGAGGTCGCTGCCGACGCCGGTCGGGCCTCCGGTTGCGCCGTCGTGCGGTCCCGGAAACGGCCGATGAGAGAGTGCGCGATTCGGACTTATCGCGGGCGGCCTTGATCCGCCGGCGTCCGCATCAACCACCATGCCGCCAGACATGCGGCCAAGAGCGCGGAATCGATGGCGATGGCCACCCAGAGGTCGTGTCCAGAAGCGCCGAAGCACCCGCAGGAGATGGACAGCCCACGGGAGACGGACGAAATCAGGACGGCGAGGAATCCGAAGACCATCAGAGTGATGCAGGCCAATGCGGTACATCGGAGGCGCGGCCACCACAGGCACAAGGCGCACAGCACCTCGAACCACGGTAACCACCAGGCCAGGGCTGCTGCCGGGGAGACACCGACGACCTGATAATCGAGGATGGCCTCCTGAAACGCACGTGGATTGGCGATTTTCAACGTTCCAGCATAAACGAAGGCAGTCGAGAGGAGTGCCAGACTGGCCCAGAATATCCCGCGTTTCATGGCTTCGCTGCGCGATGCTGCTGCAGCACGCCCCAGCCGCCGACGAGGACGCGGGCCTGCACGCCTAGGTCACGCTCCAGGTGCGCTGCAACATGGTGGCCGGTCCGACAACCGCCGCTGTCGCAATAGACCACGATGGTCTGCTCCGGTTGCCACGCAGTGAGGAGGCGCTCCATACCTGCATCCCAGGCGCGTTCGGTGAGGTGGATGGCCCCAGGCCAATGTCTCTGCTGGTATTCATTCTCGGCACGAGCATCGACCCAAATGACAGCAGACCCCAGCGTGATGGCCTGCTTGCAGGTAATGGCTCTAGCGTCCGACCAGACCGGAAAATCTCGCCGCCATACCACGCTGATTGCCGCCAGGATGGCAGCGGTCAGTCCCAGGGCAGTCAACTGGAGGGCGGTCCTGCGCGCAGTCATTATGGCAACCGGTTGACGGCCCACAGCGTCGCTGTGGCCTGTCTCTTCACCGGCAGATCAGTGGTTACGACGATCTTGATTGGCTTGCGGCAGGTTGGATCCACCAAATTTAGGTTGACCGTGAACACTTGAGGATCGGCAGTCTTGGTGATCGTAGCAGCCACCGATGCGTGGTGGCTTACTGCTGTGAACATTGTCACCGCATAACCTGGAGATATTGTGCAAGTGATCTGTTGTGGGTCACTACCGGTACCGCGGTCCCAAACAGCGATTTTGCGGTTGAATAGAAGCACTTGCGGAATAACTGTGGTTAATTTGAGGACCTGCTCAGGCTTAGCTGGATCGTCTGTTTTAACTACGACCTCGATGTCCTGCTTGCCCACCCGGTCCTCGACGAGCATTCGCACAGTGAAAGTGCCCCGTTCGCCAGGTTTGTAGAGTACCCGGTCGGGCTCAGCAAAAGCACACCCACAGGGAATAGTGCTCGGCTGAAATGTTACTGCCTTGCCTTGAACAACAAATGGAAATAAGAAAGTCACAATATCATCTGTTGCCTCGGCGTTCAATTCTAGCTGTGTTTGTTCGAATACTACGGCCCCGAAGAGAAGGCCATGTACTCCAAGACAGACTGCAAGAGACACCAGGGGAAAGCCAAAATGATGTGCTTTTCTCATAACACTCAATATGCTTCATAAACGACGGGGTACGCAAGTGGAAAACGCGACTCTCGTCTGAAATTGGAGAGTGCTTGTCCGTTAGTCCGCCTATCTCGATTTCGGCATGTATAATAATCTTTGGGGAACTAGCCGCATCTTTAAACTCGCAGCACCCTGGTATCCCACGCTCACCAAGTTTCAGGTCGATCATCGTGGACTCCGGTTCAAACTGGCTCTTCCGGGAATGCAGTTAGAATGATTCATGCATGACGCTGGCGGGGTGTCATATCTAGACGGCCCATGAAGAAGAGAGCCGCGATGCCAAAAGTCTCTGCAGTGTATCTGCCCTGGCCCGCCCGTATGGTGAGCTCACGACCCTCGGCTGACGACCTGTCCGTGTTGAGCGGCCCAGCGCTTGGGCGTGAGCCCAGCGAGGTCTGGCTTCGGCAGGCTTGCTCTGCAGCGCCGACGCCAGTCGATCAGCCTTGGGGTTATCGCACCGATATAGTTGTCGGGGTTGATCCGCGCCAGTCTGCATGAGCGCAGGACGCTCAGGCACGCTGCGAAACACGGCCCGGCGCTGGCGGCTCCCAGGTACAGGCTGTTCTTGCGGATCAATGCGACCACGCGCAGGTACCCCTCGGCGAGATTGTTTAATAGCGTCTCCCTCTACACCACCTCCGCAACTTGAGGAACGGATGGTTCAGAGCGAAGACGCGAATTTATTCAACTTTTGGCCGGGTGTTCACGATTTATGAATTGCATATCGGGCCAGGTATTTCGCGATGCACATATCGATATAGCCTTATGCAAATATTGAACTCCTGAAGACTTTAATTTGTAAAAACGAAGCATGGCTATTGAGAAAAACAAATTAAGTCTAATGCCCTTTTAAAAGCATTAGAACGCGCCTGCGCCTGAGAGTGATTGCCAGGAGCAGCAATGATTACGCGTTCGTTTCCTGCTGCAAATCCCAATTCATGTTTTGTAACTTTGCGGGATCCCTGAATAACGACGATTGGATAGCCTAAATCAGAGAGCAATCGCCTAGTGTCCTCTGGTATTTGCAATTCAGGATTGATAAGTATGATTGTTTTATTCATGTTTGCAAATGGGAATGCATTCAATTGGCTCAGGGTAGGATTTTCCACGATTGCATTTTGCGGCAACGACGACCATTCGGGGCAAAGCATGAGGAGTCTGTTTCGCATTTCAGTCATTGTCTCAGTCATTTTTTCAGCCGTAGTCCCTGACTGAATATTAACCCCAATCTGACCATGGTCGCTGAGCATGCGAAGGTCGTATGAGCATTGATCCTGGTCGTTTTCTCCAATGAAATTTTGGGTCATCATTCCTCTAACTTTCCAAGTTATTCCAGTGGTAGGACGCAGGGGGGGTGGGGGACACCAAAAGACTTGTTGCGGCCTGGATGTTTCGCTGACCTTGCCATTGGCCGATAAAGAAATTGAAAAGGGAGAGGGAATTAAATCGAGCCAGTCAGCCACACTGCTTTTTCCTGGTAGTTGCACCCTCCCCCCACCAAAATTATTAAGGGCCATTGTTCCGGCCGGGTCGTTCGATTTAATGATGCGCGGTGGCCAGTGGTCGATCTCTGCGCCCACCGAAGGTGGGTCGCCGCGACTCTTTCCGCCAGGCACAGTTACTGTCCACGGGAATTTTCTATCTTCTTTGTCGCCGTATACCCTCCTAAACGTGGAAAGATCGGTAAGCCAGTGCACAAGAAATATCTGATCCTGACTACGTGGATGATGAGTAAATAAGTCAGTTGTACCCCTGGCTCCCCAATCTCCATTTGCCTTGCCGATGCATACGGAAACACCGTTGAGGTTAAGCCATGATGCGAGTCCCGCTCCGTCTAAGCTTCCTTGGTCATTAAATACATGAATTATTAAATGTGGGCACTTTGACTTGCCCCCTTGAATGAAAGTGTGTCCACCATAGCTAGCGACTGCGCTAATATAGTCTGGATAGAACTCCGCCATGTGTTGTGACAGAATGCCGCCTCCGGAGTACCCACCACATAGTAATTTCGCTTTGGGGATCCTCCGCAGTTCTGTGAACTTCTCCCATGCGTCCATTACGGCATCGGGATAACCAGACTTTTTCCATAGATACGATTTTCTTCTATCAAAGAAATCAAAATCATTCTTCCCGTCGGGCGTTCTAAACGGAACAAAAAATACAGAGAAACCTGAATTCTCCGCTAGCTTTTTCGCGGCGATACCTCCGTGCTTAGGGTCTTCGTTCGGGAAAGGCATATATGCTACAACTTCAGAGCGCTGCGCCACATCATCACAGGGTGCCCACCAATGAACATCTATGGATTTTGTATTATGCATTGAGACTTGCATCTCAAAAGATCCCTGCTCGATCTTGTAATTTGGTTTACTATCGGCAACTCGAAATTCCCTAAAGTCGTTCGCCGAAAAAAACCTTTCGCCAGGTTTCATCAATGGATCTTCTCTCTGATCTTTATTATTGTCTCCTGAAGGGGATGATGATTGATCACCAGATAGAGGTTTCGGTAGTTGTTTTTTGACTATTTCTGTGGATGAGGCGGGTGGCAGCTTTGGGGTCTCTTCGTTTTTTGTAATCTCTTGATCCTGTTTTGACTTTTGAGCTGCCAATGTCGGGGACTCGATTGAGGCTTTGGCTGTGCCTGTAGAGCCATTCTCATCTGCAATCAAATTTGGCGCGCGGTGCTGATTGCTGTCCCACCAGAAAAGGAGAGCTGCCAATACCGCAAGGCATACCAGTATACTCGTGATCGAAGTCCGATTGGTGTATTTGGTTGGCTTTGATCGATACATCCTTGTATTTGAGGATTGCCGTCTTCTCAATATTGTTTGGGGGGATGCGCATTCTGTTCCATTATTGGAGGGTGACATTGCCGCCCATTCTGGAATGCGGATCTCGCGTGTGCAGTTCGAACACCTTATAAGGCGCCCTGCCGAGGCTTGATTCACCCGGAATTGTTGACCACAAAAACACCCCACAACCCCAAAGGCGCGGGGGTTGCACTCGGTTGCGGCTTGAGCGCGCTGAGTGCGATGATCGGCGGGCCTTGTAATAATCGCACCACAATTATAGCATCTATGTCGTTTATCGATATTTTTGGGAGCAATGGCGAGTCGAACGCCGCATGCACACTCAATCTGAATTTTCGCTAGCATGTGTTGGCGCTGTCTGCCTGCGTTTGATGGCTACTGAAATTCCGAATGGCCACTCGTTGCCCATGCCATACTAACCAAGATGGGTCGCGTGATTCTCATAACTTGACCTATCGTGATCTAATATGAATTTTTGCAAGTCCGAACAATGGATTGCGGCTTTAACGGAATCGGTTAAATGAAATTTGCTTTCGTAGCAGACCGTAAAGGTGTCTAGGATAGAATTGTGCAACGTGGGTCCGCAAAACATGCAGCCTCACGCTGCCCCCCCTGCTTTTCGTCCTTCGCAGGGTTTCTGATGGTGATGCAGTCGGGCAATGGCACCGAGATAACGAACCCCTCCTGTCGGCCTTGAGGTGCCACTTGCTTCCAACGCGGAAAGCATGGCGTTTTTCAGCACGCCCAGGCCGACGACGACGCCTGTGCTTGCCGACGAAGTCGAGGAGTTCGGCGAGCGTCTTGCGGTTCCCCGGGCTGTCATGCAGCGCCACGGCGATGAGTTCGCGATCAGCATCATGCGTCACCTGGTCTTGAACCAATTGATGGTCCCACACCGCTTGGCCCAGCAGGTACTGCAAACTCTGCTGGTCAACGTCGTCCTGGACTTCGGCCATGTGTTGCATGTTGCGTCGGGATGCGCGGATCAACCCACGCAGGAAGTCGATCGAGGAGCCAAAGGTGGCGCGAGTCGGTTGGTGAAGAACGATCGGTAGCGGTCAGAAAACCGGTCCAGCCGAAAACCTAGATCATGGAGACGGGACAGAATGAACCGGGGAGCAAGGAACAGGGGAGTCTCACTTTTTGTCCGGGATGGGTGAATCACTGCAGATTGCACGGTATTCACTGCCGGATGTTGAATCCGACGAAGTAGAATTAGTTTTGCCGTATTAAGCCTGTGTCACACGCGGCGTATAATTATAGTTAGTGCGCCCTTGTGCCTAAGTGTGCCGCGGATATGTGAAAGCTCAAGAGGATAGCCATGATTTATAAAACCGGCATGATCGTCAAAAGTGTCGTCCTTGTCGGTCTATGTTTGCCAGTGTTTGGGTTAGAGTGCTTCGAGAAGTTGGACTGCGAAGGCTTGTGGCCAGTGTCGAGCAGAACGCTCGAAGGTACGGCAAGTTGTGATAATCCTGCTGGACAGCCGGTGAACCCTGCCGCGTCTGGGTCGACGGCGACTGCGTGTGAGGAGCGAGAAAAGATGAAAGGCCGCAAGAAAAGTGGCGTGGGTACAGGGCCTGCTTCGGGTTCTTCCGCGTGCGGTATGGAGCGGCGCTATTATATAGCAATGAATCCTATCGGCCCAGTATATCAGGTGGAAAAAAAGTGTGTTGTTAACGGTCAGACAACCAAGGTGATGGTCAATGCGCAGATGTTTGGCGCAGTGGCGTTGCCCGTTCCCCCTCCGGTCGATGTTGGGGCGTGCACAACTAACGAACCCGTTCAGGACTGGACTTCTTGCGACATTTAACCTTTTTGGTATTATTTTGCACCTCGCCACATAGTGGCTCCGGTGACAGTGGCAAACTCCCGCTGGATCTTGTGGCGTGGATTATGTCACTTAGGGAATTTCGAAATCTAAAGGTTTCCTATGAATGGATCCCCCCGCCAGTTGCAGCTCCTTCGTCAAGTAGCGTTCTGCCTATTGTTGTGTTGGCGGACAAATCCGATTGGATTGTGTGGACTTCTCGTGGTGGGGTGAATTGGTGTGCGGATGCTTTCACGGAAAATAGGTTGCTGTGTGTCGACAGGGGTATGGGAGCCTCTAGGACACTTGTCTACGATAAACATGTCCGCGAGAAATTGGAAGCGATCAAGGGGGACTTGTTTCCTAGATTTGTACCAGAAAGCAATGTGACACCCAATCCAGTATTGATGCCGGTTGCGTTTCTGCTGCTTGGTTTGAAGGACTTTGACGGGAAGCCAGCTAAAACGAGTGTGGGATACATTCGATTCTCAGATTTATCTGCGCCATTAATTACCGATCGCGTAGGTAAATATATCAAGGAGGTGAATAATGAACGCATTGTGATTGGAGGGGTGAATTTGATGGGCGAACGCGTTGTTCCAATATTAAATCCTAAATCGCCAAATGGGCCAGAGGTCGCGTATCCTGATTTGATTCCCGATGCGGTATTTACATTGAAATCTGTGGCCTGTCAGGGCATTAACTATTTAGTTGTGACCAATGCGGCTGTGGAATTGCCGTGGTTTACTGCCTCAATTCCTTTCGTTCACAGTGCCTCCAATCCCACTATGTATTTTAAGTTCGAATACAAAGAGCGATGCGGGAAATTGATACCTATTCGAATTGAAATGCTTGGTTCGGACAAGAATTCGCTTGGTTGTCTTGTTGCCGCAGATGTAGATTGGAAGATATTAGAAAAGATTACACCGCTGTCTGATCGTGCAATTCCATCGGTTATTGCCGACCTAACGGAAGACACTAAGGATATAATAGATTCCCTTACTAGAATGAGATTGGGGCAATGACTTGAGATTTGGACTCGCTTTATGTTTACTGTTGGTCTCAGCAATGACATGGGCTGGAGATGTTGTTGTTCCTCGTCATATTGCTTTTCCCGGTGAAGAACTGGTAGTGCCCTGGCTTGTACACGCTCCGGTCGGTAAGGTTTATGGCCGTGCCGGTGCTTCGTGCAGTTGTTTGGTCACACAGGGCCCTGAGCAGGGGACAGTAATAGGCCCTGATGGAATTGAGCTAATCTTGGTTGTACGTGAATATAATTTAGGAATTCAAAGAAGCACTGTTAAGGTCTGGTCATTAGATAGCGAAGTGCCTTTTGCTGAGGGAGTTTTGTCCGTTGACGTTCGTGATGCGGTCGTGGTCGAGAATGACGAGAAAGGAACATGGGGAACTATGTTGCTTAAGGAGATTGCGCCCGGAATGCTGCAGTCATCGCGGGTTTTCAAGAGGGGTCCTCATCCAACGCGATGGCAAACAATATCTCTAAATCGTCGCCTGCCTTCCGTCTACGATACATCAATCGCAAAGGAATCGGACGAACTCACGGCTGAAGAGCATTGGAATCTCTCCTCGACGTTAACGGCTACTAACATTTCCGGTCAGTGGACGGAGACTGTCTCTTTTGTCTTCAAGGATGAGTCTGGCCAAGATATCGGCTATCATCCCGCTCTGAAAATTGTAGGCAGAATTCGCGGTGCAGTTGAAGCAATTCCTAGTTCCATTTTAGTGGGATCGATGAAAAGATCTGATCAGAAAATAGTAGGCTTTGAGATATCGGGGGGTGTAGGGTGGCCAGATTTTCGCCCGGTATATGAAATCGAAATGCCTGACAACCACGATGCAATCGGGCAACCAACAATGTCAGTGCAAATAGATTTTCAGGACCAAGAAAGAGTTGATGGTACCACGAACCGGAGATGCAGCCTGCGAGTAAATACAACTGAGCAAAGTGGTTTTGGACCCTTTAGTGGCGCTGTGATTTTTGTGTTTGAGAATGGGCATCGTTTACGGGTTCCGTTCTTTGGCGCAGTTGCTAAATAAAGCGCGGGCTTCTAAGTAGCATTATGATAAATGCCGCCTAACTGGTACGATACGGTTTTGGGGCAGTGTTATTCAATGATTATTAACGAGAGATTGGCCTTGGTTTGGGATTCTCCAAATATCGCATGTGCGTTTTTGGTTATGGCTTTAGCTTGGGTTCCTGCTTTTTATTTTTTGGTTCCCGCAAGGGCGCGCAATGCATTGTTCCTTTCAATATGGGGTTGTTTGTGGGTATTGTTGTGGTTTTTAATAGCGGGGACGGGCTCGCGTGGGGGGTGGATTGCCGGTTTGATAATCCTCTTGATGTGGTCGTCTTGGCTTAAGGAGAGTGTGGGATGCAGAGGATTGCTTTGTTTTGTTGTTGTTTCTGCTATTATATCTTATTCCCTTGGCTTGTGGTCATGTCCGTCGAGTGTCGCTCGGTTTTCCGAGACACTACAGGGAGAGAAAAGTGCTAGTATAAGTGAAAGGATAAAGCTTTGGAGAGCCTCATTGGTGTTAATTTGGGATCATCCGATTCAGGGTTTCGGTTACTTTGGTGAGGCATATGGGGGATGGTATCGTCAGATTGATGGACGTATTGTGGGTCATCCCAAACCAATAAGTGACTATTTATCCCTGTTCCTTTCATTTGGAACTATTGGTGCCGGTCTTGTAATTTCCTTTTTATCATCGGTTATTTTTTCCAGCTATTTGAATTCATTTTGCAGGAGGGGTGGCAGTGTTGCTGTATTCGCTGCTTCCCTTTGCCTAATCGCATTTTTTATTGCTGGTGTATTTTCAAACATCGCGCATGTTTGGAGTTGTGCACTAATTGCATCGGCTTCGTTAATGTGGCTTTTGTTTAATATTCGTCTAAATGCATCTTCTATCAGATTTGGGATTTCTGCCGGTTGCATTTGCGTTATATTTACCATTGCCGTTGCTTGGCTATTCTCACGAGGGGTCAATGTCGTTGTGGTTCGAGTTGGCGAGACATGGGTGGCGGAATGCCGAACTGGGGGAAAGGGATCCGTTCTTGTGATTGGGGGCCAGGAAGACACTCCGGAGGAACTTGCCTGTTATGTAGGTCGTAATATGATAGAAAAGCAGTGGAATGTTGAAATTTTGCCGCGAACGATAAAAATGGAAAATGGCATTGAATTATATGGACGCAACTTTGACGCAGTGATAATTTTCCCTGGACGATGGACCAACGAATTTATTAGCGTTATGGAGCAACGGGGGGTAATCACAAGAGAAACCAAGGTGGTTGTTTTTGACCCTGCGCTCCAACTCTTCAAAATGGACGCTGATCGAGATTATATGGTGATTTCTCATGATGCATTGGCATGGACGAGGCCAAATGCAAAGTCGGTTGTTTCGAAATGGCGTCGAACTTGGCCTCGGCATTTTCCTGGTCTATGTTCGGCCGTTGATGATTGGCTTGGATTGTAAATGATGTTCACCTAGTCAGCAACATTGAACATAATAAAATAATACCGTGCGATCGTATCATGACCTTGAAAAAAGATAGCCGAGTTCTCCGTCCTGAGTACCTAGAATTTATCGAAAGAATGCCGTTTTAAGAGTGTCGACAGGTGAATCGGTCGCAAAATTCATGGAAAATTGAGGAATGAATAGGATGTCTATCTATCCATGACTGCATCGTAATAATAAATTAGGCATGCAGTTCTTGCAATAAAAAACAGCTTGGGATCAAAGAAGTTCTTAACCAATAATCAAACCAAAGTCCGTAGTTGGATTTGGGATATGGAGAGGTATCCGCTCCATGTGTTGGAGGCCAGCAGTGGCCAACTGAAAAACGGGGATCCTCTCGGGTGTATTCAGCCAAGCGGCGACACGCCGCCCAGTCCACGTGAGTCCACGTGAGGACCCCCCATGATCGACTTAAACGAATCCCGCGGCGCGCAATGCGATGTCCTCCTCACCCTCAAGACCCAAGACCAGACCCTGATGCGACAGACCATGGATGGTGTGGATTACAAAATTTCTTGCCGGGTGCCGGAGGGTGCCAAATGTGGGATTCTGTGCAAGGGGGCGGGCCATGGCCGGAACGTATCGGTCCGATGACGCAGTTCCAGGCAGCGGGCAGCGGGCAACCTTGCAGCCGGTGAATCCTAGCAAACATGCCGGCATGCAGGGCAATGATCCTCTTGCGCAAGTCGACGCCCTGCTGGCGCGCATACCGGTGCTCGAAGCTGGCAGCCGCAACCGGCCGATCCACCATGAGCAGGGATACATGCACGGATTTGGCGGCGTCAATCAGCCGGCGCGCACCGATTATGTGAAGGAATGCGACGAGGTGGACATCCGGTGCTTCGTGTCCGACGTCGACATCCTCGTGGGGCGGCTTATCGCCGATAAGACGAACACGCTCGTCAGGCAGTCCAAGCGCCTCGCGACCACCTATGCTGACGCTGACGTCCTGACCCGTTCCCGCGCCTTGCTCCAATCGCTGCGCGGCAACCTCCTCAACGGCAACATCAAGCCGGAGCCGTCGGCCGGCGGCAGCCCAGCGCCGGCCGATGCGGACCAGGCCGAGGCCGTGGTGGCCCAGGTCGTCGGCAGGTTCCACGAGGTCGCTCTCGGCCTGCGCCGCCGCCATGACGGCCGGGGCACCCTGGAGGTCGCAGACGAGTACGACGTGCAGGACCTGCTCCGGTCGCTCCTCCTCGTCCACTTCGACGACGTGCGCGACGAGGAATGCACCCCCAGCACGGCGACGGTCAGCGCGCGAGCCGACCTGCTCATCAAACAGCACCAGATCGCCATCGAGATCAAGATGCTCCGGCGCGGCCTCAGTGAGCGCACGCTCATCAAGGAGTTGGCCCAGGACATCGCGCTGTTCCCCGGCCACCCGGACTGCAAGCGGCTGATAGTCGTGGTCTACGATCCAGGCAACAAGCTCAAGAATCCCGCCTCACTGCGCGACCTCGAATCGCGCGGAAGCGTTCCCGTGCGGGTGCTGGTCTGCCCCCGCCGGTAAACAGCCATGCCGACCGTTCTCGTCCCCGCCGCTGACTTCCAGCGCCTCGCCGAGGGGTACTCCCCACGGTTCCTGGGCGAACTGCTGGGCGTCGACCAGGCCACCGTCCGCGGCTGGCTCGCCGGCGACCCCGCCGCCGCGGCCGTCCCCCAGTGGGCGTGCCGCCTCGTCGCCGCGGGCACCGGACGCCCGATCGCGGCCTCCGTCAGGTTCAGGACGGTCGCCTACGCCACCGACCCCGACGCGACGGCATGGATGATCCGGGTCGAGGGCCTGCGCGACGCGGACAACCGGCACGAGGACCCCGACGCGCTGGACGGCGCCCTGTCCGCCCATTGGTTCGGGAGGAACGGCGCCTTCATCCTGCCGACGGCGTTTATGCGCGACGGCCGGTTGGTCATCGAGAACGGCCGGCACCGCTTGGCGGTGCTCTTCCGCTACCTGGCCGCCGTCCCAGTCGGGGTCATCGGCGACCACGACGAAAACGGCCTCTGGCCGCTCGCCGTGCGTCGTATGGAACCCGGCGAACCGGTGCCGTTGCCGGACCTGCCGGTGGTCTCCCGGTTGGCGGACTTCCATTGGAAGCCGGCCCATTCGGGCGGATAGGGCCGTGGCGGCGTTTGTGAATCCGTCGACGTGCACGGCCTACCGGTTGGTGGCCGAGGCCGATGGCGGATGGCGGATCACGAAGTCCAGGACCGACGGCGGCCGGCTGCGGCTGGCCCATCTCCGAGGCCGTGACGGCACCTGTCCGATCGACGGCGCCGCCGTCGCCCGCCTGGTCGCCGGGCATGGCAGCGCGGTCGCGGCGCCGTCGACCCCGTCCAGCACGTTCGTCGCCGTGATACTCGCCGACCTGGAGGGCACGGCCGAGGTCCTGACTGCCGTCGCCCGCGAGGCGGAGGAGGTCTACCGAACCGGCTGCCGGGGGTTCCGGCCCCGGAGTTCCTCCTTGCGCGAGCAGCGCGATCGGGCCATGGCACGGGCGGTCGCTGAGATGCGCCTCATGGCCAAGGCGTGGCGGTCGAGCGGACTGGAGAGCGGATGGGCGTTGCCGGACTGGCTGGCGGCGGCTTTGGATGACCTGTCGGAAAATCCGGAGGTCAGGGTCTGACGGTGCGCTAGGGACGGATTCCGCGAACCTGGGCCACGCCCAGGCTAGGCAGCCATCGCCAGCGCAGCCGCCCAGGCGCGGGCCTTGATCTGGGCGCCATCGCCCCAGGTGGCCGAAACGAGACGCCGTTCGTCGGCTCCGCTACCGTTGTCCATGCGGGTGCCCCGTCGATGGTCCACCCACTCGCCGATCGCCTGGAAGCCGGCCCACAGACTGTTCGCCGTGCCCCGCACCGAGCAGGTAGGCGACTGCACGATGCCGTCCAGGGCGTCGAGGCGGGCCTTGCGGATCGCCTCGGCGCGCGGGCGCTCGTTCGGGGCGTCATCGCCGTCGAACGCCGCCTCGACCAGAGCCTCCCACCGCTGCCGCGACAACGGCACCTGGGCGAGCCGTTCGGCGGCATGCTGGGTGATCCGCAGGCTTGCCCGAGCCGACCGGTACGCCTCCGCGACGTCCTCCAGGGCGACTCGGGCGCCGGCCGTGTGACGGATGCGGAACCCGGCGGCGAGGCGGTGCCGGCTGCCGCGCCGCCGCCGGACCTCGGCGTCGGCCATCGCCATGGTGTTCGCGCACACCGGCCGCGTCAGTACCGGCGCGATCCGCACGGGACGGCGGCCGTCGTGCCCGGCGCTGACGAGCAGGTAAGGGTAGCTGACGTCGTCGCCGACGCGCAGGTCGCCGGGCATCCGAGCCAGCAGCCAGACCAGGGCGCCGCCGCGCACGGCGCCGGCGGTCTCGATCCGCGCCCCTCCTTCGGCGACGATCCCGTCGAGGAAGGCGGCGATCTCCGCGTTCTGGATCACGGCGTAGGCGCCGCTGGCGACGCCGAGGACGGCTCGGTTGTCGTTGCGGAGCAGCGCCCGGTGCTGTGGGACGGGGCGGAGGTCGGCTGTGTAGAGCGGCTGCGCCTCGACGGTCCATGTCAGGCCCGCAAGTCGCAGGGCTTCGGCGGGGCTGACCGGCTCGGGGATGACGGTGCCGAGTCGGTGCCAGGGCAGCTCGCGGACGGAGAGGCAGCAATGCCGCTCGTGCCCGGACGCGTCGGAGAAGGTGGCGAGTTCGTGGGCCATGATGGATTCCTTGGCGTTGAGGGGTCTGGAAACTGACCGGGATTCTCGCCACGCGCGGCGATCGCCGCTCGTCAGGTTGGCGGCGCTCGATCCCGACAGCAGCCGAGATGTGGAGTATGGCAGAGGCGCGGCCCGCGAGCGGACTGGAAGGCGGACGGGCGTTGCCGGACTGGTAGGCGGCGGCCTTGGAGGACTTGTTGGACAACCCAGGCCGCTAGCGAGCTGATGCGCGGGCGGGCATACCGGGCGCTGCGTCGTCACGCAGACTCCCATCTCCGCTTCCAGTCGACGCATATGTCAGAGTTGGAGAAGAAATTCACCAGTTGGGCGGAGCCCGATTCGATGACTGACGGGGCGGCCTGGCTGTTCCTGCGGAGTGCGAGGAGAATGGCGCGGTCGGCGTAGTCGGGAGGCGCGAAGATGTCGGGAATCCGCATCCACCGCACCCCGTCGTGCCCTGCCGTCGGCGGTTCGTGGCCGTCCAGGCGGGCCAGCCACAGGTAGGTAAGCAGGATCGGGCCGTCCTCCGGGCGGTGGTCGGCCACCGGTCGGTGCAGCATGAGGCCCATGGGCTCCAGCTGCACGAGAGACTGGGCGTCCAACGCCCGCCAACGGTGCGTTGCCACTTGCCGGGCGAGGCTGGGCGTGGCGTCGGGATCCGGGGCAGCCAGATCGTACAGGCCGAAACCATGGTGCCACGGGCCCTCGTCCCTCGGCAACACTGCGACGAGGTTGTCGCGGAACGTCGTCACGAGGCCGCAATAGAACCGGACGTCCTTCGTCTGTTCCCCGCCACCGGGCAGGGCGGAAGTCGGCCTCCGCCGGAACTCGGCGAGGTCGCACAGCCAGTCGTACGTGAGCGGGTCGGCCTGGCCCCCGTGGGCAAGGCGGGCGATGCGGAGCAGTCCCTCCGCGGCCACCGCCCTCGGGACGGAGACGACGCAGGCTTCCGGCCCGGGGCCCGGGGCCTTTAGTGCCTCAATGAGGTGTTGGGACTCCTTGCCGGTCTGGTCGAAGACCGGTTTCAAGAGCCAGCGATCGTGGACCGCCAAATAGGCGAGGTGGGAGGCTGACTGACGGAACGCGCTGAATATGCGTTCCACGGCGAGATGGTGGAACGCGGCGTCGATGTCGCTTTCCAGCGCCGCGACCCGTCCCGCCTCGAAGAGGCGAAGTTCGTCGTCGGTCGGCGGGCTATTGGCGAAAGCGTCGGACAAGGACGTCCCCAGGGGCCAACGTAGCGCGCCGTTGTCGTCCGGCGCCGCCAGTTGTCCCGAACGGTACTTTTCCCATTGCCAGCGAAGGATGAGCGCGGCCACCGTCCCCGGTCGGAGGTCCAAGGCGACTCCGGCCAGGGACGCCCACGCTCGGTCTGAAGGCAGAGACGTTTTGCGGTGGGATGAGTCGCTTTCCTTGGGATAGCTGAAGTGGGTCCGCTTGATCAGCGGGCGCCCCTGGGCAGCGAGCCATTCCATGTTGCGGCCGAGCTTGTCGAGCCGGGGCGACAGGACGGAGCGGAGATCGGGGATGGCGGTGACTTGCGTCGCGGGTTGGCCGAGAACGCCTGAATACGACACGCCCTGGGTAGCTCCCGAACGTGCTCCATGCAGTGGTGGCTTCGGGCGTGCTGGATCGGGATGAATGGGGTTTGGGTTGGATTTCTCGGGCATGTCCGCCTCCTTTGTGGTTCGCGTGGACGGTCACGCCCATCATGTTTTAGCGGATGTTCCCTGAGAACGCGGTGATGTTCTCGATCTGTCCAGGTGTGTTGGTGGGTACGTGCAGAAACGCACACGAATGTTGATCAACAATAGTAATCTGTATGAAAACGCACATGCCGGAACTCGACCCATTGCACCACGCGCGCAAGACGCGGTTGGAATATCACCTTTTGAATAAGGGCGAGAGTCTAGATAAGGCGTTGGTTGCTTTGGACAGCTCGATGGCATCTTTGAGTCATGCGTTAAGAGGACGGAGATCGCAGCGTATTTGGACAAAATTGTGGGACTTGTACGAAATATCCCAAGCGCAAGTGTTCGGTGAAGCAGGCGAGGTTCCAGTCGCTCGATCGACAAAGATGGAAGTCCTCACGGCGCGATTAGGCGGCACTGGTCCCATCGAGGATTTGACGGCCGGGGGTTACCACTACTGGGGCAGGGAGAAGAAAGGATCCGTGAAAACGGTGGAGCGGTCGCCAACCTATGTGCTGTTGCACGGACTAGCGCTAACTCCGGCTATCTTCCAGGGTTGGTTTTGGCAAACGAAGGACTGCCGCACGATCGCGCCGTTGCTGGATCCAAGCGACGTTGCCGATCCCCAAAGGCCCATGGACAGCCATGCCAAGACGTTGTCACGCATACTGGAGGGGTTGCAGTCGGAAAAGCGCGGAGACGTGGTGATTGTCGGATTCAGCGTAGGGGCTGACATCCTCCTTACGAAGTCATTTGCGCCTCCGGATTGCGTGAAAGGCGTGGTTCTACTCGATCCGAACGTTTCGGCCCGCGACTGCTTCTTTTCGACTGTGTTAGCCGAGGCCGGGATGAAAGACCCCAAGGGCCGGTTGCCGGCACGCCGGTTGTTGCTCAAAATGCTGGGTGAACTAGGGGACGACCTGGACAGCCCGGGTGACTTTGAGGCGAAAATGTGGTATTTTTCAGAGGTGTTGCAACAGCTCCGGACCCCGTTCATCTCTTCCGGATTGTCCATGGACGAACTAACGCTCAGGCTGGCCAAGTACGCGAAGGCCGTCATACGCGAAGCGAAAGTCCCTTTCCCGGAACGTATTGCCCGACTGATCACAAAGGTGGGCAAGGACACCCGGATCACGCTGGTGGCGTCAAAAGACGGGAAGGGATACGCAGGTATCAAGGGGCGGCTGCCTTCCCGCGTGATCCAAATTCCAGAGAAGAAACGAGGGCATTTCGATCTTATTGGTTACAAGGCGTTGCTCGACTACATCTCCGGAAAAGTGGCTCAGACGTAAGTTCCTCGGTTGCATGTGATGTCGCAGATCGACGCCGTTTGGCTTTTCCGGGACGATGGCTAGAATGATCCTATAGCCATAATTCCATGGGATGCCCGCTCGCAGGCCGCTTGATGCGCCTCATTTCCTGAAACCCAGCCGGAAGGTTGGCTCTTGGAACGGGGTCATCGCCCGTCTTTCTGCGTCGCATCCGGGGCGCGTGGCCCGTCCGACCTATCCCGAACCCGACGCGTGGAGCATGATGGTCGCCCCGTATAATTTCGGGGATATCCAGAACGGCCTCGGTGGCGAGGGCGTCTTGGGCATGGTGTCCGTCCATGTGATGGGGGTGTCATCCGGCGGCGACTACTCGCCCCAGGCCTATTTGGGAACGGATGCGGCCGGTTTCCGCGATCGCTACCGGGCCTTGCGCGATTTAGTTCGGTACCGGAATGCGGTCGAGCGCGTCCTGGCCAAGCTCGATTTCCATCCCACCCTTCCCGAGGAATCATCGCCCGACCACTTCAGCCACGCCAACCATGTGAATCGCCAGGACGCCGTCGCCTGCGTTTCAAATTTGGTGGAGCAGATCCTAACGATTCCGCCGGTAGCCAAGGGGACATATCGGTAGCCGCGATTGCATCTACTGCATCTGCATGACGCGTACGTCGTAAGCCGCCATATCTCGGCCGGCCGGCGATCATTTTGCCCCCGCCGTCCGGACGGCTATGCTTTTGGATGTGAAGAAAGCGCCACGCCTCCCATGACCGCGCAGCCCAGGGCCCAATCCGGCCGGCCGTCCTATGAGTTCCACTCCCTGGGTTGGAGTGGGTTCCAGGACCTGTGCGGAACCATCCTCGCCGACACCTTTGGGCAGACCTTCCAAACCTTCGCGGCGGGCAACGACGCGGGGAGAGACGGCGCCTTCTGGGGGCAGTGGTCGCCGACCGACGGAGAGTTTCGCGGCTCGGTCACGGTGCAGTGCAAGTTCTCCGTCGACCCGGACGCGGCCATCACCGCGTCGACGCTCGCGGACGAGTTGCCGAAGGCGAAGCGCCTGGCCGGACGCGGCCTGGCGGACAATTACGTGCTCATGACGAATTGCCGGATCACCGGCGAACGGGAAGAGAGGCTCCGGGAGCTCTTCCCGTTCATCACGGGCAGGTTCGTCGCGTACGGGCACGAGGCGATCTGCCGGATGATCCACGAATCGGCGCGGCTGCGCGTGCTCGTGCCGCGGCTGTACGGGCTTGGCGACCTGAGCCAGATCATGGACGATCGGGCGTATGCCCAGGCGCGGGCGATCCTGAGCCACATGGGCGACGGCCTGAAGACGTTCGTCATCACCGACGCGTACCGGCGCGCCGCCAAAGCCATCGACGAACACGGGTTCGTCATGCTCTTGGGGGAGCCGGCCTGCGGCAAGTCGACCATCGCCGGCATGTTGGCCGTCGGGGCTCTCGACCGGTGGAAATGCCGGACCATGAAGCTCACGACGGCGGACGAGTTCATCCGCCACTGGAACCCGGACGACCCGAAGCAACTGTCCTGGGTCGACGACGCCTTCGGCCCGACGCAATTCCACCCGGACTCGGCCGTATCCTGGAGCCGAGCGTTCCCGCACATGCAGACGGCCATCAAGAAGGGCGGCAAGTTCGTCTTTACCTCGCGGACCTACATCTACCGGGCCGCGAAGTCGGTCCTGAAAATTTCCGAACTTCCCGTCATCGGTTCCTCGCAGGTCGAGGTGGTGGTCGACGAGCTCAGCAGGGCGGAGCGGGAACGGATCCTTTACAACCACATCCGATTCGGTTCGCAGCCGGCGGCGTTCAAGCGCGCCATCAAGCCCATCCTGGGCAAGATCGTCGACATGCGCGGATTCAGCCCGGAGTCGGCCAAGCGTCTCGGCGCCCCCATTTTCACCAGTCGCCTGCCGCTCACGGACGGCAACGTCGCCCACTTCCTGGCCAACCCGGTCGAGCAATTGCAGGACACCATCCGGACCCTGGACGCGCCGAGCCGGGCCGCGCTCGCCCTGGTCTTCGCCAACGGCGGATCGCTGCCGGCGCCGGTGGAGCTGGCCGGGCCGGCCAAGGACGTCGCCGCCTACATGGGCGCGGACACGAAGGACGTCCCCGGCGCCCTCAGCGCCCTGGACGGCACCCTGTTCTCCTTGGGCATGGACGAGGCGGGCGGCCGCGCGTGGAAGTTCCGGCACCCGTCCATCGGCGAGGCGTTTTCCGCGGAGGTGTCTACGGACGTCCAGTTCATGGACGTCTACCTGGCCGGCGCATCCCTCGCGAACATCTTCCGCGAGGTGTCCTGCGGCATGCCCGACGTTCCCGGGGTGAAGGTCGTCGTCCCCGCGAACCGGTACGGCCGCCTCCTGGACCGCATCGGCCTGCCCAGCGGATGGCCGGCCGCAGAGGCCGGCCTCTTCCTGGCCTTCCTCGCCGACAGGTGCGACCGGGCCTTCGTCGGGGAGTTCGTCCGCCGGCATCCCGCCTTCACGTCGGCGATCGAGGTCGGGACCTACCTGTGGTACGACCGGGGCGTCCGGGCCGCGGCCAAGCTCCACGCGTTCGGGCTGCTCCCCGAGAACGAGCGGGCGAGGATCTGCGCCGCGGTGGCTGACCGTACCGTGAACGCCCCCGACGCGGGCGGGTTCTGCGCCGAGGCCAAGTCGCTCCGCACGCCGGCCGAGGAAGCCGGATTGGCCGCCGCCGTCACCGCCTCGGTGATCCCGAACCTACGAAACATGGTGCGGGAAGTCGAACGGGATTGGGACGGCGAGTCCGATCCGGAAGAAGAGCTCAGCTCGCTCAAGTCGGCCATGGAAGGGTTCGCCGACGTCCTTGCCGAAGACGAGGCAGCCGTCGCCGATATCCGGCATGGGCTGGCGTTTCTGGAGGAGACCCGGTCTGAGATGGCCGAGCGCCTCGAACAGAAGGGCGAGGACGACGCCGACCGGTTCGACGACGAACGCGGGGAACGTCCCGAGCCGGAGCGGTCGATCTTCGACGACGTCGACGCCTAACGGCGAAGCTTCGCGCGCCACGCTGGTTGCGCGCGTGAGCGGGTTGGGGTGCCGCGGTTCATGGGGCGCGAAAGCCGGCCGCCAGCGAGGCCGTGCGTGGTTGGTTGTGGCACGCGCCCAGAGCGTCGCCGCGGCGGGCCGCCTGGGCAAGGTGCTCCGTGCCGGCTCCACCATGCCGGCGGCCCTGGACCGCGGCGGCAGGGGCGGCGCGTACCCCCTAACCACCCTACGCATGGCCAACGACGTCCAGACCACGATACCCGCGTTTCGCGCCGGATCGCAGCAACCGCTCCTCGATCCGGAAAGTGGCTTGCCGGCCCTTGCCAACCTGTCCCGCACAGCCGGGGTCGCCGTCATTGCCGGCCTGCTCGCCCGCATCGCCGACCAGGAGGGCGGCTGGGCCGACGTGTTCGTCGGCGTCCATCCGTCGACCGGCCGCCCGGTGTGGGCGAGCCTTGCGGAGTCGGACGACGTTGGGGGTGACGCCATTGTGGTACGTTCCTTCCTCGGCCATCCCGCCGACGGCGGGACGTCGTTCCTCTGCTCCGTTCGCGTTGACGAGGCCGAAGCGGCTTGGTACGGCGGGACGGTCATGGCCCGCGTCCACCAGGCCGCGGAGGACGTCTACGAGCGCGCCCTGCGGGTGGCGTGGTAGCGCCCTGGGGCGCGTCTCCCCATGCTCCGGGGCGGGATACGGCCCCCAGGATGCGGGCCGCCGGGCGGAGGTCATGGTGCTCCGTCCCGGCTCCACCCTGACCCCGCCTGCGGACGGCCCGCCGGGCGGGGGCGCGTATCCCTAACACCTACGCATGGACCGCAACGACCCGTCCCACGTCCGCCCCATCTTCCGCCCGCGGAGTTCCGCCCGGGCGCCGCTCCTCGATCCCGCGGGCATGCCCGCGCTCGCCAACCTCAGCCACGAGGCCGGCGTCGCCTACGTCGCCGGGCTCCTCGCCCAGGTCTCCGCCGGCGACGACGCCTCCGTGCTCGCCGGCGCGGATCCCGACACCGGGCGTCCCGTCTGGGCGCTCGTCTCCGCGTACAGCGAAGACCCGGAGGCCGTCCACGTCGGATGCTATGACGGCCATCCCGACGACGGGGAGTTCGCCGACGGCGGCGGTATCGCCGAAGCGGTCTTGGACGTCGCGCAAGGCGACCTGATCGAGCAGGCCGCGTTCGTCTACGATCTGATCGTCCGCGAGACGACCTAGGCCGGCGCGGGGCCCCGCCGCACGGAGACCCGTCCCGGTTCCTCCCTGCGGCACCCCGGGCCGCCCTCGGCGACCGTGCCGAGGAGAACGCTGCCTGCGACGCCGGTAGGCCACGGCCGCGGCACCGGGATACGCGCCAAGTGAGCGCCGCGCGTCGGCGGCGGCAAGGTCGTGCCTGCGGCCTCCACCTTGGCCCCCGGCGACTGGCGCGACGCAGCGGGGCGGCGCCTATCCCTTACGCCGCGACCATGGAACGACGCCACCTGTCCCGCCTCGAAAGGGCCTGCCTCGTGTCCCAGCTCTCGATGACCGAGGGCTGCTGGCGGTACTCCATCGTCCGGAGCGACCCGTACGGATCCTGGACGACCTACCGCCGCGAGCCGGCCCGTCCCGGCGAGTCCGAGGACGAACTCCTGGAGATCCTGGCCGCGTGAGCCGCCGGGCGGGAATGGCGTCGGGACGCTCCGGCGATCCTGCGGCCCGCCGGCCGCCGGCGAAGATCGACCTCCGGCTCCACCTTGCCAGCGGCCTGAACGCGGGCCGCCGTGCCGGCGCGTACCCCTCACCCTTCCCCATGGACAGACACGACGCCCGCGACCGCATCGCCTGCGCCATCCTCGGATGCTCCCCCGAAGACCTGGACCTGCTCGCCGAGCTGTGGGAGCGCTACGACCTCGACGACGACCCCGACGACATCTTCGGGCGCGACGGCGCCTTCCGCGACGGCGCCTTCCGGGCCGTCATGGGAAGGACCTTGGCGTCGGCCGCGGCGTTCTTCCTGGACGAGCACGGGCTCTCGCCTGACGAGCCACGCCACGAGATCAACAATTTCCGCAACTCCCGGATGGTCTTCCGCGATCCCGCGGTGCAGCGCCTGTTCGAGGCGTGGCGGCCGGGGTAGGCCGGCCCGCCGCTCGCGCTCCGGCGGCCGGGGTACGCCCCCGAGCCTGCGCGCCGCGGGATCGGCCGGCAAGGTCGGTGCCTACGGCTTCCACCTTGCGGCCGCCCCTGGTGCGGCGCGCTCGGAAACGGGGCGTACCCCTAACCACCTACGCATGGATGAACGCGACGTGACCTTGGCCCTGGCCCTCGGCTGCACCGTCCCCGACGCCCGGCGCTACCGCGCCAACGCCGACCGCCTCCGGGCGATCGTCGACGTCTGGAAGATGGAGCCGTTCACGATGGTCAAACTCAAGGCTCCCGGCTTCATGGACCTCACCGTCGAGCGCCTCAACGACCGCGAGGCGTCTTTGACGCACTACGGCGAGATGAACGGCGACCTGATGGCCGATCCTGACGTCGTCATGGAAATCGCCGAGGATGGCGCATGGGTCCGCGCGGTCACGTTCCGCAACGACTACGCGGCCCTCGCCCTTGGCGTTCGGCCGAGCGACTATCGCGACGGCAAGAACCTCGCCGGCCTGCGCGACCTCAACCGCTTCCTCACCACCTGGCTGGAGAACATCCGCGCCCAGGGGCACCGGCTGCCGGACGGGCAGGGGCCGTAGCTGCGCCATGGCTCCGGGGCCGGGATACGGCCCCCCGAGGATGCGCCCCGGGGCGCCTTCCGCGTCGCAGGTTGTCCTCCGGCTCCACCTGGATGCGCCTCCCCGGGGCGCCGTGGGGGGGCGTATCCCTAACCCCTCCGTCCATGGAAACACACGCATATTGAACCCCTGTCCGAAGCCTACCGGACCGATCCCGTGTCTCGACTGCCCTGCCTGGCCGCCCTCGGCGACGAGGTGGCGCGCCAGGTCGTGGCCGGCCTGGTCGCGGCCGTAGCGGCCGTCCCCGGTTGCCACTACGCCGCCCTCGCTGGGACGGATGCGGACGGCCGGGAAGTCTGGGCCGAGTTCCGCCGCCCGTTGGGCCGTGGCCGGGACCTGGACGTGCGGCTCTTCGACGACCATCCCTGCGAGCTCCTCAAGCGCGTTCTGCCCGGCGGCGGAACCATCCCCGGCGCGTTGGGACGCATGGCCGACCGCCGTTGGCGCGGCCGCGCCTCGGCCGCCGCGCTCATGGCCGTTGCCGAGGAGGCGCTCGCGCTGGCCACCCGGCGGCCGCGGCCCTAGGGTCGCGAGCCCATGGCCGGGGCCGGGCTACGCCTCCTGATCCCGGCCCGGCCCGGGGCCCCGCCGCAAGGTCGTCTCGCTGCGCGAGCTCCACCTTGACGGCACCCCGAGGCCGGGCTTGGGGGAGGCGGTAGCCCTAACCCCTTCTACCATGGACTCGCGCACGCATATCTCGGCCGCCTTGACGGCGATCCGCCGGCTCGTCACGGCCCACCTCGTGGACGGCGTCTCGCGCCTCGACGAACGCTTCGGCGGCGCCAACCCCTCCGACAACGGCCGCTGGCTCCGCTTACGCGGCGAAGTGAAACGCCGCCCCGCCGCGGTACGGCGCTACCTCTCCGCGTACCTCGTCGACGAGTCGCCCGACGAGGCGACGGCCTGGGACGCCGGGATGCTCTACGGCCTGCAACTCGCGGCCGGTTCCCTGGGCCTGGTCGGCATGTCCCGCCCGCCGCAAGTCTCAGTCGACGCCCTGCGCCTGGTCAGCGTGCCCCGCCCGCCGCAGTAGCGGCGGGCATCTCCTAACCCCTTCGACCATGGACGCGCGCTCCCGCCTCTTGCCGACTGAGTTCCGCGATCCCGCGACCGGCCTCCCGACCCTCGCTGCGCTCGACAACCCGACCGCCGTCTCCCTGGTGCTCGGGCATCTCGCCCTCCTGGCCGGCGATCCGAACCAGCCGGACGCCTGGTCCGCGCTCGCCGGCGCCGACCCGTCCTCCCGCCGCCTGGTCTGGGCCCGCTTCGGGGCCGTCGACGGCTGCGTCGCGGGCGCCGTCGACGTCTTCTGGGACAGGTTCAAGCCGGCCGCTTCCGCCGTCGCCACGGCGGACGCGCTGCTCGTCCTGGCCCTGTGCGAGGCGCCGTAGGGCGGCCATCGCTGCGACGGTGTCCTCGCGGAACACCGCGCGTTTCGCGCGCAGTTCCGCGAGGACACGGGCCGTTCCGCGGAAACATCCCGCGGAACGGCGCCACGTTCACCGAGAACGTGGCGGAGCGGTGGTGGACGGCCGGGCGGTCACCGGCCGGGGTCGTCGCCTCCGCGCCTGCGCGGGCGCTCCGGCTCGCGGGCTTGGTCGGACATCGCGCCCGCGCGCCCCCGGCCTGGAGGGCTTGGTCGGACGCGTCGCGCCCTCTCGACCGCCGGCCCCAGTCGCCGCGTTCCCCAGGGGAACGCTTCGCCGCGCCGCGCGCCGCCCCGGGGGATCTGGCGCGTCTGGCCCGCGTGCCTCCCGACGGGTAGGATCAACCGCGAAAGGTCGACCTATGCGCCACCTGTTCAGCGAATTTCAGCCGACGTTTCGCGATAACAGAGATGTGTTCCGCGAGACGTTCGGGACCACCGCCGCCGGTTCGCCGTACCGCGCCGCCGCTCCGACCGTGCTCCGCCCCGCGTATGCGATCCGCTCCGATCGGCGCACCGTTGTCCTGCGGGAGTCCCGCCCAGCCGCGCCGTCCGCGAGCGCGGACGCCATCGGCATGCGCGGGCCGCCCGCGCGGACGCCGTCCCCTGCGACCGGCCCGTCCGGCGTTCGGCAGCGGAGCAGTGCGTGTGCTGTTGGTGCCCCATGTGTGCGGTTGTTATGTGCGGTCGTTTTGCGGCCTAGCAAGTTTGCATGTTCTCGGATACACTGGGACGGCGCGGCGTCCCAGTGTTCGCGAACATGCACTTGCCAGGGGGATTCCCCCTGGACCCCCGGCGCGCTTCCCCCTGCCGGGGGCCCCCGGCGCCGCCCGCCCCGCCCGACCGTTCGGTCCATGTCCCGCCACCGCCAGCCCACGTCTGCTGGCGCGGCTGTCCTGTCCCTCCGCCTGTCGTTGCCGCCATGCTGACCGACTCTCCCGATCCGAGTCGGCCCACCGACTCCACCATGTCCGAAGCGGCCGCCCGCCGAGCCGCCTATTTGAAGGAGTACCGGAAATACTACCGGACCTACCGCAAGGTCTTCGCGATGGCGTTGTCCCAGGAGTCCTGGGAGGCCCTGGCCGCCGCGGCCCAGGCGGCGGGACTCAAGCCGCCGACCTACGCGCGTCAGGTGCTCCTGGAACACCTGGGCCAGGCGGCGCCGCCGGTCGCGCCGCCGCATCCGGAACTCAGCCGCCGCTTGGATGAAGCCAACCGCCTCCTGCGGGCGGTATCGAACAACACCAACCAGATCGCGCACCACCTGCATACCCAGGCGCTGCGGGCCCAGTCCCCCGATCCCTCCGCCGTTCAGGCGCAGGTGCGGGGGCTTTTCGACGGCCTGGACTTGGTGCGACGCGAATTCGCGCGGATCGCTGACACCTCCTTTCCGCCGCAGCCATGATCATCAAGAGCCTCTCGCGCAAGGCCGCGACCTTCCGCCAGCTCAAGGCCTACATGGACCGGGACGGCGCCCCGGGGGTGGGATTCGCGTGGAACCTGCGGATGCCGTGGTTCGCGTCGGACGCGGAGATCATCCGCGCCTTCACGGACAACGTGGCCGTGCTCAAGGAGCGCCGCGGTGGGGTGAAGCTCTACCATGAGATCGTGAGTCTGAAGCGGGACGACCGCCTGCCCCTGGAGGTCCAGCAGCAAATCCTCCACGACGTGGTGATGGAGTGGCTGGCCGCCCGGGCGCCCGAGCAGTTGGCGTACGGCCGCCTGCACGTCGCCCGGGAACACCTCCACGTCCACATCATGCTGTCGGCGAACCGTCAGGGCGACGAGCGCCCCGTGCGCCTCACCAGGGCTGAATTCGCGTCCCTCCAGCGCCAGGTGGAGGGACGGATCCTGGCCCGCTATCCCGAACTCCGGCAGGAACGCACCTACGACGTCCCGGAGCGCGCGCCGCGGAGCTTCCGGCATCCGCGCCCTGAGCAGCAGGAACGTTCCGCTCAGCCTGACCCCGGATCCGCGGCGGAGGCGTCCTCCGACCGCAGCGTCGATCGGGACCACGTCGCCGCCGTGGTGCGGGACGCCCTCGCCCACGCGGCGGACGGACGGTCCTGCCTGGAGGCGCTCCGCGCCTGCGAGGTCGTGACGCATCGGCGGGGCAGCACCGTGTCGTTCGCCTACCGGGATCGGCGGTACCGCCTGCTGTCGCTGGGGCTGCCGTACGAGAGCGCATCGCGTTTCCACGCGTACCTGGGCCTGCCGCCGCCGTCGCCCGCCCGCGTCGCCCGGGAGGAGCGACAGGCGCGGGACGCCCAGGACGCCCAGGCCAGTCCGGAGGCGGCAACCCCGGAGCGTGCGTTGCCCCAGGAGCCGGGGCATCCGGCATCCGCTGATCCGGTGGCGCCGGCGCCGACGGCCGAGGGTCGTCCCGGCGGGACGTCGCCCGCCCCGTCGTGGCGCACCATCCTGAAGCGCCAACCGGCCGCTCTGGCCCGCGACCTGCGGCGGATGCTGGACCTCGGCCTATTCGGCGACACCCGCTCCGCCTATTGGGGCGAACTCGTGCGGGCCTTCCAAACCGATCATCCGGCCGGCGCGCCGCCGCGGCGTGACCTGCCCGGCACGCGGCAAATGCCGCTGGCCTGGCGGCGCATCCTGGGGGCGGTGCAGGACGAACCGGCGGCGTTCGCGCGCGACCTGCGACGCCTGTTCGGCGACGTCGTGCTGGGTGCGAGGCGCGCCGAGCCGTCCCTGGAGGAGCTGGCCAGTTCGGTGGGATTCCGGTCCTCGGGGCCGTGGCGGCCGTTGCCGCGGTGGCTGCGGCATAAGCTGAAGGCGGAGCGGCAACCGGAACCGGGTACCGCGCCAGCGGAGCCGGCGCGGGCCACCGACGGATCATCACGTCAGGATGCGCCGACGGAATCCGCAACATGCCAACCGCCGCCCGCCCAGCCGGACGCACCCGCGCAACCGACGCAGGACCCGCGGTGGGAGACGGAATGGCGCCGCCGCCAGGCCGTGCGCATGGCGCTCCTGCGCAGCTACGTCCGCCGTCAGGAGCACGAACGGCAGCGCGAACTGAAGCGACAACGCAAACGCGGTCGCGATCGTGGCGATCCTGGAATGGGTGGGCAGTAGATGCCCACCGCCCGCCGCTCGGCAACCACTCCCGCCCGTCAGCCCCATCACCCACCGAGACCCATCCCACCATGATCACCTCCGCCATCATCGTTCTCCTGGTCGTCGCCGTCCTGGCCTTCGGCGTCAAGCTGGCCTGCGACGCGGTCGGCATCACGCCCGTCCTGCGCTTCCTGGCCAAAGGCGCCGGCAAGCTGCTCGGCCACATCCTGTTCGCGGCCAAGTCCTCGTCCCCGGACGGGGCCCGCTTCAAGGGCTTCTTCGAGGCCATGCGCCACATGCACATCGGGCACGCCGGCCTGATCCTGGACGGCAACCGCAACCGGATCTCCGACCGCAACTCCTTCCGGCACCTGGTCCTGGTGGCGCCCACCGGGGCGGGCAAGACCACCCGGTTCGTCATCCCCAACGTCCTGCAACTGGACCGCTGCTCGATGGTCGTCACCGATCCCAGCGGCGAGATCTGGGAGCACACCAGCGGGGCGTTGCGCCATCGCGGTTTCGACGTGCAGGTGATCAACCTCGCCGATCCCGCGGCGTCCATCGGGTACAACCCGCTGGCCATGGTGCGCACTCCGCTCCAGTCGGCGGAGGCGGCGCGGGTCATCGTCCGGTCGTCGCCGGCCTCCAAAGGCCACAACGCCGAGTTTTGGAACCAAGGCGCGGAGAGCCTGTGCGACTGCCTGATCCAGACCTTGGTGGCCTACGGGCGGCCGGAGACGGCGAATCTGCACAACTTACTGGCCCTGCTCCAGCAATTCGGGTCGAAAGGCGCAGCCCTGGACCCGTTCGTCCTCGCGCATGCCCCGGACACCGCCCTGCGCACCTGGATCGGCCTCAAGTCCGGCCATGAGAAGGTGCGCCAGAGCTACGTGTCCACCGCGATGGCTGCGCTGCGCATGCTGGAGATTCCGGAGCTGGCGCGGGTGCTGGCGACGCCGGGGCTGGACTTCCAGGCGTTGCGGCGGCGGCCCACGGCCCTCTTCCTCATCTTCCCGGCCACCAAGATCGGGCTCTACGCGTTCGTCCTGAACCTGATGTATTCGCAGGGATTCGCCGCGTGGATGGATCACATCCCTGGCCCGGAGGAGCTGCCCATCTTCGTCCTGGCCGACGAGTTCGGCCATTCGTCGATCCCGGATTTCTCCGCCCTCATCACCAACATCCGCAAGTATCGGGTCTCCATCAGCATCGTTTTGCAGAGCATCTCACAACTGCGGGCGAACTACGGCCCGGATGCGTCAGAAGTGATCTTGGAAGGCGGCATCGCCAGCCGGCTCGTCTACGGCGGTGCGGACATCCAGACCACGCGGTGGGCGGAATCCATGCTGGGACACCGGGTGGTGCGCGAAAAGGAGCGGTACCGGTCGGAACCGCTCCTGCGCTCCGACCGCATCCGGACCCTGCCGGACACCAAGGCGCTCTACATCTTCGCCAACGAGGAACCGGTGCTGGTCGACACCGTCCCGTATTTCAAAAACCCCCGGCTGAAGCACCTGGCCCGACGTCAGCCGTGGAACCCATGTACCGGCGTCGGGAACAACCAACTCCACTACATCGACCTCACGGATTTCGCACCGGCTCCCGGAGGGGCGCCGCCCCAGCCTGACGACGACGGTGAGGACGCGTAGGCGGCTACATCGCTCGGTCCACATCCTGCACATCTCTTCCCTGTTCGGAGGCGTCCCCCATGGATTCCATCATCGCGTTCCTGATCGCCGGTTTTTTTGGCTGCCTGTTCGGCCTCCTCCTGCGTAAATGGTGGCCCGTCGGCATCCTCGTGGCGCTGTGCGTGGCGCCCATCCTGTGCCGCATCCTGGCGACGCCTCCGGAATGGTTCAGCCTCGTGGCCGCGGTCTTGTACGGGATGGTCGCCGGGGGCTTCAAGAAGGAGTTGCTGCCCCTGGTTGTCAACTCCTTCTACTGGCTGCGGAACCGCTGGGAGGTACGGGCCTGGGAGCGTCGCCAGGGCCACAGCGACCAGGGCCACAGCGAACGGGCCGGCTCTGCCGGCGGTCCGGAGGACGATCCCCGTCCGGAACGCCGCCGCTACGAGCCGCCGCCTGAGTCGGAACCCCGGCGCGATGCCGAGCCGGGATTCTGGAAAAGTTGGGGCATGCAGATGCTGGAGTCGTCCGTGCGCGGGTCGTTGTGGCGTCGCCGTACGCTCCGCGACGAGGTCCGCGATGCGCGCCGGGAGGCGAGCCGCCTGCGGGAGGAACTGGAACTCCAGCGCCGCGAGCGGGCGGTGGAACGGAGCCGGTCGGATGCGTCCGTCGCGGAGGAGGTGGAGCGCCTGCGTCGGGAACGGCAGGCCGTGGAAGAGGAGCGGCGCCGGCAGGCGCAGGCGGCGCCGGGCCCGCGCGATCCCTACGCCGTGCTGGGGGTGAAGCGGACAGCGACGCTGGAGCAGATCCGGCGCGTGTACCGGACCTTGGCAAAGGCGTACCACGAGGATGTGGCCGCCGGGGTGGCAGTCGACGGCCGGATGGCGCAGCTCAACCAGGCTATGGAGGATATCGAGCGGAGCCGGGGCAAGTAACGCGTGGTCGTTACGAGGCGTCCCCGCTTCGTGCTGAAGCAGCGTACGCAAGTAGAATTTTGTCCAGGCGTTCCCGTCGTTCGGCGCTGACATCCACAGCGTTAGGGGTCCTCGACCGCAGCTCATCCATGCGAATTTCGAATAATTTTCGCCCTAGTGCCGTTGCCTTTTCGGAGACGAGGCTTTTTGCTGCAGGGATAGTCTGTACAGGCATGTCTGGATTCATTCTGCTGGAGATTAGCTAGGCATTTGCGATGGCGATGGCCAGCGTATCGGCGGCTGATCCAAGTATAGCTCGATGCAGGTCTTCTGCAAATGTAACACCACCCCGCGGAGAGTCGACGGTGAGAAATCCATATACTTCATGGCAGCGCTTCACATCATTGAACGATCTGATGGGAACGACTGCGGTGGCGTTGTAGAGCCTAGTCCAACCGGGGGTTTGATTTCGGTAGTTCTTATTGTTCGATAGATCGTTATCGACAAAGATACTTGCCCCGCCGGAAAACAATTCGTCAAATGCCGTGTTTTGGACAACCGAAAATATCTTCGTTCCGTCCTGCTCCAGTCTCCCTGGGGCATCCTTCTTGGTGCGAGAATCGCGACACAGCGTAATGATGGCCGCCTGCCCGTTTACATGAGACGCGTCTTTTAGTGCAGTTGCCATTTCGCTGGCGGCACCCGGAGACAGAACGAACTTTATGGACAAGGACAGCCTGGCGTGATCGCCGTGCTCTAGAATTAAAATCTCGTGAAGATTGTCGAGTATTTTTATGCCGAGTGATCCGAGACTCTTGACTGATTCCCCTCCGTCCACCGGTTTGCCCGATGCTTTTCTAGAGGTTATTGCAAATGAATAATTTCGAATGTCGTGCGAAATCTCATGTTGGAGACGAACTGTCTTTGAGAGTATGTTGGCTCTTGTTCCGGTTAGCGTATCTCGTTCCCGCTTTAATTGTTCCTTGCGGCCATAGAGATACAGAACAAGACAGGCCCCAGAGACGAACAAGGCTGCCGTAAGAGCTCCATTTCGCCAAATAACGACGTTGGGATTTTGTGGTGCGACTTTGAGTTCAACTTCAAAGAAACTCCATATGTAACCGAGCAATGACAAGATGCCGGTCGCGCCACCGATCCATGTAAAAACTTTGTTTGTCAGCCGTTGATCAAGCGGCATGCGGACTCGTTTCCCTAATTCGTGACGGGGGCTGACTGTATGGCGCCATTCTACTTATCAATTCTATTTTGTGTGGGGGTGTCCATGCCGCCATGGGACAGCGTGAGTGCTAACGCGTGTCTCGCAGGTACGCTGCCAATGTCTCGGCCCGCCGCTGCGCCTCCTCGGGGGACGGTCTGGAGAAGCCCTGCGCGTGCAACTCCTTCAGCCAGTCGGATACGAACTCGTGGATGGACAGCGCCAGTTTGGACGTCGGCGGCAGGTCTTCGGCAGAATGGTAGACCGCCACATAATCGTTCTGGTAGGTGATTCCGCGGACGGTCCCGTCCGATAGTAGGAGCACTTCGCAGTCGGGGTCCTTCATGAGATCACCATTGACCGGACCGCCATAGTGGGTCAGCGACACGCGGTCCCGTTGGAGCTTTTCGATGACGAGGTCCATGTATCCGTTGGCCTTGAGGCGGATGGAGAACCCAACCGGCATTGCCCATACATCGTAGAGCCGTTTGAGCCGTCCCGCAGGCGCGTTGGGAGCCGGTTCCGGTACACTGGGCGGCCTCGCGGCGGCGCTGCGCTGCATGGCGTCCGCGACGCGCTGCCGCACCCCCGGGACGGCGTCCGGTCGGGGGACTTCGGCCTGGGGCCGGTTCGGCGCCGGACGTGGGTCGGCCGGGCGGTTCTCCGTATCGCTCCGATGACGCCCCGATGAATCCATGCCCCGAAGCCGCCATGCTGCCGGCTCGGAGGCCCGATGAGCACGACGTCATCAATCA
>JFJP01037344.1_pt1 | contig 31588 bp, 25 predicted proteins | sample 431651 | NCBI WGS metagenome assembly JFJP01 (sample SAMN02602958, study PRJNA72255) | Microbial mat metagenome, whole genome shotgun sequencing project. | biome: fresh water; feature: sink hole; material: water; isolation source: purple microbial (photo- and chemosynthetic) mats found in... | reverse complement strand
CCCATAGCATCCAGTCCGTCAAGAACTTCGTATTCTAAATCAAATTCTTCAAATTTCAATTACTTCTTCTTTTTAAATTAAACAACCCATTTTAAAAGTGCCCTACAAAGTTACGCTTAATTTTGAAATAATTATTGATTATCTTATTTCAAAAAAGTTCAATGTTTTCTTGAATTTAAAATGAAATAATAACGACCAAATTTCACATTTACCAACTTTATAAAAGTTCAAAAACACTCAGATTTCAGGGCATAATCTCAGAACACAATCATTGCGAATACGCCCTATTATATTTTAAAACTAACAAATCTAACTCATTCCTTTCTTTTTGAACAACTTCACGTAGCTTCTATCGGAAACTTGGACATGGTGGCCAACCCATTCTTTTAAGTACGACATCAGTTCGTAAACAACAAACGGTTTATCTTGCATAAACTCGCGTTTTAGCTCAAGTATTCTATTTATAAAGCTTTTATGGTACTCTTTATGTTCAGTCTCGTTTTCGAAACCAAATTTTGCAAATTGTTGTTCTTCAAACGTAAAATGATAATTGGTGTAATCAACAATTTCATCGAAGTAAGATGCCAACATGTCTTTAGCCCTGCCTTCACGCATTCCGGCGTACAACTTATTAATCAAATTAATCCAATTATAATGTTGTTTATCAATTACATCAATATTTAGAATAAAGTCATCGCCCCATTTTAACAATACACTGTCATCAATTTCCGGAATTTCGATGCTATTGCCGCGTAATAAACTTTCTAACTCACTAATTTTAAGCAAATACGAAAACTCGCGAGCTACCAATTTTTCGGTAATTGCACTACGCTGAACTTCATTCTTTTCGGTCTCGGTGTGGTCTTCCATAAAAATAATAATCTGCGAATCGCCCGATACTGAAGTTTTAACAATTGAGTATGAAACAGATATTTCATTGCCATCGCGACTCAAAATACGCGAGCGCTGTTTGCGAAACGGAATATTAAGCACTTCAGAAGCCAAAAATTCGGTAATATTATCGTACAAATCAACCGACGATTCGGTTGATAAAAACACAGTAAAGCTGTTACCTGCAACATCTTGATATGAATAACCGGTTAGCAATTCGGCGGCATGATTTATAAACTGAACATTTCCTTTACTGTCAAAAACGAACACTGCATTTATACTTGATTGCAGAATAATTCGGTATCTTTTCTCACGAATTTCAATTTCGTGCAATTTCGATTCGTTTTCGGCAGTTAATTTTCGAATAGTTTCCATTTGGTTCTTCTCACGTTCGTCCAGCTTTCGTTGGGCTTGGGTAAGCTTTTCAAAATTTCTGCGCAACAGCATTTCCTTATTAATTGCATCTTGCTGAGCAGCTCGCATACTTTCTATGGTATTACGCATGGTTTCTTCCTGTTTCTGCATTTCGTGCGCTTGCTTTTGCGACTGTTCCAACAGTTGTGCTGTTCGCAAGTTAATTTTTGCAGTGGCCAACGATGCGGCGACGTTTTCGGCAATTCGCTCAGCCAATTCTATTTCAAAACTGCTAAACTTGTTAAATCCGGCAAGTTCTATTACGCCCAAAACATCGTTTTCTACTTTAAGCGGAACAATAAGTAACACACTCGGGTTTGCATCGCCCAGCCCGGATTCTATTTCAATATAATTTTCCGGAATTTCGGTCATGTGCATGGTAAATTTTTCTAATGCACACATACCAATCAATCCTTCACCGATTCGAATACGTTTTTCCAAATATTTTTTTCGATTATAAGCATAAGCAGCTCTAAGCTCCAAATACTTATCGTCCATATTTTCTTCAACAACAAACAAGCCTCCCTGATTAGCTTTTAAATACTTAACCAAGTTTATAATAACCTCATCGGCCAAGGCAACAAAATCGTCGGAGTTTTTACGCAAAATATCGCTAAAAGTATTCACTCCGCGGTTTATCCACGAACGTTGTTCGTCTTCCTGCTTGCGCTTTTGTTCTTCAATACTAGCATCCTCCAAACTTTGTTTCATGCCAAGCAAGGTATTGCCAAGAACATCTTTATCGCTTAAGGGTTTAAAATTGCTTGCATATTTTCCTTTACCAATTGCCACAGCAAATTCCGAAGTTTGCTTCATACCATCAATTACTTTATTCAATTCTTTATGAATGGTTCCAATTTCGTCTTTTGTATCAACCGAGCTGTTATCGGGCAATTCGCCAATGGCAAGTTTACTTATTCTTACTTTCAAATCTTTAACCGGTGCAACAATAATGTTTGCAATATAAATTGAAATTAAAACAGACAGCAGCAACCCGAAAAACATGAGCGCAATAGTTTCTATCATTACAAACGCAGCTATTTCAGAAGCTTCCTCGGCAATTGCAACTCCGGTTTTTGTGCTTAACGCTTGTGCTTCCTCCATGCGCTGAATTACAACGGTTGCACTGGAAACAATAATTTGTTGCTGGTTTTTAATTTTTGCCTCTATATTTTTTGTAGCATCTACGGCGGTTGTATTTTCAAATTCTTCAACCTCTTCGTCCACTTCTTCTACCTGAAAATCGAGATTTACCGAGGCTGCAGACAAGCCTTCGAGTTCAGCTTTTAAACTGTTCACATTGGCAAACGAAGGAAGAATTAATTCATCATAAACACTTTTTGCTTCATTTACAACGGTTACAATACGCTTATCGCTTTGTGCATATTGGGTACTAAGCACTTCGTATGCTTTAAAAAACCTTTCGAACTCAGCCGTAAGCGAATCGGAGGCTGCCAGATGACTTAGCCACCATTGGTCTTTTTCTATCTGATTTTCGGCATGAATAAGCTGCATCAATGTATTCATTTCAGACTGAAACACATATTTTATGCGCTGTTCGGCAGCTTCGATAAGGATACTTTGCTGTACCGCATTTTTTTTAATATTAAGCCTAAGCAAAACATTATACTGATTAAAACCCGTTATAAGCAATATAAAAGAAACAAAAACGAAGCCTATAAGCAGCTTGTTTCTAATACGTAAGTTGGCAAGAAATTTTTTCATCGGAACAATAATTAACTAAAGTTCGAAATACGATTACAAAGTTAAATAAAAAGCTAAATTTACTAAATAAACCCAAATTAAAAAATATTGGGCGTATTTTATTCAATTATTTTAACCAAATGCATATTCACCTTTTAAAAATAAAAAATATATACGGTTTTAATATAATTTCAGTTTGCGTATAACCAAACCAATGTCAATAATTAAGGCAAAGTTCTTGCCAAATGCTACCGCATATTTCTTAAAAAAAAGCAATTCAACCTGATTCTATCCTTCAGCCGACCGTACTAACTTGCCGTACGGTTAATTTCATTGGCACGCACTTTTTTAAGCCACGGTACAAAGGACTGAATCAAATTTTTTCGGGCTACAATTTCAAGTTTATCTGCATGTAACCGCACATTTACCGTTCCGTTATTCATATGTACAAGTTTCTTTTTTACACTCGAAAACTGCCAACCCGACTCTGAATTGCCTTGAACAACACATTTAAAACCGGAGATTTGTAAAATGTCTTCGCATTGTTTTTTAAGTTCATCCAATTTTTCGTACCGACTTATTTGCAATATTGTTTCGCGATTAACAAATGAATTTACAGCAGCATTTAAAATTGGAGCAAAAGCCAAAATTAAATAAGACGAATTAATTAGTTTTTCAAAGGTAAGCCCCAAAATTCCGATAAAAAGTATAAGTACAATTAAATTAAAAACAACAAAACCAATTACTGCTGCCTTAGCAAACATTCGGTAATCGAAACTACCGCGTATAATATCTACCTTCATAAAATTGTTATTACAGTTTCTTTGTTAATGCACTAATCTTTAACAAATTGAAAAACATTAAGTTTTTCGTCGGTTTTAATTTTTAGCAAATAGATGCCTTTAGCAAAACTTGAAATTTCGATATTAAATTCAGATACTGTTCCTAATGTATCTTTGAAATACACAATTTTTCCATTCAAATCGGTAATTTCGAGTTTGCTTAAATTGAAATTACTAAGGTTTGATAAGGTTAAAACGCTTTTAGCCGGATTAGGAAACAGGATAATATTCGAATTATTTATCATTTCTGCAGCCATAGTAATTACCGAATTTCGTGAAATTACGTCCTTATTGGGGTCAAAAACAACCGAACTTACCGAAAAATCAATCGGAATGGTGAATACTTGCGTTTTACTTTGAATTTCGAGCTCAACAATTTTAAATTGCGAAGAATTTTGCAATTTTATCGGAATTTTGCACTCAAAATAATCTACCGAACTATGGGTGCTTGTTTGCGAAACTTCAATTTGCAATTCGGTAGCCGATTTGTGTTTATATTTAATATCGAAAACAGGATAACCTTGCCCGTAAACCCAGTCGGCAAAAAACTTAGTCAAATTTCTGCCCGAAACTGCTTCAAAGTGTCGTTGTACATCGGCTGTTTTAGCGTAACCTGCCTTTAAAACCGGGTCGTTCAAATAATTTTGGCAGGCAGCAAAAAACTGCTCGTCGCCCACCAATTTACGCAAGGTGTGCAAAACCATTGCACCTTTATTGTAGGACAACCGCGAACTGAAAACGGTATTAATATTCATAGTATCGGTAACAAACAACGAGCCGTATGTTTGCGAAGTTACACTCGAAATTTTGCCCGTTTTCCATGCAAGCCAAGTTTGTTCGCCCAAGCCGTGTTCGCAACTTAAGCCTTCGAGGTAGGTTGCAAAACCTTCGTTTACCCAAATATCGGCCCAACTGCCGCAAGTAACATGGTCGCCAAACCATTGATGTGCAGCCTCATGCGCAAGAAGCATTTTTTCAAAACCGCCTAAAAAAGTCATGGTTTGATGCTCCATGCCCCCGCCCCAACCAAATTGTGCATGTCCGTATTTTTCGTTGGAAAACGGATATTCTATAAACAATCGATTGTAAAGTTCTATAATAGGAATTAGGTTTGGTGTGTTTGCTTTTGCATACTCTAACGATTCGGGATATACATAATTAAGAATTTGCAGTTTTCTCCCGCCCGTAAGGTTAACATAATCGGAATATTCAACATAATTAGTAACCGCAATGGCAACCAAATAGGCTGCAATCGGATGCCTGTGTTTCCAATGTACCGTTTTGAAATCGCCTACCACATCTTCAGCAATCAAAACTCCGTTCGAAGCTACTTTATTTACTTTCGGTGTTTTAACATAAATATCTATTGAGTCAATTTTATCCACCAAATCCTGCTTGCAAGGCCACCACTCCATAGCACCGTATGGTTCTGAAAGCGTCCAAACTATAGGCGAACCGGAATGGTAGCTTTGTTCAAAAGCACCAAACCCGGAAGTAGTTGGTGCGCCCTGATAATAAATAGTAAGCGAATCGTAAAAACTTTTCTCACCAACTTTCTTTAAAGTTATACTCAAAACATTATTACCGGTAGTAAAATCGAGTTCTTCACCTTTACTAATAACAGCATTGACGGTAAGAGCCGACGAAAAATCGAATTTAATATGCGAAACATTATCGGCGGTATACTGCAACTCAGTATATACATTCCCTTTAATGTATCGGCTGCTCGGGTCTATTTCCCAAAAGACTTTATGGTATTTTACATCGAAATTGAGCCCGGCAACGCCAACAAAATTTGCAAACATTCCGGTTGACGAATAAACAAATAACAAAGCGATTAATAAATTTTTCATAGCATACATAATTTCAATTAATACTGTAAAATTGGTAAAAAAGAATCTTTTATGTTCTTTTGCAAAATAGACCGTAAAATTAATTATTTCAATTAAAAAAATGGAAATAGATACGCTGATTATTGAATTTATAAAAAAACACCATGTTTTAACCTTGGCCACCTCGGTAAACAACCAACCTTGGTGTGCAAATTGCTATTATGCCTATTTGGAAAACGAAAATGCCTTTGTTTTCAGTACCGACTACGCAACCCGACACGGAAAAGAAGCATTGGAAAACTCGCTTGTAGCAGCAAGTATTGTATTGGAAACAAAAATTGTGGGTAAAATTCAAGGCATTCAACTTACCGGAGTTATGTTTGTACCGGAAGGCGAATATAAAGCAAAAGCAGAAAAAAGGTATTTGAAAAAATATCCGTTTGCTCGATTAATGGAAACCAATTTGTGGGTTTTAGAACCCAATTTTTACAAACTTACCGATAATCGGTTGGGTTTTGGAAAAAAATTGCTTTGGAAAAAAGAAGCATAAGCCAATAAAAAAACCCCACTGATTTATTCAGTGGGGTTTTTCATCGAAACTAAATAATTACAAAGCATTTACATGTTTTGCTAATTTCGATTTCAAGTTGGCAGCTTTATTCTTGTGAATAACATTATTTTTTGCCAATTTGTCTAACATGGTAGTAATTTTAGGCAACATAGTTGTAGCCTCTTCTTTTTCGCCAATTCCGCGTAATTTACGAACTGCATTACGCACAGTTACTGCATAGTAACGGTTTGCTATTCTGCGGTTTTCGTTTTGTCTGATTCGCTTTTCGGCTGATTTATGATTTGCCATTATATTTTGTACGTTTAAGTGTTTTTCAATATGTAAAACCCTTCGAAATTACTCGAAGGGCTTTTCGGTGGTAGTCCATAGGGGAATCGAACCCCTGTTACTAGAATGAAAATCTAGTGTCCTAACCGCTAGACGAATGGACCGGTTAATCTGCTTGCCTCTCTTTCTTTTGGCGCTGCAAAGATAAATCGTTTTTTATATTCTAACCAAATATTTTTTCGATTTTTTTCGTATTTTTTTGAAAAAAAATCACTACAACGTTTAATACATTCAACACCAACAACTTGAATTCTTCATCGAACTTTTTCATTTGCAAATTAAATTATTTCTATAATTTAGCAATCGTAACCAACAACCGAAAAAAATGAATCATTCTACTCGTTTTTTTATTTTATTTGCTTTTATTTCAACATTTTACCTTTCAATATCGGCGCAAAGTAAACTTACAATTGACCAAATAATGCAAGAGCCAACTTGGATGGGTATATCGCCCGACAATGTTTTTTGGTCGAAAAATTCTGACATTATTTATTTTAATTGGCGAAAAACAACAGATGTAAGTACTTCCCTTTATTCATACGGGGTAAAAAACAACAAAATTGAAAAGGTTTCGGAAAAAGAAAGTAGCTATATTTTGAATAATCACGAAGTTTTTTTTAACGACAAATCGAAAAAAATAAGCGTTTCAGGTGGCACAATAATACTATACGACCTCAAATTAAACACCGAAAAAAGAATAATATCTTTTGTAAAACCAATTTACAATATAGAAATTTCGAAGAACGACAAGAAGGTTTATTTTGCCATGGAAAATAATTGGTATGCCTATACGCTTGCCGAAGGTACGCTAAAACAAATAACCAATTTTATTTTTGAAGATGCACCCTTTGAATCGAGTACTTCGCAAAAAATGAATTTAGACAACGCTTTGGAAAATGACCAGCTTTATTTATTCGATTTCTTTAAAGAAAAAAAAGCTAAACCACAAACCGATATTGAAGAAATTGAAACGCTTAAACCGCTGTATTTAGGTTCGTTGCAACTTATAAATTCACAAATTTGCCCCAACGAAAATTTCATACTATATACAGTATACAAAAGCAACGAAACCAAAGATACGAAAGTACCGTTATGGATAACCAAATCGGGCTATGTTGAAAGCACAAACGCCCGACCTAAAGTTGGATACGATGATGGAACGGTTATGCTTGGAATTATTGATTTAAAGCTCGATTCGACTTATTGGATAAAAACCGACCAATTGCCCGGAATAAATGACTTGCCAAAATTTTATTCGGAATACCCCAATGCACCCAAACAAATAAACAGAAAAACAAATGCTGTATTTTCCGGATTTTCAGCCACCGGCGAAGCATTAATTGTACTAAACGGCTCCGACAACAAAGATCGATGGATTGCGCTGCTTGATTTAAAAACCGGAATACCGAAGGTACTCGATTGGCAACATGATGAAGCATGGATTGGCGGACCCGGAATTGATTCGTATTTTTCGGGCGGAAATGTAGGCTGGATGCCCGATCAAAAATCGGTTTGGTACCAGTCGGAAGCCGATGGGTTTTCGCATATTTATACGGTAAATACTGCAACATTAAACAAAACACAACTAACCAAAGGCAAATTCGAAATATACGAACCGCAAATTTCAACCAATAAAAAATGGTGGTATTTCAGTTCAAACGAAGTACACAGCGGCGAACGGAATTTCTATAAAATGCCTATTAGCGGCGGCAAACGGACTAAACTAACTTCACTTACCGGCGGCAACGAATGTTTTCTATCGCCCGACGAAACCAAAATAGCTATACTATATTCTTTCGCCAATACGCCTCCGGAACTTTATATTTCGGAAGTTGCAGAAAATGCTATTCCAAAAAAAATTACCGATTCGCAAAGTACCGAATTTAAAGCGTACCCTTGGCGTGTACCCGATTTTATAAGCTTTAAAGCTACCGACAATGCTATGGTTCCGGCACGTTTGTACAAACCCGACAAAGAAATAGCCAATGGCGCAGCCGTAATTTTTGTACACGGAGCCGGTTATTTGCAAAACGCCCACAAATGGTGGAGTACCTACTACCGCGAATATTTGTTTCACAATCTTCTGGTAGATATGGGTTATACCGTACTAGACATAGATTACCGAGGCAGTTCGGGTTATGGGCGCAATTGGCGAACCGCTATTTACCGGCACATGGGCGGCAAAGATTTAAGCGACCAAATTGACGGGGCAAAAATACTTGCAAATGAACACGGAATAAAAGCCGACAAAATAGGAATTTACGGCGGTTCGTACGGTGGATTTATAACTTTAATGGCGCTGTTTACTTCCCCCGAAACTTTTGCCTGCGGCGCCGCCTTACGCTCAGTAACCGATTGGGCGCACTACAACCACGGATACACTTCGAACATACTTAACACACCTGAACTTGACAGCATTGCATTTCGTCGCAGTTCGCCAATTTTTTATGCCGAAGGATTAAAAAAACCATTGCTTATTTTACACGGTATGGTTGATACCAATGTACACTTACAAGATGTAATTCGATTATCGCAACGCCTAATTGAGCTAAAAAAAGAAAATTGGGAAATGGCGCTCTACCCCGTTGAAGACCACGGTTTTAAAACACCGACAAGCTGGACTGATGAGTACAAACGAATACTTAATTTATTCGAAAATAATTTAAGAAATTAATCCGCATTACAACACTTCTGCTTAGCAATTTTTGCTGAGCAGAAGTGTTGTTCATTTACAAAACCTCCAATATTTTTTCCGGTGGGTCGGCTATTACTGCCTTATATTTTCCTACTACAATTGGTCGTTTTAGCATTTGTGGGTTTTCGCAAATTAATCGAATCCACTCGGGTTGAGTAAAACTCAGACCTTTACAATGTTTTTTAAATTCCGGCTCTTGTGTACGCAGCAACTCTTCGGCTTTTGCATTCATTTTCAACAGTATAACCTGGACATCATCTTTGGTAATAGAGCTTTTAATATAGTCAATTACCTGAAAATCGATTCCTTTTTGCTCCAAGAACAGCAGTGCGGCTCTACTCTTTTTGCAACGAGTATTGTGATATATTTTTAACATAGCGCTATAAATTTCCTTTTTTCCCTCCGTATTCCATTAAATACGCTTTAATGAAATTATCCAACTCGCCATCCATTACCGCTTGTACATTCGAAGTTTCAAAATCGGTTCTATGATCTTTAATCATTTTATACGGATGCATTACATAACTTCGTATTTGCGACCCCCACTCTATTTTCATTTTAGTGCCTTCAATTTCAGCCTGCCTTTCGCGACGTTTACGCAATTCCAGTTCGTACAAATGCGATTTAAGAATTCGTAACGCATTTTCCCTATTTTGCAATTGCGAACGAGTTTCGGTATTTTCTACCGAAATGCCCGAAGGTGCGTGTTTGACGCGTACACCGGTTTCTACTTTATTTACGTTTTGTCCCCCTGCCCCACCCGACCTAAATGTATCCCAACTTATGTCGGCTGCATTTATTTCTATTTCAATAGAATCGTCGATTATAGGCGAAACAAACACCGAAGCAAACGAGGTATGTCGCTTATTTGCAGCATCAAACGGCGACAAGCGCACTAACCGATGTACACCGCTTTCGCTTTTTAAATAACCATAAGCATATTCGCCTTGGAACTGGTAGGTAACCGACTTAATTCCGGCATCGTCGCCATCCAAATAGCTTACTTCCTTTACGGTATAGCCTGCTTGCTCGGCATACCGAACATACATCCGCGAAAGCATTTGTGCCCAATCCTGACTTTCAGTACCACCGGCACCGGCATTAATTTTCAAAATGCAGCCCAACGGGTCTTCCTCTTCGCGCAACATATTTTTAAACTCAAGGTCTTCAATATGTTTAATTGTTTTATAGTAAAGCTGTTCGGTTTCTACTTCTGAAGCCTCGCCGGTTTTGAAGAAATCCCAAACTACCATAAAATCGTCATATAATTCAACAATTGATTCAAAACCGCCGGTCCATTTTTTAATGTCCCTAATTTTTTTCATTTGCTCTTCGGCACTTTTGGCATCGTTCCAAAAGCCCGGAACCTGAGTTTTTTCTTCTTCGTTGACTAAATCAATCTGTTTATTTTCGATGTCAAAGAAACCTCCTTAACGATTCCATTCGTTCCGCAAGATTTTTAATCTGTTCGGTCTGTAGCATATTAGTTTTTTCACGTAAATAAATAACTTCCAAAAGTAGAAAAAAAAGCTCAATCAATTCATTTTTATCAAAAACTTAACAATTCAATTGAACAAACTTGCCAAATTTTGTAATTATAAAAAAAAGCTGTATTTTAGAGTAATTTTAGTTTATGAAAAAGAAATCGAAACGCAGGCCGGTATTTTTGCCGCCAAATAATGTGTCGCAAAAAGTTGGTTTGCCGCCGGGTAGCTTTGTATATATGGGGCACAACCGGTACGATGCTCCAACCATTTGGTACTTTCATTATACCGAAAACAACTTGGCTGAAAGCCCCAATTCGCCGGTTGAACAGGCAATTATTCTCAATAATGAAGCCAATGTAAAATGGGTAAATATTGACGGTTTGCATGATGTTGAACTAATTAAAGAGCTATGCCACGGATACGGCATAGACGACTTAATTGCGGAGGATATTTTGGATACCGAACACCGCCCCAAAATAGAAATTCTTGAAAATTATTTGTTTATAACGCTTAAAATGCTGTCTTTTAAGGCCGAAAACTTAGAAAAAGAACAAATCAGTATTGTATTGGGTAAAGATTTCGTGCTTTCGTTTCAAGAAAAAATAGGCGATGCATTTGCCCCAATTAAAGAGCGAATTAGAAATAAAAGCAACAAAATAAGAACCGAAGGTGCCGACTATTTATATTACAGTTTGATTGATATAGTGGTAGATAATTATTTTTTGGTAATCGAAAAAATAATAAACGACATAAATATACTTGAAGAACAAAGCTTTACCAATCCTTCGTCGGAATTATACGATGAAATACAAAACAATAGAAAACTGTTGATTGCTGTACATAAATACATTTTTCCGCTCCGCGAAGCCATATACAAATTACGGCAATCGAAAATTGAGTTAATAAAGCCCGAAACCCGCAAATATTTCGACGATATATTAGACCACTCGGAGCATTTGCTCGAAAACATTGAAACGGCACGCGAATTAAATAATTCGCTTAAAGACACCTATTTATCAGAGTTAAGCCGTCAGACAAACCGCATAATGCAAGTGCTTACGGTTTTATCGACCATTTTTATTCCACTCACTTTTTTGGTAGGTGTTTATGGCATGAACTTCAAAATTATGCCCGAACTGCAAACCGATTACGGATACTTTATACTGTGGGGCTTTATGTTAAGCCTTTCGTTTTCGCTTTTTATTTTCTTTAGAAAGAAAAAATGGCTTTAGCTGCTTAATTCTTTAATTCTTCTTTTTTGAAACCATTTCGCAACTCAATTTATTGGTGCCCGGCACGGAACTGCACTTACCTGCGGGTATATCCTTTCGTTTAAAAACAAACACCGGAATTGCAAAAAGTATCATACAAAAAGCAACTATTGCTATGGTCGCAAACACAATATTCATTCGATTTAATTTGCTTAAAATTCAATTCCAATAACCAACACATCATCTGTTTGTTCGTGTCCGCTGCGCCATTCGGTAAACGCAACATCCAAACCCTTCTCCTGTTCAATCATCGATTTGTGAATATTTTCTTTCATTACAGAAAGAAAATTTCGGAATAAGAATTTTTTATTGTGCGGTCCGCCAAATTGGTCTTCAAAACCATCCGAAAACAAGAAAACCTTAGCACCCGGTTCAACATCAAAAACTTTTTCGATAAACTCTTTGTTTTCGAATGCCAAGAAATCGCCACCAATGCTATAATAATCGCCTTCAATAATTTCAAATTTTTCATTTTGATACAACACAATGGTCTGATTCGTATTTACCAAATGCACCCGACGATTATCTATATCGTATTTCATTAAACTTATTTCCAATCCGTCGGTGGCCTCTACATTACTATTACGCTGATGGAGTGCATTAATTACCCCTTTGTCGAGAGCGTGCAAAACGGCTACCGGATTATCTATTCGTTTCTCGTTTACAATTTCATTTAATAACGAATAGCCCATCATACTCATAAACGCACCGGGAACACTATGTCCGGTGCAGTCAACTGCTGCCATCCAAACCGTTTGATTATGCCGTACATACCAGTAAAAGTCGCCGCTTACAATGTCGCGCGGTCTAAAATACACAAAAGAATGCGGAAATTCTGACCTAATTGCAATGTCGGCAGGCAAAATAGCTTTTTGTATCTTACTTGCATAGGTTATACTTTCGGTAATTTGAAGATTCTTTTTCGTAAGTTCGTCCTTTTGTTTGGTAAGTTCGTCTTTTTGCTCTTCAATTTTTCTATTCTTTACGTTCAATTCGAAATTTGTTTGTTCGAGTTCGGTACTTTTGAGAATAATTAATGCATTTTTTTCTTCAAGTGCAACATTTGTCTTCCGAATAGTTCGGTACAAAAAAACCATCCAAGCAACAAAAATTAACAACACAAAAAATGCAATAATAAAATAATTTCGCAAATTTTTCTCGTATCTAACCTGTGCTTCCTGTTCGCGTATTTTACTTTCTTGTAACTGTTTTTCCTGCTCCAAATTGGTAATTTCCAATTGTCGTTGCCGGTTTAATATAGTTGAAGTAATGAGCGAATCTTGTGTTTCATTCAAAATTTTCGATTGCAAACTAAGCTCGCGTTCGGAGCGAAATCTAGCTGAATCGACCTCGCGAATTCGGGCTGCACTTTTGGATGCAAAATCTTTGAATTCGCTTTGCTTCATATGCCTATCTAATCGCACAAAGTCTTCGTAGTATTGCATTGCCTTATCGGCCTGACCTAACGCATTGTAGTTTTCGGTTAAACCGCCATAGGCGCTTCGCAACATAATTAAATTATTCAGTTCCAACGCAATGTTAAGCGCCTCATTATATGCGCTAATAGCTTTTTGTCGGTTTTCGGTATAGGTATAAATAGATGCCAAATTCAGTAATTCAGATACAATGGCTTCTTTATATCCGCCACGTCGTTTCATTGCCAAACTTTCGGAATACGCTGCAATCGCATTTTCATTGTCGCCTTTTTCGTAATAAATTTGACCTAAAATATTATACAATCGCTCCACTCCGCCGGTGTTGCCAATTTTCTTGGTTAAATCCTGCAATTCTTTGAAACTTTCTACCGCTCTATCGAGCGAATTTTCTTTCCAATAGGCATGCCCAAGCTTATTTAAGTAATAAATAATATTGTTGGTATTATTTGACTGTCTGGCTTTATCTAACTGTATTTTAAGTGCTTCCGTATTTTCCGTTTGACCAAAAGCAGCCATAGTAACCATTAATCCGAAAATAACGAAAACAATTATCTTAATTCTCATTCGTTGATACTTTTAAACTGTAAATATTTTTTGTAACACAAGCTTTGAAATCTATTCAACCTATGTGCCATAAATTATAAAATTGGCATTAAATCGGTAATTTTATTTTTCGCAATAAAAACTAAACTCTTTAACGCTTATGTTTCCTAACTTGTCGGTTGCTTTTAGAGCAATTATATATTTCTTATCGGTTACAAATCCTTTTAATTGCGCAATATATGGAACAAATTCGGCTCCGTTTACCGAAACCCAAAGCTGCTCGACTCCGGTTTGCGCATCGAAAGCTGCCGGCCAAAGCTGAACATGCTGCGGATAAACCGGCAATGTTTCGTTTTCGATAATTTTATTACCAAACGATTTTATACTGAAAGACAAATTTAACTCCGGTGCTGTTGCATCGACGCTGAATTCGAAACTACCGCCGGTATTATTATTTACATTATCGTAACCGTAATAATCTATGGTTGTATAACCTTGTTTTTCAACTACAAACGGTTGCAAATAATCAATTTTAGCCAAGGTGTTTATACTGTAATCAATATTTTTTAAGCCCGATTCGGCATCCATTCCTTTCAATTTTATTTTTGTACGCGGGCTTATATACATAGTATCGCGCATTTTAAAAGTTGAACCCACATATTCATAAGCTAATTCAGGTCCCAAAACATCGACATACGAAGTAGTGCTTCGAATACTTTGAATAACCATATGCGTGCTGTTACTCACATTATCGTAGGCATAAAAAGTTATCGTAACATTTCCTGCCGAACTTGAAATATAGAATGGTTTTTCGTACTTAACCAATTCACCATTATTTATTTTATACTTGATTTCGCGTACGCCCGATTTATTATCGACTGCTGAAAGTTTTAATTTGGTTCTGCCTGACGAAAAGGCTTTTCCGCCTACAAAATACTTGTCGCCTTCCACTTCATCAAGTACAATTGGCGGTGTTTTATCGAGCCAAAATTTATATACTTGCTCAGACTCGGTATTATTTACCTTATCGGTTGCATAATAATTTAACGTATGCTCGCCTTCTTCCATAAAATCGAGCATAATTGGCGTTTTATAACTTTTCACTTCACCCGAATCAATTTGATAATATATACCTTTTACCCCGGAAAAAGCATCGGTTGCACTTAAACTAATGCTTGCACGAGGCGACAAAACATCGTTAAATCTATCGCCTGCAATCAGCTTATCGGTTTTAGGAGCTGTAAAATCGGGAAAAAGTTTTCGAAATTTCGTATTTTCATCGTTACCAACACGGTCGAAGCCATAATATTTAAGCTCATATAATTTTTCTGCGGAAAGAAGTGCTTGCTTATCGTATGCGGTATAAACTTGTCCATCAATTGAGAATAATATACCATCAACGCCCGAAACTTCATCGGTAGAGTTTAAATAAACGACACCGGATTGGCCAATAAAAAGCGTATCGCCTTTTGAAAAAAAGTTTTTTGTTTGGTAGGTAATTGCGGTAGAAGGAGCTTTGCTGTCGGCATAAACTTCAAAAACCAAATCGCGCTTTGGTAAAATATATTCCTTTGTAATCGGGTCTGTAAGCCATGGAGTGCGAATGGTATTTAATCCTTCGTTGCTAAAATACAACGGATTGGTATATTTGGCCGAAACTTCACTTTTTATTTTGATAACTCCTTCAGCATTTTCGGAATTCGCTAAATAAATGTAAACGGGCAACTCTTTATTAATAAAAAATCGTCCGTTTTCATTGGTATACGTTTTTTTCTCGTGCGAAATTCGTTGCTGCGCAAATCCGAAATTCAACATAAGAAAAACAAGTAAAATCGAGGCACTAAATCTGTTCATAATTCAAACTAATTTTACCGAATACTATAGGCTGTAAAACAACTACAAATGTGCACTTTTTTTTCGATAAAAATAAAAGAAAAAAAGCATAACTGCACTATATTTTAATAATTTCACAAAAAAAGGATAAAGCGCAAATGTTTATTTACAATTTGCATTATTTTCTTCAAAAATGCATATTTTTGTTTTTTATTTCTAGAAACCTAACATTAAATTTAAAAACGAAAATTATGAAAATGAGTTTCAAATACCTTCAACTTTCAGTAATCCTATTAATTTTTAGTTTTACTGCTTGTCAGAACCAAATTTCGAACCAAACCGAGCAAAAAGAGAATTCAGATTTTTTAGTTTCGGGCACCGCATGGTTTCAGCAATCGGCTGAAGCTAAAGCTGTTTATTTGCAAACTTACCATTTATCGAAAGATATTTTGAAAAAAAACATTGCCAATTCGGTTACCAAAAAGCCCAAAGCGTTGATTGTTGATATAGACGAAACAGTTTTGAACAACAGCCCTTACGAAGTTAAATGTATAGCCAACGGCACCGAATATAATTCGGAAACATGGAACGAATGGGTAATGAAAGCTGAAGCTGAAGCCTTGCCCGGCGCAGTTGAATTTTTAACCTACGCCAATTCGTTAAATGTGGATGTTTATTACATTTCGAACCGACGTACTTCGCATTTGGAAGCAACCATCAAAAATTTAATTGCAAAAGGTTTTCCACAAGCCGATTCGGTGCATGTTTTATTAAAAGATTCGGTTTCGACCAAGGAACCTCGGCGCATGAAAGTGGAAGAAACCCATGAAATTATTATGCTTTTTGGCGATAATTTATTGGATTTTTCGACTGCTTTTGAAAAAAGACCGGCAGATTACGGCAAAGCGTTAATTGATGAGCAGGTTAAACTTTTTGGCACTAAATATATTATGCTGCCAAACCCAATGTATGGTTCGTGGGACGATGCGATATTGGATTGGAATAAAGACAGTACGCTTACAAATTTACAAAAAAGAAAAGCGGCGTTAAAAGGCTACTAAATAATATATTAAAAATAAATCGGAGGAAATTGCAATAACGTTCCTCCGATTTTTTATTTAGCCAAAGTGATGTTATTCAACTATGGTTATCCAACCGTATTTGTCGGCTTCATCGCCATACTGAATAGCGCGAAGTTTATTGTATAATTGAGTTGATACTTTACCCGGTTCGCCATTTTTCGAATACACATATTCACGATTTTCAACCGAATCGACAATTTTGCCAATTGGGCTAATAACGGCAGCAGTTCCGCATGCGCCAACTTCTTCAAACGACCCTAATTCATCAATAGCAACCGGTCGGCGTTCTGCTTTTAGTCCCAGTTCTTGGGCTAATTGCAGCAGGCTCATATTGGTAATTGATGGCAGAATTGAATCGGATTTTGGAGTAATATAGGTATTGTTTTTTATTCCGAAAAAATTAGCCGGGCCGCATTCGTCAATATATTTTTTCTCTTTTGCATCTAAATAAATTACACTTGCGTACCCTTCGGCATGTCCTTTTTGAAGCGAAGTTAAACTGGCAGCATAGTTTCCACCTACTTTATATTTGCCGGTTCCGAGCGGTGCAGCTCTATCAAATTCGCGTGCTATAAGCATATTTACCGGTTTAAAACCTTCTTTAAAGTAAGGACCAACCGGCGTAACAAATACAACAAACATGTATTCGGTTGCCGGCTTAACGCCAACTTGCGGCCCCGAACCAAACAACAGCGGCCTAACATACAACGATGCACCCGACTCGTAAGGCGGAACAAATCTTTCGTTCAGTTTTATTGCGGTCATAGTGGCTTTCAAAAATAAATCGTTCGGCACTTCGGCCATAAGCACTCCGCGTGCAGAGCTTTGCATACGTGCAGCATTTTCTTCCCAACGAAATAAGCGTACTTTGTCGTCTTTTCCTTTAAAAGCTTTTAAACCTTCGAATGCTTCCTGACCATAATGCAAGCCGGTGGCAGCCATGTGTATATTTAACATTTCCGAAGAACTAATTTCTAACTCGCCCCATTTACCGTTGCGATAATAGCAGCGTACATTATAATCGGTTTTTAAATAACCGAAGGGTAAGTTTTTCCAATCGATGTTTTCCATGTTGGTGTTGTTATTGATGAAAAATGTGTTTAAATTAATTCGCCAAAATTATATAATTTATCTTAAAGCTTGTAAAAACTTAAAATGTTATACAACCATTAAAACAAATAAAAAAACAAGGCGAAACGTTTTGCAAAAGTAACGCTTCGCCTGTTCAAAATAAATGAAAAAAATCAGTTATTCTTCAATTAATCCGGAAATACGCTCAATTTGCATTTCTTTATTAACTTGTCGCATTTTTCCGGCTGTTTCAGTAAAAAATTGATGTCCAGCCAAAAATTTAAGTTGCATTTTATTCCATAAATTTTTACTGCTCATCAAATTTTGCACTTTTAATTCTTCGTACAACATGTCGGAAACCGGAATAAAATCGCGTCGTCCCAAATAGTCCAAGTCGGCATCGCAAATAATTTGTTCCAGCTTGGTTCGTGGTGTTGGTGGCAGTTGGGTAGCCATAATAATTCCTTTAATAACGTCAATTTGCTCCCTACTGTAGCCAAATTTAGGCAGATAATCTTCAACAATTTCGCAGCTTTTTTCTTCATGCCCTTTAGAACCGTAAATCTGCCCCGAATCGTGAAACAAGGCAGCTGTTTTGAGCAGTAATAATTCTTCTTGATTTACCCCCTCGCCTGAACCAATAATTTCGACACCGATGGTAACATCTATAGTATGCTTCAAATTATGATAATATAAATGTTTAGGCAATTCGCGCTCAAGTCGGTCTAAGATTAACTCCTCCAAATCTTCCAATTTAATAAGCTGGAACTTTGTTTTAAAAATCTGATTTGGTACTTTACCCAAGCCATCCAACGACATTTCGGGCCTAAAACCTTTTACGGCATAAATGGCAATATCGCCTTTATACTTCACCGGTAATTTGGCTTTAAACTCACAAACAAAATATTCGCGAACAAACTCATAGGTCATTTGCGAAATATTTACCATGCCGGTTTCCGCCGCCGATTCAATTCGTGAGGCAATATTAACGGTATCGCCGGAAATATCGTACGAGAAATTTTTTCGTCCGGAAACCGATGCTATTACCGGGCCGGTATGAATTCCGAAAGTAACTTCCCAAATTCGGAGGTTATGTTTCTGCGATTCCAATTGCAGTTTTTCCAAATAATGCAACATATCCAATGCTGCCATTACCACTTCAATAGCATTGGTTCGGTTTTTACGCGGAATTCCGCCTGCTGCCATGTACGAATCGCCTACGGCCTTAATTTTTTCGATGTTGTATTTTTCAACCGTTTCATTGAATTGAAAAAAATACTTGTCCAATTCGTCAATCAACAAATCGGCATCTTCTTCTTGCGTAAGTTTGGTAAACCCTTTTACATCGGAAAAAAGTACGGTAACCATTTGGTAACGAAGCGACTTTGATTTGTTAATTTTCAATTCCTTAGCAGCTTGCGAGGGTAAAAATGCGAGTAACGAATCTTTCTGATCGTTTTGCTTAATCAAATCTTTATTCTGAACAACCAATTCTGCGTTCAATCGTTCCAAAGCTTCAATACGTTCATTTAAAGAATTAATTTTTTCGCTTAATATTTTTATTGAATCTTCCATTGCAATATCGTGTTTTATTGAAGTATTTTTTGTATCTTTGTTAGCAACATGCAAACCATGTTTTCAGCTTACTAATTTAAGCAATAAAACTGAGCAATGCAATTTTATTTAAAAAAATGTAGGCATAAGTTTTGATATGTTTAGAAATAGTTATACATTGACCTTTTATTCTATAGGCGAATACTTAAAATTAAAATACTATTATGGAAACAAAAAAAGAGATGATCCTTGTTCCATGGGATTTCACAGAAACCGGACAATTTGCATTGGATCATGCAATTAAATTTGCAAAAATCACCGATTCCGAAGTGGGATTAGTTCATATTGTGAAAAAACAGAAAGAAGCCATTGAAGCAATTGCCAAGTTAAAACCTTTAGTTGACGAAGTTGAAAAAAATTACAACTTAAAATTGCACTTGTTTATTCGTGAAGGTAATATTTTTAAAACTATTACCGAGGTTGCCGAAGAAACCAAAGCAATTATGGGCGTTATGGGTACACACGGTATTAAAGGAATGCAACGTTTTACCGGAAGCTGGGCACTAAAAGTTATTGTAGGAAACGATTGCCCGTTTATGGTTGTTCAAGGTCCGCCTTCGCACGACTTATTCGCAAACATTGTTTTTCCGGTAGATTTTAAAAAAGAAGACAAACAAAAGTTACGCTGGGCGCATTTTCTCGCCAAATTTTTTAATACAAAAGTACATTTAGTTACCATTGAATCAACCGATGCAATAGTGGTTAAGAACACAAAATCGAACCTTATTTATGCTAAAAATTACTTAACTACCAAAGGTATTGAAAACGACATTGTTACCCTAAAAGGCAAAGGATCATTGGCCGATGAAAGTATTAAGTATGCTGCCGAAATTAATGCCGGCCTGATACTTATTATGACAACCAAAAACATTTCGCTTCAAGATTATGTTTTGGGTGCGGACGAACAGCAAATTATTGCTAACGAAGCACGAATTCCGGTTATGTGCGTTAACCCACGCGCCGACCTTACAAAACATACAGGTTTTGCATAAAACATTTTTTCAAACTTTCATAACCAAAAACCCAAAAGTGTTGCTACTTTTGGGTTTTTTAACTTAAAACAACTAATTATGGAAATTCTTTTTGCTACGCAAAACGCACATAAAATAATCGAAATTCAGGCGGCAACACAAGGGCTAGTTACCTTAAAATCGTTAAACGATTATAATTTTACCGATGAAATTCCGGAAACTAAACCTACGATTGAAGAAAATGCACTTGAAAAAGCTTGGTACATTTATAATAAGCTCGGAGTTAATTGTTTTGCCGACGATACCGGGTTGGAAATAGAAGCGCTGGAAGGCGAGCCCGGAGTGTTTTCGGCAAGGTACGCCGGAGAAGAGAAAAGTTCGGAAGCCAATATGAAAAAAGTATTGCAAAAAATGAACGGAATTAGAAACAGGGCTGCACGTTTTAAAACAGTTATTGCACTTATTTTGAACGGAAAAGAATATCTGTTTACAGGTATTGTTGATGGAATAATTATTCAAGAACCTCGCGGAACGGAAGGATTTGGCTACGACCCTATTTTTATACCGGAAAAAAACACAAAAACATATGCAGAACTAAGCTTGGCTGAAAAAAACACACTAAGCCACAGGGCTAAAGCCACTGCGCTTTTGGTCGATTTTTTAAAAAGCCACACGGTGTAAAATTTTTATTCTTCGGAAAGAAAACAAAAACATCTAAATGCAAACCTGAAAAATAATTACATGCGCCTATGAAATTGAATTTAATGCTCGTAAGCCTTATTCTTTCGTTTAATTTTATAACTGCACAGCTTCGAATTGGCGAGTGGGAGGTTCATGCAGCTTATGCAAAAAGCAATTATGTTTGTGCCGGTAACCAAGTGGTATACTGCGCATCGGCTTCAGGAATATTCAGTTACCGCCCCGAATCGGGCGAATTAATTACCTATACAAAAGCAACCAATTTAAGCGACAATAACATAAGTGCCATTCAGTATTTAACCGAAATAAACAGCCTTGCAGTTGCTTACCAGAATGGCAATTTGGATATAATTTCGGATGAAAAACTAACCAATATACCGGATATTAAGTTTAGTAAAATAAATGGCATTAAAAAAACAAACCAATTAGTATACTACAATAATTATTTGTATTTGGCTACCGCTTTTGGTATTGTTAAGGTGAATATTACGAAGAAAGAAATAGCTGAAACTTATTATATTGGGACAAACGGCACACCGGTAAACGTAAATAATTTACTTATTTTCGAAAATTATTTTTACGCCGCCACCGACAACGGTATATTTCGTTGCCCTACAAACGCAGAAAACCCAATAGATTTCAGAAATTGGACTAATATAAGTGAAGCTGTTTTAGGCAAGGTACGATTTTCAAAATTATGCATTTACAATAATTATATTATTGCCGTTAAAAAAGGTGAAACTTCATTTTCTGACCAAATTTTTAAACTCGAAGGCATATCTTTTACATCAATAGCAACGAATTTGGATGCTATTTCGGATATTATTTCGGAGAATAACACCTTATATATTGCTGAAAACTACACAATTTATGCGGTTGAAAATTTCAATCCATATACAAAACGAATACTGCATAAAGCAAATACCGGGTTTCAAACGCAAAAATTAGCCTACTTCAACCAAAATATATGGCTTGCCGATGCATCGAAAGGATTAATTAAATTAAACAACGACCTATCGGAAACGGCATTTGTACCTAACAGCCCCGCAACAGAAAATGCATATAAAATAAGTTCAGGTGAAAATTCGGTAATAGTATCGGCAGGTGGTACCAATGCATCGTGGAATAACCTTTGGCGATTTGGGCAATACATGCAATACCAAACCAACCGGTGGGACAACATAATACACTGGGATAAAGCTGATTATATAGAAGTTATATCGGTACCGAATTCGAAAAACAACTTAGCGGCAGCCAGCTGGGGCGATGGAGTAAGTATCATTGAAGACCATAAAATTATTGCACATTTTAACGAAAAGAACAGTACGCTGCAAAGCCAATCGGGCGATAGCAGGTATACCAGAATTGGCGGAATAGCATACGATAAAAAGCGAAACTTGTGGGTAAGCAATGCCAATGTTCCGAATTTTTTATCGGTTTACACTGCATCGGGCACATGGATTTCGATGAAAACAACCGGATATTTAAGTGCGAACCCCACCACCGGCAAAGTTTTAATAACCGATGACAATTACATTTGGGTACTTTTGCCCCGAATTGGCAGTATATTTATTTACGACTACAACAAAACCTTAGAAAACACAGCCGACGACAGGGCACGAATAATAAGAATGACCGACTCTAAAGGCGAACTGATAAGCGATATTGCAAACGATATGGAACAAGATTCGGAAGGCAATATTTGGGTAGCTACCGAAAAAGGTCCGGTGGTATTCTACTACCCCGACGGTATTTTCGAAAACGAGAACTTTGCCGCTTCGCGAATTACGGTAGAATCGACCGAAAACGACAGTTTGCTTCATTATTTACTTGGTGCGGAATCAATTAAAACACTGGCAATTGATGGCGCCAACAGAATTTGGTTTGGCACCGAAAAATCGGGAGTATATTTAATTGGCAACAACGGCAAAAGTGAAATTCATCATTTCGATGAAAGTAACAGTCCGCTAATTTCGAACACCTTGGTTTCTGTAGGCATAAACCACGGAAACGGTGAAGTTTTTTTTGGAACCGACATGGGCATAGTTAGTTATAAAGGAACTGCCACCAAAACCGAAGAATTTTTCGATAAAGTTTATGTTTACCCAAATCCGGTACCTCCCGAATATACTGCCGATATAACAATTGCCGGATTAGTTAAAAACACGAATGTTAAAATAACCGATATTGCAGGCAATTTAGTATATGAAGCCAAAGCCACCGGCGGACAATCGGTTTGGAACGGCATAGATTTGAATGGAAATACCATAGGATCCGGCATTTATTTAGTATTTTTAGTTTCGGAAACAGGCGAAAAAAAACATGTTACTAAATTTATGGTTATTCGCTAATTTCTTTCCCTTCCAAAATGAACGCTTATTTTACCACCAAAAAGAAATTTAATTTCTAACTTTGTTTTGTAAATACATTTGACATGCAAATTCAAACCGACTTTCTTATAATTGGCTCAGGTTTAGCAGGTTTAAGCTATGCACTTAAAGTTGCCGACTATGGTAAAGTATGCATAATTACCAAAAATAAAATTGACGAATCGAATACGGGTTACGCACAAGGCGGAATTGCTGCGGTTACTTATAGCCCCGACTCGTACACAAAACACATTGAAGACACACTAACGGCAGGCGACGGACTTTGCGATAGCCGAGTGGTAGCTTTAGTTGTTAAAGAAGCCGCCGACCGAATAAACGAATTAGTTAATTGGGGAGCACAGTTCGATATAAATGCCGACGGAAAATTCGATTTAGCCAGAGAAGGCGGACATTCGGAACATCGAATTTTGCACCACAAAGACAACACAGGCAAAGAAATACAACGCGCACTTACTGAAAGTGTACAAAATCATAAAAACATAACGATTTACGAAAATCATTTTGCGCTCGATATAATAACGCAACACCATTTGGGCGAAATAGTTACGCGCCAAACACCTACGATAGAGTGTTACGGCGCCTATGCTTTAGACTTAAAAACCAACGCATTGCTAACTTTTTTATCGCGTGTAACCTTAATTGCTACCGGTGGTATAGGCAATGTATACCACACCACCACCAACCCAACCATAGCCACCGGCGACGGTATAGCCATGGTTCATAGGGCACGCGGAACAGTTGAAAATATGGAATTTGTACAATTTCACCCAACTTCGCTTTACAACCCGGGCGAGCGACCTTCTTTTTTAATTACCGAAGCTATGCGCGGTTTTGGTGCAGTGCTCAAAAACCGACAAGGCGAGGAATTTATGCACAAATACGACAAACGGGCTTCGCTTGCTCCGCGCGACATTGTTGCAAGAGCTATAGACAGTGAAATGAAACTTTATGGCGACGATTATGTTTTTTTGGATGCAACTCACCTCGATTCGAATGCTTTAATTGAACACTTTCCGAATATATACAGTAAATGCCTATTATTGGGAATAGACATTACCAAAGATAAAATTCCGGTAGTTCCGGCTGCTCACTACGTGTGCGGTGGAATAAAAGTTGATAACAACGCTGCTACATCCATAAAACGCCTTTATGCTGCCGGCGAAAACACAAATACCGGATTGCATGGGGCAAACAGACTGGCTTCCAATTCGTTGCTCGAAGCTGTAGTTTACTCGCACCGAGCGGCTTTGCATTCGGTTGAAAATTATAAACATTACAGTTTTCAAACCGATATACCTGACTGGAACGACGATGGAACATCGCACCCCGAAGAAATGATTCTTATTACGCAAGAATTTAAAGAATTGCAGCAAATGATGAGCAACTATGTAGGTATTGTGCGCTCGAACCTGCGACTAAAAAGGGCTCACGACCGATTAGAAATTATTTTCAGAGAAACAGAAGATTTGTTTGAGCGGTCGGTACTTTCGCAAAGCCTTTGCGAACTGCGCAACGCCATAACAGTTGCCTATACTATTATAAAATTTGCTAAACGCAGAAAAGAAAGTCGCGGTTTACATTTCAATGTCGATTTTCCGAATAAGAATCCGCATTTAGACTTCCATGCAGTATAAATAAAAATATTCGGCATTAAAAATGTCGAATATTTTTGTATCCTTCTTCTAAATAGAAGCTAACAATGCTATGAGTTAATTTCACTTTAAACATTCTGCCATAGAGCATCAATCTTCCGGGGTAAAAACCACGTATTCAAACGGTAAATCAATCAGTTTTTCGTATCTTTTTCCTGCTTGCAACATGGCTAAATCCTCCTCCTCAGAAAACCAACGAACCACCACTTGGCTGGTTTCGCGCAATTTTTTGAGCAGCAAAAGCACTTTGCCTATTTGCTTTGCCGATGCAGTATTGAAATATTCAAATTTAAATTCAAACACCGTTTTATCGTTGGGCGTTTGCATGTATTCCTCTATCCACAATTGTATTGGTTTATAGAAAGACAACGCATCTTCCGGCAACGACTTGTTACCAATGAAAAAAACATCTTCACTCGGAGCGAATCGTACGCCCGGAGTATCGTTAGTTGCTTCAATTATTAAATTATCAATCATAGTTAAGTTCAATCAGGTTCTATCAATCGTTGTTTCTAATGATAAAAACGACACATTATCGTTTACCTTTTTTAAGTTATATCTTATTAAATTTCCTGTTTTAAGGCGTAAATCAATAAATCCAAGCCCGGCTCCTTTGCTGGTTTCATTTTCGAAATTAAGCAATTTCTGCTCATAATAATCTTCCAAATCCTTTATTGATAAAGAATTGGTGTAATTAATATTAGCTGCCAATTCATCAATTTCGGTATTCAGAATATAGTTGCCCGAATTCAATAAAAAGTGGCTTTTATTTATGGCTATATAAAACATTCCGGGTTTTCCCATATCTGTCGATTCATAATCGGCGCCGTGCTTAATTATGTTTTGCACTACTTCAACCATAACGCTATATAATTGTTTTCGTAATTGCAAGGTTTCATTTATTTGCGACTCAATTACACGCAACAATTGCAACATGCTTTGTTGCGTAAAAAAACTGTTAATTATAAGCAGTATATTTCGACTATTGAGCGTTTGGTGCAAGGCCGAAACTTGTTTTAACGAGCTATCATCGTCGGTTTCCGAATTATTGATTTCCGACATTACCGGAATTTTAGAATGCAAATAAAACAAAGCGTGAACGTCGTTTAATATTTTAAAATCGTAAAGCAGTTTTGAACCCGATTTGCGCGCCATATCTATTAAACCCAAACCGGCTCCACCTTTCGACGATATTTCGCCGCTTGTTAAACGCGCTTTATAAAAATCGCGTAATTCATCTTTTGACAAACTGTTAATCATATCTAAACGCGACTTGAGTCCTATTACGGTGTCGGCATTAATTTGATTTCCGGTAGTTATATAGTAATTATTATTTTTTCGCTGTACCGCAAATATAGCAGTGCTTGTAAGCAAACTTTCAGCATCCTCTGCCTGATGCTTGGCAATATTTTGAAGCGACTCTACAATAATATTATATACTTTTTTGCGTACCGTAGCTGTTTCATTCGCATCCATAATATTCGTTTCTGCCAAATCAATTACATGATCTGTCATTTCGCTATTAAACACACCCCTATAAATATAATTCAGATTACCCCGCAACATACCTTTAAAAAGTTGGTAGTTGAAATCGAGGTTTTCTATATTGGTACTTTCTTTCATAATAAAATGGAAACCCTAAGTTTTAACATACTATTGAACAAAAAACAAGCCAAATAACCGGTTAAAAACAGTGTGCGAATATTCGTTTTTTTTCATCCGAAATATACGCATAAAAAATTTAAGTTAGCGGTGTTTTTGTCATTTTTTTTATTGCTTATCAAAAATAATTCTAATCTTTGTAATATAATCGAGTTACACGCTAAATTCTGTGCTATGTACAACAAAATTTTTACCCTAAATCCGTTTTTATTGCTCGCTCTAACCCTGCTTTTTGCAACCTTAAACACTAATTCACAATCACTTGAACCACCCACCTATGCGGACTATTGGCAACGAGGAAATGCCTTAAAATTTCAGGTTATTTCCGACCTTGGCATTTCGCCTTTGCAGTATTCGGGGCCCGGTTATGCATTCCAATCAGGCTACCTTTACGAATATGACGGCTATAATGTTACAATTAATTCAGAAATAGATGTTGCTGCACTATTTACGTTTACCGATTCGCTCCAACTTTCTTCCTCTGCGTTTCTTTTTTCGAACCGATTTGCCTATACAATTAAGAAGCAATTACCTTGGAGTATTTTTTCGACTACTAATTTTGCCGGCATAAGTTCAAGCATCGAAACTAATTTACGAAACTATCCGCACCTAGGAAACAGCGCATTTTCATACCATTTCATATATTCGCTTGCATTAAGCGCATCAACCGAACGAAGTTTCAACCTGAAAAAGAGAAACTATACATTAAAAATGGCTTTTTCGATGCCGTTTTTTGCAAATCTGGTTCGACCAAATTATATACATTTACTCAATTTTACGTATCCGGATTTCGACCCAATGAATGATTTTTCAGAAAACAAAAAAACAGTTACAATCAATAAATTTCCGCGCTTTGAAGCTACTTTCAGTGTACTTTATAAGGCAAAAACCGGAAATGTTTTTGAATTTTTTTATAAATTCGACGAGTATGTACTTAAAACAAGCCAGCCGGTATATCACAAAACCATAGCCGTTGGTTTATTAACAAATATACGCTTAAAATAAACTTTAATTAAAAATATTCATGAAAATAATATACTGTACTTTAATAATAATTACTTTAAGTTTTTTATCATGCGACAAATCGGATTTTAAGCAAGAATTTAGTCGCGACCCAAAAGTAAACTTTGAAAGCATGTGGACGAATGTTTATAACAAATATTCGTTTTTTGAATTGAAAAACATCGATTGGCTTGCTGTAAAAAACAAATACGCAGCACAAATTGATACAGTAAAAACAGAAGTTGGTCTGTTTGACGTGCTGGCAAGCACACTTAATGAATTGCAAGACGGACATGTAAATATATTTGCTCCGTTCGATTTTTCGCGCAGCTGGAGCTGGTATTTGAATTATCCGCAAAATTTCAATAAATATATTTTAGAACGAAATTATTTAGGTACCAACTATAGAGTAACGGGAGCACTTACCAACCAAATAATTAATGGGGTTGGCTATATTCGGTATTCGAGTTTCGAAAATGGGGTTTCGGGCTCAGATTTAGATTTTGTACTGAAACGGTTTGCCGATTTGCCCGGAATAATTATTGACGTTCGCGATAACGGCGGCGGTAGCCCACTGAATGCTTTTACAATTGCCTCGCGATTTACCACCGAAACAACGCATGTATATTCGAGTTCGCTAAAAAACGGTCCGGGTCAACATGAATTCAGTCCTTCGGAAAAAGTATACTTAAGTCCGTATAAAGGTATTAACTATACAAAAAAGGTGGTAATACTTACCAACCGATTATGTTACAGCGCAACCAATTTGTTTGTAGCCATAATGAGCAATTTGCCAAACGCAACCATTATAGGCGATACTACAGGCGGCGGAGGCGGAATTCCGGTAAATGCTGAATTACCAAACGGTTGGACTTACCGCTTTTCGGCAACGGTAACCACCTTGCCAAACGGACAGAACATAGAAACCGGCATTGCGCCCACGCTTAAAGTCGATTTAAGCCCTGCCGACGAAGCTGCCGGAATTGATACCATTTTGGAAACTGCAATAAATTTTATAAAAAATTCGAAATAGCTGTAACTTTTTCACTTTTCATCCGTCTTATAGTAGAATTATAATTCGGCTATGACAACTGACCAATACAACCAACTTGTTGATAAGCATGCGGATGGACTTTATCGGTTTGTGCTCAAAACCTGCAATAACTCGGATAAAGCAAAAGACATTGTGCAAGATTCGTTCGAACGATTATGGCAAAATGTAAGTAATATTGACGCTGAAAAGGCTAAATCGTACTTATTTACTACGGCATACCACATTTTTGTCGATACTCATCGAAAAGATTCGAAACAAGAACGACTAAACACAAGCCGCATCGCTGAACCAATGCACAACTCGCAATACTCCGATTTGCAAGAAGTGTTGCACCGTGCATTAAACCAACTGCCCGAAATACAGCGCAGTGTTGTGCTGCTGCGCGACTACGAAGGCTACTCGTATGACGAAATTTCGGAAATTACCGGACTTTCGGAATCGCAAGTAAAAGTATACATTTTTAGAGCACGGGTGGCGCTAAAAGAAATTATTGGCAGCCCGGCAGCAGTACTGGAGTAGTATTATAAACTTATTTGAACAGATTTTCAACAGAAAAAATTATACGGCAATGAAAATAACGACAGCAAACTACGAAGAATATGCTTTAGACTACATGGCAGGCGAACTGCAAGGCGAAGCATATACCGATTTTTGCCGATTTTTGAATGAAAACCCTCAAATTAAAAACCAACTGGAAAATTTAAACGAGGTGGTGCTGGAACCTTCGATTAGTAGCGAATTTAATACCGAAACTTTAAAAAAGAAATTACCGGCAGAAGGCGAAGCACTTAGTTTAGCATGTTTCGACTATCTGGAAAATAATTTTACCCGGACAGAACGAATAAATTTCGAAAAAAAAATATTGGTTTTTCCTGTGGCAAAAGCCGAGCTTGCGGCACTTGCAAGCACGGTGTTGGAACCCGACTTACACCTTATTTTTCCGTATAAACAAAAACTAAAACGTTTTGCGTTTCCGCTATTTTTTGGTTATGCAGCAAGAACTGTACTTGGCGTAGCAGCCGCAACTATTATTTACTTTGGCATTAGAACGGCAATTGAAACACAAAATTTTGCTTCCGATTTAAATCAATCGGTTGCCATAAACGATAGCATGCTTATTCCGCAACTTAATAATTCGAACAAAAAAATTGAGTTGCCTTATTCAAAAGAACAAATTCAGAAAATAAAATCGCAGCGCAGCTCCAACAAAGCAAATTTGAACCAAAATGCGAGCAGAAAAAACACTTCAACCGGAATTAAACTTGCAGCAAACACCCAAGTTACCGAACAACCAACGATGCAAGAACTTTTACTAAATCCGTTAAATGCCGGACAATTATTGACAAAAAATGCCCTTTCGACAGAAAAAATCAATATTCAAACACTTGCCATGGTTTTTCCAAAAAACACGGTAGAAGAAAGTAGCGAATATAAAAGTATTACCAATGTTTTAATCGAGAAATTCAAAAGAAATGTACTTAAAATAGACCAGAAAACCCCTATAAATGCGATGGTTTTAGCTGAAAGCGGAATTAATGGGATTGGAAAAATGACCAATTCGTTCTTTCAGCTTAAAACGCAAAAAAATAGCGACGGAAAACCAACTTATTGGGCTTTTGAAGCCGGCAAATTTTCGATTGAAAGACAAATTAAAAAAAATATTTCGGAGTAGCTGTAACTTTTTAATAAGTTGATTCGTCGTACGCATATAAAGACAAAAATGCAAACAAAATGTTGAATCAATTTAATTTTAAAGCTATGAAAAAGATGATGTTATTAGCGTTACTTATAAGTGTATTCACTATAGCAAACGCACAAGAGCCTGACACTACACGTATTAAAATGGGTAATAAAAAAATTACCATTATTTCAAAAAATCAAGGCGAAAAAGGACTCAATACAGGTCGTGAGAATTTTGAAAAAGAACTTAAAGCTTTGGAAGATTCGCTAAAGAATTTTGAAAATAAGATGTCGCAAATGCGCGAACAAGGCAACAACGACGAAATAATTATTCTTGAAAAAGAAACCGAAGAAATAAAAAAGCAAATTGAAGCTTTAAATAAAGGCATTGAAGACATTAAAATTCAGATAGAAAACGATTTTGATGTCGACAATGAATTTGAGCACGAAATTGACATTGATGATGACCACCATGATCGTAAAGAAGAAAAGAAAAAAAGAAAATCGAGGTTTGAAGGTCATTGGGCAGGTTTTGAAGTAGGTATAAACAGCTTTATGAACCCCGATTACACCTTTACCTTACCGACCGATGGTAAATTTTTGGAACTAAATACTGGCAAATCATGGAATTTCAATCTTAACTTTTTTGAACAGAACATTCCTATCCATCCAAAGTACTTCGGATTTGTTACCGGTTTGGGCGTTAATTGGAATGTATATAGTTTCAATCAGGATATTAAACTTGTAAAAGACGCTACGGGTTATATGACAGGCGAAGAAGTTACCGATACTGATTTTAATAAAAACACACTCCGTACAATTTATTTAACGGCTCCTTTAATTTTCGAAATTCAAATTCCGACAA
>JFJP01027319.1_pt1 | contig 31593 bp, 35 predicted proteins | sample 431651 | NCBI WGS metagenome assembly JFJP01 (sample SAMN02602958, study PRJNA72255) | Microbial mat metagenome, whole genome shotgun sequencing project. | biome: fresh water; feature: sink hole; material: water; isolation source: purple microbial (photo- and chemosynthetic) mats found in... | reverse complement strand
CAGAGATTGATTTGAATTTCCTAAAAAAATACATTTATTTTGCAAGAACAAAAGTTTCTCCTCGATTAACTGAAGTAAATTAAAAATTAATAATTTTCAAAACAAAATAAAAAAATAAATTATTTCAGGAAGCAGCAAAATCATTACAAAATCTATATGTTGAGGACAGAAGAAAAGTTCAAGAGGCAAAACAATCAAAAAGTAAAAATATTATAAATTTCTAACAAAAAAACTTAAAAAAATTGTTTAGAAAGTCATATTCCCATCACTGTTAGACAATTAGAAGCTATTATCAGATTATCCGAAGCAAGAGCCAAACTGACATTATCAAGTCAAGTTAATTTACAACATGTTGATGAAGCTCATAGATTATTCCAAGTCTCAACTCTGAATGCTATTTCCAGCGGATTGGATGTCGGCTTGAATATTCCTTCAGAAATCAGCTCCTTAGTGCTCAAAATTGAAGATTCAATCAAAAGAAGAGTGGCTATTGGAAGCAAAATTAACTATGATAAATTGGTTGAGGAGTTATGTATGAGATTTAATAATATAAAAGCTGTGGAATTGTCTGTCGTTAATTTGATAAAGAATGATGAATTCCAACAAATTGAAGGAAAGAAAGTGCTTTTGAGGAAAAAATAATTAAAAAATCCTTTGTTTTATATATATTTAATATAGTTCCTTTTAAATTTTTCAAATAAAATTTGGGTTCAAGTTTTTTAAAAATTAAAATTTTGTGTTTTTTTAAAAATTATTAATATTTTTATTGGTCACGAGCTTTTATGAATTTTGCCGTTTAATTGCAAAGCACAGAAATTTTTATTTGGATTTTTTTTTCTTCCAATTTTTTTTATTAGCAATTATAAAACCATAATAGATCATTTGTCTGAATTTTTTTGATTAAATTTTCAAAAATAAGGGATAATTAATATTTCTTTTTTTTTTTAACACATGGCACTTAACTTTCAAAATAACTTCCATGTTTTCTTTTTCTTTTTTTATAATAAAAATATAATTTTTTGTTTTTCTTTAGAACTTTATGCTCTTTCCAATGATTTCCCCAGAAGGCTACCCTATTACTTTTTATGAATATTTCCACAAATTTTCAAAGTTTGCCATTCAGAATTCAGGTTTCAAGCTGATTCCTTTCTCAAATAAAGATTCTTTGGAGTTCTTCTTGGACAATGCTACCCACCTTAAAAAAATGAAAGAAAAACGCAGTTACAACAAAAAGAGCACAGAAAAAATAAAGAGGTGGAACAATAAAGAGTCAATGCTTTATGAAGATTTTATCAAGAAATATAATCAGATTTTTCAAGAGGCTGGAACCAAAAGAATCACCAAAATATTTATCTTTATGTCGAAATTCATCGGAACAAAAACAGCAAGTCAATGTCGAAGCCATCACCAAAAATTTTATAAACGATTCAAAGAAAATAAAAATAATTTGAATTTGACTCATGCTCCAATAATAAAAAAAGATCAAGAAGCCTTCGATGAAACAAAATATATATTTTCTCCTTTTTTGATTTACGATGGAAAGTTGAGCTATAACATTCAAAAAAAAAATGGCACTGTACAGACAATGGATGAAACCTTGAGCAATGAATTATCAGAAAATAACAAATGTTTGGAAAAACAATCAGCTCAAATGGATCAAACGAATCAAACAGTACAACCGAATCAAACTTTTCAAATGAATCAAATGAATCAAATGAATAAAATTAATCAAATGAATCAAATGGATCAAATGGATCAAATGAATCAAATGAATCAAATGAATCAAATGAATCAAATGAATCAAATGGATCAAATGAATCAAATGAATCAAATGGATCAAATGGATCAAATGAATCAAATGAATCAAAATGAAAGCGAAGAATCAGACAACTTTCAATTGACATCAACACTTTTCAGCAACTTTTATGAAGAAAACTCATCTTATTTTTTTAAAGAGAATAAAGAACTTCACAATGAAATGTTTAGGAATGATGATTTCAATGATTCTCATTTATTTAAAAAGACTGAAGGAAATTTTATGGAAAGCCCTTCTGAAAATTTTGGAGAGTATTTCACTCAGCAAAATTTTTTGGAACAATGCATTAAACTTGATTAATATTAATTTATTTATTCATTTAATTCGTCTATGCTTTATATTAATTAAAAGTGATTTTATTTAAAAATATTTTTTTTAAACCTTTAGCTTAAAATTTAAGCTCTAATTTTTCAAATAATTTATATAATTTAATTTAAATTATTTTTTGTTGTTTGTTCATTTTTTCCAATTGATTTGTTGAAATTTAAATAATATATGAAAGCTTCCCAATATTTTCTTTCTTATACCTTTATAATATATTCTTTTTTTAATCCTCTGTCCTTGTATCCCCGTTGATGATTCCCTCCTTTTCCTCGAGTTGCAGGTCTCTGTTCATGATTTTCTCTTTTTTCTTCGCCTTGGTCTTCATGTTCATGTTCATGTTCATTCTCATGTCCATGTTCATATTCATATTCATGTTCATGCTCATGATATCTTCTCTCTTCTCCTGTCCTATTATTTCCTCTATTACCTCTTCCCCTTCCTCTATGAGTGCCTCTTGCTCCTCCTTCGACACGATGTTCAGCCATTTTCTCAGACCTTGTTTTCACTGTTACGAAGCCATCATTTTCTACTGGCTTACGTTGTTCGTGGCCTTCATGTTCTTGTTCAACATGTTCTTGCTTTTTTTTTTCTTCATAATGTTTTTTACCATTGAAATATCCTTTACTTCGACCACGATAACCATGACCTCCTCTTTTTTGTCCTTGATGATGATCCTCCACAAATTTTCCTTCTTCACCAAATTCTTCTTCTGGCTTTTTCACCACAATTTCTTGATGTTTATCCTCTTCAATCAACATTTGGTTTGGAGATTCTGGTTGAATTTTAACCTTTTCAACAACTGGTTCTTGGACTGGAGTCTTCACAAGAATTTGATCTGGGTTTTTTTGGGGAGGTTCTACTATCTGTTGAGGTTTTTCAACATGTTTTTCAACATTTTTTTCAACAATTGCTTGGACCTCAATTTGTTGAATGGGGGCTGTTGTTAAGGCTTCAAAATATTGAGAATTCATGTATTTCTCAACATTTTCTAAAATATATTTATAGGAAGTGTTCTGAACAGCAATTTCTTCAGAAGCATTCAAATATTTGTCTAACAGATGATAGCAATGGTTCAAATAGACATTATATTTATTATAGGTCTGAGAAGCATTACCAAGACCAAAAAGATTTTCCGAAAATTCAGCAAAAATGTCTAGATCTTGAGGGTTTGTGGCATTCTTTTTCATTTCTTCTTTATTCTGCGCCTTCAAATAAATCTGAGCCAAATGGATGAGGTTCAATGTTGGCTTGATGACTGGATGCTTGTCCTGATGTTTTAAAGTTGGAACAGCAGCAGCTTTTTTCTTCCCTTTATTGATTTTTCTTGCTTCTTCTTCGGCTTGATGGTAAAGTTTTTTTATTTCATCAAATTCTTTCAGCTGATTTTGCAAAGCACCTCTTCCTTCGATTTTTTTTTGTTGTTCTGGTTTGATGTCTATAAGGACTTCTAAGCCTTCGATTTCTCTTAATTTTTTGTTCAGGTTTCTGGTTTTTTTGTTTAGAAAATTAAGGAAAAAATGGCCGGTTTCTTCTGATTGTTCTGTTTGTTCAGTCTGTTCCGCTTTTTCTTGTAGAATTTTAAATAATTATAAATAATTAAAAAAGATTTAAATTTGTTTTAATAAATTCAAATTTTTTTCCTTTTTCTTTAAATTATTGCTTTTTGAAATGTTTAACGTCTTTTTTCCATAATTCGTAGACATCATCACAGTTGCCCTGATAATGATACACGTGAGAAGCGATTAATCCTTCGAAATTTGCATCAAAACTCAAATAATTGACCTGTTTTTTATCTTCTGCTACTTCTAAATCATCCATTAATTCGATTCTTCTTGGCAACTGATGTTTTAACACTATCTCTCTATATTTTAGCATTTTTTCATCCACTTTCGCTGCATTTTCGAAAAACTTCAATCCTGTCTGGGCATCTCCAATTGATTTATTTATTTGCAAATTCTATATATAGATTTAAATAAATTTAAAATTTTGAATTTTTTTAAAAAATTAATAGCGAAAATTTAAAATTATTACCTTCAAAAACTCACCAACAGCTTTTCTGCCAACACTTCTGATTTTATTAGAATCGAATTCAATTTTTAAATTATCATTGCTTTCATTTTCTTTCAAAATAACGAAAGTAGGGTCAGCTTCCATCATAACCTTTAAAATGGCGAAATTTCCACTCATGTGTGCTTGGCCCCATTTCATTGATTCTGGTGAAAATTCTTTCAAACCTCTGACTGCCCCATATATCACATCATACCAACAACAAATTAAAATTTCTTCCTTCTGTTCCTTTGTATAATTCGGCAATAAAAGGTCCATAATTTCTTCAAAAGTTGATAAGTAAATCGCCACGGCATCAGCCTTGCATTCTTCATAAGCTCCTGATAAATCTCCGAACTTTGAATGCCATGTCTCTCCATGATCATAAAAAGTAGTTATTAAAACATTCGTTAAAGGATTTATTGCCTTTCCATAATCAAAATTAAAGGTTCCATCAGCGTTTTTGGCAAATAATTTACCTGTTCCGTGTCCTAATAACTCATGGAGAGCTACAATCACAAATAAACTTTCTTGATGATATTTCACATATAATTGTTTCAAGTTTTCCTCAGTAAAGAGAACTCTTTCAGGTTTCATTTCTCCGTAAGCATTTCCTAAATCCACATTTTTGAATCCATAATTTTGACGAATATCATCATAATTAGGTATATTGATACCAATTGGAGTTCCTGAACTGGCAAAGCTCAAAACTTCTAAAGATGTAAAGTCTGGCTGTTTAAAAACTTCAACTTCAAATTCTTGAGGCCATGGAAGAAGTGGCAAAATTTTAGGTACATTTTCTACTAAAGAACTTAAAATCTTGGATTTTTCTTTGTCAACTATTGCCACAAAACCTTCCCATTCAGCTCTGTTTTTCAAAGGATCTAAATAGGTTTCAATGAAGCCGATGTTGGTTTCAATGATAGGGCCTTTGTCTTGGATCCAAAGTTTCTGGGATTCTTTGTGGAGATTCATATCTCCAGTTTTGAAATGATCAATGTAAGCCTGAATCATTTCATTTTGGATGGAATTTTCACAAAAAGGGAGAGCTTGTTTCAAAAAATCAGCAACATCTTGTAAAAATGGAGAAAAATCTCCTTTTTGAATCACAATTTTTTTGCCTTGAAATTCATAAGTTTGTGAAGAAATTTCAACAGATGCAACTCTGACTTCAAAATTCACATCATAATCAGCAGCAAATTTTATTACTCTTGTATTCAAAGATGAAATATCATGATTCTTAAGAAATTCTTTAATAAATTCAGTGTCTGATCTTGTGATATTTGTTGAATAATATGATGAAAGTGCATTTTCATCAGGCAAGCCGATCTCATAGTAAGGTTGCTTGAATTCAAAAAGTTCTTGTTGTACATTGAGCCAAATATCTTCAAAAGATTCTTTGTTGGACTTATAGGCACGTGTTAATTTGATGAAAGCAATAAATTTCTCTTTAGAAATTTTTGGAATAAATTTAGTGTCTCCAAAACTCAAATAATTTCCACAATTTTGGAAAAAAGCCCCAATGTAAACAAAAATATTTTTTACATCATTTTCATCAAATCCGTTTTTCAATAATAATTCTTTAATTTCTTGCACAGTCTCCATAAAAAATATTTTATAAAAGAGAAAAAATAAAGCAGGAGATTCAAATGATCGCTGAAAATAGCAGATTTTGCATCCAGACCAGCAAGCTCGAGAAAAATAATATGAATATAGTTTTTCCTTTGAGTCTAATTTAGAAAAAGCTTTCTCACATGAAATATGTTGAACTGTGGATTCTGGTGAAATGTAGACTGTTGCTTTTATTGGATTAATAGAATCTGTTGCTTCCATTTTTTTTTTTTTTTTAATTTACTATGTGCTAATTTATGAATATCCTTTAAAAATTATTTTGAAAAATTTAAAAAATATTTTGGACAAAATTTATTAGTTGTTTTTATATATTATCTTTTATATTCATTCAGAAACAAAAATTTTAGATAAAAGATTGAAAAAAATGAATGCTGATGAAGCAGAAAAATGTTTTCAGCAAGGATTCAAATATTTTCAGAAGCATGATTTCGAAAATGTTTTAATTTTTGCATTGTTTTTGAAATTCTTTTAAAATAAAAATATTTTTAGGCTTCAAAATTTTTTGCAAAAAGCAATAAATTACATCCTCAAGAAAAAGCTAATAAATATTTTGAGATGAGTGAGCAACGAAAGAGAATTCACAATAATAATATTAAAGAAAAATCACCTACCTTAAAAAAAGAAGAAAAAACGCATGAAAAACTTAAAGAAGAAAAAGAAAGCCTACAAAAAAACTATACCAAAGCTCAAGCAAAAAAAAATAACAATTTTCATTAAGAATTGTGATTTTTATTAGGAAGATGAAATAAAACATATGAAACATAAAAAAGATTTTTACGAAATTTTGGGAATTGACAAAAATGCAACAAATGAAGAAATAAGGAAAAATTATAAAAAAGTTCTTAAAAAAACAATATTTTTGTTCAAAAATTATGTTTTCATTTAGTTAGCCTTAAAATTTCATCCAGATAAAAACAGAGCTCCTAATGCTGATGATATTTTCAAAAAAGTGCAATTTTTTATTGTTTTTAATGAAAGAGAATTAAAAAATATCTTTTAGATTGCACAAGCTTATGATTGTTTGTCAAATAAAGAAAAAAGAGTAGTTTACGACACATATGGAGATGAAGATCCAGAACAGCATTATCGGGATTACTATAAACATTTTAGTGAAGATGTTTCTGCTGAAGTTTTAAATTTATTTCAAAAATAATTTTCAATCATAATAAAAGGATATTTTCGATTTTATGTTTTCTTCAAGCTTTGGTCCAGGTTTTTCTTATAGATTCAAAGCAAAAAAGTTATAATTTATTATCTCTTTTTTGATTTTTTAATTTTTCTGAAGAGATGATAATAGTGATGATACATCTCAAAATCTGCAAAATAATTCAAAAGTTAAAACTTGGAACATTTTACAAATGCTTTCTTTGTTAATTATTATTTTATATGCAATGGTTTATAATCTTTCTAAAGAGGTTCTTTATTTTATTTGATAATTTCACTTAAGATTTCACCAGGAAACACAATTTTCTTTGGTGAAAACAAGAAAATATGATGAAGAAAGAGTAACGAAAAATTTGAGAATAAATTATTATATTCCATCCACATTCAAGAATAACTATCAAGAGAATTCTTATAATTTAACCAAGGTGAACGAACTTTTTTTTTTTCTTATATTAAAAATAATTCAGATTGAACATGAGATAGAAACACATCATATAAAAAAAATGAGAGACACCTGCGACAACCTTCGAATAACAAAAGCCAAATTGGAAAATCAAGCCCAACACCACTCTGGAAATGAACAAATTTCTCTTATGAAGGTATTTTTGATTTAATTTCATTTGTTTCAATCATATTGAAATAGAAAGTGAAAAACATTGATTTGAGTCCTTGCACTGACTTAGAAAAAATGCATGTAAAAAATATTGGTATTTTTATTTAAGATGTATTTGCATTTTTTGTTTTAGAAAATTATTAATTTGAGTCAGCAAATTTAAAAAGGAAGAAAAAATTAAAGAAGGACAAAAACGTTACTAAATTGATATGTATTAATTATGGTTTAAAAAAATCGTTATTCAACAAGATTTTTTATTAATATTTTTAATTGAAGTTTTTCAATAAAGTCTTAATTTTATTTACGTTTATCCAATCTAATTTTTCATTAATTTCCTGATGTTTCTAAATGGTAGAATTATTCGATAAATCAATCCGATTCAAATAAATGAGCTTTTTATTATTTTTGACAGACAACGACAATTTATTTATTTTTGAATCTTTTTGATTTAATTCTGTGTTAAATCTCATTTTAAATGAGTTTAAATCCAATTTATCTCTATCTTTAATGCATTGTATGGATTTCATTAAGGAATCATTAAATTTTTTTGTACTTTGATTTTTATAAGTAGTTTCAGAATTGCTTTTATTGAAATTTCTTCTAAATTTTCCTTGTAAATAAACCTTTAATTTTGAATGTAAATGACTGTCTTTTTCGCTTTGAAAAGAAAAACCTTCAGAAGCAGGCGATTTATTTTTTATCAGCTGTTCATATTTTTTATTGATAAATTGCATGTGATCTTCAAGTGTATTTTTTTTTTTGGCATTTGTTGAATTCCCCAAATTGATCGTAGTATTTTTTTCATCATTTGATTCAATATATCTCGAATCGTTCATTTTGGGGTTTGTTTTAAAATTAGTCTTAAGCAATTCATTCTTAAAAATCATTTCAGAAATTCTCGTTTTCAAATCAGAAACAGATTTTTTTATTGTAATTTGTTCTTTGCTCCTATCGAAAATATTTGATGTTTCTAAAGCTTTGGGTCTGTTTTTTTCTGTCATTTTCTCAGAAAAAACATTCATCAATTTCAAGTCTTTTTCATTTGGATTATTTTCTGGATAATAAATATCCTTTCTTTGAATTAAACAATTTGAAAATTGCGTTTCCCATAAGTCTTTTTTTATATAATATTTCTCTCTTAATTTTTTCAGAAGATTCGGTCTTTCGAAAATGTATTTTTTGAAAAATTGCACTGGACATACATAAACACTTGCTTTGGGGCTGCTCACAAAAGCTGAATAGGTTCTTTGTCCATAAGCTTCATTTAGGGCATTATTGTTTACTATTTCATCTTCTCCGAAAAACTCTCCTTCAAGTAATGTGATCAACTTTTTTTATAGAATAAGAATTTTGTTTATTTTATTTAATTTCTTTTACGATTTGATTCTTTTTGTTGAAAGTTTCAAGAAGTGGTATTCTTCTTTTTCCTTGAAAATCGATCTTATTTGATAAAATCTTTTTATTTTTTTGAGAGATTTCCATCAATATTTTATGAATCTTTTTAAAATTCATTCAAGTAAATCAACGTAAAAGTTTTTTTTTACTTGAATTTCACCTTTTTTTATTAGAAAAACCTCATTTCCAGAATCTCCTTCTTTGAAAACAGATTCATTTCTCCCAAATTTCTTTTTTTCGAATGCATAAGCCATTTTGGCCAAATTATCATATGCGATCCCTTTCACCAAAAATTTCTTAAAAAACTCAAATTTGTTATAAATTTTCTTTCGTTCAACGACAGCGATTATATTTCTATAATCCTCTGCTAACATAACTGCAAAATGGCAGTCATCTTTGCAAATAACTGTTGCTGATCGCGTTTTTCCTCTAAGTAATCCTAATTCTCCAAATATTTGTCCATCTTTCAAATTTGTATAATATGTAAATTTTAATGTTCCATCAACAAATAGATCTTCAATTTTATTTGAATTCAAATCATTCAAAGCAACCCCTCCCAACAATTCAGTATATTTTTCAACTTCATTTCTAAGTTTTTTCGGAGAAAGACTATCATTATCATAATCTTTATCTTCTTCTTTATCTAATTCAGATAATTCTTCCGAATTCTTGTGTTTTTTTACTTTGGCCGTATATCGGTCGATGAAGTTTTTAGTAATTTTGAATTCATTTTTTCGATGTATTTCTTTTTTAAAATTTGTCTCTGTTTTTGGAATTAAAATATTCACACTTCCTGAGAATATTATATAAAATTTGTTGGGCTTCTCCTCTTATTAAAATTTTTTTTTGTTTTACATATACTATTTTATTTTTCACCTGCATTAAAAACAATATCTCCTTTATGAAAAAATTCGTATCGTAAGACTGCACAACATCTCTCGTGAACTCGTTCACTCTGATTAATGTTTTTCCTATTCAGCTCCTGAAAAAATTGCATAGTTCTTGTTAAAATTGCTAAAGTTTGTGTGTCTTCATATGTTCTTTCAAAAGGATCAACCATTAATAGCTCAATGGCATTCTAGAAATTATGGATAAATCTAAAAAAAATAAAATGCTTACACTATATTTTAAATCAGGCGAAAGTTTAGCTTCAACAGTCAAAGATGAAGCATGTTTTTTGCGAAAATGTCTATTTAGTGGGATCACTGAGCTCAATCTTGCAATTGAAGATCGTTCACCAAGATTTGAGAACCAGGGGATCGTTGTTGATGAATTCATTTAATTTATTTTTTCATAATTTTTTTTTTTAAAATAAAACTGAAACGCTGAAAAACAATAAATTACAATTTAAGTTTTTTTTTAAATTACTAATTTCTTAATTTTGAGAAAATCAATACATGAAAAGAATAGGAGAACCTATAAGGTTTGTTCAGAGCTCAAAAGCAGATTCATCTGATTCCAGCTATTTCTCTGAAGGAGAAATATTTGAAGTTCAAAGCACTTTAGCATTTATGGCTTTCTATTTTGAACTATCTAACTCTCATAAAGTTTCTGATTCAAAATATATATACATTTAAACTAATAATTTTCTTTAGATTAATAACATTTTTACCAAACAGTCGGATATGTTATTTCATCAAAAAACTTATTTGTCAAAAAACATCAAAGAAAGCTTTAAAGAGGAATCTCTTTTAGCTAATCTAGAATTTTCTGACTTCATTGCCTATAAATTGAATAGAAAATCTCAAAAAAATGATAAAAAAATAATGACAAATAATGAAAATAACAATACAACTTTTTTACTTCCAATAAAAATTATGAATGAAGCGAAAAAAACAAAACCAGAGATTTTTCTTGACTCAATTAAAATGCATATAAATGATAATGTTAAAAACATAGTTTTGAGCAATTTGACTTTTCAAGAAAATGTTTTAAAGATTTTCCCTCAAAGTTTGCCAAAGTCGAAATTCCAAAAAACTGTTAAATTATTTGACGAAATTAAATAGCATTCTAATAACAAATTATGATAAATTTTCATGTTTATTATTAATATAATTAATTAAATTGCAAGGATTTCCATCATTCTTTTGCTTCAAAAGCAGCCTTTCGATTTTTGTAAGCCACTAAGAGTTCTCCATAACTCCAAGTCAAATCTTTTGCGCTCATTTGCACTCCTGAATTTTTATCCATTTGTTCAGCTAAATGGAAGTTGTCTCCCTGAACATGATGATAAATTCTCTGAAGCACTGCATCTCCAGCCTGAATAAAACTATCTGCTAAAGACAAATCTCTGTCAGTTGCTGTTAAAAATGATAAAGTTTGAAGATTTAAAACTGATTTCCATGAAAGATATTCAGAATCACTGACCACTTGATTTTGATTTTGTTTCTTTTTATATATGTATTCAGCAGCTCTATAGAACAGATTTGCCAAATTGGCTGTAATAAGTTGCCAAGGATTGCCATTTTGATAGTTATCTTCGACATAGCGACCATAAAGCACTCCAGGTACATTATCTTGAGAATCTTTCTGGTTAATTGCATACAAATTGCAAAAAACTGAATTCAAAACAGAGACTGTTTTGGCTACCTTTTCATCTGTTGGTTTTAGAAAATCGTCGTCAGCATAACCTGTATTGAAAGCACAAACAACGGCTCCATCTTTCTCTCGATTAGGTGATTGAATGTAAAAGTTGCCGTTCCAGTGTTTTTGAATTAAAACAGAAATATCCGAAGCAACTTTTTCATAAAGGTTGGCGATTTCAGTATCACCCATTATGTTGGCAAGTTTGGCTCCATAAACCATTGCTTGTCTTTGATTCATTTTACTCCAGAATATATCAGATGATTGATTGTCTTCCCACAAATCAAAAGAAATAGTGGTGCTCCAAGAAGTGCTGATCCAATCCAAATCATATTTGATCGCCCCTCCATGGTATTTGTTGCTGTCCTTAGTCCATAAATAATTTAGAACATAATCGTCCTTGCCATTTTCCAAAAGCTCTAGAGCATATAGAATTAATGTTGAAGCTCTTAATCCTGGTCCATCAGTTTGAGGTCTCCCCCATCCTCCAGTGAAAACATCTCCATTTGGCAAATTGTATTTGGGTTCTATTCTAATATCAAAACCATTTGGGTCATTTTGATTTTGAACTTTAATCACCCATTGAATGTATGATTCCATATTTGTGGTTATGGCAGTCAAATTATAATCATTTATTTTCATGAAAGCTCTCATACTGATAGCACCATCTCTTTGCCAATCAAAAAAATATGTGCCACCTCCAACAGGAGTTTGGGTATCTGGACTGGCAACGACACCACCTTGACCCTGAACATTCAAGTTTTGTAAGAAATAAGATTTCATGGTTTCAAAGTTGGCATTGGTAAATTTGGGATCTGATGCTTTAAAGACAATGTTTGAGCAAATATCCCAAGAAAACGCAAAAGGAAGTACAAAAAACAAAACAAGGATAAAACAAGTTTTCATTTTTTTATTAAAAGGATTATTAAGTATAAATTTCTGAAAAACTTAGTTAAATTCATTGTATTTGATAAAGAATTTTTGAATAGAACTGCATTTTTTTAAGAATAATTTAAATAAGATCACGATACTCCTCCTCTTTTTTAGATATTTTTTTGAATTTTAAAAATAAAACTCCTTTTTCAACATAAAATTCACTCCTAAATAATTCATTTAGACTAGAAATTTATTTTTAATTTTACCATTTTTTCTCGAAATTTTCAGGTGGATCAATTGTGATAAATGATTCTCTGATTTGTTTGAAATCTGTTAATTCATTATTTTTGTTTTGAGATTCATCAATCATTTGCTTCATGTTTATAAAAGTTTTTGCATCCAAACAAGAAATAATAAAATCCTCAATCGAATAACCAGGAACATTCGCATAAACAACATATTCTTCATTTATTATAACTGATTTAATCTAAAATAATATAAAATCAAATGGTTTTAGAAATTAAAATTAACTACTTTAGGAATTTTTTGCATTTTAAATTTATTCGCATAATTATTCTTAAGAAAAGGTTTTTCCTCTGAAAATTCGTTCGATTTATTGTTGACTTTAACATTTTTAACTAATTTTTCATTTGTTTTTTCTATTTCCAATTTTATTTTCTTCTTCAAATTGAAAGATAATTGAAATGAAAAGATGTCCATTGCTCTTTTTATAGTGAAAGGTGGTTTGTTTTCAATCGGGAAAAATTGAGTCTAAACTTTTGAACCATTCACAAAAAATATAATAAAATTTTAAAAACTGTCAGCCATAATTTGACTAAGGAAAACGTCCAAGGATTTAAACTGTTTCCAAGCATACTGTCATCATTGGCTAATCGCACATGTCTTGAATAATTGGTTTGAAACCAATGGACATGTTTCTCTTGAAATTTACCATTTATTGGATTGATAGCGGAAACTTTCGTTCTTTGAAATAACCCTTCTCCATATATTTTCGCAACTTGGGTTTCCCATAAATGATCTAATATTTCTTGGCTTTCCACTTGTTTTAAATTATGAAAAACTATTATTTCATGGAAAGGCTTATTTTTGTAATTTTTTAGCTTTTTTGATAATTTGTCTAAATATCTCTGATCAATGGCAGTGAAATCATTGATAACACAAATAAAATAATCTGATATTTCAAATACTGAATCTAAAAGAAATTGTTCAGTTCTCTCTTTTTCCATCACTGAATTTTCATTAAAAACATTAACTGGACTGTAACTACCTATCATATCCAATAAAATGAGTTTGGTGTCTGCTTCTATTTGGAATTCTTTAAAACTTAAGCCTCGACTTTGAACTTTTTTTTCAGAAGGCAAATTTGTGTTACTTAAATTATTCAAAACAAAAGTCTTCCCTTTATCGTATAAGCCAATAAATGAAACTATTCTTTCATTAGATTTATTTGCAAGGGTTTTCACATTCGAGTTTTCAGGAATTTCATTTAAAAATCTATTTTTATTAATGGAAACAAAAATATTTTCCTCATCAAATTCTAAACTTTCATAAAATAAAGAGTTAAAATAAATTTTCCATCCATCATTTAACACCTAAAGCTTTTTTTTTTATACAATTACTTAAAAAATATTTTGAATACTGTAGAAATAAAATCAACATCAATTATCCAATCATAAATGTCCAAATCCCTCATATCTTCATTTGATTTAATTTTTAATTTCCCTACATGTCGGAATTGTTTTGTTTCTTGGAATTTTTTCAAACTCATCAATTCATTTTGAGCTAATATGGCGAAATAAACGATCCTTAAAAAAAATTTATCAGCTTACTTTTTTTTAAATTATTTTCCAAGTTCTTTATATATTCAAAATTCTGTTCTTCCTTATCTTTCAATTGACCTAAGGCCTAAATTTTAAGTTAGTTTTTGATTAAAAAAAAATAAAAAATTACAATCTTTTTATTTTGAAATCTGATTTTGAATTCATAATACAAAGCATCAAATAGGTCTCTAGTCCGACATAAATTGTTTGCATCATATGAAAACTCAATAATTTTCGAAATTATATTATCTTCTTCAATAAAGAGATGATTTAGATTATCTATCGTTTCCTGATTGCAACTTTTATTTACAGTAAATAATTAAATCTAACTCTAATAATCTGGTTGTTCGAAATTTCTGAATAACTTTCATTTAATATGTCTGCTTCTAAAAGACTAGGGTCACTTATGTTCGTCAGCTTTTTCTTTTTTTTGATCAAAGGATAATCATTTTTTTCATTTATATTAGATTTAAAAAATTGTTGCTCCAAATATTTCTCCAATGATTTAATTTTATTAAAATCAATAGGTTCTGTTTGATCATTTTTTTCCTTTGGATTTTCTTTGTTTTCAAACTTTGCAAGATTTAAAAGATTCGACATTTTTATTTTAATAATTTTGAAAGGCTCAATTGTTTTGCTTTTTTAAAATTTTCCTTTTAATAAATTAATTTTTTTTGTTATCTATAGTTTCAAATTTTTTCGAAATAATTTGTTTTTTGAAACATTCGAAATTTAAATTTTAGTACAAATATAAATATAATTTTGAGTTTCTTCGTCCAAATTTCGAAGTTGCTCAATTTTACTTTTTTCTATTTCCATTATTTTAAGATTCCAAAAATATTGTTTGCTTTGCAAATATCCAATTCTTGTATCTGGACTCCCATGACTTACACATAAAAATGAGCCTTCTTTTTTTAAGCACATATATACTCCCTAACCATAAAAACTAAAAAAACTCTTTATTATTTTTACATTAATCATAGATGATGCTTTTTCGAAACTCGAATCTCCACATAACATGCAATCAAAAGTTCCTTTATCAATAATTAGATCAAAACAGTTTTCTGGATATTCTAAATCACATGCATCCATAATAGTGACTAATTTATTATTAATAAGTTTTTCATAACAAACAAAGTTTAAAAACATTCCATTTCTTCTTTTTCAAAATATTTTTGATTCAATTGATCAATGAGTGTTTTAGAAAAATCAATATTTGTGATATTCCTATATCCTTCATTATATAAATTTTCACTCAATTTTGAATTCCCACAACCAACAACCATAATTTCTTTCCCATATTCTTTTTTTAATAGATTTGAAAGCAAAGGTTTTACGATTTCATATGAACATAACCTAAAATTTTCCATTCATTTTCTATTGAAGTTATAAGAAATATTTACCATTCATTGACTTCTCCTTGCTCATTTGCGTATCTGTTGTTCCAATATTCAACGGAAGAATAATTAGGATATTCTGTTGGAAAACCCAATTCGGCTAAAAATTCTTTGAAAAACTTATCTCTGTCATCATCATATTCTTCTTCCTGATTTTTAAATATTATTTGATTTATTTATGCAGTAATCACCTGAGGTTTTGAAATTTTTGTTTTAGGTCCAAAAGTCAATTGAATTGTCGGTTTGCCAGAAATATCTTGATTTGAGTCTTTTTTTGGCTTCTTCGATTGCTTGAATTCTGAAAGATTATTATTATCAGAAACATTAAAATGCTCTTTATTCTCTTTTGTTTCAAATTTCATATTACAAAAAATGGAACCTTTTTTTATATCGTCATTTTTTTGGCTGTTTTTGAGAATAACTTCTCCATTTATTTGCATAAATTTTAAAAAATTAAAGTTTTTTTTTTTTAAATTATTCAAATTCATTTGAAATTTATAATTTTGCTTTATTCTTTCTTACAATTAATTTTGAATTTTATTTGGAACTGGCTTAGCTTCCAGAAGCAGTTTTGAAAATACTTTTAAACTCTCAACACCTCTGACTTCCGATTCAAGCATTGGCATAATTGTAACATTAAAATCTTCATAAAGCTCTATAATTTGATCCATATATTTCTTTTGCATTTTATGCCTTGCCAAGCACATTTTACAGGTGTCCTCTTAAGAATAAAATTAATTATCGATAAATTAGATATTATTTAAACCTGGAAACAAAACTTGATTTACGACAATATTATGAACATCGATTTTGAACTTCGCAAGCTCTTGAATCAATCTTTCAGTTTCATACAGTGAAAGAAACTCAGGAATACAAACTGCCACGAATGTTGTTTTTGCCTATAAATTATTAGTTTGAAAAATTATCCTTATTATTTTATTTACAGGATCTTTCATTTGCTTATGAACTTTTTCTACAATTTCTTTCATTTTTTCAAGATTTCCAAATAATTTATCATAAGTGCTTTCAGGATCGTTTGGATCTTGACCTGCTGAACCAAGAAACCCTGAAAACTAAAAATATTTTTTTTTTTTCATTTAAGATTATTTTTTAAAATAAAAATAAGATCACCTGATTGATGATCCCTCCTAATTTTTGTTTCAAATTAACTATTTTATTAAGTCCTTTCTCCAATAAATTTGGAAAGTTTAACAATCGAAGCGTATGTCCTGTGGGTGCTGTATCAAATATGATTGTATCAAATTTCATTTGTTCAACAGTGCTTATTTAAATATAAAAAAAATTTTCAACAAAAATTTTTGTTTTTTTACTTAATTATCTCAGCAAAACTCATAGCTTCATCAATACCAGGAACGCTGCTAAATATTTCTGATAAAAATTGCTGGGTGGCTTTATCGTTTTGCATTCCTTGAAAAGATGGCAATTTAATTTGATTAGGGTCGATGTTGGGATCGATTTCAAGAGCAAAGAGATTCGTGAATCCATTGACAAGAGTTGGATCTTTCGAAAATTTTTGATCAAAACAATCGCTTAAATAAAAAAAGGGACATTTTTCTGTTGTGATGCTAAGAGAACTGCTAAACTGCTGGAAGTAGTTGTTTTACCTACTCCTCCTTTTCCTCCAACAAATATCCATTTTAATCCTGTTTGCTTCAGCAAATTGTTGCAAGTTGGTTCAAAAGAACTTTCCATTTTGATTTTTTCAATAAATTAATTTTTTTTTTTTTTTTTTATCAAATCAAATAAGAAAAACTGCCAGGAGGAGTCAATTGAGGAGAAGTCGTTTATTTAATTATATTTTCCAGAAATTTTTTCTTTTTTAAAAACATAATGATCCAAATTTAACATTAAAATTATAAAAAATTAGTTCCCCTTCAAAAAAGTCTCCTTTCACAAAAGCATTTTAGCAATCATAGTTGTTGTATCATTAGATTCAAAACTAAAAGTGTAAGTTTTCTAATGTTTTTTCTTTAAATGATGATAAGGACAAAGAATGTCAATTAATTAAATAGGGAAAATGTTGATTTTTTGTGGAAAATAATTATTTCAGTTTATTGTTTCTTATTTTTTTAGAGATTTCTCTAAATTAGCCTCGAATTCATCAAAATCTTTTTCTAAATTTTCTAATTTTTGTACAAGTTCTTGATTCAAAAAAGATCTTTCATCTTCATCAATCCTCTTATTCTCTGAATCTGACTCTTCTTCTTCATTATCCAAATTTTTATCACTCAAAGACAAAGCTTTATTCAAAGGAAACCAACCAATTTCTTCAGAATCCAGTTTTGAAGCTACATAGCTCTCGAATCCTGAATATTCAGTCTTTTCTTTATCTTTCAAATACAAAATATAAAATATATAATTCCATAAATTATGCTCAAGATTAATATGGTAAGGGAATCCTCTTCTTTCCTCAGTTTTTTTATCAAGAATTTGCCGACTAATTCCACAAATAAAACAATAATTCTCTATATCATCTTTCTTTCTTTCCATTTCTTGTCTCAAAACTGCAAATGTGTCAATTATAATACCAGCGATTATTTCAATAATCAAATTCAAAATTATAAAGGTATTCACAAAATCATAAAAAGAACGCCAAGACATTGTCCAACCTACATATTGTTCTTTAAATATCGGGAAAAAACTCCCGATGCCTGAGTTGGTTTTGAAAGTTTGGTCCAAAATCAAAGAAAAACATTGATATAAATCTTCACAAAGATCTTGAAAACTGTCATAAAATATATAAAATGCAACTAACGTGAAATAATATTGAATAATGATAAACAAAGCCATAGTTAAACAAATCTGGTATTTAGGTCTCCATAAAGATTTGACAACATAAAGCAATAACGGAAATCTCACAAACACATCAAACAATAATGCAGCAATAAATAATGGATTGAAAAGTCCCAAAACAGCTAAAGTAGTGTATATCATATAGTACATAATATAATAATCAAGAAAAGTAAATTTCATATAAATCAACAATCTTTTCAAAGATTTCGTAAAATCTAGACTTTCTTTTTGTGGGGCTAAATTTAATTCTGATTCTCCTTGTTGAATCTCTTCATTTTCTGTCATAGTAATATATTTTTTGGCTTTTTTCATGACTAATGGGGCTCTCTTGCTAATTGAGAATAACCAAACTAATCCACTAAAAACGATTTGAAGTAATTCCATTATAAAAAGGGTTCTCTTGGCTGTATTAGGCTCATCAAAATCATTCAATCTAAAGGTAAAAGTAAATTCATGAGAACCTTCCAAAATATCTTCACTAAAACGTAAAACTATCAAATTTTGCATTATGCAAAGTAAAAATGAAAGGTCTTTCCATAATTTAAGATGCTTTGATATCAGAGATAATAAGAAATTGCTGCCTGTAAAATTTTTAATGCTGGTATTAATTTTCAGCGATTCGATGAATTCTTCAGAAAGAAAAACCAAACTGCTCACTTTTGAATGCAATGTCGTTCTGTTAACATTCTGCAAAAACCATTTTTTAAGATCTTTTTCTAAATAGAAACAAGGAGGAAGCTTGGGGAAATATTGCTTATAAAGAATTCCATTTCTGTTTATTTCGATAGATGCTGTGTATTTCGCGAAAAAACTGATCGCTTCTTTATTCATTTGTTTCTGAGCATCTTCATCGAATTCAATCGAATCAGTTTTTTGTCTTTCAATCACTTTCGAAATTCTGGTGATTTCTCCTATTTCTAATAAAGAAAAACAATATTTTAATTTAAAATTTATATAGAAAAAATATTATTAAAATTATTTATTTTATAAAAGTAAAATACTTTCAACAGCATTAACTCCAGTTTTGATTAAATCAATTCCAAAATGACCTAATTGAGAAACAATATTTTCGCTGGCAAAAACCTCACTAAATTCCTTCTTCAAAGATTGCATATCATCATAATCCTCAAGATCTTCCTGTTTTCCTAACTCCAAATATTTTCTTAAGATAATAAATATCTTAAAGCCTGTTGCTAGCATAAACCCTTTTGTTTCTAATCTTTTATCACTATCATTATATAAATTCCAAGTATATTTATCTCCATAAAGTTTCTGCTTCCTCTCATAAATCCAACCTAAATTATCTTTCAAAACCTCTAAAGATAAATTTTTCATGATTTTGATAAGAATATCATTGTTTTTTTGCCCCTCATAAAGACTTTCAATCGTAATCACACATTTATACTTTAAGCCTGTCAACATCCAGTTTTGAAATCCTAAAGGGGAATATCTTTCGAAACTGGCTTCTATTTCTTTTGCAAACGATGGACTCAACGAATATATATATTTAACCAGATTTTTTTGTGATTCCAGCTCATTTTGCTGAGAGGTGCTGAGAAGTTGAACGCTTATTTGCATAATTTCTGAAGAACATGAATGAAATTTGGACATTTCCTTTTGATGTTTTGTATTTAACCTTTTTCTTTTCTTCAACAATTGCATGATTTTGTTTTTCTTTTTAATTTGTTTTTTTGTTTGCATTATTGAGTCATTTAATTCAAGCAGTTTGCTTGCAATATTTGTGAAAGAAGTTTCCACTAAAGCCAATTGATTTGCTTCACAAGGTCCTTGAATAAATTCTGTCAATGTATCGAAACATTGAGAAGCCATTTGATAATTATGTTTATTGAGTTCTAACAAACAACTTTCTAATAATTTTACTGTTAATCCCAATATATCATAATTATTTCTAGAATTTGTTTGAGAACGCAAATAGTTTTGTAAAGATGAGTTATGATTCTCAGTGAATAATTGCAAAAGTCTTAAAACCTTTTCAATGCCGAATTTAGTTTGAGTTTGATATGAATATGATAATTGTTTAAAACATAAATCAACCTTCTCATAATGAGATTTCTTTTTATTTCTGAAACTAATTTGTTCATTAATAATTCGATATAAAGTACTAAAAAAGTTCTCTGAATTTGAATTTTTGGTGAAATAATTGAATATGGTTTCTTGAACCTGGGAATTGCCTCCTTGAATCAGACTAGTGCATAAAAGAATAAGGCTTTCTACCACTTTTGGACAAACATCTTCTGCACAAAAATAGGAAAAAATGGTATCAGTCAACCCACATTTATTCAAGAGATTTTGAATTTTCAATCTATCTTCATTCGATTCATAACTTTCTATTAAATCCTGCAATAGATCAATCAATTTTAAAATGACATCATCTTTAACAGTTGGACTTTCTTCTGCCCAAACCTTAAAAAAGCTCACTAATTTTTTTATAAACATTTCCATTGACATTCTTTGATGTTTTTTTTGGAGGTATTCGCCAATAATCTCCGAATATTCCAATTCTGCTATTTTTTTTATAGCTTCTATCAAAGCTTTTTTCTCAAGAAGAATATATTTAGATTTGATTTCAGGGTTGGTCAAAAGATTTAATAAATAAACTCTCCAAGCATGTTCTTTTGAAAAATTGACGGGCTCTTTTCTTTTATCAGGCAAAATGTTATTCAAAGGCAATTCTTCGTTTTGCAAATGAAATGAACCGTTTGGCAAATTCCAATCAATTTGTTCTTCTATTTCTCCTTTATCATTTTCTCCTGAATCTGAATTATTATATTCTATGGTTATATAAAAATATTTCTCAAATTCTTCAATCAAACTATTATCTCTAAATTTCTTAATTTCACTTATTGGGAGATTTGTTTTGACAAAGTTAGCAAAACTTTCTCCATATTCATATAAACTGTTCAAATCAGCTCTGTCCTCAATATTTTCAATATTCCTTTCATTTATGACCAGTTTTTTCATTAAACCGATCATCAATGGCAAAACATTTTCAAAAAGATTCGCGACAAAATCAAAAGTGTTTTGTTTTCTCAAACGATTTGCAACATTCTCATTCAAAACCTTTTGGGCAATCTTCTTTTCATTTTTTTCAAGCTCGACTATCAGAGAAGATTCTTCTATTAAAATATCTTCTTCATCCAAGTCACTTTCATCGTCATCATCACTTTCACAGTCTTCTGATCGAATTAGGGAAAGCTTTGAACGAATTGTTGATTTTCTTCGTCCTCTCTTTATTTCCACTATGTCATTACGACCAATTATTCTCAAAATATCTTGTTGTTTTTTCACAAATTTGATCAATGCTTTATTATTATTTAATTCAGGTTTGCCGCTGTCTAACCAAACAAGCTCTACCAATCGGAATAATGGATTTTTTAAGATTGAATGCAAAATATTTAAATCAGTATCATCGAAATAAACATCATCAGTGCTCAATAATTTGAAAATGTAATTCATGTGAAAAGTTTTTTGAATTATTAATTTCAGTAATTGCTTCTCTTCACAATGATGGAGGCAATTCACCAAAATATCTAAAGCTTTTGCTTGATAAAGATAGGGATGCATGGTTTTCTCTTTATTGAAATCAAATATGTGATGACCCCATAGACTCCTGGCATCAGGCTCATCATCTTCTTCATTATTATTTTCTCTGTTCTGATGTTTTTTATAAAAGGGATTTTCAATCATACATAAAAATTCAAATTTTCTGTTTGAATCGAAAATGAAACTAATCAATTTATGAATGTTTATGGCTATAGGCTCTTTTTTATCAAACATTATGTTCTCAAAAAATTTCAAATATTTAGGGTCATGACCATAATTTGACTTTGTTTTTTTTGAAAGCTTTTTGAAGAAAACAGAAAGCAAATCGTCAGATAATTTCAAAGATAATTTATAATTATTTTTAAAAATCTCACATAAAAGATCACTTTGACCAACTTCAAAATATTCCATTGATCTAACAAAAAAGTCAATTTCTGGAAAAAGGCTTTTTTTATTTAATTTATGCTCATTTTTCACAAAAATAAGAAGAAATCGATAGCAACTTTCAAATAACTCTATGATAACTTCATTTTTATCTGATCTTTCTTCAATAAATTCTAAAACATATGAACCATCTTTTAGAAGACTTAAAATGATTGAGTGCAAAGACAAATCCTTAAGCATAGTTTGTCTGCTTTTATTAATATCTTGATCATTCATTTCATGACACATTCTTTCATAAAAGCCGACTTCATGGTTTTCATTCATATTGAATGAGTTGTAAAAGAAACTGATGAGTTCTATTAATAAGTCTCTTACTTGATAAATCACAAATTTATATTTGAATCCTGGATCCTCAAGTTTGCTTGGTGGAACAAGCCATACTTCAGATTGTTCTGCAATAAAACGAAGATGTAGAGCCCTTGTTTTAAGATAATCAAATAATAATTGATCTGTAGGATTAATGATCAAATGCACTTGTTTTAATGATTTTATCAGTTTTTGTCTTTGAGAAAACATTTCAAAGATTAATTGAAGCACCAAATAATTCAGGCTATAATCATGAGAAAATTGAAAAATATAAACTAAAGTTGGCAATAGTGGATTATCTGTAATTTTATCAAGATTATGGTTTGAAGATGGATTATAATTTAATTTGACTTCTGGATATTTGATATTCAATCCATTGGAGAAAATAGCAGGTAAATAGCTTTGAATATTCATTTGAATTGCTTTTTGTATCGAAGGCTCAGAATATAGTGATTGTGATTTAAACAGTTCTTCAATTGAATTATTAATGAAGTCTATGATTATGTTGATGAAATCATCATGGCGTAACTTCATTAAAAAAATCAAGACCTTTATTATTTCGCTTTTCACTTTGACATCAATGCCAATTTCATGATCAGAACTAGCTTTTGATTCATCCAAAGTTCTGATGAATTTTTTCTTGATTGAATTGGATAATATAGTATTGAAATCATCGATAGGATTCTTTTCATTTTTAATTGTTTGATTTTTCCCTTTTGAGCCATTTGAAGGGATTAAACTTTGAGAAGAAGAAGCTGCTCTGGGACTTTTGGGATTTCCTGAACTTCTTTTGATCAGTGTTCTTTCTTCCTCTTCTTGCTTTTTTTCGATTGAAAGGATATTTATCAAAGCTTTTATCAATCGGAAAAGGTCATTTTCAAGATCCAAAGATTGATCTATATTTTTCTTTTTTCCGAGTTTATTTGAATTGAGATTGGATTTGTTCTGAAAAAAACACTCGAAATACACTAGTTTTTTTACCATTTCTACAATGTTCAAAGTTAAGAAATTGAAATTAATATGGATGAATTTTTCATTTTTTCTCACTTTTTCATTAAGGTCTATTCTGCTGAAAGCTGACTTTTTGACTTCATCTTCAAGATAATACAGAATTTTATTCATCAATGCTTTTATTTGATCCTCATTGATCAATTCATCATCTTTAAATATATCAAACAAAATTTCTGGATTGAATTCTTCGTAATTAGAGGTAGTTCTCTCATTTTGATCTTTTCTTTCATCTTTTTCGAAAACAGGAACGTGTGTGGGCTGTTTTCCTAGCATTTTTAGATTTCCTGTGACATTTTTTATGCGATTTATATCAACCACAACATCATAAAGCTTTTTTCTTGCCGTCTTTGCAATATCCATAGTTTTTTGAGTAGTAAATCCTGCCATTTTGCTTTTGTCATCACTTTTATCAGATAATTTTTTAATAAGATTATTTTGCAAATCAATAAAGCTTTGAGTCATTTTTTTTTCATCATTAAGTCTTTTAAATAGCTTTTTGCTTAATTGTGGGGCCAAACGTTCGGTTCTTGGCTTAATATCAATGTGCATATTTAGCAATAATGAAACAAAAATAGCTCTGAAATCTTCTGGCAATTTTTCTTTCCAAATGTATTCCATCAAGACTTGCCACTTAAAGGTTTTCTTCATAATTTTAATATTGACATAATTTCTGCCATAACAAAGATTGCTCAATAATTGAAGTTGCTTTTTTAAATATAAACCAATAGAAATTAATTCTGAACTATTTGACTTGCTAATGGCTTCAAACAATTCAATTAACTCATACTTCACTTCCTTTCGAGCTAGTTTAACTAAAACTTGTAGTTTATTTTCAGGTTTTATAAGCTCTATTTGCAAAAAAAAAATGGATCCTGGTCCTTGCAAAAAAGCTTCACTAATCATCATTTGATTAACATTTACTCCTTGTTCGTTAAATTTGCATAAAGCTATCAAAAAATCTAAAACTTCAACCCAATAGTCAAATGATTTGAATACAAGCTTCCGAAATTTGGAAATGAAATATGTGACTATTGAATGGTTAGAATCCGAATCAAGAGATGGAAGTTTTGAAAGAGTCATTTTATTTGGAGATTTCACTAAAAATTTAGAAAAATTTTTTATATTCAAACCACTAAAATCATCAGATGCATGAATAAGATGCAATAATTTCTCATTGTTCATAAAAACTGATAGTAACGATTTTGTAGCTCCGATTCCAAATCCAATCTATATTTTTTTGTAAAAGATAAAAATAATTTATTATATTAATTTACCATTTTTTTTAAAGGATGAAAAAATTTAAAGCATTCTATCTGATTTTCATAATTTTCTTGACAAATTTTACTGATTAATCCAAAGCAAATGCTGCAAATCTGCGAAAATAACTCAATCACTTCTTTTTCTTTTTCATTATTTGATTTTTGGGTGGCTGTCCAAAACGATTTTCTGGCCACCAATTTAGTCGTGTAGGCTTTTGTCAAAAACTTCTTTTCTTCACCTTTATTTTCATTTCTGACCATCAAAAGCTAAAAATCAAAACAAATTAAAAAAAATAAAATAAAGTTTTTAAAAAACTCTATTTAAAATTGAATTATGAGGGAAAGCTTTTGAGATTAAACAACTCAACAATTCTAAAAATCCTTGTTCTTTGAGCATTTTTTGTCTGAAGGAATTCGGTTTTCTGACTATATATTCAGTGTTTAAATCAGTGAAAAAATTGGCATCATAATAACAAAAATTCATCACGGATTCTAAGCATTCTTTCAATAAATCTAGCGAGTTTTTTCTTGTGAAAGTCAAATTATAGACAGTATTTTTCATTGCTTCGCTATTCATCTAAATTAAATTAAATAAATAAAATTAAGAATTTAAAAAAAATATAACTCTTTCAAGCAATATGATTCCTGCTCTCATAATTGGCAAACAACTTAATAAGAATCTAGTTTCCCATATTTCTTGAGGCTCAGCCTTTAAAAATCTCATCATATTTTCTTGTGATGCCTTTTGTTGCATGTTAATTTTCCACAAGACTTTTTCATTCAAGTTTCCTGCTTTCAAGAAATTTTCTTGATCCATTCCAAAACCAAGTCCAGTCTTTTGATTCACCAAATGAAAAAATGAGTCTGGAAGAACCTGATTATTATTTTCCAAACCTTTACTTTTTATCATAAACAAAGAATCTTCTGTCACCCTTTTTTCCAAAGTAAATAAAAATGTTTTATTTCTATCTAATCCCGCATCATTGCTTGAAATCGGTTTCACTGTGAGATATAATCCTGAAATTAAGTGTCTTAATCTGATTTTTGAATCCCAACTTAAAAAACCTCCCTTTAAACGAGTTTCACCTTCAATTTGCCACATTCCAAATGTATTTTTCGATTGTTTATCCTGAAATTCTTCAAAATGAAGATTTTGATTTCTTTTTAGCAAAATTTCAAAATTTTTTTCAAGATTTTTGTTGCGAATATCCTCTGAATTGATATTCTTTGCTTTGGGTTCATTAGAAAAAGAAATTATTTGTTCTAATTCAAATTGCAAATGGCTTTTTCTCTCTATCAATGAAATCCAAACAATATCTCCAAAAAGTATTCTGTATTGCGATCTTTCATCAAAAGAACTATGGAATTTCACTTTATACTTGGTGCTTTTTTCGATAGAAATTGATAATTCATTCATGAATTGAGATTCAATATCAGCTTCTCTCTCATTTTCTTCTAAATCAGAAGGATCATCAGCATTTTGGCTTGAGGAAAACTTTTTCTGGATGACCATAAAGGAATCTTTCAATGATTCATCCCATGCTGTTGCAATGTATAATTCATCATCAAACTTAATAAATTTATTCCTTTCATTTTGATATCTATAACAAGGAAGTATTTTGAAATGAGAAAACTCACTAGGATGATCGCCTAATTCCACACTAAATTTTTAATTTTTCATCAATTAATTATGATTTTAAAAAAAAAAATCACTTAAAACTGTCAGAAAGGCTCAATGAACCAGAATTTTCGGGCTGAAATGAGAGAAATTTATGGGATTTTACGTGTTCAAATTGAAAAGAGTCTCCGAAATTAACAGGCATGCCTTTTGATTTATTATAATGCTTCTCATTGAAAGAAATTTCCTGATCAAGCTCATTAAGTAGTTCTTGATGATATCCTATTGGCTTTTTTTTGAAAGAATTCATGTTTTCTTTCGATTCCTCCAATTGAACGGCTATTTCCTTTTGGATAGAAAACGAATAAGAAGGCACTATTTTAAAAAGACTGCCAGAAAAATCAGAGGAATTAGATGCAGCTCTTTGAACAAGAGAGAGACTTCTAGTTATGAAACCATCACCATTTAGCATAACTTCAGAAGAGGATGCTTCTATGAATGAAGTTATATAAACTATAGCACCAAAATGCAAAATCTTGGTGTAGTCTATTTCTGGAATTAGATAATCTGTTTCGGACGTTGAAAACTCCATTAGTTAGGAGAATGTTAAAAAAACTTTGTTAAAAAAACTAAGAATTAGGGAAATTAAATGAATTTGCAAAATTTAAATTGAACTAAGAATTAGGGAAATTAAATGAATTTGCAAAATTTAAATTGTTATCTTGAACTGTGTTTTTAAATATTTTTTTTGTTTTTTTAGACAACAGACAAAGCTATATAATTAATATGATTCTTAAATCTTTGTTTGTTTTTTTTTAAAAAAGAAAAAAATATTCACAAATTTATATTCATTTTTCAATTTTACTTATCTTTCGAGTATAATCATTAAAAAAAGTTTTGGCAAATATATTCTTTTGAAAAACCATTCTTGATTTTGGTTTGGGATTGATGAATCCAAAATATTTCAGCTCATTCAGAGAATAAAAAAAAGAAACTTTTATTTGGTCATTGTTCATACCCCTCTCTTCCATTTCTTTCAAAAATGTGTCATAAGCTGAATTTATATCTATTTGTCTGCCAAATTTCTCAAAAATCTTTAAAATAATTTTGCTTTCATTATTTAGTTCTTTGTTATCAGATAAAATTGCATTGTGAATATTTCCAAGAATATCTGGGTTCAATTTTTTTTCAAATATTAAATAATTGTTTTCGTTTAAAACAAGGAACGGGCAACTTTTTTGAATTTCTTGAAACATTGAAACTGTGAAGCGACCCAAAAATTCACTCAAATTTTCTTCCATCTGCCTCAAAATTCGATTTATACTATTGTAATCAGTTTTAATCTCAGTTGACAATTGTTTCAGTCTTTTATCGTTTTTATGAACATTACTTTTTTTCATGACTATTTGTGAAAAATCAGAAAACTTTTCTTCTGCAAAATCAGTAAATTTTTTCTTATGATTGAATTTCGAGTTTATAATCGAGCTTTGTATAGCAAACACAAGATTTTTAACCTGATCAGCACCCCTATTAGCATTTTCAGTGATTGAACTTCCAAATTTAAATGTTTTTTTTCCAATATAATAAAAGAGAATTTTCATTTTTCTTTTCTTTTTGATATTCAGAATGCTTTTCAAGATTTCTTCCAAAATGCAAAATGTCGAAGTAGCAACAGCTTTGCTGTTTCCAATCGCAGCTTTATCATTTAAAAAAGGTTGAGTTTTATTTGAATCATCTTGATTGACAAATGAGGACAACAGATTCAAATTTTCATTGTCATCTATAGTATTTACATAAAATAAAATCATTTGTTTTAATCTTCTTATGGCTTCTGAAAAAGAAATATTGCAATAATCAAAATTTTCAAATAGTTTTTTCAAGATTGAAACTTCAAATAACGGAAAAATATTAACATCTTTGATAAACTCATACAGAAAATTTGCAAACAAATGCTTTGATTCATAGAACTCAATATTTTTTGAATTGGATTTCATTATATTGTGTTCAAATGTGAAATTTGATAAAACTGAAAAGAGAACGCAAAATCTTAATGTTTTGAATTTATCAAATGAATAAATTTCTTCAAAAATAAGCTTTAAAGAGTCCTTTAATTTATTTTGATTTTCAAAAATTTCTGAATAAGTCAGGCATATATTCGCAACTTCATATTTTTGAAACTTTTCATGAATTTTTTTTTTTAGATAAAAAATATCATTCAAGTTCTGAATTTCATAATGATGAATATCATTTTTTTCAAGTTTTTCGTTGAAATTTTCATAAAATTCTTTCAGACATTCTCTAAAATTGTTGTTAATTTTCAAAAAGATAACTTTCATATCATTTTTTTGATATAATGAGATCGATTGTTCTTTTTCACAAAAAAAGGGAATTATTTGTTTTTCAATGACTTTCTCAATTTTTTTACTTTTGATTGAAGCTTTGATATTGTCAATTTTTTCATTAATTCCTTTCAAAATTCTTGATTTTTGTTTGCTAGTATCATCTTTAGAGAGAATTTTTGATTTTGGGTTGCTATCAGTTTCATAGGGTTCCTTCAACATATTTTTTAGATTATTTGTGAATTTGCCTTTAGAAGGAACTTTTTTTTCATTTTTATTTTGAGATGATAAGTTCTTCGGGATTATCATTTCGAAAAATTCTTGGTTGGAAATGCTATTGAATGTTTCGTTGAAATTAGAGGTTGAATAATCATGACATTCAGATTCCATTTTTTTAAAAAATATCTAAAATTTATAGCGGGAAGAAAAATGTTTATTAATATATATTTCAAATTTAGCTAATTTAATAAAATAATTTTTTTTCTCTTTCTCTTAATATTTATAAAATGAGAAATTTTAAAGGGAATTTCCTTTGCAGTTTTAGCTAAGGGTTAAATGAACACAGGAAGAAAAATGTTGGAATTTATTGATAATGCTAAAATTTAATAAAAATGAAGGGAAATTCTCCTCCTATATTTTTAGAAATTGTTTTGAATGAATTTCATTTTGAGTTTTGATAGAGTGAGCATTCACTATAAGATGTTGAATTATTATGACTTGCAAACTACATTTTATTTTTAAATGTAAAGAAAAAAAGCTCTAAATTTAAATTTTGAATAATTGTAAAAAAAAACTAAAAAATTTCTTTAATATGCTCTATTTTTAGAAATTTGAATGAAATCTATTTTTATTTATTATTTTTTATTATACTTCAGGGTTTTTTTTAATACGATCACTTTTTCCTTCAAAACTAACAAATGTCATTGCCACCACCGTAAATTGCAATAAAAGAGTAATCCATATCATAATTTTATGAGCTTCAAAAATCCATGTGATTCCATATTTCTTCGCTTTTTTTCCTTTAATTTCAATAACATCACTCTTAAACATTTTTTTAATGCTTCTTTCTAAATCTGTTAGAAGATCTCCCTCATTAGTGTATTCTTTCATTATTTCGACTATGTATTTGACAAATTTAACCATAGCTTGATCAAGATATGTGGTTTTAAGAAAATCTATCATTAAATTATCGAATTCCAATATGACATAAAGCCCAGCAAAATTTGCAATTAGCTCAACTGTTGTTCCGCAATTCACAATTATGTATGTTGAATAGTTTTCAATGAAAAGAGAAACTGACAGCTGGCTTAACCCTGGCAAAAAGCAAGAGATTTTTGAAAGGTAATAGCTTATTTTAAATCCAGAATCAATGGGTTTTTCTTTATTTTTTAGAACATTGAAATATGTTGAATACTAAAAACAGAATTAAAATTAAAAAAAATATGATATTTATTTTACTTGTTCCAACCTTTTCATGTAAAAAATTGTATGAAGCCAATTTTTAAGAGCATTGGAGCATTCTTTTAAAGCCATACAACTAAACATAAAAATCATGAATATTTTGGCAACAGAAAGCAATTTTTTATTGTAATCTATAAGATCTAAATCAAGATTCCCCTTATCGAAACTGCCTATCACCACGATTTGTATGAAGGGAACCAACAGCCCAGGAATCAAAAGGATAAAAAACAAGGAAATTTTGGCCATTCTGGTGAAAATAAATCTAGGACTTTGACAGATGCTATAAATAATTGATTGATCTTTTTTTATTATTTTTTCAATCATCGTTGACATTATTTTGTAAAAAATTAAGATAAAATCAGGAAGAACAACACCTAAATACACATAGCTATCGAATTCAAGATCAAGCGATTCTTCTTCATCATCATTTTCATTATCATTCCCTTTTTTTGTTTTGCCATTTTTTTCTGCTTTATTTTCTTTTTCTTTATCTTTAGGCCTGAAGAGTTTTTCTTTTACTATGGATTTGAGTTTTCTAATTCCTTCTGGTTTTGATAATAATTCTTCATTTGATTTCTTCTCTTTGAGGGGACTATTTGTAGGTGATTTTAACAGATTTGTTGTTTCTGTTTTTGGATCGTCGGCCATATTTTAAATATAAAAAAAAATGAAAATAAATTTATTTTAAAATTTTGAAAAATTGCATAAATAAATAATTTTGTTTTTATAAAGCAAAACTTAGAGTTTTTCTTAAAAAAAGTTAAGTATCTTGTTCCCCTAAGAACCCAGCCCTAAAATTATTATTCTAAGTTTGTTTCCTCCTAAAAATCAATTTTAAATTTTTTTATAGAAATACAATAAATAAATTCATTGATTTATTCAAATAATAATGATTAAAAAAAAAAATCTAATTTTTTTAAAAATAAATAAAAAAAACCAAGAAAACCCAAAAAACTATTTTTTTTCCAACCAAAAATCACAAATATGAACAAAAATCTTGATAAAAAAATTATAATTATGAACAAAAATCTTATTATTCATTCCATGCACTTTCCCACAATCAACAAGAACACTTTCCCACAATCAACAA
>JFJP01026517.1_pt1 | contig 31639 bp, 13 predicted proteins | sample 431651 | NCBI WGS metagenome assembly JFJP01 (sample SAMN02602958, study PRJNA72255) | Microbial mat metagenome, whole genome shotgun sequencing project. | biome: fresh water; feature: sink hole; material: water; isolation source: purple microbial (photo- and chemosynthetic) mats found in... | reverse complement strand
TGGTTAAAGGTGTCTGGTCTACATTAATTTGATTGCCTTCTTTCCTAATTGTTAAAACGATTTTGTCAACACCACCAAAGACTGGATTGAGCTTCTCTTTTTTAAACTTTTTATTGAATTTGAGTTTTGACCAATAACTCCCATCAGGCATAGGGACTTCATATTGTTTGCAAATTTTTTTTATACCGTCATTTGTATATGCATACTCTTGAGTCAACTTTGAAAGGGTTGTTGACCATACGATATCGTATAATTCTTTTCTAGTTAATTCGATAGTTTCCATAAAAAACACCTCTTTAAAAATGAGAATTAAAGGTACAAAATGTTGTTTAAAAAATGAAATTAGCGAAATGAAGCAAACAAAGATGCGAGTTTAGGAATACTTGGACTAAACGAGGATTTTGTGCAGATGAATGAGGTAATTATAATATTTAATCTGTATACATTGTTATCTGAAAAGCCAAGGATTTTTCTTTACAACTAGGGCAGTAATTTCCTTCTTCATTAAAGTACAAATTGAAGTTATTAAATGTTTTATCATTATAATTATCTCCTTTTAAAACATCTTCTGAATAGAAAAGATATTTTTTGGAATTTTTATATTCGTAATAGTTTATATTTTCGAATTCAAGAGTTTCTTTATTAATAGCAGGTACAGGGCAATTTGTTAAATAACTAAATCTACCGCCACCCAAACTAAATTGATTTGTAAAACCACATAATCTGCATTTTGATGCTATAACATTTCCCAATCTGATTTTAATTTTAAATTTGTGTTTTTTTATTAACTCAATGCGCGAATAATTACATTTAATTTATTAAGTTCATTTTCAAACATCTTAAGAGTAGCAATTTGTAAACTATAAAATTCTTCAGGAGTATTTGGTTCATTTTTTGTTCCCACCAAAATATGTAACATTTCTGGTTTACTGAGTTGATTTGGTCTAGGCGAAAAAGTACCCATCAAATGTCCCCCACCTAAAGAATGTCTCATAATATCAACTATCTCAATAAATTGGTTATTCCTTTTAAAATTATTTGGCAATTTTGCTTTTGGATTGCCATTATCTTTTGTTCTTTCAAACACAATTTTATATAATGAACTTGCAAAATCAGAAAAAGATTCTAATGAATAACAAGGTGTTCTTAAATCTTTTATTAAAGCGGCTTCATCATTAACAGGTTCAAAAACATAACTACTCTTTTTATTGTTATGCGTATCATTAATATTAGTAATAATCAATGTAATTTTATCTGTTAATATTTCTGATTCAGGAATTTTTTCGCCTAAAGTATTATTCAATGAACTAGTAGCACGAATATAATCCTTTAAGAATTCTATTTTAACTTCATAATTATTCCCTTTTTTTACAATTAATCCTTTATCTATTAACTCAAGAATATATCTCGAATTTTTATAATTTCGTGGCAATTTTGCAATTTCGTAAAGAATAGATTTTTCTTCATTTTGTAGAGATTCTATTATACCTTGAAAATATGATTTTAAAAAAGTATAATCGGGCTTTGAACTTTTTGAAGATATAAATCCTCCAATTAATTTACCATAATATGGGATGCCACCAGATGCATTAAAAGCAAACTCTCCACTGTTTTTAATTTCTTCTGAACAATTTGTTAATTTGCTTACTTCGCTCTCCCACATTTTTTGAAAACTATCAAATTCAATAGGTCCTAAATAAATTGGGGGAGCATCAATAACATTTAATTCTGGAGATCCAGTAATTGTACATAAATGTTGCCAAGAAATGGAACCCGCGATCCAAAAACTGAAAGGGGGTATGCCATTTGGTAATATTTTTGAACTAAAATTTCGTAGTTTCATAAAACCAACTGGTTCATCAAAAGAAAACCTAAATAACCATTCGTATTCATCAAAAATGAATAAAATAGTTTTATCTATATATTCTGAAAAAAAAGTAACAATTTCTTCAAAAATTCCTTGAATTCTAACTGAGCTGACATCTTTTAAGCTATCAAAAACATCTTCCCAATCTCCTGATGCTTTTATTATTGTTTTTTTTAAAATTATTTCATCCGTAAAATTTTTATCGAGAAACAATCTCGCTATAAGGCAAGAAATCATATATTTATATACATTATCAGTACCTTTTATTATTGAACCAACTTCTTTAAAATCAAAAAAAACAGGGTATACTTTTGAATCTGTATTTTCTCTTAATGAAGTTTCGATACATTTTAAAACACTCGTTTTACCGAATCGTCTTAATCCTGTAATTGAAACACAATACCTATTATTAGCAAGAGATATTAATTGATCAAAAATCTCTTTTCTGCCAAATAATTCGTTTGGATTAATTATTTCTTTTCTGGGTGAAAAACCTATTGTCATTTTTATTCTGTTAATGTTGTTAATGTCAAATTAATATCAGGATGAAAATTTTCCCAAAATCTTCGAAAAAGATCAACAGATAATTTATAAACAGGCATACCTTCATCTTCATCTTGAATAATTATTTTTTTTTCTTTTAGTAAATTAATCGCTTCTGCCAATTTAGGCCTAAATGCATTAATTTTTTTATCAGCCCATAATTTTTGTAATTCTGAAAAGCCAACCCCCCTAGGATCACTAACCCGACCTTTGTTGAAATATGCTATAGATGATAACAGGACAGCTACTTCTTTTGGATCTGTTGGGCTCAATTGATTGTTTTGAAAAGTATTTTCAGTTAATTTTTTAATCAAAGATCGTTGCGATGATTCTTCTTGCCCTATTAAAATTCTTATTACTTTTTCTAACTCAGGATACCCAATAAACCTCCTTTTATTTTCTGAAGCATAATACCCACAATTTTTGCAAATTATTTGAATAAAGTATGGAACATTTCCAGATAAAAATATAATATGTTTGATAGCTTCAGGTGTAAATGAAAGTTTATCATTTATAACTTTTATTAAGTCTCTTGAGGATTCATCACTAATTTCATTTACTTGTTCCTCAATTGCATTTACAAGTTGGCCAGTTATGCCGTATTTTGAATCCTTAATTAAAGATTTAATATCATAAGTTCCTGCAAATATAAAACTAGCTAAATCACTCATTGAAAACTGCCTTAAAGAATGTAGAAAAGCATTGTTAATTATTTTTTCATCAATTAATGTTTTAATAAAAGAAAATTCGTCAATAAAGAAAATTGGATATAAATTTTTAGATTTTAAAAAATCAAGTATTACTCTAAAATCTTTTGCTTTAACATTTTCATTTATTTTTAATGATTTATAATCAAAATCATATAAGGAAGAGTATTTAACAATTTCATCATAAGTTTGTTGCATAAGAATATATTCCCAAAAATCTTTCACATTTTTAAAACTAGCTGCTTCAGACAAATCCCAGCTGAAGGTAAGAATTGTCTTTTCTGTCCCTTTTGAAATAAAGGAATCTCCTTCAATATCTTTTTTTAAATATGTAAGTACAGAACTTTTACCAGTTCTAGTAAGTCCATATAAAATATAAGGTTTGTCTCTTTCAACAGAAAGATAATGCTGTGCTAAATCTGCAATTAGTTTTTTTCTTCCTTTGAATAAGTCTTCTGGTGGTATTGGACCATCACGCCAAGGTATGTCATCATATGTTAGAGTTGATTCAGGTTCATTTTCAATCGTAAATTCAAATGATTTAATTGAAAGTTTTTTCTTTTGATAAATGGATTGAATTTCTATTTTTATTTCTATCGCGGTGGAATCTTTAAGTAATTGTGGTGGAATAACAAAACTAGTTTCTATTTTTCCTTGAGCAGCTATTTCAAAATCACTATTATGAACTAACTCAAAACCTTCTTTAGACATACTAGATTTACCTATAATTTTTAATTCAAAACCTTCAGCAGTTGCTTCCCCTTCGTTTTTTATAACTAAAGGAGCAGTAATTTCACCATCAGTATTAATAAAATAAGGAGGGTCAATGGAAATGCTCAATGATGGATAGGATTGGGCGATTTTTTCTTGGAGTAATAAATCGACATCTCTTTTCCATTTGTTAAATAAAGCATAGAAAAAAGTTCTACCATAATATGTTGTATTGTCATTTATGAATTTTATTTGTTTTTCTATAACGTTTCTTATTTGAATTAAAATATTTAATCTTTCTTTATCACTTCTGTTTAGATAAGGCAGTAGAATTGATAAAAGATTATCAATTTCACTTTTTATCTCCTCATCAGTGGGCGTAATGTATCTATGAAATCCATCAATATTTTGCCACGTTTTAATAAGGCTTTCTATGTTATGGGGTTCTAGATTAATATTTAATAAATTAGAAATATTGTCAAAAAATGATTTTACATTATTCCGTCTTTCAAAAAATGTGTTTTTAAAAAATTCACCTGGTTTTAATTCTGTATTTATAGAATTTTCCTCAATTGAATTAATTAAATCAAAAATTTCTATTCTTCTTTTTGAATATTTTAAATCTGCATATAAAATAGATGTCCCGTTAGGTAAATCCGACAATCTATTCCAAGCATTTATACTTGAAGCACCACAGTCAACAACAACTTTATAGGCTATTGACTCAATTTTAGTATCGTTGCTTTTTATACAGTTTTTAAAAACTGTTCCAAAATTTCCTTTTAATAATTCTTTGTAGTCTTTTAAGGGGCTAAAATTTAAATGATAAATTGTTAAATTAAGCTTTAAATAGTTAGCTAAAATGTTAACTAGTAAATTTGGCTCAATATTAGATAATAAATTCAATGATTCAATGTAATAACTACACGCACTATCTCTAAGCCTCGTTAATTTAGATACTGTTAATTCACCATTGCTAATATTATTTCTAAAATTAATGAAAAGAGAATTTCCTTTAAGCATTGAATAATATGCAACCGCCTCTAAATAATCTTGTAAATCATAACTTCCAACATTAAGTTCACTAAAGGATTTTGCTGCTTCTAGGTAAATAGGATATCTTTCTGATAAGTCAATTTCTTTTGTTTTTTTTGCTTCATCTAATATGGATTTTGCAATAAAGGCTGTTGGTTTTCCTCCATTTCTTATAATATCTGGATGAGTATATTTATGCTCTCTTATATCGAGGTCGATCATTTTACTAATTGTCGTAGAATCATCATCATTGTCAATTATTATATGTCCATCAATATTTTTATCATTTGAGTTTGGGAAATCATTTTTAGTAGCTTTTCCTTCAAATTGTCTTAACAAATTTAAAGCATAGTTGTTATTTTGATTATAATCCAATGCTTTTTTAACTGACGAAAGTGCTTTTAATTGTTTTTCAGGTATTAGTGCTTGTAATCTTGCTAATTCTGTATATAGGTGGCTTAAATTACTTGCTGAAGCTTTTGTTTTTTCATTAAAATTTACTAAATCCTCATAAGCTTTTTCAGATTCTTCAGGTTTGTTAAGTGATGAAAATATTTGTCCTTTTTTTAATAGAAGGCTACTTTTATACTTTTCTTCAATAGAGTTATTATCTAATTCTTTTTCTATTTGTTTTAATGCAAATTCAAATTTTGATTGACGAATTAAATCATTTATTTCTTTTTCAACATTTTTATAATTTTTTTGACTTTCTACATTGGTTATTTCTGAAACTAGAATATTTTTAGGTTCTTTAATATTCTTTAAGTTATATTTTTTACTTAATTCTACAATGATTTTTGCAAGATGTCTATTGGTCTTTACTTCATTTCTAATAATTGATAAAACTAAGAGTACCTGTTCAAAATTTGATTCCTTAATTTGTACTATTAATTCGTCTATATAATTTTCTAGTGGACTTGGAAGAACAACGGAATTAACAATAAGAACCCCATTTTTTTCGAATGAACTTAATACAACAGGAATAATTGATCCTGCTTGAAATGTTTCTAGTTCTGAAAGAAGTTTAGAACCGACTATCCTATTATTATGAATAAATATACTAGGATTATTATTATTTGAAGCTATACAAGTAGTTCCTCTTACCTCAATTATATTAGCATTGGGGGCAATAAATTTGGATAATATATTTTTAGGGAGGGATTCTTTTAATAAATTTGAATTATCAAGTAGTAAGTCTATGTTTAGATTTATGACTTCATCAATATTTTCATGTAGAGTATTTGAAATATCAGAATTATTATGAAATTCACTTGAAAAATTATCTGAATTTTCTTTTCGTAAATTTGAATGAGCAAAACCTAATCGTTTTCTGGATTTTGTAACCGAATCTCTTGATATCTTTCTTCCAGAATATTTCATAAATTTTTGCCAAATTTCAGAATCAGTGATTGGAGATGATTTATCTTCAAGTTCAATCAACTTTTGAATAATGATATCTAAGTCAGGAATGATTTCATCTACCGAAGTGCCCGAAAAGGCTGAAATTAAAAAGTTATAATTTTCAGTTGAGATTTGTGTATTTGGAGAGATTATTGCCTCAATGTTAATTTCTTTTAATTTATCAACAATAGCTTTTATACTAACCTGTAGTTCACTAGAAATACTAATTAAACTATGTTTTTTTTCATCTTCTATATTTTGTTTATTATCAGATAAAATTTCCCAACCACCGATTAACTTATCAAAAAATCTGTGTTTTGTGCCATTTTCAGACTGTAATAAAATATAGTTGTCTCCAATCTCAATGACGACACCGGATTCATTTCCATTAATCAAATGAAGATTTACCTTATTTCCAATTTTTATATCTTTTTTTAATAACTCAAACATCTCTTAATTTATTAATTTTATCAAATTTAACAATATTTCTTACTTTTTAATGATTTTTGAAAACATATATTATTAAATATATTTTCTTCCTATTACCTGAATAGCCTTCTCCTTTTTATCAGCTGTTGCTGGAACAATTTTAAAATCAACATCCAAACCGATGATCATTTTACTAATAAGAGCATCATCAGCATTAACCCTGAAATATATTGATTTGTTTCCGTTGTATTTAATAAAACCATCTGTTCCTTTTTCGTCATTATGCAATATTTTATCAATCTTTCCATATAGTTTTTGAATTGGAGCTGCATTTTTCTCTGGTTGAAATTTAAAACTATTCCAATATTTCTTTAATTCTGATTTTAAAGCCGGGAGTTTATCCAATGGAATTTTCTCATTTTGAAATTGATTAATCGCATCAATCAGTTTTTCTGGAATGCTCCATTCTTCACTTTGACGAATTAGCAGTGATAAAGCGTAATGCTTGAATGCCATATCGTTGTTACCCTTCGCTTTCAGTAATTCTCCTAAAAGGTAGAGTAAATCAATTTTGAATTCAAGATCCCCAAAATTGTTGATTGCATCTATTGCTAAACCAAATGCTTTGTCATTTTTGCCTTGTTCTTTATACAGTTCCGCCAATTCTTTTTGGATGAACCATTCTTTTTTCTTTCTTAATATTTGTTGCAATTCTTTTATGGCATCTTCTGAATTTCCTAAATTCTTTTTCGATAAAGCAATTCTTCTGGCAAACCAAATATCATTTGAATAATGGAATTTTTCGAATGTTTCCAATGCTAATTTTGAAACATCATAGCATTCCTGGAATTTGCCTAATTTCATTAAGGCTTTTGATTTGTAGGCAAACCAATTCTCTTTGTCTGAAGCCAGTTCCATAGGTTTAGTTTCTCCTTTTCTTGTTACATCAATGGTTCTACATTCTGTTTTGAGTAGTTCTGGAGTTATTTTATCACAAAAATCGCTTACGAATTGCCAGTTGGCATTTGGCTTTTTCTTTTCTGCTTTTAAAACGGAATTAAATAAATTAGAAAGAACGGAATAAGCAAACTCATTATCAAAACCCAAGCTTAGTGGTATGAAATTTTCAATTAATTGGATGATTTCTGATTTATTGAAATGAAAATCACCAGTATCTTCCACTGTTTCTTCTTCATCAAAAATTTCTGTTTCAAGATGGTGATTGTCATTTAGTAAATTTTCAGCTTTAAACTTTGAAAACAATAACCAACCATAAGCATTCAGAACAATCTCTTTGGTGTTATAATCAATGCTTAAATTATAATGATTTAAAAATTTAAAAGCATTGTCAAAATTGTTGGTATGCCTTAATGCAGTAATCATTCCGGATATTAAATACACATTGCCTGCTATTTGTTCTTCACTGAACTGTCCTTTGTTTTCTTTGAAAAATTTTAATGCTTCTGCGTATTTTTTTTCTTTGTTTAGTTTTAAAATTGCTTGACTAAACTCTATGATAGATAATGACATACATTTTGTTTTTAATTAAAGCAACGCATTTATTTCTTCTGTTAAACCAGTTGTTTTATTGCTTACCATTTCAATCTTTTTGAAAGCATTTTTTCCGTTATACCAAAATTTATAAGTAGCCACAAATCCATTTTTTTTGAATTCATAAACTTCATTATATTGGCCGTGTTCGATATTATTTATTGTGATATTTGCTTTGTCGGTTTTGCTTTTAATGTTTTCATAAAAGGCTTTAAGGAAATCTTCATCAAATTCAAAAAGCTTCTCATTTGTATTACTTTCGTCATCAACAGGAATAATGATCACTTTATTTATAAGTTGTTGTATTTCAGAAAAAACAGTTTCGGATATTTGGTTCGAATTTGTTGGTTTCTCAATTGAAGAAATTTTATTTTGACCGTTGTAATGGATTTTGAAAGTCGCATTTTCTTCCCCTTGTGAAAAAGTATAATGTTCTAAATAACTGGTATGTTTGATTGTATTTATATGAATGTTTGATTCTTTTAAAATATCAAAGATGGCAAGGAAAATATTTTGTAAAAATGGATTTTCATCAGGAAAATCAAAAGGAATTTCCATTTCTAATAATTCTTCATTCAAAATAATACTTTCCTGAGCATTATTTGGATTGTTGGTATTTGTTTGAACAAAATTGCTTTCCGCTTTAAAATGTGGCTCGTCAATTGTAAATAAATTTTCACTGGCTCTTGTTATTCCTGTATAAAGCCAACGAAAATATGTCGAGTTAAAATAACCCATTGACGTTTTGCAATTCAGGAAAGTATTTTTCCATTCCCCACCTTGGGCTTTGTGGCAGGTTACTGCATAACCAAATTTAATTCTTAGGGCATTGAAATATTTGTCTGAACGCAAAGCGTCTTTGAATTCTTTTGTTCCTGGTTTTAATTTATCATTTCTAATTTTAAAGTCAATATATATCGCTTTTAGTTCATCAGAGCTTAAATCTCGTTTGTCAGAATATAATAGATTCTCAATAATTTTACATTGAATATTGTGCTTAATTTGGTCGTTGTCCGTAAATACTATGACAACATCCCGAAAAGATAAATTGACGTCTTTTTCGACAATTTTGCCCACTTTGTTCTTGTTTTTGAGTCTAATTGTTCTTGATTCAATTTCTGGAGCAACTTCTATTATTTTGCCGAAATCACCGTTAAGCAATTCTATTTCTTGATAGTTGTAGTTATTGTTTACCAATATTACTTTATCTCCGCTCGTTAGAAATTTTTGGTTAGGAAAAAAATGATTTCTAACAAAATCATTATACTCTTTCACTGAATTGTTGGAATAGGCTATAATTATTGTTTCGTCATCAATTTTATTATCACAAGCCAGTAAATATTTTTCGAGGAGCTCTTCGTGTTTTGTTTTATTAATGTCTGGAAATTGAGTTTCTACATTAAGACTACTAAAACTATTTGCTTTAATGGCTTGCCTGATTTTAGTTGCATTAAATAAAATACCACTTTCAGTTTTTTGTCTCACTACTTCTGTCAGTTCATATTCTTTGGCTATGACATTGCAAACCTCGTTCAAATATTTAGCATCTAAAGCTGGCGAAAAATTCATATTTACAGGAGGCAACTGAGCGTTATCACCGATGAATATTATTTTTTTATTGTGGTCGTTATTGTCAATATTGATGTATTGAATAAAATCGTTTAATAAAAAACCAGAACCAAATCTAAAGAATTCTCCCTCTGAATACACATTCGAAATCATAGAAGATTCATCAACAATAAATACTGTATTTGCAGGATCTTCATTGTTTTTTAATTCATAGTAAAACTTGTAGGTTTCGGTTCCATCAACATCTTTTGTTTTAAACTCTTTAAGATCTTTTCCGGAATATATTGTTTTATGTAAAGTATATGCTCTTCGTTTTGTTTTTTGAGAAATTACTTTAGCTGCTCTTCCTGTAGGCGCGGCAATTTTAAATGTTCTGTTGTTTGCAGCAAGATAATCCGTTAATCCTTTCATCATAAAAGTTTTTCCAGTACCGGCATATCCTTTCAGTAAAAAGCAGGATGAATCATCTGAAAGAAAAATTTCTAATTCTTCATTTAGAGAATCTTGTCCTTTGGTTAAAACATAATTTTTAAAAAATTCTTTTAATGACATAAAATGAAAATTGAAATTATATTCTCTTGATTCCTACTTTACTATTATTTCTTTTATGATATTTTTTACAATTAATTTATTATAAACCTGCACTTTTTAAAATATTGTAAATTAATTATTTAAGGATTAATAGGCGGTTGTTTTTTTGTTTGCCAAACACTATCGAAAATGAATTCTTTGTAGCGTCTTTGGAAATCTAAATCAGTGGTGAACTTCTTGAAAATTTCAGTTTGTGAGAACAAATATTGCTGCATTAATTCTTCTACTTTGTTGTCAGAAGAAATCTTTGCATTTTGTTTGTCTGGGGATGTTGTAATGGCATCCATTATTCTTTTGTCTGCTCTCATTGCTTCAGGAATCTGTTGAGTTAGAATCTGATTGACTTTATCTTTGTTTGTCCAATCTACATCGCCAAAACGGTGATTGAATATTTGCAAAATATTTTCCAGTGTATCAAATTCATTTTCTGATTTACCACCACCTACATCTACGGGAATTGGATTTAAATATCCAGGATCTTCGGCTAAAATAATTTTTTCTGTGGCTATTTTAGAGGGGCGATAACTATCCATATTAACTGCTTCTATAATGCCTTTTGCAAAATCTTCATCATTTGGAATTGTTAATTTGGGTAATAAATATTTTAAATACCACCATAATTGTTCCCAGTAAATATTATTAAAATCCAATATTTTAGCCAAATAGCTATAAGTTCTCAAGAATGATTTTACTTTGATTTTAAAGTCAATTTTCTTGTCTAAATCCAAATCGTGTGTAAATATATGAGCTGCTGAGTCAACTATTGGGTCTAAAATATTTCTGTCCGCCTTATTCGCATATTTTTCAAAAAAATCAATAACGATTTCTTCGTTGTAAATTTCGAACTTCTCTAAAGCGTCGACTAGGTCATTGAGTTTATTCGGATTTGTTTCTTCACTTAATATTGTAGCGGTGTAATAAGGTTCAAAAGCTTTTTGGATGTCTTCGGCTTTATTGAGAAAGTCCAAAACAAAAGTGTCTTTTTTATAGGGTTTGTAAGCCCTGTTTAATCTGGACAAAGTTTGTACAGCTTGGACATCGCTTAATTTTTTATCTACATACATCGTATGCAAAAGAGGTTGGTCAAAACCAGTTTGATATTTATTAGCCACAATTAAAAACCGGTACTCGTTTTTCTTGAAGTTTTTTGGAACATCATTTTTGAAACTTTCAAAACTGTTCATCGAGGTTTCATCGTACTCAATGCCTTTATAGGTTTTCTTTCCTGAAAAAGCCACAATGGCTTTATAGGGTGATTTAATTTCTTTCAAGTACCCATCAAAAGCTTTTTTGTATTTGATAGCCGATAAAATACTTTTTGTCACTACCATTGTTTTTGCTTCACCATTTATCAAGTGTTTGACATCGCGATGAAAATGATCCAGCATAATCTTTGCTTTCTCCTTGATGGCAAATTCGTGACCTTCTACATAGGCTTTCAATTTTTTCTGAGCTTCTTTGGTGTCAAATTCTGGATTTTGCTCTACTGATTTTATTAGTTTGTAAAACGAGTTAAATGTTGTGTAATTTTCTAAAACATCTAAAATAAATTCCTCTTCAATCGCTTGTTTCATTGAATATAAATGGAATGCATCAAATGCAGTTTTTTCTTCTCCATCTTTCCAATATTTTCTTGGCACTCCAAAAGTTTCTAATGTTTTGTTTTTTGGTGTCGCCGTGAAAGCAAAATAAGAACCGTTTTTAATCATCTTTCGACTATCAATCAATTGATTGATTTTATCTTCAAATGATTGTTCTTCTTCCTCTTCTCCTTCTTCTTCCTCACTTTTTGATTTATCTGATAATGCTGCATTCATTTTTGCTGATGTTTCCCCATTTTGACTGCTGTGCGCTTCGTCAATGATAATGGCAAATCTCATTGAACCTAAATCATCCATTTCCTTTAACAGGAAGGGGAAAGTTTGTATGGTGCAAATGATGACTTTTTTCTTGTTGGCAATAGCTTCTCTAAGATTGCTAGTTTTGCTACCACCATCACTTGTAATTGCCGCAACTATACCTTTTTTAGGTGAAAATTGTTTTATTTCCTCACTTAATTGTCTATCTAAAACCGTTCTGTCTGTAACCACGATAACAGAATTGAACAAATTGTTTTCACCGGTTGCATCGAACAATCCGTGTAGCTGATGTGACAGCCAAGCGATAGACTTGGATTTGCCTGAACCTGCTGAATGCTGGATTAAGTATTTATGACCAATGCCATTTTGTTTTGCGTGATTTAGTATTTGTTTTACGGATGTTAACTGATGGTAACGAGGAAAAATCATTTTCCTTTTTTTCTTTCCCGTGTCTTCGTCTGTTTCCTCAATAACTTGAGCAAACTTGTCGATGATGTTGCTTAAAGCGTCTTTGCTCAACACTTCTTCCCAAAAATAATGAGTTTTTAATCCGTTTGGGTTTACAGGGTTTCCGGCACCATAAGGAGGCAAAGATTTCCCATCGTTTAAGCCTTTGTTGAAAGGAATAAAAAATGACGCTTTCTTTTTTAATTCAGAACACATATAGACCATTTCAGTATCGGCAGCAAAGTGAACCATACATCTAGCAAATGAAAATATCTTTTCTTTTGGATCACGGTCGTCCTGGTATTGGCGTATTCCATTTTGTACATATTGACCACTCAAAGGATTTTTAAGTTCACAAGTGATGACGGGAATACCATTAACAAAAACGGTTAAGTCTAAACGATTTTCGTGTTCTAAACTGTATTTTAATTCTTGTGTTACCGAAAAAACATTGGCTGCATATCTTACTGCATCTTTTTGATTGTAATTGGATGATGGTTTATGGTAAAACAAATCAATGGTTTCTCCAGTAAGGTGTTTAATCCCTTTGCGAAGCACTTCTATAACCCCCAATTCTTTTAGTTTTTCATCTAAACGAACTAAAAAACTTCGTTCGTTTTTTTTAATCCTTTCATAAACTGCTGGCTGTGTTGCTTCAATAAAAGCCAGTACTTGTTTTGGGTTAATGCAAAAGTCACGATCAAACTCGGAAGGTGTACTTTCAATAAACTTGTGCTCCGTTACCAAATAATTGGTAATGAATTTTTGAAAACCTCTTTCTGATGTATCAGTGAATTGCATAGTGATAGTTTTTGTTTAATTAAGAAATACTGCGTTTGCCTATTACTAATTGAGTAATAGTTGATTCGCGATATTCTTCAAGCTTTAATTTCTCTATTGAAAAAGTTTTTTTTAAATTCTCAAAAGCTTTAAAATCAGGCAGCATTTCATTTATAACATCTTCATTTGGAATTGGTAGTATAAGATTTTTAAAATCATTCCAATTTATATTTTGCCCATCTCTAATGCCGCTTATTACAGTATTTAATAGTGAGATTAATTTTGGGGATTTAAAGTAATATTTATAAAATTGTAAATATTTATTGTTTTTAAACTCTGATTTTAAACGGATTACATTATATGCAGGGCTAACAATACCTCTATAATTAGAAAATTCTATACCACCTTGAAAAGAACGAAGGCTAATAACAAAATCATTTTCTATTACTAATTTTAATCCTTCAAAACTATTTGGGGACACAAAATTTTCCTCACACATACTTTTGGGAATAACTCCTCTATCTTGGGTAACAGCTAAAAGTTGTTCATTTATTTGATTTTTAATATTTACTTCTTCAAAAATCCATTTTGCTTTTTCTTGGATCCAATTTGTGTCATCATTTACTAAAAAATAAATTTTTTCCTCTAAAACTTTAATTAATCTTTCTTTGTTTTTAATAAGCTTTTCTGTTTCTGTATTTTTTTTATCTAAATATTCAACGATACTATTCTGAACTTCCAATGGTGGTAGTATACTGTACATTCGTTTGAAATCGAAGTAGCGTAAAGGCATTTGACCATCTGCAATACCATAAGCATATCGTTCAGCATAGTTTTTATAAAAACCAGTACGAAACATATAATGATAATAACGTGAATTGAATTTTACTCCTTTTCGAGGTTTTAAAACAGTACAAGCGGGGCTTACGATACCCTTGTAATTGCTATAGCCAGAAGCTCCTTGTCTAAACCTCATACTGTAAACTAAGTCATCAGGATAGACTAACAAGTATTTTGATTTGTCTAATGTTGAAGAATCTTTTTTGTCTAAATCACTTTGTTTAATAACGCCTCTTCCAATTGTAACAGATAGTAGTTCCTCATTTTCATACCCTCTTTCAATTCGTTCCTGAAAAATTGCTATATTCGGTAACAATTGCCAACCTTCTGGGAGTTCTGTTGCATAGTCATACGAAATGGTATTGTATTTTTTGTATGGTTGTAAATTTGCCATTAGTCGTTTACAATTTCGTTCAAAATTCCTTCTGTTTCTTTTTCTAATTCAAATATTTCTGCCGTAATTTCTTCAATTGTTCGTGGTGCTACATAGTTGTAGAAATAGCGAGTAAACGAAATTTCATAGCCTTTTACGGTTTTGCTTTCGTCAATCCAAGCATCAGGAATATGATGCAAAACTTCACGTTTAAAATAGTCGTGTATGTCTTGATCCAGTGGCACATTTTCGGTATCTCTCAAATCGCTGTCGGCTTCATAGAGAATCGTCCCGTTTTTTTCTTTTTTCTTAACAACCGGTTCTGCCTCTTCATTTTTCCAACTTATAGCATCCAATATTTTTTTTAATGCTTTGGCGTCAAGAGTTAATTTCAGATCTTTAATGGTTTTGTTCAGCAATGGGATAAAACTGTTGTAATCGTTAAATTGTTTGTTGCCTAATTTGTCGGCTATTTTTTGAGCCGCCTGCATTAGCTTTAATTGGTTTTTCCAATAGTCAATACTTAACAAATTAGTTTTATCGGCAGGTTTTATTTTGCTGTCGTTTTTATTGAGATGAATTTCTATTTTAGCTTTGTGTTTTAGAATATCATTGTACATTTCCTCACCAAATTCAGTATAAGCCCATTCCATTTCTTCTCTTATGGATTTATCAAATCGTAGCGTAGCAATGGCTTCAGGTGTAAATTGAGAAGAAAGTCTTAAAGGTCTTTCTACCGTAATTTTGTTATATCCAAAATATTCGTTGGGATAAATTTTAGAAATGTCAGTTGGTTTAAAATCCATATACAAATCGGTAATGGCATCAATTTGAAATGGTTTCATCTCGCAATTCTTTTGTCCAAGATTTTTACGCAATTTCTCATACAAGTCCATTGCGTTAATCAATTGTACTTGACCTCTTCGTTTGGCTTCCTTTTTATTGGAAACAATCCATATGTAAGTTGGAATACCTGTATTGTAGAAAATGTTTTTGGGTAATGCAATGATACATTCCAGCCAATCATTTTCAATAATATTTTTTCTAATCTCGCTTTCACCACCACCTGCATCACCGGTAAACAAAGCGGAACCATTATGAACAGTAGCAATACGACTGCCCAATTCGGTATTGTGTTTCATCTTACTCACCATATTTGACAAGAACAATAACTGTCCGTCAGAAATAGAAGGTAAACCCACTTGAAAACGATTGTCTTTGATTTTTTCCTTGCCTTTTTTTCCTCTGTCGTCTACAATGGCTTCTTCGTCTATTTTCCAAGTTTTACCATAAGGCGGATTGGAAAGCATAAAGTCAAATTGCAATTGGGAAAATCCATCTTTTGACAAAGTAGAACCATAAGCAATATTTTCTGATTTTTCTCCTTTGATTAACATATCACTGGTGCAAATCGCATAGGTTTCCGGATTTACTTCCTGACCATAAAGCATAAAATCTGCTTTATTATTGGTGATTTCCATTGCGTAATGTTCCGCTTCTGTAAGCATTCCACCACTACCACAAGCAGGATCATAAATGAGATAAGTTCCCTGTTTTATTTTATCTTTAACAGGAGTAAACAAAATATGTGTCATCAATTTGATGATTTCACGAGGGGTAAAATGTTCTCCAGCTTCTTCGTTATTCTCTTCGTTGAATTTTCGAATCAGTTCTTCAAATACATAACCCATTCCTAAATTAGTCAATGGAGGTAATATATCCCCTTTGCTGTTTTTAGCCTCAAGAGGGCTGATGTTTATTTCTTTGTTGGCCAATTTTTCAATGAGCAAGTAGGTTACACCTGCTTCTTTCATTGTTTCCAACTGATTCCTCAATTTGAACTTGCTAATTATTTCCTGTACATTGGGGCTATATCCATCCAGGTACGCTTCTAAATTAGTGTCAATGTTATCGGAGTCATTCAATAATGTTTCAAATGTAAATTGTGAGATATTCCAGAAGGGATAGCCTGATTGGCTTTCCAAAGCTTTTTTATCATCGATATTCTGCTTTAATAAAAATTCATTGGCATCCAATACTTTTACTTTAGTAGGTACAAGCAAAGCGTCTAAACGCCTTAAAACTGTGAATGGTAAAATTATATCTCTGTATTTTCCTCTTACAAAAACATCTCTTAATACATCATCTGCAATACTCCAAATAAAACTAACTATTTGATTGTGGACTTTTTGGTTCATTTAATTTTTTTATAATGATAAATAATACTATGTTGAAATAGCATATTTTAATTAATACTATTAAAGCTGCAATTTAGTAAATAATAAAGTGAAATACATCATTTTGCACTGTTTTGATTCAGAGTAAAAATTCTATGATATTTATGTAAATACGTTAACTATTTGCCCATTCTACAAGCTTTTTGAAGTGTTCTTTTTTAGTACATTTTCCAGTAATTTCTATATCTAAAGTATTGTTGGGGTTGAGTCCTAAATTGTATCTAAATTGTTGATTGTAAACTTGGAAAATAGGATTTGAGTGATGGAAATACTGACAGTCTTTAATACCCTTAGAAAACAAAGTTTTATATTTAGTCTCTTTAGCTAACCAGCCAAAATTATAATAACCGTTCTTAAAAAAACTCCAGTACTCTTTATCATAAATACGATTGTGTATAATGTAATAAAGATATAGTTGTTCTTTTACTTCTCTGATTTCTTCAAAAAGAGGATGTTTTTTTTCTGCTTTTTTAATAAATTCTTTTTGAATTTGAATTAAGTATTCGGGAAGGGTTATTTTTTTTGATTTCGACGCATATCTTTTTGCAAATAATAGGATTGCAGGGTGTTTGGCGTAATTTGAGTCGAAGTTTAGTCGAGCTTCGTAGGTTTGAGTATATAAACCTGTAGTAATTAAATCACCCCATATATGATTAAAACTATCTTTAGAAATTTCAACATAGGCTTCATAGATAGCATTGCATTCCGTTAAATTAAAATTGTCTGGATTGGCATTTTCTATTTTAATGGTTTCATAATCTTTTTCTTTATTGGCGTAAACGCTTAATAGAAGATTGGAAATATTGCCTTTAAAGTTCGCATTATCTTCCATTATAAAAATGGAATCTTTTGAGTTAGGGATATCCCGGAATATTTTTGCTTTGAATATTTCTTCGTTACGTTGATTCACTTCAAAACCTAATAAATCCTTAGAATCGTTAATGTTAATTAATAATTTATAAACATTGTCATTTGAAATTAAATTATCTACTGATTTTAATAGTCTTGGCCATTCACGACGTGAATTGTCATTCGTATTATGAATTAGATTTCTAACTACTCTTAAGAAATCGTATAAATTTGCTTGATCTTTTCCTTGGTAGCTGAAATTTATTGCTGAATATAAAATGTAGAGTTCGTTTGTGTCTCTTCTTCCTTCGATAATCTTATTAAGTATATCAGGTAAAGAAGTTTTATCATCCCAAAGCAAGTTTAAATTCTTTTGTTTATTAATTTCTTTAATGTAATCCAGTGAAAAAATTAAAAATTTCAAGTTGTTTTCATTAGCATATATTTTATTCAACAATTTAAAATCTAAAAAATCTTGATAAATATCTATTTTTCTATACTCTCCTTGTTTGAAGTACAACATTTCAGTAATGAAACTCAAAAATTCCATAAATGGTTCATCAATTACAAAACTTTCTTCATCTCTATATTGCCATAAATTATCAACCCAAGCATATTCGATTTTATCTTTTACTTGTTCTAATAATTCGTGGTTGTAATTTATTATTTTATAAAATTCTGATTTAAAGTTTTCAAATTCTGTCAACATTTTTCCTCTTGCATTCATACGAATGTAAAGATTCTCCGTTAATCCAAATTCATTTAAATCGGTAAAGTAGAAAGATATTAATTGGTCTTTAGAATCTAATAATCTATCCAATAAACTATCATCCGATTTTAGTAGTAACTCGTTTTTTGAGAATGTATCTAACATATTAATCATACCCGCAACTGTAGGATCATTATCCCAGCTTTCTCTGTACCATTCAGAGTTAGTTATATCAAATTTGATATTTTTTATGTCTTTAACTTCAAAAACATTCATAAGCTTAGTGCAGAAATCGTGAGCAGAAGGTCTTGTTTCGTAATTGAACTTATTTAATGATTCTTGTATTTCTCCAATTCTTTTTTCTTTTAAAGCAACAAAAAAATGCAGCAGATATAATGTTGTTAATCGTTGTTGACCATCTAATGGAATAAATATTTTCTTTTTATCCTCGTCTTTTTTCTCAATCAAAATGGAACCATAGACAAAATCAAGTTCAATTTTTTGCTTTTCTACTAAAGCATTAATTAGAAATTCATCGATGAATTTTTTTCTAAGCCTAGTGACGTCTGGCGTTTCTCGACCTTGTGCATAATCTCTTTGTATAATTGGCACTTCAATTTTATCGTATTTATTACAAAGTGTTAGAAAAGTATGTTTAGTATTCATAATAATATTCTTAGCTTAAGTATGGTTTTAAAATGTCTTCAATATTTTTTATATATTTTTTTTTATCTGATTTACTCCAATAAAATGGTTGCATATCCGCGTCATTATAATATTTGAAGAATAAATTTCTTGTAGTAATTGGTATGTATTTACCCTCTTTTTCCATTTGAATAATTTTGTTTCTTTTTACTGGAAAAATAGAGTTGTTTAAAGCGGAATTATCTTTTTTTGATAATAATGCAAGATTATCCAATTCGTGGATAGATTCCGATTCGAAAATATTTATTAATTTGTTTTTTAGGATGTTAAATGTGTTGGGATCAATTTTCTCAGCGACTAATAATTCGTGAACTTCGTTTTTCAACGGGCTGTCAATTTTAAGTATTTCAATTTCATAATAATCATTCCCATTTTCATCCGTCTTTTTTACTTCCTTTTCAATTGTATTTATACTCTGAATTGCATTATAAGTATCTTCAAGCCACTTTCTAATAGCTTTTTCATCTTTCATTTCTTGAGATTGCTGTGCGTGGATATGCTCAATGCTCCAGCCGCCATCTAATTTTATTTTCTTAAATAAATTGAAAGGGAATCTGTTTTTTTGAGCAGTATTACTTTTGAAAGTAGTAATTACATTATGCAATAAAAATACTGTATGTAAATCTGTTTTGTTTTTATCATAAGATAATTCATTTAATTTTATGCTTTTTAAATTATCAATAATTGTATCTAAAACCCATTTTTTGAAAACATCTTTATTGCAATCTGAATTTTGTAGAATCTTTCTTAATGCAGGTAAACCACTATCATTTGTTGCCAAAATAAATCCTATATAATGATATAACTTATCATTGGTATACCAAAATTTCATTTTATTAAAATAGTCTTTTGTTTTGTTCCATAATTCCTGTGCTTTGTCTTTTTCTATTTCTTCATTTTCAGAACGGATTTGTTTTTCAAACCACAAGTAGGTGGAGTATTTTTTGGAATTATCTACTGCAATCAATTTGAAAATTAATTCTATAGCTGAAGTATTATCATCTTTTAGTTTATTGTTTAAGAAAAGCCAAAATTCCTCGTCCCTTAATTCTATTTCTATTTGATGCCATTCATTAGAAACTTCAGCTTGTCGCATAATAGATTCTCTTTCTGACAACCCAAATTTAATTTTAGAAAGAAGTAACGCTCTTATTAACTCAGCATCAGTTAATGGTATTTTTCCAATATTTAGCCTGTTGAAAATATCGATTTTTTTATTCTCGATTCTATTTATTTCTTCTCCTTCCTCTTCACCTTTCACAAGATGTTTTAACTCTTCAATTTGATACCATATAACTTGAACTTTTTTTGTCATAGTAGAATAAAAGTCGTCTATATACCCAACATCATTCTTTGTTTTATTCTCAAACCACTTTTTTACAATTTCATAAGCCTGACTCATAAAGTGAAAATCTGGACTGTCGTGATTAAATGTGGTATCCGATAAGGTTTTTAGGAAATCAGTACTCTTAGACCTTTGTCCAAAAATTATTGAATAACGTGGTTTATTTAAATATTGGAAAATAGCATACATTGTTATTAATCGTTGTTGCCCATCAATAACTTCCCAAATATTATGCCCCTCTTCATCAATATTGGGAACAACTACTATAGGCTGTAAGCAATAATTTTCTTCTTTAGATTGTATAAAATTATGTATGTCGTCTAATAAAGCGCTAACATTATCAATATCCCATCTATAACCTCTTTGGTAATATGGTATTAAATAGTGTTCAATTCTTGGATTCCTTTCAGGAGTATTCTCATTAAGAATAACTTTGCCAACTGGTCTTGTTTCTATTATATTCATTTATATAGTTTTTTATTCGATAGAATTTATCTTCAAATTTAGCTAAAGCTTTTTTGAGGTCTTTGAGGAAAACCGTAAAGCACAATGTTAAAATTTTAAACTCATATTATTTTAGTTAATTGTTCTCAATACTTATTGTATATAGAATGGGATGATTATTTATTTTAATTATTTCAAATTGAGAATCTAAACTTATAGCATCTTCGACAGTCTTATTATTGTCTTTTAACTTCCATCCGTGTTCCACACCTGCATCAGGTCTGATAATGATTTTAATTTCTTGATTGCTGAATTCAAAATAACGATAATGAGGGATTGATTCAGATAACACGTTTACAGAATATAAATTTAATTCGTAACTAAGTGATTTAATATAACTATTTCTTGAATCACTGTCTTTAAATTCGTGGGTGAATTTGTAAGGTGATTTTTCATTATAAAATTTTTGACCATAAAAAGTGAAATTTTCAATTTGGAAATTTAATACTGTTTGCAATTTGTCTAAAAATTGAAGCATTAATAGACATGAAAAAGGTGTTTTTAAATAACGATCGGAATAAGATACATTAAATTTTTGACCATTTATTTTTGATTTTAAATCGACTTTATTTGTTAAATTTTTAAGCACTTCGTCTGCCAAATTAACTGACTGTAAACTAGATGAAGTGTCAATATAGACCTCATAAACACCACTTGAATTTAATAGTTTGGCAGTTTCAAATTTTTCTAGAATAGGTAAATATTCAGAATTAATTTTATATAGTTCCCCGTTACTAGATTCTCCCCAGTTCTTATCTAAATCAAGGTTAACCGTTTCGTTTACAAAATATTGATTATTTGTACCGTCTTGTAGTTGAACAAAAGAGATAGTAGGTAATACTTCGTTTTCAACGCCCTTTTGAATCCATAATCTAGACCAAGCTGCTAACTGAATTAAAGTCATTGCATCTTGACTATTTGTAATAATTGGAGCATCTTTAAACACAATATTTACTACTGCTTTACTTTTTAAATTTTCTAAAAATAAAATACTATCCAAATCCCAATTTTGCACAATTGGACTTACAAACAACCAAGCTTCTTTTATTTTAGATGCATAATTTAACTTAATAAGCTCTTGTTTTATACTTCCAAGCATTCTTTTTGCTAACGGATAACTATTTGTTATATCATCAGAAATTGTATAATTACTTATGCTATTTAACCACTCTAATGCTGTATTTCTATCTAGGAGATTTATATGCCATTGAGTCTTTCTATCAATTAAACATTTTGTACAAGCATTTTGGCAATTGCATTCTAATTTTATTTTAGATTGTTTAAATATTTCATCTGCATATAAAAAGAATTGATTGGCATATCCAGCACCTCCCTTGGTAGTATCAAAAATGAAAATTGTAGAGTAATTATCGTATCTCTTTATTCCAAAATCAAGTTCTCCAAGCTCAATAGCTAGATAACTAGCTAATTCTTTCACGAAAACTGAACCTAAAGAATATAATAATGTTTCATTTCGTGAATATGCTCCATTTTCTCTAATTCTAATTTCACAAAAATCAGTTTTAAAGCGTCCACCCAAAATTACATTTGGTCTTATTGCTGTTGCAGAATAATTCCCCAAGCAAGCTGCGCCACCATTATCATCTTTACCACCTCTTAATCTTCTATGGTCATTAAGTTCTTGAAGAGACAAACCGGTTTTACCACAATGCAAACACACGTGAAAGCCATTACCATTACCTACATTGTAGTATAAAATCTCACCGTTCTCTTCACTTTCTCTTATATCGTAAATAGTATTACTATTTTGCTCCCACGGTTTGACATTAATTAATAAAGGATCTACATACTGAATTCTTGATGATTCGGATATTTTTCGATTTGGTGTTTGATAAATATCTACCGCAAAACCAGCAGGTTGAATCATTTCAGTAAAAATACCTCTGTTACCATCATTATCAGAAATCAAACCTCTAAAATTATGGTTATGACAATGTGGACATTCCGTTTCAATAGTTTGACCTTCTGAGACTTCAACAATTCTTTGGTAACCACAAGAATTGCATAATTGAATTATTTCTTTAGATGATTGATTCCCACGATTATCATCTAAAATAATGCCCGATGAATGATAATTCATGCCATCAATAACAATGTTATTTCCTGGTGCAAATTCAGTTAATGCTCTTGTAATAAAATACGATGGATTTTCTTTCTTTCTACTGTTATTATTATTTATACTATCTCTATTAGATATATCAAATTCAACAATCCCAGTTGGTAAACCCGCGGTTGGTAAAAACCCTTCTTGGGCTAAAAAGGTCAGTGCATTTTTCTTTAAAAACTGAATGTATTGGATATTCACAGCTTTAAAGGCAGATGTATTATTTCCAAATTCTTCTTCCAATTCTTTTAATTTACTTTCAAAGCCTTCTTTTTTACTTTTAGATTTATTTAGTAATTGATTAAAGTTTGAAAATACTTTATTCAATATGTATGTGAAGTTTTTATTCTCATAATTTGTATTTCTTACAAGATTTTTTACTTGACTTGAAAATAGTATTACTTCATTACTCATTAACCAACTGATGAATTTTACAGCTATTGGTTCTAATTCATCAAAAAAGAAATTCTCTATTTTATCAGTAACTCTTATTCCTCTAACAGCATCAGTTTGAACAAACTTTCCTAAAAAGAAAGCATTAATATGCCGCTCTACAACCTGTGTACTATTGAAAGAAATAAATGGTGGCGCAATTTTATGTGTTAGTGCCCAAGTAGGTGTATTAAAGGCATTCAATCCAACTGGATTTGGTGCACAAACTGTAAAAGCTATTGATTTGCTTTCTTTTCTTCGACCAGCTCGACCAGCTCTTTGCAAATAATTTGCAGGACCAGGAGGCACGTTATTCATTACCACTGTAGAAATACCACCAATATCAACTCCCATTTCCATTGTTGTAGAACAGTTGAGGATATTTATCTCTGCTTTTTCAAATTTATCTTCTAATTGTTTTAATCTCTTTTCATTTTGTTGGGCAGAATGTTCACCGGATAAATATAATGGTCTATTTAAAATTATTTTTTCATGAATGTCATTCCATAAACCATTTTGTTTCCATTCGCCTGAATTAGTACTAATCCAATCTTTTGTTGCTGAAAGATCTAATTCATTTTCCTCATTTCTATTAAATGGAAATTGAAATTTAGGAAATGTATATGGTTGAGATTGTTTTATTTCGAAATGTCGAATGTTGTCTTCAGAAAATGAGCCTGTAATCCAAGGTGAAAACCCCTTGAACTGAGCATCAATCAAGCGTTTTTTTACTGGACATAGCCAAAGTTTTTCTGGAATTTGGAGTCTTGATTTTTGTTCTAAATTTAATTTATATCCTAAATCATCAATTTCTAAAACATTATTTCTAATAGCTTTCCAAACTTCAAGAAGTAGTTCATTAATATCTTGTTCAATTTCATTCGTTATTTCTCCTCTGCTATAAAACCCTAAACCAGCACATAGTAATAATGCAATTCTATTGGGTCTAGCTTCATTTGCTCTGAATGTAGGCCATTTTTTAGCATTCGTTATGTTAGAATCAGAATTGTGAATTTGGAAACTTTTTAGAAATGATGTAGTATATGGATAAATAGAGTTATCTAAAACGAAATAAAATTGATATCTAATAATATAGTCAAGACCAATTTTCAACAAATTTTTCCATTCTTCAATTGTAATCTTATATTGTTCTGCAATTCTTGGTAATTGAATATTATCTAAATCCGGATAAACCAGGCTCACCATTCCTAAATTTTCTAGAGAACGTTCTCTAGGTAATCTTCTAGCAAAATTATCAAAAAGCAATGCTTTTGAATATTTTTCAAGATTTATGAAATTATCTTCTCTTGGATTGTTATTTTTAAAAAGGGTTTTTAAATTAGATTTAGGATTTAAATGTTCATATAAATCTTTCCAAGTCAATCTTACTTTTTGATTGTTTTTTTGAGCATTAGCTTTGATATTATTAATACTTTCTTCAATAGCTTTTTTTAATACAGAATTTTTTTGAAGTGTTAATTGTTCTTCAAGTTCTTTTAGCTCATCAGAATTAAAGGTTTCTTCAAAGGAAATATTTAATTGTTCCTGCCATAATTTATGAAACACTTGAGAGCGAATCCAATTGTTCTCATTATCTATATTAATTAAGGCTGAAATTTTTGCAGTTCCTTGGCGGCTATCTGTAAATGAAATGTATTTATGTCCTTCCCAAAGCATTTCAGAACGAATTTCATCAGCACCTGGCGTGTTTTCTAAAAATATATCTGATAAAATTCTGTTCATAAATGAAGAAGAAATTCGAAAATGGAGTGGGTTTTCTAGATTATTAGAACAATAAGGACAAACACATTCACCATCACGATCTGCTTCAATAAAAACGTCCTGACTGCGATTTATTTTTCCATTACTGTCAATTCCAAATTCTAATGTTTGTGGAACATATCTTTTATTAGTATTTCTTTTTGTGAAGAAAAATGATTGTGTAGCTGGATTAACATCATCATTTTCGTCATTATCAATATCATCAACAATAAAATTGTCTTGATTGATTGATGTTGAAAGTGTTAAAATTTCACTGCCATTTCTTTCAAGTTTCTTTTCTGCTTTAAATAACTCGTTACCACAAGAACGACAAGCAACTAATTCAAACATTGGAAAATTACAACTAGAACAGTTTTTCTCGGCATAAGTAGTCATAGTACCCAATAAACTTTTAGCTTCAAAATTTTTATGTTTATCACAATTTGGGTTTGAGCAAACATAAACACCACCAATACCACGAGAAAACAAATGAGCTCTTAATGGTAAAATAGAAATGTCATTATATTTATTTTCAACAATAGTATCAACAATTTCTAATTTTTCATATTGAGAACTTTTTTTTGCAATTAGACTTTCTGTTATTTCTGTTAAAGTAATGGCATTTGAGTTAAATATTTTTTTTCTTAAAAGTTCAATCTCATTTTTATTGTCAATTTGAAAATTGTCCGGTAGTGTTTTGAATTCTCTCTGCCCTGTAATTACTTCTATTTGATTCTTTTCTATTCCGCAAAGATTAGCCATAAAATCTTTCAAACTTCTATCACTTTCTTCACCACTACCTACTGTTGCGGAAGTAATTGCAAAACGTAAATCTTTAATATCAACTTCAAAAGCATCGACTACTCTTCTAATCAACAAAGCCATTTCTGATGCTGCTGAACCAACTAGTGTATGTGCCTCGTCTAATAGAATCCAACGTAATTTACCTTTAGAATTTTCTAGTAATGGTACGTCCTTATCACGAACTAAAATATATTCTAACATTGAAGGATTTGTGAAAAGAATTTGAGGTGGAGTTTCACGAATTTGCTTTCTTGATATTAGTTCTGGCTTATATTTATTTCTATTGATAGCAGTTGAATCTTCCTCAGTATTACCATTATAAACAGCATAAGTTAAACCATCTAAAGCTTTTACCCATGCATCCATTCTTTTTTTCTGGCTACCAATTAATGCATTCAAAGGATATAAGAATATGGCTCTCACTCCAGGTTCATTTTGACAGTTCTCGTATAAGTCTTGTAGGACAGGCAACATAAAACATTCTGTTTTACCAGAACCCGTACCTGTGGTTACTGCAATAGATTTCTTTTCTTTTAAAAGTACTTTCCAACTTTTTATTTGATGCACATAAGGATTTCTATTTTTAGGAAATTCATATTCTCCTTTAATTTTATCCAATTTATTTATTAAATTATTATCAAACAAATTAGTTAAATCACCAAATGACTCCTTAGCTGGTGTCCATGGAAAAGTGTTTTGGAAAACTGGCTCCGCTAATAATTTTTCTTCTTCAAATAACTCTGATAAATAATTTTGAAATTGCGCATCACCAGTTGCCCAAAGTGACAAAATAGACTCTTTTAATCTATCTTGAATTTCACTGTATATTTTTTTGAATTTTATCTCTTGGCTCATATTTAGTTTAGTTTAAATAATAGATTAATGATTCTTCATACCACTTTTTATCAAGGTCTTCTACATACTTAATTCTTCTTCTGAAATTATCGCCATTGACGTGCCATAGGCCTGCATTAATTCCTGAAATGGATGATGCTACCATCAAAGGTGCAATAACAAGAATATTAACTTGGTCATTCCACTGCTTTTGAGGTATAGGCTTAACATATTTATTTCTATCTCTTTCTATTTCATAAAAAGGCAACTGTTTTAAAACTCTTTCACATAATCGCTCTCTAACATTATTTAGTTCTGCATAAAAAACAAAATTTTCAATCCTATTTTTTTGAAGTAAGTACAAGCTTAATTTGTTCCACTTATAATTAAGCATAACGGCAATAGCTTCATATGTATCTGGATAAATTTGACAAATATTTTCCCAATCCGAAAGGTTAACCCAATGGAAAGAAAATCCTAAATCATTTTCAAATTCAACAAAATCATTCCCCGAAAACTTATATTGACGATCATCAAATTTTTCAGATAAAAAAGCAAACGCTTTTGCTGCTAATTCTGAAGATGTTGTAATGGCTTTTATTATATCAAATGTTGCAAAGGGCAAATTATTTTCTTTGCACAAATAATAATAAACCCAAAACTTATTCCATATATCACTAGTCAAATTCTCCGCTAAAAGTTGCTGTGAATTTTTAGTAATTCTATTGTTTCTATCCTCAATTGTAGTTAATTCATTTTCTGGATTAACTGAGATAAATTCAGGTTTAATTTTGAATTTTGAATTTTTATCAGAAAAGAGAATAAATTTATTTACATTTTTTGTGTTAATAGAATAAAAGTCTGAATCTTTTTTTATTTCTACTTTATTAATGTGCTCTAAGTCACAATCTAAAGGTAAAGCATAGACACTGCTTGAAATATCTATACTTTCGATTTCATTAAATTTAATAACATTTTCGGAATTCACTTCCCATTTTATGGTTTCAGAAAACTGTTTAATTATTATTCTCTTTTTTCTACTAGCATTTCCATTTTGAGCTATTTCAAATATTTCCATTTTTAAGAAATTATCTGAATCAATAATATTAAAAAGTTGAAATAATGATCTAAAAGTATCGTAAAATTCAAATAAAGGTTTTACTTTTCTTTCAATCTTTTTTGATATAATAATTTCCTGATTTTTATTATTTGAAAATCTTACTTCGTAATCTTTACTATGGGAATTTGCAATTAAACGCCATCCTTTTATTTTGTCTAGATAAATCTCATCATCTTCAATGATATTTTCATTTTGATCAACCAAAATAATACCTTGAAAAGGTGAAAATACTTCTGCAATTAAACCATAACTTTGATAGTTTGCTCTAATTCTAGTTTTAATTGAAGCAGGAAATTTTGCTGGATTTGTTATGTTAAAATTAACTTTATTATGGTTTATGTTGAAATCAAAAAATTCTGATTTATAGACTTCTAAAATAAATGAATTATTATTTACTGTTAATTGTGGATTATTATAATCTGAACTTGAAGACAAACATAAATTACCAATATTAAAAACTCTTTCAAATTCATCAATTCCATCGTAAGATATTTTGACATCTAAAACACCCAATTCTAATGGAATATGTTTTGTATTCCAACCAAATTTATTAACTGGTTTCCATTCTATGATTGGGTTATTAATTCTTTGTCCATTTTTGTCGTAAACAAGTATTCTTAAATTATCTTTTACAATATTTAAATTTCCTTTTACCAACCATTTTGGTTTTTCGCTTAATATTGTCCAATCAAAAATATTTTCAGTATTAGTTTTAAATCTAATTGTATTTCCTTCTTGCTTATTTAACTTGATTTCATCTTGAAATTTTACAAAAGAAAAAAGTTTACTATTTATCTCTATTTCAGTTTTTTCTATGATTTCACCTTCAACTGAATAAGTATTATTTAAAAATAGATATCCAAAATTATTATGAGTGTATCTAGATTTTTCCAAAACAAACTTTTCATCATTGCTAGTTACCCACAAAGTCGGAAAATCTAAATTTAACTTTGAATGAAGTAAATGATTTGCATCGTAAATTTTGTCATAACCATCAATTACATATATTTCAGCCTCAAAATTATCTTTAAAATTGATAAAATCCTTAAACTGTATTACTTTGTAAGTATCATTATTCCTTTTTATAAATTTTGCAATTAAATCACCGCTAACGTATAATTTATACTCATTTTGATAATCAATAATTTGATTATCTAATAAGTAATTTAGCTCTTCAAAACCTATTTTTGAAGTAATAATTGTATTCAGAAAAAAAGTATTGCTTATAGAATTAAAATTCCATTTGAATTTAATAGTATTATTCTTTTTTCTGACTTTATCTCTTTCAATAATTAACTCTTCAGTAATTTGTTTTAAATCTGCATTTGCTCTAAAACTTAACAGTTCATTTTCATCATTATCTAGTACCGCACGAACAATTTCAAGACAACTACTATAAATAATTTCATTTTGACTTGACTTAGGGAGAAAACTAGTTAATTCAGTATTAGAAGAAAAATCTTCAATTGAGCTAGGGTTTAAGTGAATAATTTTCAATAGGAAATCTCTGTACTTGCCTCGATTATTTTGTATGTGTTTTAAAGGAAGACCTCCTTGTAACAATAGTGTTTTAAGATAATGAGTATTTTGAATTTTAATCCATTTATAATTTAAAAGATTTCCGCCTTTTTTTGCTGATTCATAAAAATCATCGGTATCAAAACATAATTTATTAGAGCCTAAAGAACTATACACTTCATCTTTTGAAGGATAACCGCCATTGAAAATTCTTTTCCACCATTCTGCAAAATAGATTGCGCAATCTCTAGGGTCAAGTTCAGAAAAACGTTGAACAATTTTAAAACGCTCTTTTAGTTGATTAAACTCTAGATCAGAAATAGAATATTTCCACACTGGTTGACCTGAATGAAAATCAAGTTTTCTGGTTTTTAAGATTTTGTAAAATTCGCTCATACTTTAATTTTTTGTCAAAATTAGAATCAATGTGTGCGGTGTAGGTGCATTAATAATTATTTTTCATTTTATTGATTCTTTCTTTCACTTTTTCAGCTAAAATCATTGGCTCTAAAACTTGTACTTTTTCACCAAAAGATAAAATCAATGTCTCTAATTCATAATTAGGAATTAATTTTAAATGAACTTCAAAGTTATCGTCTTCATCATAGATTTTTTGTGAGCCATGTAATGGTTTCGTTGTTATATAGGGTATTAGTGTTTTATCTACCTTTAAAACAATGTCTAAAACATTCTCATTCTGAATTGTAACTCCAATAATGTCTTCAAAATATTCATTAAAATCAATATCAGTTTCTATATATTCTTGATTACTTTCCATTATATATTCCATTCTGTCTAAAGCTAAATTTGAAATAGTTACATAGTCAAATGATTTACCAAATAAAAACCAACGCATGTTATATTGCTTTAGGTAATATGGGCTAATTGTTATTGATTTTACTTCATCTGAGTTAAAACTCTTATAACCAATATTTAATACTTTTTTATATAGAATAGCATTGTATAATTCTGAAATAAATTCTAATCCACGTAGATATTCATTTTGTTCAAAACTTATGATTTTAGCTCCCTTTTGTTTTAAATTAAAGGAAGATTCTAACCTGGCATTTATTTCATTAATCCAATTGTATTGAGGTAAACCTTTGAATCTATCTAATGTTAACAAAGCTTCTCTGAGTTGATTGGCTTCAGTTTCATTTAGTGGTTGATTTGAAATAGAGAAATTTGATTTTTCATATTTGTAAAAAACTGTTCTTCCGTTTTTTTCTTTTTTTAGTTCAATGTTCCAACCTTGTTCACTTTCCATGAAACGAATGTCATCATAAAGTTGTCTTTTCTTTATTCCTTCCTCTTTTCCTGTGTATTCATAAATTGATTTATTGCATTCCTCTACAAGATCTTCAATACCATAATTTCTTCCTGAATTCCGGAAGCACTTATCTAATGTTTGATATCGGATTATAGCATGTTTATTTGTAGACAATTCAATTTATTTTAAAAAAGACATATTCCTACAAACTTACGAAAAAGGAATCTTAAGTTCTTTGAGGAAAACCGTAAACGGATGAAAATAAATGAAAATAAGTGAAAATAAATTTAGGGTGTAGGGTGTAAGGGAAAAACGGGTAAAACATTTTATGTTTTTTTGGAATAAAAAAAAGGGACTAATACGGCTATATTGGCGCAAACTGGAAGGTCTAGTTTATTATTATGCGTTGTTTTGGTCGGATGTTGCCCGAAAGTTTGAAAATAAAAAAAATAAAAAATGTTTGTGTTGAAAAGTGGTTACACCCCTTACACCCCTTTTTCAGATGGCAGATTTCAGAAGGCAGAAGACAGAAAAAAAGTGGAAATTTTTGATTTCCACTTTGGTTAAAATTTACTTTTCTGTTTCAGATTTTTTGTTTGCTTCGTCCACTTCTTCATAGGAAAACTCTTTGAGAGCATATACTGGACTTCCTTTCCGCATTAGTTTTACGAAATTGTGTTTTTTGAGTGCCTTTCCAATTTTGTTTATTGTTCCGTCATTCAA
>JFJP01038250.1_pt1 | contig 31640 bp, 24 predicted proteins | sample 431651 | NCBI WGS metagenome assembly JFJP01 (sample SAMN02602958, study PRJNA72255) | Microbial mat metagenome, whole genome shotgun sequencing project. | biome: fresh water; feature: sink hole; material: water; isolation source: purple microbial (photo- and chemosynthetic) mats found in... | reverse complement strand
GATCTTCATCTCTCCAATAATTATCTCCATTATTTATACCATTGGCATCATTTTCACCACCATCAGCGTCTTTATTCGGTTGACTTCCATTGTCTTTTTCTTTATAACCATCTTTATCTAAAAGATTTAATTCACGTACTTCCCATTGACTATCACCAGAATCTCTTAAAAAACCTCTAAATTTATTATAACCCTCTCTGCCATTTGTATTAGAAGGTACTTGATCAATATTTTTACCAGTATCGTAATTACTCCATGTAAAAGGGAAGAACCTTCCTTTTTTATCAGAGAAGACAGCATTAGGACAATTATCATAGAATGTAGTTTTAATATAGTCTATAATATTTTGATATAAATAATGGGTTCTTATATTATTAGAAGGATTTATTATATATAAATCTCCTACATTATTTAATTGTAACACATTTCCATCTTGTCCTCCAGTGTCTGTTTGCCAAACTATTATATCATTACTAGTTCTTATTGAAAAATTACCACCCCATTCTAATCCTAATGTTGTAACTGCAGGGGTTCTATTTTGTGTATTGCTGGCCCATAAAGATTCATTATTTTTATTATATAACACTAAATTGCCATCAGATTGAAATGATAAATAAAAACCATTATTTCTTAATATAATAGAATTTAGTGGAAATCTTAAAGCAGCTACTACAGTATCAGAAGGCACATAATTATCAGTAGGTAATACATCAACCCAAGTATTTCTACAATTTTTAATATTATTATAATTATTCTTAGTATTATAATTATCTAACATACTTCTTTTAGTAAATAGATTAAATTTTGATATAATATCAGTATCATTTTCAGTATATTGTAATGCATCAAAAGAAGAATTAATTACATTAAAAATATCATTATTTAAATTTTTTTCACAAATAGTATTTGTTTTCCATATACTATTTATATCACTTTCAGTATATTTAGCACGTGGGTCACATGGTTCTTTTTTTTCTAAATTATACACTTCAGGTTTAGTATTATTAATTCGAGTAAATGTTATATCACCTGCTATTGATCCCTTAAATTTTTGGGGTTTATCATATTCTAATTTTTTAATAGATTCTAATTGTTCTGGACTAAAATTAGTTGCAATAAATGGAGAATGAGCCTTGCCTATCGGAAATGTATATTGACCTAAACTAGGTTTTGTTCTTACTCTTCCTATTTCTGGTAAGCATCTATCATCTTGTTGAGGTACAAAATCTACAAAAACGGGATCTTTAGGACATGGTTCAGTACATGCAACATTTCTGGTAACTGTAGAATCACAACCAGCTGGGGCCGGATTACCTCCATTAGCAGGAGCTGTATATATTCTAGTTTGTCTTTTTTGATTTATACCGGATGAACAATCACATACACCATCGTCCCTCCAAGCCGTGCAAGATCCATCAGTACGTGCCGGGCATGGTGGTAATACGTTTTCACACGTAGTCCATTGAGATAAAATAGTCTTATCAGATAAATCCCTACCAGTGCCTTTAGGAGGTGTATAAGTTCTAGTTTGTTTTTGTGTGCCACCACTTCCACAAGTTTTTGGAGTTAATGAATTTAGATCACTAACACAATTTCCAGTATACTTCCAGTCAGTAAAACTTCCATCGACATTTGGACAAGGCTCCAACTTACATTCTGTCCATTGAGATAATTTTAATCTTTCAGAATTGTTTACATCTAAATCAATCCCGCCATTAGATGCAGATATATAACTTCTAGTTTGTTGTTTTTTACCTGTCCCACAACTAATTTGTATAGGATTTGTTTCGCTTATTTGACATGCTCCATTTGTATCTTTCCAATCGGACATTTTACCATTTATTTTACAAGGAGCTTCATTACATTTTTGAGTTTCTTTAAGATTATCTTTATCTGGGAGATCTTTACCTCCATATTTTGCAGGTTCATATGTACGCGTGCGAGATTGTGTGCCGCCTCCACAATCTTTACTACATTCAGTATATTTGGACCATTCTGATAATTTACCATTTTTTCTAAATGCTATTAACCATATTATTACAAATATAATTAATACATAAAATAAAGAACCCATTCCCATTTTATTAGAATTATTTTGAGATATATATGGATATTGTTGATATTGTTGTGGTTGTTGATGTTGTGGTGGAAATGATGGCAGTTGATATTGTTGTGGTTGTTGATGTTGTGGTAGAAATGATGGCAGTTGATATTGTTGTGGTTGTGGTGGTAATTGCAGTTGCGACATATTTACAATTTTATATTATTATATTATATATTAATACAAGTTATATTATAATAATAAAAAAATGAATTATTAATATGTTAAAAAAAGACAAAAACATAATTAAATTAATATTAATTATATATATATATATATAATATATTTAATAATACTAAGGTTATATTAAAAAAATATGGTAAGTGAAAAAGAGTATAATTTTAATTTAAATGAAAGTGTAAAAATAAAGAAAAAAATAAATATAATTTATATATGTTACATTATATTTATAATATTTTTAATTTTTTATACAGTGTTGGTTAGTATTTCAGATATAAATATAGTATATAAAGATATAACTAATCCAATGGAATATTATTTGTATGGAGGAGTATTTTTATTATCAACGATAGTATGTATAATTACAATTATCAATCTTTCTAAAAAACGATCAAAACACAGATCGCAAATTAAAGAATTTCATGACAGTTTAAAACAATACCTTGTAAAATAATTTAATCGATAATATTTTCCCAATAAAAATAAAAATATCTAATATTACTTAATTTCTTTCTTTCTTCTAATTCTAATCGAATTAATTCAAATTTTATTAAATCACATATATTATTTTTTTTATTTTTAATTTGTGTTATATCAATTTTTAATTTTTTACATATATCATATAATTCTGGTTTATCGATATGAATACAATTAATTCCTTTCAATTCTTTTCTTTTATCATTTATTTTTTTATTACTGTTATTTAGTTTAATTTTAAATACAAGATCAAATCCAACATTTACTTTTTCTAAGTATCCTATTACATATGGATTGTTGGTATATTTTATACTTCTAGTATTATATTTAATTTTATTAAACCAAAATTTTTTTGGATTATAGAATCTAAGTTCATTAGTAAATATATGCCCAACAGGTAGTAGATAATCAAATATTTTTACTATTTTTTTATTATTACTTCTATTTTTTAAATAATTATCAGATTCGACTATTGCCTTTTTATAATATGTAAATTGAAGTTTTGGTGTTTTTAGTAATTCATCTTCTAATGAAGTTACTAATGTATTATAATCAAAATTAATATCTGCATCATCAGATATCGTAAATGTTACATTTTTTGTTGAAATAATAAATTTATCGTATATTTCTGATAAATCTTTATCTATTTTATTTGCAAAAATTATAATATTAAATTTATTATAGAAATATAATAAATTTATATATAAATCGTGATGTATACTAATAGGATATTCTGAATTTGTATAAATATTAAAAATATATTCAATTATTTCTTCTATCATGCCCAGATGAAAATCATTATCATATTCGTGAATTATATTAAACATATTACTAATATCTACATTTGAATATTTTTGAATAAAATATTGTTTTATAGAATTATAATCATTAATATTATTATTTAAAATAAATTCATTTAAATCAATTTCATGAATTTCAATTTGTTTTTCATTTCGATATATTGTATCAATATCAATATTAAAATTATCATATAAATTCTTAGATTTATTAAAATCATCTAATTTTACTAACATATAATATTTATTAATATATACTATAATATTAATATCATTATTAATGTCATATAATACTTTTTCATCGTTATTGAATAAATTATCTATTAGAGTATTTTTTATTTCTTCATTTGTACTTATTAAATTTACATTAGATTTTGTATATACTAAAAAATCTAATGCTACTATAAATGAATTTTCTGAAATTAACGATGAGTTAAATTGTGTTTTAAAATATGGATTTTTTACATTATCAAATAAATCATTATAAGTCCACACTTTAGAATATTCTATAAATAATCTTTTTATAATATATTTACATTTATTTATTTCATCTTTATAATAATAAGTATTAAATGTATTTATATTCATATTATGATAATCTATTTTTATTAATTTATTGGAAGGTGTATCTATATTATAAATATCATTTTTATTTTGAATTTCATTAGGTGGAAAGTTAATTTTATAATTTATATCAAAATCAATTGCATTTTCAATAAATATATTATTAATTTTTTTAATAATTTTATAAATATTAATTTTATATTTATATTTCATTTCTTCAAATGTATAAACATAAGATTTAAATTTATCTTGTATATATTTTGGCATAGATGATACTAATATATATATATTTACATTTTTTTTGTCTGAAGATAACCCGACATGTGAATTTTTTCTTATACTTCTTCCAAATATTTGAATTATAGTAGATATATTTACAGGCTGGTGTAACATAATTAAATTTTGTACTGCTTTCAAATCATATGATTCCTTAATTGCTTGAGATCCTATTATTATTTTTATTTCTTCACCATTTACATTACTACTTAAATTAAATAATTCTATTTTTTTCTCTATCTGATTCTTATTTAATAAACTAGATATTAATATAAATTTTATTGGAATAAATTCATGTGTTTTAATTTTTTCATGGTTAAATTTAAAATCATAACAAATACCACATCTAGAAAATTTAACAGGAACTTCATTTTGTTCTAATATACCATTATTTTTTAATACTTCTCCAATAAAATTTATACCTGATACTTGTACAAAATTATGATAAATAAATATTTTACCTTTATTACCAATAATGATATCTTTTATTAATGATATCATTTTATAATATTTTGTTGAATATTTTTTAATATTTTCATAAGATAGACAATTTCCTGTTAATGTATTATATAATAATTTATCATCTTTAATAATATCAATTTCATTATCGGCTTTCCATTTTTTAGATGCATTTGATATTTTTTTAATAATATCATGTTTAGTATAAATTCCATATTTATTATTATCTGGATCTGGTATAACAAAATCATTTAAATATCGATTATTTGATTCTAAATTTATTTTATAATGTTTTAAACTTTCAGTTATATTAATAATATCTTCATTATCTATATTATCATCATCATCGATAATTTCATCTTCTATATAATCTGAGGGTGTTATATATACATCAGACACTTTTTTATAAGTTTTAAAATGTAAATCACTTAACGGACATTTTATAAATTTTAAATAATCTATACCAGGTATAGTTTCTCCAATAATTTCTTTAGAAGGATATAAATCTAAATTCATATCTTTAAGATATGATATTTTACCTAAAGTATATTTTTTAATTATTTCATAACCATTAGGAATAATATTATTATTTTTATCAAATATATCTTTTTTATTTATTATTACATTGGTATTTAATAATTCTAATAAACTTATAATTTCTATAGGTTTATTATTAATTGGAGTTGCAGATAATAATAATACACGTATAGATTTAGATAATTTATAATGATTAAAAATTAATTTTAGACACATTCCCCAATTATTTATATCTGTTGAATTATAAACATTATGAATCTCATCACAAATTATTAAAGATTTATTAAATATTTCTATAAAACTATAATTAATTTCTATTATCTTTTTATCTATATAAGTTTGTAATTCGTCTTCAGTTTTTATATCTGAAATATTTAATTTATAATTTATATCTATTTTTCTAATTAAATTATTTACTAATTTTTTATATCCTATAAATTTAAAAAATCCATTTCCCTTTTTAGATTTTAATCTACTAGAATATCTTATATTTAATTCTTTTAAAGAAGCTATATCTTTATCTAAATTGTATTTTGCAATTTGTTTTTTAATGTTTTCTATATTAGTAATCTCTTGTTTTGTAACAATACCAAATTCAGGTCTCGTAAGTAATTCTCTTTTAAATATATTTTTTGTAAATCCAATTATATAAATCATACCAGAAGTATCATCTTCTATAAATTTTTTACGTTTTTCTTCTTTATATATATTAATAAAATTAATAGCAGTTGATATAGAAGTAATAGTCTTTCCTGTCCCAGTAGAATGACATAATAATAATATATTAAATTTAGTATTTGGATTTAAAAAATTAGTTATAAATTGTTGATAATTATTTAATATTAATTTATTACTTTCTTTAATAATTGTATCTACATATAAATCTTTATTATTGAACTGCGTTGCGCTCTTGACTTGCTCTTTGGGTGAGGTCTTAGATTTATCTTGTAATATATTTTCTAAAAATTCTTTTCTTTTATTTATATCATTATAAAAATCTTTATTTTCAATTTCTAGATAAGCCATTTATTCTACTATATAATATTACTATATAATTTTACTATACATAAATATTAATACACATTGGTTTTAATTTAATAAAAAAATAAAACTATATGTAAATCAGTTAGTATGTAATATATAAAACTAAAAAATGTATTATTTTTTATGTTCGATTATTTGAAATGTTATTACGCATATTTTTAAACCATTATAAAGTGCATGTTTTTCATGTAAAATATTATTATGATTATATAATGATTTATATAATCGTTTAACTTTTGAATAAGAACTACATATTTTTTTTTCTTGTATATGTAGTTCAATTTCATTAAAAATACTACATGGATTATTATATTTAATTATTAATTTTGTATTTATGTTAATACACAGTTGGCGAATTAAATTTAATAATAATTGTCTTTTTAATTTTAAAGTAGATAATGTATTTCTAAAAATTTGAAACATATATCCACCAATGTAAATTAAAACCAGTTTTAATTATATAATCTTATTAAATAATTCAATTTTTTTTGACCGTATTTAATCAACTTATTATTTATATTTGATCTTATTAGAGACTAAAATAGAATCTATAGTCATTTTTTTAATTAAAAAAAAATATATAATTTATTATATAAGAATGGTCCTCTATAATACTTTTTTAAAAATATATAAAAATACAAATTATCCATTTAATTTAACCGATAATTTAAAAGATAATATTATTAGTACACGAAATGAAATAGAGTTAGAATATTCAAAAGATTTAAATGTTTTTGTAGATAAAGGTGAAAATCCTGTAGATAAAAAAATAGGAAAAAATGAAAATAATATGCTATTATCAAAAAAAATATATATTTATGAATATTAATTTTTATAAATGTAAGGTTATTATATGTTTGTTATATTTTTTTGTTATTTTATATGTATTATATTTATGAAAATTTAAGATTGTTAATTTCATCATTTACAGAATCATTATCATCATCATCATCAATGATTTCTTCTTTAGTTTGCTTATAGATTGGTTTACTTTCTTCAAATGTAGGTTTAGTAGATTCAGAATTACAACTATCTCCAATAATATCATCTAATTCATCATCATTAAATAAATGTGAAGAATAATTACTTACTTTGTTAGTTTTTACATATAAAGATTTAATTACTTTAGTATTTAAATTAAAAGATTGTTTACTTGCTTTAACTTGCATATATACAAATCCTGATAATACACTTTTCATAGTTACAAATTTATCTATATTAAAGTTATTAATTAACTCATCATCAACTTTTGCTAATTGTGGTTTTTTATTAACAATATTTTCAGTATCATAGATATCAATATCAAATTTACGAATTGCAAATTTAGAATTTACATCTGCTTTATAAGAAAAATCTAGCTTTTTTAAGTCTTTATCTTCTTCAGTTTTATAATTAAGACCGAACCAAAGCATAGGATTATCAAATGTTTTAGTAACTCCATCTTTATCTTTAGCTCGTTTTTGAAGAGGTGTTTGTGATTTACAACTTGGCACAATGATTACATTTGATTTATTATTATCATCTTCCTCATCGTCATTAATAATACCTTCAGCTTTCATATCTTTTACTTTTTTAGTAAAAGTATTACAAATTAATTCCATTGCTTTTCCAAATAAGGAATCTACATTGGCTTCATCGTCACGACGAATGGCAATTTTCAACTTTTCATAATCACGCTCAGCAGGTGCTCTAATTTTACTAGCTAAAAGTAATTTAATGAATTTAATATAAGGAATTACTACTGTACCGTCTTCTTTTTTGATTTTAATATCGAAATATTTTACAGTTTTCATACCATATTCTTTAATGTTATTTAAGTCAATAATTAGAAAATCTTCTCCATATTTATTGTATGCATTAATAATCTCTTCAGGGCTCGTAATTGATGCTTTCATTCTTGACATAGTTTGATTAAAAGTTATAATTATACTTATGTATATATATATCTTCAAATAGAAATTCAATTTTTTTTTTATATAGATTTACGATATAATTTTAAAATTGATATTAAATATATATATATTATAATAATACAAGCATTTACATAAATACTCATTCTGCAAAAGAAATAATATGTATCCATATGTCAGATGTTGTACTTGTAATAATTCACTTGGTGAATATATTGAATTATATGAAATTTTAAAAAATGATTTAAATAAAACTGAATTAAAAAAAATATATGATGGTAATTATAACCCTTCTCAAATTGAAATTGATAATATTAATAATATATATTCATCTGAAATCTTAGATTTCTTAAAAATTGAAAGATGGTGCTGTCGTCGAATTTTAGTTACTAATGTAAACTTTGATTCATTAATGTATGCTTCTCCTAATAATTAAATAATGTAATATTATTCATAAAATAATACTTATAAAAATACTTATATAATATGTTTATAACATATCTTTTAACATTTTTTTTTGAGTTTTATTTAAATTCATAATAAAAGATTCCATTAATTCCTTGTCTCCTTTAGAAGTAATTTTACTAAAATTACTTCTATTTGCGTTTCCTAAAATTTTAATTATTTTTTTTCTACTGCTTCCGCCTCCAGATATTCTACTAAGATTATCTTGTATTTTTTCACACATATCATCATTTAGTAATGTATAATGAAATGAATTAGAATCAATGAATTTTTTAAGACATTCATGTAGTTGCATTGTCATTAATTGTGGGCTATTTTTACACATTAATACTAAACTATTATCAGGATCATCCCAATTTATATCATTTAGAGATCTAATATTTTCAAACATCTCTTCACATGTATCATTTGAAAATCTAAATCTTAATTCATCTTCTAACATATGCACTTCATGATCTAAGTATGATTCTTTAATATAATCTATTAATTCTTTACGATCATCGGATGATAATTTTGCAGATTCACGGAATTTACTAGCTTTTTTTAATTCATCTTTAGAAGCACATGTATCTTTTAATATTTCAGATAATTCATCTGTTTGATCTTGTATAGTTGTCTCCGACCATTTATTAAATATTTCATGACCAATATAACTTGGAGCAGATTTACTTGGTTGAACTATAATATACCAAGATAAAATCATATTAGGATCAAGTCTATGAATTAATTTATTATAATTGTCTGAATCATTATTTTTACAATATTTAATTAAAGAATTTAAAGCATATACAACCATTTTTTGATCGCAATGTTTCATTAATTTATTAGTATAATCTATCTTTTTATTATTATTTTCATTACTACCTTTTTTTGCACCAGATCGCTTTGGGTTAGGTGGTCTAGTACCTGGTTCTCCTTCTACTGGGAAATTATCATCATCGTAATCAAAAACACTTACATTAGAATATTTACCCCATTGTTTGAATACCTTAGATTTACTTGCTTTCCCAATAGTATCTTTTGTACATTTTTTAAGGTTATAATTAACTAAATCTTCAGTTAATTTATCGTTTTTCAGATATATAAATAAAGTTTTAATTAAATCTGATGCTTTTTCGCTGTTGCCCTCTTCACACATGTCAACTAATTTTTTAGTTAATTTTTTGTTAGGGTTTAAAAATGTAATATCATTTTTAGAAGAAAACAATCCATGCGCGCACAAATCATCAACTATACCGTATAATTCTTTATTATGGTCTTTTATAAATGTATATAAACCACAATAAGTTTTACTTTCAGTTTTAGCCATTATTATTTTATATTATTCTATATTTATTATATTACTATATATATTTATTATTTAGTAAAAAATATTAATAAATTATTTTTTATATTAATTTATTTATTTACAAAATATAGATATTTTTTTGATATATTATTAATATAATATTTTATTCAAAATAAATATTTAATTATTCAAAATAAATATTTAATTATTCAAAATAAATATTTAATTATTCAAAATAAATATTTAATTATTTATTAAATAAATTTCTAGTATACTTATTTATTTTGTTAATAGTGAAAATTTTATACCATGTTTTAATTAATATTTTTCAATTAATAATTAAAATTATTATATTTATTATTAATATATAAAAAGTCTTCATTTTGATATATTAAATTTTTATAATATGATAGGATTACAAGAATCTATAGGTGGATTAAATGATCATATAGGAGCATTAGAAAATGCTATTGGAGCATCATCTTTTGGTATTTCAGGAGGCATACCAAATCCTAATTCTATTTGTGCCGGCAATGAGATTAAAGGAGGTACGTTTTCTACCGATGGTGGGATTCATAAAACTCTTAAAGGTGAATTAGATGCTATAAATGGAGGTCTTGTTGGTTCAAGTATATCTGGTGGAGATTTTACAAAATCCGGGTCATCTGAATCTAGAAATATAAATTATACAGGAGCAATTGGGTCAGCTATGGGTAATAAATTAGATAATGTAAAAGAATCTATTAATGAAAGAGTTACTAATATTTTAACATTACAAAATGTTTTAGACGGTGTATTTAGTAATTTACTTAATATTATTAAAAGTTCAGATGATTCAACTCATACAGCTGATGTTGAGAATATTAAATTTGTAAAGGATAAAATTAACGATTCGTTAAATAATGAAACTCAAGCTTTACAAAAAGTATTACAAACGCATATCAAACCATCCTCAGAATCAATTAAAGATCTTATGAAACAAAACGCTACTTTTGCTGCTCTTGCAAATACTTTAGGAGTAGATTATGATACCGATGAAGGTAGTGATCGATTAGCAATTGCATATACTAATTTATCTCACACTGGATTAGTTGTTGAAAAAATAAAAAGTGCTCTTAAAACTTTAAGTATGACTATAAGTGAGTATAGTCAATTAAAAAATTCTAAAGATTTAGAAAATAAATTAACCGCAATTCTAAAAAATGTAAATAAACCTGCAGTTAAAGCTAAACTTTCTAAAATTTTAGATGCTATTCAAATATTACGCAATAATCAATATAAACACGATGAAGTAATCGATTGTTTAAAAGACGATAAAAAAAGCCTAAAAATAGGACTTGGAGAATCAAGTGAAGGCGGTGAAATTACTGGTGAAAATGATTTTTCTACAAATGTATTAGGTAGAGTACGAAAATTTAAAACTCGATCAACTTTAAGTAGAAACATTAAAACTTATGAAAAAACATTAAAAGAATTATTTAAAAGTTTTATGTCTCAAATCAACATTAACTTTAAAGAAATTCAAAAAGCTGTCGAAAATGTTTCTGAAGAATTAGGAAAATCAATCATGTATGATGAAAAAATCAAAAACTTTGTTAATATTTTCGAAAGCTTAGGACAAGATATGAATAATAGTAAATTATTTTATGCTTTAATCGTATTTGATGATAGTATTGCATCCAAAGAAATTAAAATTAGATTCTTAACTAATTTAGAAAAATTAATAGAATCTTTAAATGAACTCAAATCACATAAATACTTAAATGAAATTCAAAAACAATTAGTTACCGTAAAGGAAAATATTGATACATATACCGATACTGTAACTGGGTTTAAAAATAGTGAAGTCAAAGTAAAAGAAGGAAGTGATGATAAAACCGGAGGTGATGATTTTTACTGGACTAATAAAATATTAGATAAATCAGTAACATTAAATGTTTCTCAACTAATTAAAGATACTATTACTAAATTAAAATTTTATGGTAATATTTCTCAAATTAAATCGAGTCTTAACAGTACTTTACATGAATTTGTTTCTTATAAAGAAGATTATGATAAATTATTAGGAAAATCTATTGGTACTAAAATCAATGAATTAACAAGAGAATATAATGAAAATATTGAAAGATTAAATAATGTTGAATGCAATCGCGGTAAACTATTATATGATTTTAATAAAGATCCAGCTAATAAAGATAAACAAATTCCTAAAGGATTAGTGGAAACTATTTATAAACTTCAATATGATGCTAAAGTAGGTTTATATAAAACTGTCGAAGCAATTGATTTATATTTAATGAATTTTACTGAATTATTATCAGGAAATGTAGAAGCTACTAAAGAATTAAATAAAATGCTTCAACAAACTGAAGTAATCGCCAAATGGTATAATAAAAACAGTGGTGATAAATTATTTAACTTAATGAAAGAAATTATATATGATGATAGTGGAGATAAAAATACTAGTGTAAATGATGTAAAAACATTTATTAATGGAAAACAAATAAAAGATGTTTTAGAATCGTGTAAAGAATCCATAGATTCTGTATCTATGTTAAAAAATATATTATCTATGTTTGTTCATATTGGTGATAAATTTGGCAATAAAACTTTATCAAAAGAAATGTACATGTCTCCTAACATTATGTATAAAAATTTAATAAAATATATATGGGTTAGTGCTTTTACTATGGGCTATGGTACCGGAGGAGGCAATCCTTCTGCGACCAATGTTAGTAATACTAAAAAAGATAGAAATGGATATGACAAAGAACTTGGTGATAAAGCATCTTTCTTCCATGTACATTTTACACAATTAGCTCAATCTAGTGTTATGATAGGAGAAACTACAGAATCAAATGATATAGATGACATTACCATACTTTTAAAAAAACAACTTGAAACTGTACCAATGAGTACTTTAAGAGTACTTTAAGAGAAGATGTACCAATGAGTACTTTAAGAGAAGATGTACCAATGAGTACTTTAAGAGAAGATGTACCAATGAGTACTTTAAGTAGTTCTTCACCACCTACGAGTACTTTAAGTAGTTCTTCACCACCTACAAGTTCTCAAGCAACTGATATTTTTGAAACCGATGATATCTATTTTGTGCTTGTATTAAAAGCAATCACTGCTAAAATATTAACTGTTATTGGAACTGCTCATATTCTTAGACAACCAAAATCTGTAGTTGGTTTAATTACTAATCCTGTAAGAGCTATTATTGGAGGTGCAAAAGATCCAGAAGTAATTGATGAAGCATTTGAATTGTACATTCGTCTACCATTATTAGTTGAATTTTATAAACATATATTTGAAGATGGTAATAGAGCCTATAAACGTAATAAAAATGCTAACGATGAAGCCGAAACTATAGCATATATTCCAGAAATTGGTTCTATTTGGAGTGGATTAATACAATGTATTTTTGATGAATCTAGATATATTAAAGACGGTATTTACAGTCTTGATAATATGAGAAGAATCATTTCTGAAGTTAACAATATTTATAAACAATATAAAAATGTTGATAAAAATAAATTAGTAAGAACTGTTGTATTAGATTTAGTAGCCGATGTAAATAAACGTTATGGTGTATTGAAAAAACAAGAAATTGATGAATTTTATCAATTAAAGAAAAAATATATTAAAACTCCTAATGGTGAAATTAGTTCCAATCATGTAAATTTTGATATTTTAGATGAAAATAATGAATTTGAAGATGTTGGTCCAAGTAGTAAATATACTGAAAATATTTATAGTAAATCTACTAATGATAATATTGTAACTAATGATATTAAATTAGTAAAAGATTTTCACAATAGAATACATGCCGAATTATTTAGCAAAAAAAATGATCTAAAAAAATTAGATAACAAATCATTTTCAGAAAAAATTAAATTTTATAAAAATGAAGTAACTAATAATCAAGGCAATTCAAAAAAATTAGATCTTATCATTAAAGCTATTGATGATTCAAGTAATATTAATTCACATAACGACGATGTAAGTTTATTGTTCCATGAATTAGTCGTCGCACCTATTAAAAATTTACAAGCAGTTCATAATATTATTGAGACAATGTTTACACAATATTTACCAAGAATGAGAAAGTGTTTATCTGGAGACGAAGCGGATGAATATGATACGATAACTAAGAGTGTATCAATTCCTGTAAATAATAACAAATTTAATAAGATTACATTAATCGAGTTTTTCTATTCATATTTAAGTGATATCGATAATTTAGCTTCTATTAAATTTATTAATAACAATAAATTTATAATAGATTATTCTAAATTACAACATACAGTAGAAACTTCTATAGAAAATATTAAATATATGATATCTAAATTTAGATCTCAATTATCAGAAATAGTAATCAAAAAATATGAAGAATGTTTATTAAATCTAGAAGATAAATTATTACTAAAAATTATTAATTGCGACGATAATAATGACGAAGTTAAATATGATTTATATAACTTTGATTATATGAATTCAACTATTTCTTTTATTTTAGAACAAACTAAAGATATTTCTCTACATTCAGATTTATATAAAGCAATTATGTTTAGAACTTCTAATAAATCTACAGAACAACTTTTAAGTAAAAAAAATAATACAAAAATATGGGATGATATTTTCTCACAATATGGCGGTGCTAGAAATAAAATATGGATCCCAATACACAATCTTGGATCCGTTAACCCAACAGGTGCAAAAGATGATTTTAAACACTTAAATACTTTATATAATAATTTAAATAATCCTAATGATTCTTCTATATTATATGGTTTTAATTCATTGGTATATGAATATTTATGTACATTTTATGACGCATCTACTAAAAAAATATATAATAATTTATTTAATGAATTTGTTAATAAATCTCAAAGTAGTGTTATATTTGGTAGAAAAGGTATTCCTGATATTAATTCAAATACAAAACCAAATGATATTAAAGATCAATTATTTATTGAAAATGATTATGTATTATGCGAAACCTTAGGATATATGTTCAAAACTATAGTTAATAGAACTACTAATGTACAATTACCAACTAAAAATCATTTATTAACTACTTTATCTGAAGTATCTCCAAATTTTATTGAAAAATATAAAGTATATTTACCAGTTTTTATAAAATTATTTGAAACTTTAATTCATAAAAGTTTATTATGCAAAAAAGTATTAGAAACTACAGATGATGAATTCTTAAAAGGATCAAATCCTGAAACGAATCCATCAAATGATCGTAGTATAGAAGGTGATTTACCAGGTGATATACAGACATTTGATAGTAAATGGATTAATGGCGATCAACTCTCCCATATTCATTATAATAATACTTTAAACAGTGTTATTGAAGCATCTCGAGCTTTAATAAATGATGCTACTGCTGTTTTATCTGAAATTAATACTAAACAGCAATTCTTTGAACTTAAAGAAAATTTTATTAAGAATTATTATAACAATAATAATAAACTTCCTTTAATGCCCTTAAGTTTAAATACTACTATATTAAATGATGCTATATATAAAACAACAGTTGCTCCATATTCATTACTTCCTTATCCAAATAAGAATGATAATGAATTTAGATTATTATATGGAATTAATTCAGTTATTAATAATAAATCATTAGATAATAATATTAATAGTTATATTTGGTTAAAAGAAGAACTTAAAAACTATAACAGTGGATCTTTATCTGTAAATAAGATAGACGTTGGTAAAATTAATGATTATATAGAAATAAACAATAAATTATCAATTTCATTGTCTTCAGTTCTACATTATAATCAATTCTTAAATGGAACTAAAACTAATAATATGTTTACTATAAATCAAAGAGCTGTATCTCGCACACCTTCCACACCTTTTATTATATGCGATGATATTGAAACTTATTATACTAAATTAGAAGCAACAGGTGTTTTAAATAATACTATAGATAGTGTTGATTCAACTTCTATAGATAATACTAAACGTAAAATATCTAATATAATTCAACAAAGTACAACTACATTGGATATTAGTCGAGTAAATGCTAGATTTTTAAATATTATAGATCTAAATATAGTTCCATTAAATATCCATGCATTAATGAGAGAAATTCCATTAACTAATATATATAATTATGCATTTACATATGATCATATTGTAAAACAATCATTTGGTAAAAATTATGATTATTCATTTGGTGACACTCCTACAACTTGCGATGATTTATTATTAAAATTATTTTTAAATCCATATCATAAATGCGGAAATGACCAAGGTCCTGATAGACTTCTTCTAAATACATTAACTGGAGAAACTGGAAAAAATAATACATTAAATAGTAAATTAGGTAAAAGTAAATATATATCAGATATTCTAGCCCATGCTATTGGAGCTGTGGATTCGTCTTCTAAATATACGTATACAAATAAAAATGACAGTACACAAAATATTAATGAAGATAAAAATTGGCAAACTAAAATTATGAAAAAAGATCAAAATAATAGATTACATAATAAATATTTTAGAAATTTAATATTCTTAACAAATCTTCAACGATTAATTCATCATAAAATTAAAACTGAAGTTGAAATTATTAATAGTAAAGTTGTATCTGATATGGCAATTACTAATTCACAAATTGTAAATTATGACAATGATGATCATAAGAATTTAGAAGAAACTGATTTTGAATATTTTATGTCTGATGATTAAATCGTATATAAATTAAATATATAAATATAACAATATACATATAGACTAAAATTATATAGACGTAAGATTATATGTTTTTTAATATAAATTGTTATCTATTAGAAGTAAATGAAAAAAAAATAAAAATAAGAATTACAGATCTGGATTCTTTAGAAAAATTTCAAAGAAATATAGATAATTTATATAAAACAAAAAAAGGAATGGAATTAACAGATAAAAAAAATAATGAAAGAGATTATTATTATCTCAACATATCAAAAAAAACTAAATTTGATATTAAAAATTTTAATTATAACAATTTAAAAGATTTAATTGGTGTAAATGTAGTAATTAGTGGAGAAACTAAATATTATTCATTTAGTATTGAAAATGATGATGGTAATAGAATTTTTAAAACTGGATATTCTTTTATATGTAATAAGATTTCTTCATAATATATATTAAGTATATTATACAAAATAATCAATAGTTTCAACATAATGATAAAATATAATATAAGTATCATTTTCAGGTTTTAATGTATCTTCATTAAATGAAGAATCATTCATTTTATATACAATGTTAGATAAATCTGAAGATGAAATATTCATACTTTTTTTTCTAAATCCTTTAGATGTATAATGTCCAGAATTCATATTACCGGAATGATTGATAGATGATATTAATTTATAATTATGTTTTTTATTTTCAATATTATTTATAAAAAATAATTCTGTAGGGTAATTATAATTATTTTTTTCTGAATATTTATTAAAATTTATAGTAATTATAGATGGAATAGCAATTAGCCGGTTTATCTTAATACAACTCCCTATATATTTGCAGTTATCGCAAGTCCAATCATTTAATTCTGAATAATTATTTCTAATATATTTATTTAGATTATGTAAATTTTTATCAATTTGAGATTGTAAAAAATTTGTATCTATAATTTTATCATATATTTCAAATTGAATAGAAATATCATCTTTTATATTTTTACAATTTTTACAATTTTTACAATAAATATCACATTTATATTTATTGTAAAATAAATTATATATATATATATCATTTATAATATCTAATAATAGTACTAATAATTCTCCAGAATCTTCTTGATTGTAACCAAATGTTATATTTTTATTTTTTATAGAAATTAAAAATTCATTAAACATTAGAATATTACTAGATTCAACTTCATTTTGAATATTTTTATCTAATATAATATATTTTTTTATTATATTTATATAAGATTTCATAAAGTTATTTTCTTTAAATTTATTTTCATTATTTAATAAATATTCTGTTATACTTGTACAGCTAAATAATGATTGTAATAATGAATTAAAATAACATAATATATGACTATTATATAATCCAAAAACTCTTAATGAATATAAATTATTATATTTAATGAGAGTATCTGACATAGTATTATTAAATAACAGTTTTTTCTAGTATACTTTCTATTAAATTTACTATTAAACTTATATATAATATATCAATATAAGTTTAATTTAGATAATAATTATGTCAACTTATAGTACTAATGTAATAAGATCACCAATTAATGATAATGATAATAATAGTGAATTTCATCAAAGTAATGATATTCATAATACATATTATTTAAGTAATGATAATGTTCGAGAATTTTTATCAGAAACATGTGGAATGTTTTGGTTTATTGCATTCTCATTAGGTAATATTGCTAATTTGGTATTATATCCAGAATCTAATATGTCTTGGGTGGGAGTAGCAGTTTCGTGGGGATTTAATTTAATGTTTGGTATCTATTTAGCAAGTCATAATTCCCAAGCTCATTTAAATCCATGTGTAAGTATGTGTATGTATTTATGGGATACTAGTTTTACATTTACACAATTATGTATTCATTCATTAGCACAACTTGTAGGTGCATTTTTAGCAGCTGTTGTTGTATATGGAATTTATTATGATAAAATTGTTTTACTTAATGATGATAAAAAAGCATCTAGTATTTTTACAACATATAAAGCAGATAATGTAAATACATCGTGTGCTTTCTTTACTGAATTTATTGGCACTGGATTTCTTGTTAGTGGTATTTTTTCCATTTTAATGCATAAAAGTACTAAAGATCATGCTGCTATTTTTATTGGAATTCTACTAAGTAGTTTAGTACTATCTTTTGGATATCAAACTGCATTTGCTTTTAACCCAGCTCGTGATTTAGGACCGCGTATTTTTACTGCAATGGTTGGATATAGTTCATTTTCATTTGTTGACAATTATTGGTGGATTCCACTAGTTGCTGACTATACAGGGTCAATTGTATTTGTTGTATTATTTAATTTCTTGATTAAAAATCAAACATAAATATATTATAATAAAATTATAAATAATTTTATTAATAAAATTATTTTTTTTTAGTTTTATTTATATATATAAATATATATATAATCTTTAAATAAGTTGTAAAAATTAATAATAGTAATTATAATACTATTACTATGGAAAATCAAAGTAATGATAAACTCTATACCAATAGAAAAGAAAATAAAGAGTGTTATACTAATGGTGAGTTAATAATATTTGGAATAGCCTTTTCATTAGTAATATATGTATTTATTATTATAATTAGTCTATTTTTTAATAATAGATGCAGTGTGTCTGAATATTTTACCCCTCCTGAAAATAATGTTCTTGGCGGCATGGGTCGTTTGCCCACAAGTACATTACCACCAATAGAAAAACCACCGGCTGTAATTAAATCAGATAATAAACAAAAAGAACCATTTAATAATGATCTCCCAAATCAAACTAATAAAATTTTAACTGACGGTACAAATTATTCCGATATGGCTGCAGATATGGCACTAGAACAATCGGTTAAAGACCAACATAAACAATATATTGGCCAAAGAGAAAAATATACAGGAACTGCTTCATGGAATCCAGAAAGATCTGATAGTCAAGATCTTGTCCCTTATGTAGGTTTACGTAGACCATCCTATACAACTACAAACGGCGACAGTTTGCTTGATCCAACTGCAAGACAAGTTCCATCGGTAATTGATGCAAATCAATTGGCTAAGCCAGTAAATCTTACTTGGAATTATGGATCATTTAAATAAATTCTAAATACTACGTATAGACTAAAAAAAATACATTCTGTGAAATAAATATATATTTTGATTTAATAATTTTTTAATATAAATATATATTTCATTAAAATTTAAATCCATATGGTTTTTTTATATCATCGTGACTAGAATTTTTTTTTACATATATATTATTAAATATATGCTGATGTAGAATTATAAGTTTTTTAATTGAAATTAGATGTAAATAATCATTATATATCTGCTTAATGGCTAATGGATCAATTTGAGTATATAATTTTAAATCTAATAAATTAATTTCTAATTCAGTTTCATCTACAATATCATAAATTGTTTCAATTTCTTCTTGCGATCCGCAAATATTATCAATATTATATTTTTTTCTAATATGTTGAATTATATTAATTATATTCATATTGTCAATATTAAATATAATATTATCTAATTTATTTTCTATAATATTTTTTAAGAATAAATCTAATTTTGTACTAAATTTTAGTTTAAAATCAGCCTGTTGTAAATTATAAAATGAAGTATGTTTACTATTATATATTTTAGTTAATGAACTTTCAGCATCTTTTGTATTTTTATATGCATTTTTTATAATATTATTTGACATAATACTAAAATTATATGTTTTTGTAATATATTTTTCAATATTATCATTTATAATTTTATATAAATTACTGTCATCTTCAGATGTTGAATTTAATGACGAAAACAATATATCATATTTTTTATTATAAGTATCAATATTTAATTTTGTATATTTTATATCTTTGTATTTCTTATTTACTTCTTTATAAATATTCTTAAATACTTTATTTCTATCTATATAATTATTACCATGAGTTTCTACTAACTGTAATATATATTTTCGACATTTTTCTAAAGTTTTCTTATCGTCATAATCTAACTGATCTGTATCATCATTTATAGAATATTCTGTAAATTCATTATCATATGATAATAATCTAGCAAATTGACCTGAAAGCTGTTTATCAAAATAATATTTTAAATCAATTTCATAATTATTTTTAATCACATTCTCAATATATTCCATTTTATCTGCTTTTTTTAATGCTATTTGCCTGCCTTTAAAATCATATTTGTATGGATATTTTTTAATAAGAACATAATTAAAACGTTCACCTGGTTCTGGAATAGTTTTGTTCTCTTCCTTCATTCTTTCGGCAAATTCATTTAATGTAACATTTTTTTTCTCTGGTTTCCATAATCCAGTTTGAATAAAATCTTTTAATTCCCATTTTGTAATAAATATCTCTTTTATTTTTTGTAGAATCAATTCTCTTAGTGTTTTTGTATTTTTAATATCTAATGATTCCCACATAATATCTAAACAAATGATTTTTAATATTTCAGAAACACCTCTTTTTTTTACTTCCAGTCCTCGGATAAACATATCTGCCGGTTTAAAGTTAGGAATGTTTTCATGTGGAATACCAAAATATTTTTTTTTAGATAAAAATGCACAAGGCCATAATATTTCTTCATATGCCATTTTTAAATATTTTGTTCCATTATTTTTATATAAATGTTCATTTACTTTTACTTTTATATCTTCAATCGCTGTAAATGTAATATTTACTAAATCTGTGTTATATTGTAATTTATTAATTTGACCTGTATAATATTCTTTATTTTTTTCTAAATAATAAGATTCTGGACAGCTTATATATAATGAATCTGTATTATGTACTACTAATTTACCAATACCTGCTGCAAAATGATGTGATTCAGTTTCTAAATCATATACATATTCGCCATCATTAACAATATCTTCTATACTTTTAATTGTATTATTTAATTTAATATTAAGTGATACTGTTTCTAAAATATATGTATCATCTTTTACTGATATTTTTACATTCTTATTTTTATTTAACAATACTAAATATTTCTTTTGAATCATTATTTGTGATTTTGAATAATATTTTATATTACTATTTGTTAAACAACTTGCATAATTATAATTTGATTTATATAATAAATTATTATATTTTTCTAATTCTATTTTATCCCAATGTAATAATTTTGTATCTATTTTACAATCTTTAGGTGATATTTTTTCTTTTGTATCTGATAATAAACTATGATCTTCAGTTACTATTATAGATCCCATGTCTGTAGTTATTCTAAATAATCTTTTATTTGTATAATGACGAATAATCTTTTTAATTGGTGTCCATCCATTTTCTGTATAAATTTCTTGCGAATCAATCTTTAAATTATCAATATTGATTATTTCTTTATCATTATATTTTTCATATGTATGGTCTTTTAAATAATCTTCTATAGTTAATAATTTTAATTCTTTTTTATTATTTCTAATTAATATTGGCGTTTTCCCAACAACTGAATCTCCATAGTATACTTTATGATCTAACTTTTCAACATAATCTTTTACTAATAATAAATTAGCTTGACCTGATGACGTTACTGCTCCTGCAAGTTCTAATACAAATAATGGTGAATTTTTATTTCCTAATTCTCCATAAAAAGTGTTCATAAATACTTTTAATGCTTTTTGTTTTGTATCGCAATAATTAAGTTTAAATAAACATTCTTTATATTCAATATTATTTAAATAATCAGTTTGTGTTGATTCAATATGTTCTTTCTTCTCTTTATAAATAAATAATTCCTTTTTCATTTTAGCACGCTGTGCAAATAAATCTCTTAAAATTGTCGGATATAATCCAAAATTTGTTTGTTCTTTACTTTCATCATGTCTTACTGTCCATCCTTCTATATATTTAATTTTCTTCTCTCCTAAATAATTTTCATATTTATATTCAAAATTTATATTATACATTTCTTTCTCTTTAATTTCATCTTTAGATTCTTTATCTAATATTAAATATTCTGGTGAAAGATTGTACGTCATAATGAGACTAGGATAAAGTGAGGAATAATCTAGGCCATTAATAGGATATTTTATAGGATTTTCAATTAAATATTCAATATATTTAGAAAGTAAATTCTTAACATTATGATAATTTGTCATATTATATTATACAATAGTTTTAAATTCAATTTTAAATCAAAAAAAAAATATTATATATAATGTATTATTCTGAAATAATATCATCTTTATATTTTAAATTTTCAATATGCATTTTACTTTTAGTATGTCTATTATATCCTGATTTTCTTATTTCTGAGTCACATATTTGGCATATTATTTTTTCTTTACCCTGTTCAGCTACTTTTTCTTTATTTTTTTGATAATGTTGTGCTTTATATTCTTTAATTTTATCTCTATTTTCCTCTACATAATTATCAAAATATTCTTTATTATTAATATATCTTTGCTTCTCATACTCTGATATTTTATCTTTATTTTCTTTTCTATACATTTTTTTGTCTATTTTTTGTATCTACACCTGCAAGAATATTAAATGGGTTAATTCTATTAACTGGCTTATATTTATTTATATATAATTGTTCATACATTTTTAAATGATTATTATCAATCACTTTATATTCTTTAAGTTCTTTTATTTCAAAATTTGTAATATTATATTTCTTAAAATATGGATAAATTGTAGATGCTGGTTTTCTATCATCTTTTAAATATTTATTATAATCTGATATATGATCTTTCCAACGTAGACTAACATCATTAAATGATGATCCTATATAATTAATTTTAGGATCATTAATATAATAAATTTGATAAATCATGCCAACTTGATAAGAATCCATTATTAAGTAATTTATATAGATAATAAAATATAAATTGAATTTTTTTATTAAAAAAAAAATATATAAGCCTAAGGTGTTTTATATTTTGTTTATATATTTATGCTATTTTTATTTTTTTAAATTTATTATGTTCTGATAAAGCATGCTCTTCGAGCGAGGATTTTTCTTCATTATGTGGATTTTTTATTTTAATATTCCATCTTTCTTTAGCATCTTTTATAATTTCATCTATTCTTTTATTTTCCCAAGCAAGATCTTTTTTTTTTTCATTTTTAATACATTCTTGTTGTAAATTTACAGTGTCGATTTTTTCTGTTAAAGGTGTATTATTAATATCATCTTCAGAGTAAACGTACCAATTTTCATTGAATATACTTTCATTTATTTTATTATAAATGAAACTAGAAGCTTCATCGGTTTCTAAATTTTTATTTTCAGTATCGGATATCACTTCCCAATCATCTAGATCATAGGTAATACTTTTGCTATTCATAATGATATACTTGATAATATATATTTATGTATTTAATTATTCAATTTTTTTTAATTTTATTATATATCCAAGGTGGCCTCTCTAATAAAAAATTGATTTTTATTTATTATAATATATACATAAGCCTATTAAAAACATATTATGAAGAATTGCCCAATTCCTACGGAATTGATTGTAAATTCTCAATATTACTTGCCAATTTATAAACATGAAAAAGAATGGAAATATATTAATATTAATTCTTGGTTTGATTGTATTTATTATACTTATCAAAAAGTAAATAAAGTATCTGATAAAACTAAACTATGTAGTATTGATATTGGATGTAAAAATTTCTTAAGCATTTATGGATTAGATGGAACATGTTATAAATTAAAAAGTGATTATCAAATTCTTGATGATATTCTTCGAGATACTTCTATGGCTTATGAAATTAAAGATATTATTATTAAAAAAATGATTGAAGAATTACATGTTCGTTCTGCAAAATTTATATGTAAAAATTTTAATATTATATATATTGGTTATGTTAATAATGAAGGAAAAATTGATTCAAAAAAAATGCCTAATATCGAAGACAATCTGTTAAAAATTTTAGGACATAATGATTTTCTAAGAACTTTGCAAAAATATGCTAAAAAATTTAAAAAAACTTTAAGAATTGTAGATGAAAGCTTTACATCTGTTCAATGTACAAATTGTGCTATGTATCATACTTATACGAGAATTTATACTCCTGATGATAGTGAACGTCGTAAATTATGCTGTAAATACTGTAATATTGCCGTATGTCGCGATTGTGGAGCTTCTCGCAGTATTTTAATTAAAAATGAACATAGATTTTAATCTAACTTATATTATTTATTTTTTTTAAAAAAAAATATAAAATATACAAGAATACACACTCAGCACAAACATCCAAACCTTGCTTAGAAATCAGGCATGTTCGCTTCACCGCCTTCTCCAAGTGCCAGCTCCATCACAGGCGCAGACTTCCCCGATTTCCAAAGAAACTCCTGCAACTCAGACTTCAACCAATGTATTTTGAGCAAACAGCCAGAATTGTCATTAATCAATTTGTATTGAGCATAGTCGCCCACTTTTGCCCACATGGCAACATTTTCCCATGTTTTGAGGTCAGCATGACAAAAATGCTCAAAACCAACTGGTTGACCATTTTCATCGGAACGTTCGCAGTTCAGACACATGTTGGACTCTTCTTTGTGAGCAAACCCGTAACAGTTTGCACACAACACTCCATTGGGAAAGATTGGCATCAAAACCCATCCTTTCTCGATGCACGGAAGCACATCAAGTGTGAACCGGAGCTTAAGTTGATTTCCAGTGAATTCCTGAATTGTGTCAAGGATGTCATCCCCAAACGCCATCAAAATGTTCTTGGGAAAGATCATTGTTCTTGCTGTTGCTGTATATATTCAAAAAATAATTCAACTATTTTTTTTTTGTTTTTAACTTCTTATTATGTATTTTCATTATGTTTATAAAAAAAAATATAAAATATACAAGATACTCATTAAAGCATTCAAATAATGCTTGAGAATTATACACGTTACTAATATTCATCATCTTCATCATCCTCGTCGAGTTCCGCTATAATTTCTCCCTTTCCTAACTTCCGAAGAAACTCATGCAACTCAGACTTCAACCAATGTATTTTGTGCAGTGGCCAGCATTGTCACCAATCAATTTGTGATGAGCATAGTCACCCACTTTTGCCCATTTGGCAACATTTTCCCATGTCTGATAGTCCGCATAGCAAAAATGCTCAAAACCAACTGGTTGGCCATTGTCATTGTAATGTTCGCAGTTCAGACACATGTTGGACTCTTGTTTTTGAGCAAACCCGTAACAGTTTGCACACAACACTCCATTGGGAAAGATGGGCATCAAATACCAACCTTTTTCGATGCACGGAAGCACATCAAAAGTGAAACGAGTCTTGAATGAATTTCCAGTGAATTCCTGAATAGTTTCAAAGATGTCATCTCCGAACGCCATTAAAATGCTCTTAGGAAAGATCATTGTTCTCGCGATTGCTGTATATATTCAAAAAATAATTCAACTATTTTAAAAAAAAAACTTATAAATATATGATTTAATTATATAAAAACTATTGGTTTATGAATAATTATTCATAGTCATCATTTTTTTATTCCAAAATGGGGTATCTATTATAGCATTTATAATATCATCAATATCGCCAGTTTTCGATGTTATTTTTACATAAAAATCATTGGATAATTCATCGGCATAATCATTATTTTTATAATATTTTTTTAATTCAAATAAATCAGTATTAATATTAAAAAAGCTACTTGGTTCGCATATATTTTTTATATAAATTTTATCTGTAATTGATATAAAAAATTTTCCATAATTATTTATATTTAGTGTAAATGTAACAGTATTATGAGATATATATATTATTTGATATTCTAATTTTGATATTATTTCATTTTTAAATATAATATTTACATCATACAAGAATTCATATAATTTATATTTTAATTTAATTGATAAGTTATCTTCATATTCTTTATTTTGTTTATATATATATTCTAATTTAATGAAATACTTTGTTAATATTTCATTATTTATAGACATTAATAAACATATATTTTTCTCAGTATAATTATTATTAGGTACTTTCAAAGAATATATATTATTATAGGACAATACATTCTTTAAGATGTCGATACTAAACTTAAAATTCATTAATTATCTTGTATATACTAATACTAAAAAAAATCAATTTTTTTTTAATAAATACGTATTTATTAAAATTCATTATAATATAATTTGATAATTGTTATATTTTCACTTGGGGTTTTATTTAGATTTTCATCTATTACTTCTTTTAATTTTTTTAATCGAGTTTGTAAGGTTTTATTCGCTTTCGGTAATCCCTTATCTTCAGTATATTCAAAACAGCTTTTAATTATTTTATTTTTCTTATTTGTGTAACTATCGGGATTAAATCGAATAAATATAATTGGTCGATCTGCTAAATCTGTAAATAAATTATTAACTCTTTGATTCTCACATTCTGGAGTATATGATTTTGAATTTCCTTTATGTTGATTCTCATCAATTTCAATAATAACAGAATGAGTTAAACAATCTATGAAGATATCTGGTCTATTTTTAGAACAACCTCCTTCAATAGTTTTATTATAAGTAATATTTAAATCTTTATAATTTTCCTGAATAAATTCAGAAACTTTAGCTTCTCTTGTACCATAATCTCTAATAAGTTTATCACTAGGAAATTTATAAATAAAACATCTTAGACAATAACCTTTATATTGTTTATTAACTCTTGTAAAACATAATTCAGTTTTACATAATTTTCCAGTAAAATCTATCATCTCTGGAGTTTTACAATCTCCACAATATAATCTTAATTTTTCAGTGTGAAAATTATACAATGCTGATTTATTATTACAATTAATACATTTTTTACTAACTAAATCTATCATTTCTGGAGTTTTACAATTGCTGCAATATAAAGGTGTTGTTTCATTTTTATAATTAAAACTAGGTCTTGTGTTATTACACGCGATGCAATTTTTATGTTTTACATCTACCATATCTGGAGTTTTACAATCATAACAATATTTAGCTTTTTTTTCACTAATTATATTAAATGTCGATACTTTTCCATTACAAATAATACATTTTTTAGATTTTATATTAATCATTTCTGGTGTTTTACAATCGTCACAATATAAAGCTGATTTTTTATTTTTATAATTAAATGATGGAATTTTTCCATAACATTTAATACATTTTTTAGTTTTTATATTAATCATATTAATTATTTTATGTGATTTACAATAAATATGTTTTCTAATATCAATATCTTTATAATTTCTATAATTAAAACTTGCTTCTTTTTTACAATTTTTATTTAAACAAATTCTTGCTTTCTTTTTATTAAATTTTAAATTAATTAAATCTAAATGTAAAGTAATAAAATCATTTAACAATTTCATATTTCTTATTATTTATCTATTTCTTTAATATATATTCAATTTTTTAATTTAAAAAAAAAATATATATATATTATATAAAAATTTAAGTTTATATTTTAAAATTTAACTTGATTAATATCCTTTTCAATAAAAACTGCATCATAGTTTTTATTAATAATTTGCTGTACTTGTTCAATTAATTCATAATCATGAATATCTAATTTATGAGTGCAAAATTCTTTAAATGTCATTGTATTATTTACCAAACCTCGTTTAGGGTTTAAAACTAAGGCGCCCGTGAAACGTCCCTCCATTTTATCTTCTTCTTTTTCTTCTTTTTTAACACAATTTACAAATAAATTTTTATCATATGCATTAGCAATAATTAAGTTCCTCACTTTACATCCATTTGCTCGATAAAATGCATCAAACATACTTGTATGAGCTAATAATGAAACCGCCCTACGATCTTGAATAATATTATTTTTATAAATTAATTGATGTAATCGAAAACAATCGATATAACAATAATGAACAACTTCAGTCAATCCTTTAATATTTCCAGTTATATAATGTCTAAATAATTCTGGAATTGGCATATCATCTTTAGATGGTAAATTATATAAATCTAAATAGAATTTTAAACTTGATTTTGATTCAGTGGGATTTAATTGCATTAATATAACACGAAGATCAAATGCAATATAACCTGGTAATTTAATATTACACATTTTTTGTTGTAACCTATCTGCTGAAATTTTAATAAATTCAACAATATAAAAGTATTTTTCTATATTTTCTAATTTTAATTCATATGGACTTAATTGTTTTAATGACATATCTTGACAAAATTCATCTAAAATATGATGTTGTAAATATTTATCATATAAATTTGGCCAATCAAAACCACTACCATTGAATTCATAAATAAAATCAGGTTGTAATAAACTATTTATATATCCAAATGCTTGTAATAATACTTTTTCACTTTTACATACAATACTAAAATAATCAGGATGAATATCAACTTCTTTAGTAACAAGTCCTATATTTAGAAATGAATTCTCTTCATTAATGAATTGATAAGTTAAACCAATATTAAAAACAATATCTTCTATTATTTTACCTGATGGCAATCTAGTAGCTTTATTCGGTTTTTTTAGATCAAAATCAGATGAATATTGTTCAATATCAAATGACATTGAAATCATTTTATCTCTTCGAATTAAATCAATATCAATATCTTTAAATTCAAATTCATACATTTCATCAGTATATGGAATAATATTTCTAATATCTATTTCAAACACATATTTAGATTTGTAATCAGAATTTGAAACATTTTTATAATTTACTAATTTATTCCAACCTGTTAAATTGATTTTATAAGTTCGACTTACAGTTCTATAATATGAACTTAGATCATTATTAAAACTTTGGATATTATTTTTATTTAATAGCTTAATAAAACTATTTCTGTGAAATAGTTTTTTAAATCTAATTCTAATAAATCTTATTTCATTTTCATTATATAACATAAATTTTTTACCTGAAATTATTTTTACATCTTTTATATCTAATTGTTTTCCTTTGAGTGATTTTCTTATCATATCATCTTTAAATAATGTTTTTAAGTTATTTAAATTTTCATCATTAGATATATTATCATTATATTCAATATCAACTGTAGGAAATATAGAATTTACAATTAATGTCGTTTTTGACCCGCATGGTAATATTCCATGAATATATAATTTATAATCATTAAATGATAAAGATTCTGATAAATCATTTGATAGAAATAATACGTCATGAAATCTTTTTACACTATTTTCAGTTTTCTTTAAATTAGATTCTTCTAAATAAGTATCTCTATTTCTTATCGAATTATATAATACTTCCTTATAATTACTACTATTGATAGATATTTTAGTATTATGAAGCATTTTTACAATCTTTATTTATATATCTATTTTTTAATTCAATTTTATTTATTTTTATTTTATATAATATACATGAATATTTAAATTATGTCTAATATAGATACTACATTATACGGTACTAATACTAAAACTAATGATTTTAACAATGATAATAGTTTAAATTTAGAAGATCGATTATTTTTTACTCTACTAAATAAAAATATAGCAGCATGTTCTAATAAGCCTGTAGATAATACATATTGTAAACAATTCTTTGAAACTGCCAATAACATAATATCTAATAGACTACAAGCAGAATATATAAATGCATCCAATTTAGTGTATTCAAATCCTGTAGATCCGATTATTGTAAATTTTGATGACCCTCCATGTTTACCAGTTAAAGGCAAAAATAGAAAAAAAAATAACAATGGTAGTTATACATTTCCTATAATAAGAGATCATGCTACATGGGTAAAAACTGGATTTACTAATAATATATCAAATATTAAAGCATTAAAAAAAAATACATCTGGGACATACAAACATGCATCTACTAATGAAGAAGTTACATTTACTAGAACTAATGATACTACTCCAGAAACTTATACAATATCTAAAATTACTAATTGTGTAGATGAACCATTTCGAACTATAGCTGAGATTGACACATTATGGTCTAATACTACATCATGTGAAAAAAATTTAAATAATGATATTTTTAATGTTATTAATTCTTCTTATGATAATCTACAATATATGGATACCGATAATAAAGTTATTGACATTTTTAATCTATTTACTAAAAGAAGTATGTTGGATAATTATAATTCTAAAAATAATTATAATAATATTAAATTATGTAGAAATACTTGGGTAGATGTTTTACCTACTGATAATTATGTACCTTCTGATACTTTAGTGGCCGCTTTAAGATTTCCTTTAAATTCTATTATATTAAGAAATAATGGATTTTATTTATCATTTCAATCCGATGGTAATTTAGTTTTATATAATATAAATAATACGCCGTTATGGGCCAGCAATACACAAAATAGAAATCCCACTGTAACTTCTGTTGGGCTACTATGGAATGGTAATTTTTGTATATATTCTAACAATAATCAAATATGGTCTAGTAATACAAATAATAATGAGGGTGCTATATTGAAATTAAATTCAAAAGGAACTTTAACGATTAATAAAGATAATAAAATTGTTACAACAATTCATAATAATATTGAAAATCTGACATTAGATTATCTTAAAACTACATTCTATGATAATTGTCCTAATGCTGTCTTCTCTGATAAAAAAGGAAGGTTCTTCCCTTTTACATGGGGTGATTATGATACTGGTAAAAATATTCACGATGTACCTTCTGATACAAATGGCAGAGAATCTTATAATAAATTTAGAGGGTTTTTAAGAAGTTCTAGTGATAGTCAATGGGAAGTACGTGAATTAAATCTTCTAAATAAAGATGGTTATATAGTAAATCCTAATGGAAGTCAACCGAATAAAGACGCTGATGGTGGTGAAAATGATGCCAATGGTATAAATAATGGAGATAATTATTGGAGAGATGAAGATC
>JFJP01020460.1_pt1 | contig 31642 bp, 28 predicted proteins | sample 431651 | NCBI WGS metagenome assembly JFJP01 (sample SAMN02602958, study PRJNA72255) | Microbial mat metagenome, whole genome shotgun sequencing project. | biome: fresh water; feature: sink hole; material: water; isolation source: purple microbial (photo- and chemosynthetic) mats found in... | reverse complement strand
CCAAGCTGGTCGCCCGCGGCGTGGTGGTGAAGATCAACACCATCGTCGTGCCGGAGATCAACAGCGGGCACACCGGCGAGATCGCCGCCGCCTGCAAGGCGCTGGGCGCGACCATCCACAACTGCATGGCCCTGGTGCCGGTCGCCGGGGCCGAGTTCGCCGATGTGCCGGAGCCCTCGGCCGAGGAGATGGCCGCTGCCCGCGCCGCCGCCGCGGCGCACCTGCCGCAGATGGAGCACTGCGCGCGCTGCCGGGCTGACGCGGTCGGACGCATCGGTGCTCCCATGGGTCCATCGCAGTTCACCGTCCTGGAACGGCATGCCGCCACCGCCAAGCCGGGGCGCACGCTGGTCGCAGTGGCTTCGCAGGAGGGCATGTTCGTCAACCGGCACCTCGGCGAAGCGGATGAACTGCTCATCTACGCCGAGGCCGAGGGCGGCGGCTTCATCCAGGTCGGCGTCCGCCAGGCGCCGGAGCCAGGCACCGGGGCCGCGCGCTGGCATGATCTCGCGGACCTGCTGGAAGACTGTCGTGCCCTGCTGGTCAGCGGCATCGGGCCGTCGCCGCAGGAGATCCTCCGTGCCAGCGGCTTGCGCGTCTTCGAGACCGAGGGCCTGGTAGAGGACCTCGTGCCCAAGGCCTTCGCCGGTGGTGAGATCCGCCGGATGAAGAAGCCGTTCACATGCGGCGACGGCTGCGGCGGAAATGCCAAGGGATGCGCCTGAACCAAACCGACGCGGGCTGAAGCCCACGGTCCTGGAGACAACCATGAAACCCAAGCATACGGCACCTGCACGCGGCGCGATGCGCCGTCGCTGATCCAGTACCTCCAGGAGGGGGTCGAGGAGCGCGGCATCGAGAACGTCATGGTGTCCAACACCGGCTGCCTGAAGATGTGCGACAAGGGCCCGATCCTGGTCGTCTATCCCGAGGGCTGGTGGTACGGCAAGATCACCGAGGACACGGTCGACGAGATACTCGATGCCTTGGCCGAGGGCAAGCCGGCCGAGGCCCACCTGGTCGCCTGAGATGTTCCTGCTCGACGCCACGTTGCGCGAGGGGGCGCAGTCGCCGGCTGCGCGGCTGACCAGCCGCAGCCGCCTGGCCATCCTGCGTGGTCTGGCGGCGGTGGGTGTCGCCGAGGCGGAGATCGGCTGCGCTTCGCGCGATGGCGGCCTGCCGGCGCTGGTCACGGCTGCGCGGCGTACGGCGCCGCGTCTACGCCTGTCAGTGTGGTGCCGGGGGCTGCCCGCCGACATCGCCCTGGCCGCGGCCTGCCGCGCCGATGTGGTGCACATCTCCCTGCCGGCGAGCGACCTGCACCTCGAGCGCCGGCTGCGCTGCGACCGTCCCTGGCTGCTCCGCCGCATCGCCGGGGCCGCCGTCGAGGCGCAGCAGGCCGGGATCACCAGCCTGGCACTTGGCCTGGAGGATGCGACCCGGGCCGACCCTGGCCTGATCGCTGCCGCGTGCCAGGCCGCCGGTCGTGCCGGTTTCGTGCGGATTCGTTTGGCTGACACGGTGAGCGCGGCTTCCCCGGCGCGCATCGCCGCGCTGGTGCACCTGGCGCGCGCCGCGTTCGGCGGACCGGTCGGGGTGCATTGCCACGACGATTTCGGCCTGGCCACCGGCAACGCCATATCCGCCCTGGATGCTGGCGCGGAGTGGGCCGATGGCTGCCTGCTCGGTGCTGGCGAGCGCGCTGGCACGGCGCGGACGGAATGTCTCGCCGCCTGGCTCGCCCAGCGCCACGGCACCGCCCACCGCCTGGATCTCCTGCCGGGACTCTGCCGCACCGCCGCCCGCGCCCTCGGCCGTCGCTGCGACGCGCATGCGCCGATCGTCGGCGACGCCATCTGGCGGGTCGCCTCCGGACTGCATGTCGACGGGTTGGCCAAGGATCCGCGCACCTACGAACCCTTCGACCCGGCCACGGTCGGAGCGCGCCGTGAACTCCTGCTCGGCCCGCAGAGCGGCTTGGGCGCCGTGCGTCAGGCCTGCCGGAGCAGTGGGCTGGAACTGCGCGCCGGCGAATTGGAGCGCGTGGTCGCAGCGGTCAGAACCGGTGGTCCGATCACTCCCGAGGGTCTGTGCGATCTGGTGCAGGCGTTGCGGCGCTGAGGCGGAGGCACAGCGTCGCATGGCGGAACCGCCACCGCCTTCGAGGGCCCATCCGGTGGATCGAACCGCCGGAGTACCCGTTCCCGTTGAGCAGGGGCCTTTACCGGTCACAGTCCGCCAAGGAGGATGATGATGTCCCGTCTGATCGCCGCGCTGCTCGTCATCGCCGCTGCCATGGGTGGCGAATCCCCCACTGTCTTCGCCGCCGCCAGCCTGACCAACGCCGTGGGCGACCTGGCCAAGGCCTACGAGGCGAAGACCGGCGTGCGCATCGTCACCAGCTTCGCCGCCGCCTCGACCCTGGCCAAGCAGATTGAGAACGGCGCGCCGGCCGACATCTTCTTCTCCGCGGACATGAAATGGATGGATTACCTCGCGGAACGCAAGCAGGTCGACATTGCCAGCCGGGTCGACCTGCTCGGCAACGCCCTGGTGATGATCGCGCCGGCCGGCAAGGCCTTTCCCATCAGGATCGCGCAGGACTTCCCGGCCGAAGCCGCCTTCACCGGACGCCTAGCGATCGGGGACCCGACCAATGTCCCGGTCGGCATCTACGGCAAGGAGGCCTTCATCAATCTCGGCTGGTGGGGCTGGTTGGAGAAGCGCCTGGCGCCGACCGCCGATGTGCGGGCAGCGCTCCGCCTGGTGGAGACCGCCGAGGTCGATGCTGGCGTGGTCTACGCCACCGATGCGCGGACCTCGGCCAAGGTCGAGGTCGTGGCCACCTTCCCCGAAGGCCTGCACAAACCGGTGCGTTATCCGGTGGCCGCCACCACCAACGCCTCGCCGGCGGCGCGCGCCTTCCTCGCCTTCCTCACCAGTCCGGTAGCGGTGCCGGTGTACGAGCAGTATGGCTTCACCGTGCTGAAACGCTGAATGTTGTCGCCGGCCGAACAGGAGATCCTGCGTCTCAGCCTGCAGGTCGCCGGCTCGGCCCTGTTGCTGCTGGCCGTTCCCGGCGTCGCCATCGGCTGGCTGCTGGCGCGTCGAAGCTTTCCCGGCAAGGCGCTGGTCGATGCCGTCGTCCATCTGCCGCTGGTCCTGCCGCCGGTGGTCACCGGCTGGCTGCTGCTGGTCGCCTTCGGCCGCCACTCCCCGCTCGGTGCGCTGCTCCAGGAATGGTTCGGTTGGCGCCTGGTCTTCGATTGGAAGGGGGCTGTGGTGGCGGCGGCGGCGATGAGCTTCCCGCTGCTGGTACGCTCGGTCCGCCTCGCCATCGAACTGATCGACCGTGATGTCGAACGCGCCGCTGCGACTTGCGGTGCGCCACCCTGGAGGGTCTTCGCCACCGTCACCCTGCCGCTGGCCCTGCCCGGAGTCCTTGCCGGCACGGTGCTGGCCTTCGCCCGCTGCCTCGGCGAGTTCGGAGCCACCATCACCCTTGCCGGGAACATCCCGGGCGAGAGCCGCACCCTGCCGGTTGCGATCTGGCAATATACCCAGGTGCCCGATGGCGATGCGATGGTCTGGCGGCTGGTGGCGATCAGCGTCGCCGTCTCGATCGCTGCCCTGGTGGTCAGCGAGTGGATGGCGCGGCGCCTCGGCGCGCGGATCGGGGCGGCATGAGACTGGTCCTCGATGCGACGGTCGAACGCGGCCCCTTCGCGCTGGCCATCGCGGCCGAGTTGACCAGCGGCGCCACCGGCGTGTTCGGCCCGTCCGGCGCCGGCAAGAGCACCCTGCTCGCCCTCGTCGCCGGCCTGGTGCGGCCGGCGCGTGGGCGGATCGTCCTCGACGACGAGGTGCTCGACGATGTGGCGGCCGGCATCCATGTGCCACCGCACCGCCGCCGCCTCGGCGTCGTCTTCCAGCATGGCCATCTGCTGCCGCATCTCAGCGTCGAAGGCAATCTACGCTATGGTGAGCGCCTGCTGCCGCCCGCGGCGCGCCGCATCGCCCTCGGCGACGTCGTGCGGCTACTCGACATCGCCGACCTGCTGCCACGCCGGCCGGCGACCCTGTCGGGCGGCCAGCGCCAGCGCGTCGCCCTCGGCCGGGCGCTGCTCTGCTCGCCGCGCCTGCTGCTGCTGGACGAGCCACTCGCCGCCCTCGATCGCGGACTGAAGCGGCAGATCCTGCCCTACCTCCGCCGGGTGCGCGAGGCCTTCTCCATGCCGGTGCTGCATGTCAGCCACGACCTCGGCGAGCTGCTGCATGTCTGCGATGATCTGCTGCTGCTCGACCGCGGCCGGGCCGCCGCTCACGGCCCCCTCGGCACCATCGTCCGCCAGCCGGCCCTGCTGCCGCTGCTGCACGACGCGGGCATGGTCAACATCCTGCGCGGCACGGTCGCGGAACAGCCGACCGGTGAACCGGTCACCATCGTCGCCCTCGACGGCGGCGGCAGCGTCATCTGTCCGCGCTGCGGCATCGCTCCGGGCGGACGCATCGAACTGCTGCTCAAACCGGATGATGTGGCCCTGGCCCTGGGTCCGGTCGCCGGCATCTCGTTGCAGAACCAGCTGCCCGGCAACGTCCGTGCCGTCACCGCGGCCGAGGATCGCGTGGTGGTCAGCGTCGACATCGGCCAGGAGGTGCTGGTCGAGATCAGCGGCAGGACTGTCGCGCAGCTCGGCATCGACGTCGGCGCACCGGTGCACATCCTGTTCAAGGCTGTATCCCTCACCGGCCGCTAGGCCGCAGCCCATAGGAGCCGAACCATGAAGATCAGCGCCCGCAACATGTTCCCCGGTACGGTCAAGGCGATCAAAGCAGGATCGGTCAATAGCGAGGTCTCGATCGAGATCGCGCCCGGCATCATCATCACCGCCGTCATCACGAAAGGGTCGGTCAGGCACCTCGGGCTGAAGAAGGGCGCCAAGGCCTGCGCCGTGGTCAAGGCTTCCAGCGTCCTCGTCGCCGTGGACTGAAGCCGGACGTTGCGCCTGTTGTCCGGGGCGCCATCGTTGTATGCGATGCGCCACCCGGTCTCGCTCTTCACCGCTTGCTCGCCCTGGCTGCCGCTCGACGAACTCGCCCCGCTGGTCGCCGCCGCCGGCATCGCCGGACTGGACCTGGCCTGCAAGCCGCATCGCTTCGATCCGTCCCGGGCACCCGGGTTCTGGGACAACAACGCGGCCGTCCTCGACCTCGACCGCATCGAAGTGCTCGCCCATGACGTGGCTCGCATCCTCGGCGAATGGCGCTTGAAGTGCCCGGTCCTGGCAGGCTATGCCTCCGCCACCGATCTGCCGGCCGCGCGCCGACTCGCCGCCGCGGCGCGGACCATCGGCGCGCCCAGCGTGCGCGTCTGGATCGACCGTCCCGAGCGCGGCCGCATCCAGGCGCAGATCGCGGCCCAGCGGCTGGCCTGGCGCGAGTTGGCCGTGATCGCCGAGGGCGAGGGCGTGCGCTTCCTGATGGAGACGCATGACGGTACGCTGGCGACGGGGGCGAGCGGCGCCCTCCGCCTGATCGACAGCCTTGATCCGCTGCGCGTCGGCGTGATCTACGACATCGCCAACACGGTGCGCGAAGGGTCCGAACCGCTCGATACCGCGGTCGGTCTGCTCGGCCCGTACCTGGCCCACGTCCATGTGAAGGATGTCTGGCATCGCACCGGCGGCACCGGCTGGAACGGCACCGCGACCGGCTTTGCGCCTCTGGGGCAGGGGACGCTGCGCTGGCCGACCATCATCGGCACCCTCGACGCCGCCGGATACCACGGCTGGCTGTCGATCGAGAATTTCACCGGCCTCGATCTCGGTCCATCGCGCATCGCCCAGGATGCCAGCTGGCTGCGCGACATGATGGAGGCCGCCGGTGGCCAGACGCCCCGCTGACGATTCTGCTGGCCCGCAGCAGCATGATCTGAAGCCCGAGGTCGCTGCCCGTTTCGTCTCCGGAACACGGGTGAAGGCCGGTGAGCGGGTGCTTGATGCCGGCGCCGGACTGGGCGCCATCACGGCCGAACTGCTGCGGCTCGGGGCGCAGGTGACCTGCGCCGAGTTCGCGCCCGACCGGCTGCAGGAGCTGCGCCGGCGCTTCGGCACGGCTTGCGACATCGTCGCGGCCGATCTGCGCTCGTGGGTGCCGGGCTTCGTCGGGCCGTGGCGCGTGGTCGCCAATCCGCCCTTCCATCTCACCGCCGCGCTGGTGCGTGGCTGGATCCTCGGTCCGCAGCCGCCGCACGCCCTCGATCTGATCCTGCAGCACGAGACGGCGGAAAAGCTTTCGGCGCCCGGCACGCGATCCGGCGCGCTGCTCGCCTGCGCCGGTCAGGCCACCTTCGTCGCCCGATTGCCGCGTGAGGCGACCACGCCACCCGCGCGGGTCGATCTGGCGGTGTGGCGATTCCGCCGCGACCGGGAGGCCGATGCTCGCGGCCTGCTGGCGGTAGATGCCCTGCTGGAACGCGCCTTCGCCGGCCCCCGCACCGTCTCCGAGGCCCTGCGTGGCATCGCCTCCAAGGTCCAGCTGCAGCGGCAGGGGGCGGAGAACGGCTGGGATCCGCAGGCGCACCCGCGCGCCGTCCCGCCGCAGGCCTGGCTGCCCTTGGCGCGGCTCCTGGCCATGTGCGGCAAGCTCTGACGCTCAGGCGCGCTGGCTCCGCCGCCAGGCGCTCGGTGTCCTGCCGGTGGCGGCGCGGAAGGCCCGCGAGAACCAGAAGGGGGATCCATGCCCGGAGCGCTCGGCGACCTCACCCAACGGCAGGTCGGAGCAGAGCAGCAGTTCCTGGGCCCGTTCGATGCGCAGGCGGGCGAGCAGGCGCATCGGCGCGAGGCCGCAGCGGGACACGCACCAGTCGTGCAGCCTGGAGGCGCTGAGACCGGCCTGCATCGCCACGTCCTGGCGTCCGAGGGGTTCATGCAGATGCGCCAGCAGGCTGCGCCAGCGCGGATCGCCGGCGTCAGGTGCGGGCGGAGAGGCGGCGCAGAGCAGCGCCGCCAATCGCCAGGCGGCTGACAGGCGGTTGGCCTCGGCGACGGATCCGGATCCTGGTGCAAGGCGCATCAGTTCGTCGGCTGCGCCATCGCCCAGCCTCGTCGGTCGTCCCGGGATGGTCCAGGGCAGTCCTGCGTCATCGCTCCACCGCAGCAGGCACCAGGTGCTGATCATGCCGCGGGATCCTGACGTCCGCAGACGGTGGCGCCAGCCGGCTGGAATGGCGAAAGTCTGGCCACTGCTGGCGATTATCGGGGCCTGACCTTCGCAATCCATCCGCCAGCTCCCGCCCTGCGGGCACTCGATCAGCACGGCGGGCAGGGTGCGCCAGCCGGTATCCATGGGCTTTTCACGGGGATCCGCCGGCCGGTGGGTCAGGATCTGGCAGGCGGGCATGGCTGGACCGTACTACCAGCAGGACGCTCGTGCAAATAGGGAAGACGCCAGTCCATGGCCCCGCCGCTGCCGTGCTGCTAATCTGCAGGCCTATCAGGAGCCCGTGCCATGACCGAAGCCTTAACCGCAACCGACCCAGCTGCCGCGAAGAACGCCTTCATTCCGGCTCCGGAGCACGCAGCGGACTGGCCGGCCTGGCGCGAGCGCCTGGTCGCCTGGCGCGACGCGGAGATCACTGCGGGTCGTGGCGGCGTTCCGCTCTACGACCGTGCGGCGCAGGCCTGGGCCAGCCGCGCCTATCTCCAGGGCTGGGTCATGCTGTGGGACGAGGACCTGATCGACCACGCCACCGGCGCCTGGACGGTGGACCGGCTGCTCGACCGGGTCGAGCGCGACTTCGGCGGCTGGGATGCGGTGGTGCTGTGGAACAACTATCCGCTGTCGGGGCTGGACCAGCGCAACCAGTTCGACTATTTCGACGATCTGCCGGGCGGCCGCGCCGGTCTCCGGGCCGCGGTCGAGGCCTTCCACCGCCGTGGCGTGCGCGTCCTGCTCGACCACAAACCGTGGGTGCCCGGGTTGCCGCCAGGCATGGCCGACGACGCCGAGGCCTTCGCCCAGTTGGCGGCAGATTGCGGCATCGACGGGTTCTTCCTCGACTGCCAGGCCTGTCCGAGCGACCGGTTGCGCACCACCCTGGCGGCGGTCGATGCCGGTCTCGCCTTCTGCTCGGAGGCGCCGGCCAAATCCGAACCGTTCGGCCATGAGGTGCAGAGTTGGCAGCAGTTCACCGACGACAGCGCCGCCCCCGGCATCTGCCGCAACCGCTGGCTCGACCGGCACCATCTGGTCTACGAGACGCGGCGCTACTTCCCCGATCCGATCCGGGAGATCCAGCGCGCCTGGATGGGTGGTCACGGCTTCGTGGTGTGGGAGAACGTGTTTGGCTACTGGGCGCCGTTGTGCGAGCGCGCCCGCACCTGGCTGCGGCTGTTCGGCCCGGCGATACGCCGCTACAGTGCGCACTTCATCAAGGGCACCTGGGAGCCGCATGTCGGCGCCGGCCGGCCCGACGCGGTGTACGCCAGCCGCTTCACCCATCAGGGGATCAGCCTGTGGACGGTGGCGAATCGCCGCGGCCACGCGATCCAGCACACGGTGCTGCGCCTGCCGCACCTGCCGGGCCACCGTTACGTCGATGTCATCAACGGCCAGGAGTTCGAACTGGGCGAGGTGAAGGACGGCGTGGTCGCACTGCGCGGAGTGATCGAACGCGACGGCATTGCCGGCGTGCTGGCGGTGCCTGCCATCGACGCCGATCTGGCGGCCTTCCTCGCCACCCAGCGCGCCAGGGCCTCGGCCGGCACCTACCTGCCGCATCTCTGGTCCGGCGAGCACTGCCGTACGCCGGCCGTGCACCACCTGCGTCAGGTCCCGGCGACCTGCCGGAACGCCGTCCTCCAGTCGGGGATGCTGCGCATCCCCGACTGGAGCGGCCTCTTCGAGAGCCGCTTCCGCATGCGCGAATGCGGCCATATCGCCGGCACGCCGGGTGAACGCCATGTCTATGATGGGATGGAGTCGGTGATGACCGACCGGCGCCTGGCCGCGGTGCGGGCGGTGGCGATCGACGAGGTGCCGGTGACCAACGCCGAGTTCGCCAGCTTCCTCGCTGCCACCGGCTACCGTCCGCAGGTCGCGCACCGCTTCCTTGACCACTGGTGCGATGGTCGCCCGGTTCCCGGTAGCGAGGACCACCCGGTGGTCTATGTCAGCCTGGCGGACGCCCGCGCCTACGCCGCGTGGTGCGGCAAGCGCCTGCCGCGCGAGGAGGAGTGGCAGCGCGCCGCCCTCGGCCCGGCCGACGCCTGCTGGCCGTGGGGCGCCGAGGACGATCCAGCCCGCCGCACCGGCTCCGAGACCGGCCGGACGACCCCGGTGCGCGCCCACCCCGACGGCCGCAGCGCGATCGGCGCCTGGGACATGTGCGGCAACGTCTGGGAGCTGACCGAGAGCGAGCGTAGCGACGGGCACACCCGCTACGTGCTCTTGAAGGGCGGCTGCCACTACCAGGGCCAGGGCAGCGCCTGGCTGTTCGATGGCGGAGCGCGATCCGCCGACTGGGTGGCGAAGCAGATCCTGCTGCACGATGGCTGGGACCGCTGCGCCACGATCGGCTTCCGCTGCGCAGTCGACCTGGCGGAATAGGCTGCGTCTCGACCGCCAGCTCTCAGGATTCGACGCGTAATTCACCTGCGCCGAACCAGGTGAAGCGGCAGGTGGCCATGCCATCGAGATCCGTCCAGACGCAGGCCAGCGCGTGCCCCTGGGTATCCAGCAGCAGGGCCTTCGCTGGCTGGCGGCTCAAGGTGATCTCGGCGACGCCGTGCGCGGTGAAGCGATAGCTGCGTCCGCCGACCCGTTCGATGACCGCGTCCAGTTGGACATGGCTGCGCAACCACAGGCAGGCTGGCGCGGCCGGGATCAGGCGGACGGAGTGGGGGCCGGGCGTCGACAGCAGCGCCTGCGGCACCTGCAGGCTGCCGAGCACGACCGAGCCGTCGATCTCCAGCGCCAGGTCCCTCCCGCGCGCGTCCCAGCGCAGGTCGAGGGTGGAGCCGCGCCAGGGGTAGTCGGCGATGCGGTCGAAGGCGGTGGTCGGACGCAGGGCGATTCCGTACGACAGCCGGCGCAGTCCGAGTGCGGCGAAGGCGAACAGCCAGGAGCCCATGGCGAAGCCCTGCGGGCGGATGTCGTGGTGGAGGTTCCCTTCAGGCGCCCCGAGCTTCTCGGGCATCGCTCCGCCCATCGGCAGGTAGCGGCCGGGTCTTTCGGTCTCATCGGCGATGCGGTTGAGGATGCCGAGCGCGCGTTCCTCGGGATAGATCCACGGATCGACCGCGGCGATCGCCGAGCATACGCCGTTGGTGAAGTGCATTTCCGGCTTGGCGATGATGGCGTCGAGGGTGGCGGCGCGCACTGCATCCCAGTCGGCGAGGGGCGCGAAGCTGGGCAGGGTCAGTCCCCACACACAGCACGAGTTGGCCAGGCCCCAATGGGGGACGGTGACGCGCCTGCCGTCCTCGAGCAGCGCCTCGCCGTAGGCCGGCACCCCGTCGCTGCGCTGGGACAGCAGCCCAGCCAGCTGCGGCCACAGGCGGGCCGGTCGATCGAGCAGCTCGGGGCGGCTCCGCATCGCCGCCAGCATGCTGTAGGTGCTGTGCATGAGCAGGTTGAAGTAGACGTCGTAGTTGCGCACCACCGGACCCTCGGGCCGACGCAGTCCGCCCCAGGGGACAGGCTGCCCGATGGCATGATCCCAGTAGGCATCCCGATGGCCGTGAGCAGGCGTCTCATCGGCGAAGAACTCGCCATAGAGTCCGCGCTGCTCATCCCAGGTCACTGCCTCGACCCAGGCCAGGGCCTCGTCGAGCAGGCGCCAATCCGCGTCGGTGAGGAACGACAGGTCGCCGGTCTGCGTCCACAGCGTGTGCAGGCTCCACACGACATAGAACAGGCCGTCCTCCTCCAGCTTGCCGAGCTGGCGATGGATGAGCTGGCCGAACATCCGGCCGCGGGGCAGGCCCGGTTCGTCGACGGTGGTCGGGTTGTCGAGCAGCAGGCGGCAGAACTCGCGCAACCGGTGCGGCCAGCCGGCGGCGGCCTGGTACGGGAAGCTGAAGCCGCCATCCCGCACCCAGATCAGATAGTAGATCGGCTTGAGCGAGGCGCGGTAGGCCCCGCTGTCGTCGATCATGCTGTGCAGCCCGCACACCACCGTGTCCCGCAGCGCCGCCAGGCGCGGCTGGGCACGCGAACTGATCCGGCCCATGGCCAGCACCGGGGTCAGCAGCGTCCGGGTCTCCGCGGTGTGCAGCGACCACGGCTTGGCGGCGAGCGCGCGCACCATCTCCACCACCGGTTCGTCGCTCTCGCCGACGCCGACGCAGAGCATCTGCCCTGCCGCCAGCTCGGCCCGGGCGTAGGTGGGGAACGCGGTCAGCTTGCGAGGCGAGACGCGCAGCCGGCCATCCCCGATCGCGATGGTCGCGGCGAAGACGAAGCTGCGCTGCGGATCGTCGTGACGCACCGCGAAGACGCCTCCGCCGGACGCCATCGGCGTATCATGGCGACCGGCCTTCAGGTCGACCTCGAGCGGCTGCTCGCCCCAGACCAGCACGGCGGCGGCGTCGGGCCGCACGGCGAGGTGCAGGGTCTGCCTGGCGAAGCGCAGGACGCAGTGATAGGGGTCGTAGTCGCAGGATTGGAAGCCCTCCAGGCCGCAGGCGGGGATGCTGATCGTCTCGAAGACGTCGAGGTGCGCATCGCGGTTGGAGTAGGTGCGGTCGAAGCAGTCGGTGGAGCGCCCGGCGCGGGGCGACCACCACAGCTCGAGCCGCTGGTCATCCAGGCGGTACTCGACGCGCAGGGCCTTGGGGTTGGAGAGGAATATCTGCGTAGGGTGGGTCATGGCGGGCTCACCTGCCAGGCTACGCCATGGCCATGCCTAGGCATATGGCGTGAGTCGGCGCTGGCATGTCGAAATCGGCAGCGACGCTGGCGGCATGGCCAAGCGACGCGTCTCTTTCTGGCATCGCCAGGTCGAGATCGACCAGACGCCGGCGCTGCCGCCACTGCGGCTGCGCCGGGTAGCGCATATCCGCGGCGACCGCAGTTACGACATCCTCGACCACTGCTATCCGACCGACCGCTGGTTCGCGATGCGCACGGTTTCCGGCGGTGGAGAGATATCCACCCACGGCGGCGACCGTTTCGCTCTCGGCCCGGACAGCCTGATCGTGCTGCGTCAGGCCGCCCTTGGGCCGTTCCGCTGCATCGAGGACGCCTGGGTGCTCTGGCAGTGGGAGTTCTGGTGCGACGGAGACATGCCGGTTCCGGTCGAGCGGGTATTGCATCTGCCTGGATCCTCCGGCGAAGGTTTGGCTGCCGACCAGTGCATGCTTGACCTCGCCGACGGACGGCGCTGGCGCCTCGCCGCCGCCAGCCTGCGCTTCGCCGCCCTGATGATCGGCTGGGCGGCGGCGGCGGCGGGCGAGCGTGGACCGGATGGCGGACGTTTCGCCCCGGCCCTCGCCCTGATGCGCGAGCGCCTCGCTGGCGACCTGCCGGTCGCGTCCATGGCCAGCCCGTGCGGACTGGGGCAACGGGCCTTTCGCGCCGGTTTCACCGCCGCCTTCGGCCTTCCGCCCAAGCGATTCCATGATCGCCTGCGCATGTTGCAGGCGGCTGACCAGTTGCGCCATACCCGCATGCCGATCGGGGACATCGCTGCCGGTCTCGGCTACGGCGACCGCTTCAGCTTCAGCCGCGTCTTCCGCCGTGTGCACGGCCTGCCGCCTGCCGCGTTCAGGCGTTCCGCACCCGCCTGAACGGCCAATTCAACAGGAGAGATCCGATCCTCAGCGCCCGGCGGAGGTCGCGTCGTACAGCAACTTGATCTCGTCCTCGCTCAACGCCCGTGGCCAGAGGCCGACTTCGTCGATGAGCCCGACGAAGGGGAAACCGGTGTAGCCGCTGCCGAGCATCAGCGGCTTCGTCGACGCCTTCGATTCCGGGTAGAGGGCCGGCGTGGCATTGTCGCGCTTGCCGTTCAGGTGCCAGGCCAGCTGCTTCGCCGGTCCGAGGTCGCGGACCAGGGCGACATGCGTCCAGGCGTTCAGCGGCAGCGGGCTGGCGCAGCTGAATCCCTGATAGGGGTCGGCGTCGGCTCCGACCGCCCCATAGTAGTAGGTCAGGACGCCGGTCAGCTCAAGGGTGATGGCGCCCTCGGAGCCGTAGCTCTTGTAGAACGGATTGCGCCGCTGGCCCAGCGCTGTGGGTTTCAGCCACATGGCGATGGTCAGGCTGCCGACGATAGCCAGATCCTTGGCATTGCCGCAGTCCACCGCGCTGGCATCGGGGCCGAACTCGAGGGCGGTGCCGAAGGGGCCGCTGGCGGGCTTGGCCCCGGTGATGCGCCCGCGCAGGCCATGTCCGCTGCCATCGAGGGCGATCGGCTTGCCGGATTCGAGGCCGAGGGTTTCGCGCTCGAAGCTGAAGTAGAGCGCTGCGCCGGGCGGGCGCCGCGTATTGCCGCGGAGGAGGCCGGCGAGCAGCCGGTCGAGCTCGGCCAGACGCTTGTCGGCACGTGCGCGGTCGAGACCCCCGAGCCCTTCCAGCGCTTGGCGGTACAACGTCGCGCTGTGCAGCTGCATCTGCTGTTTAGCCGTCGAACGTTCCTTCGCAGCGAGTTCGAACCAAGCATCAGCGGCGGCCAGCATCGCCGGCGGATCGCTGGCGGCGAGCTCAGCCGCGGCGACCGTCCGCAAGGCGTCGTCGCCAGCGGCGAGATGCGGGAGAGCCGCCGCCCAGTCGCCCTTGGCCAGGGCGTAGAAGCGGCCCAGCCGGGCATGGCCGGTCGGAGTGACCCCGCCGAGCGGATCCTCGACCTCGCCGAGTTCCTCCCAGGCCGTCGCCAGGCTCTTCACCCGTTCGACCTGGGACTTGGCCTGGGACATCAGGCCGGGATCACGGGTGCGGCGGGCGATCTGTTCGAGCACGCCGACAGCCTTCATCGCGGTGGCGTAATCGTCCCGTTGCATCGCCGCGTCGGCGAGGTCGGCGGCGCGGCTCCCGGCTTCCGAGGCCTGGGCGATGGTGCTGATGTTCGGCGCCAACGCGGCGAGCCAGCGCAGTCGTTCGGACTCGGCATCCAGACGGAAGCCGGCGACCAGCGCGTCGACCGCGGACATCGCCGTCTCGACCTCGCCCAGACGAGCTGACACGTCGGCCGACTCGCGCAGCATGACGAAGCGGCTGGCGGAATCCCCGGGACCCCGTCCCTGGTCCAGGAGCTTGCGCGCGAAGTTCAGCCGCTCGTCGCTTTTGCGGCCGGCGAATTCGGCCTTGTACAGGGCGCGCAGCTCCTTGACGACACGTTCCTGGGTTGCTTCGTCCGGCGCATCGGCGACTGGCTGCAACGCGGGATTGGCCGGGGCAGGGGGCGTTGATGGCGCCGGCAGGGAGGGCAGCGTGGCGTCGCCGCCCATCGCTGGCTGGCTGGCCAGGCAGATGGCGATCAGCCTGATCAGGACGTCGCCGCGCGGCACGTCTATTCCCCGCCCTCGAAGGCGATGCCGGCGATCCATACGCTGCCGCTCTTGGCGCCATTGTGCAGCAGGATCTGGAGTTCGCGCACTTGCTCGAGGTGGGCGATGCGGGCGCCGTAGGCCCAGCCGGTGGACTGGGCCTTGAAGTCGCTGGCGCCCAGGTCGAAGACCAGCTGGGCGAACTCCTGGCCGGACTGGGTGGCGGCCACGTTCTGCGGCTTGCTCTCGTAGTAGGTCCACTCGGCACCCGACTTCACTGCGACCCCCAGGCGCAGGTCGGCGGCGCCGCGGTTGGCCACCAGCATGGTCAGCTTGGCTCCGGAACGCAGCGCCAGGGGCCGACGGAGCACGATGGCGCCTTTGTCGACGTTGGGTTTGCTCGGGTGCGGCTCGACGTCGACCTGCATGACCCGACGCGGACCCTCCGGGGTCACCAACGTCACCAACGAGGGCTTGGCGGGCGACGACCAGTCGAGGGAGTCGCTGTCCCATTTATACCGCTCGTAGCCTTCCTCGACCGCGGTGGCGGTGGCGGCGGCCATCGGCGCACCAGCGGAGGCGGACGCCCCGGGGTCCAGTCCGAGGGCGCGCATCTGTTCCTCCCAGGCGGCGCGGGCCGTCTCCAGTTCGGCAAGCCGGGCGAGGATCTCGGGATCGGTGCCGCCGGCATTGCGGTAGGCGATGTACAGAGGAAGCGCCTTGTCAGCGCCCTGCTGCTCGTCGATCAACTGGGCGTAGAGACCCCGGGTCTTGAGTTCGCAGCCGGGCAGTGCGACGGCCTTGGTCAGCAGGTCGAAGGCCTGGGCGTTCCTGGCATTGGCCCGGCACCACATGGCCAGGTCGACCAGGGCGGCGAGATCGGTGGTCTTGACCTTGCCCATGCGAGCCGTCAGGCCGTATTCGACCCGGGCGACGCGCGCGCGAGCCAGGCGCAGGACGCCATTGCCGGTGTTGATCGCGACCCAGTCCGGATCGGGCTGGTCGCTGAGGACGGTCCCGAGGAACTGCTGCTCGTTGGTCAGGATGACGGTGTCGTGTTCGATCGCCGCCGGGGCCGGACCTGTGCGGGGCGGCTCGGCTGGCGTCGTCGGCTTGCTGGCTGCTGAACCGTCGGGGACAGGTGGCGGAGTTCTTGGCGGCCGCGCCATCTGGGCCGGTCGTTCAGGGTGCGCCTGCGCATCAAGGCGTGGACGCGGCGGGCCTCCGGACTCGGATGTCCCCAGGACGGCGGCTCCGAGCAGGGAGGTCAGAAGTACGTAAGCGATGCGCATGCCTATTCCTATCATACGCCGCTGCAGACATGCTCGTTGAATTCCTAACTACATAGTAGTACAGGTGTGCAACCTTCTACACGGGGTCGCCTTGCGTACCGGCTCCGGCGGGTCTAGTTTCCACCGTCCCCGGCGCGGCGCAGGCCGCATGGAGCCCACGTTGTCCGAGCCGTCCCCGCCCCCGGCCGTCGCAGCGCCTGCACCGCAGGCGCTGGCAGCCCTCGTGTTGCGCTTCTGGCCACTGCTCTTTCTAGCCGCCATCCTGCTTGCCGGTGCCGCCTGGTGGTTCCTCCATGCCTTCCATGACCAGGGCTACGCGCCGCGGCAGCCGATCGCCTTCAGCCATCGTCAGCATGCCGGCGACCTGAAGCTGGACTGCCGCTTCTGCCACTTCAACGCCGAGCGCGGCAAGCACGCCGGCGTTCCGCCGATGTCGGTGTGCATGAGTTGCCACAATGTCGTCGGCACGGATCTGCCCGAGATCCAGAACCTGGCCAGCATCGCGACCACCGGCAGCTATACGGCAGCGGATGGATCGCTGCGCGAAGGCGGCACGGTGCACTGGAATCGCGTCCACAAGCTGCCGGATCACGTCTACTTCGACCACAGCGCCCACGTCGCCGCCAACGTCGCCTGCCAGACCTGCCACGGTCCGGTCGAGGAGATGGTCGTCGTGCGCCAGCACGCCGACCTGACCATGTCGTGGTGCCTCGACTGCCACCGCAAGAGCAACTATGTCGGCGGCCCCGACGCCAAGCCCGGCGATCCGACCACCAACAGCGTCGGCGTTGCGAACTACGAAGCGGTTCGTGCCCGCGAGGTCGCCGATCCGACAGTCGTCTTCCGCGAACGGCAGGTCAAAGGCGCGCCAGCGGAAACCGGCCACGCGCCTGCCGCCGCGCAGCCCGGCCGCCTTGCCACGTTCCTGGCCGAGAACCCCGGCTTCGCCGCCAAGGTCAAGGACCTGCCCGCCTGGCGCGCCGCCGACCTGCCCGACTCGCACCGCCTGATGAACGCCGCCACCAACTGCAGCACGTGCCATCAATGAACAAGATATGGTCAGATCCTGCCGATCTCACGCAGGCGCCGGCGCGTGACGAGTTCGCCCCCGAGGTCGCGGCGGCGATCGCCGACCTGCGCGCCCGAGGCGGCGTCCAGTCGCCGGACTGCCCGGAGCAGGCCGACGCGCAGCGCGAACAGCTCCACTTCGCCATGCCTGGGGTCAATCGCCGCGGCTTCCTCCAGCTGACCGGCGCCGCTGCCGTGCTGGCGGTGGTCAGCGGCTGCAACGACCCGCATCCCGACACGCTGGTGCCGCTCGCCCAGCAGCCCGAGGGCACGACCCTGGGCGAGGGCGTGTGGTACTCGACGGTGATCCGGGTGAACGGCCAGGCGCGCCCGATCATGGCCAAGACCTACGATGGCCGGCCGATCAAGCTCGATGGCAACCCCGACCATCCGCAGGTCCGCGGGCGCAGCGATGCGCGCACCCAGGCGGCGCTGCTCGACCTCTACGATCCCGATCGCGGCGGCATCGATCCGGCCCAGCCCAAGGTCTACAACGACGGTCCCAAGCGTCTGGTCGACGGCGCCTTCGCCGCCACCACCTGGGCCGACCTCGACAAGGCGGTGGGCGAGAGGCTCAAGAGCGGCCGTATCCTGCTGGTCACCGGTCCGATCGACGGTCCGGCTCGTCTGGCGCATCTCGAGGTGCTCAAGCAGGCCCTCGGCGACCGCTTCCGTCACGTCGCCTACCACCCGTGGGCGCAGGACAGCGCCGTCACCGCCCGCGACATGGTCCTGGGTGAACGCAGCGCGCCGCGCTGGCTGCTGAGCAACGCCCGCACGCTGGTCGCCTTCGGCTCCGACCTGCTGGCCGACGCCGACACCGCCACCCTGGCCGCCTACGGCGCCTTCCGCCGCGGCTCCGACGGCGAGCCCGGCCAGGTCATCTGCGTCGAATCGACTCTGAGCCAGCTCGGCTCCTGCGCCGATGTGCGCATCCGCGCCGGCATGGACAGCCTGGCCTGGATCGCCTGGGCGGTGGCCAACGAGGTCGCCGCGGCCACTGGCGGCCAGTTGCCGCCCGACGTCGCCGCCGCGCTGCCCGCCGCGATCGCGCCGATCGCCGCCGCCATGCGCAAGGTGCGCACCGCCGCCGGCGAGACGCATGCCATAACCTACATCGCCGAGCGGCTGCTCGCGGCGCGCAAGGCGAATGGCCTCGGCCTGGCCTACGCTGGCGGCGCGGTTCACAGCGGGCCGGAGAGCCTCGATCTCCACCTCGCCGTCACCTGGCTGAACCGCCTGCTCGGTGCCGAGGGCGTGGCCGTGGTCGGCACGCAGCCGAACGCCGGGCGCGTTGCGCTGGCCGAGGCGCTCACCGAGAGCTGGGATGCGGTTATCGTCACCGATGGTGCCAATCCCGCCTTCGACCTGCCGGGTGCGGCCGCCGCCCTGGCCAAGGCGCCTCTGCTGGTGTCGCTGAATCCCAGCCGCGATGAGACCACCGCCCTGGCGCAGTGGCATGCCCCCGGCCTGCATGATCTGGAAAGCTGGGGTGACGCCTCCAGCGGACCAGGCGCGGTCGAGTTGCAGCAGCCCGTGGTCCAGCCGCTGTGGGATAGCCGTGCAGCCGAGGAGAGTCTCGCCGCTTTCGTCCTCGCCGCCGGCCTCGAGGTGGCCGCGTTGCGTACCCCGCGCGCCGCCGTCCCGGCCCAGGCCGCGGTCAGCGTGGTCAGCCGCAAGCAGTTGTGGAGTGCCGCCGAACGCGGCATCCTGCCCTGGCGCAGCTTCGTCCAGCAGGTGTGGACAGGCGAGGTGCAGGCCGCCGCCGGCACCGCCGCCACCGGCGACGCCTTCTGGCGTGCCGCGCTCTCGCGCGGCTTCGTCGAGGTGCCGCGCCGGCTGATGCCAGCCAACCGCAGGTTCACTGCCATCCCCGCCCCCGCGGCGGCTGCGCCGGCGCCGCTGATGCTGGTGTGCAATGGTGCCCGCACGGTCGGCGACGGCAGCCAGCTCAACAACGCCTGGCTGCAGGAGACCCCGGATCCGGTGAGCAAGGTGTGCTGGGACGGCTGGGCCGCCTTCTCGCCAGCCGACGCCAAGGCCGCCGGCATCGCCGGGAACGACGTCGTCGCCCTGACCGTCGGCAGCGACACGGTCAAGCTGCCCGCGCTGGTACAGGACGGCCAGCATCCCGGCACGGTCGAGGTGTTCCTCGGCTGGGGCCGCTCGGCCGGCGGCCTGGTCGCGCAGGCGACCGCGGTCGATGGCTATCGCGCCAACGCCTACCAGCTCGCCGGTGGGCGGCGCTGGGGCGCCGCCGTCACCGTGGCGAAGACCGGGCAGCGCTACGAGTTGGCCCAGACCCAGCACCACCACCGCCTGGCTGGCGAGCAGGTCGCGATCGACGACGTCCTCGAACTGCACCGCGCCGATCCCGGTGCCGCCCGCCGCAACCACCGGGCGCACGCCTGGGAGAACGGCACCGACGGCAAGCAGGGCGGTCGCCTGTCGATCTGGCGCAGCCACCAGACCTATCCCGGCCACCGCTGGGGCATGGCCATCGACCTCGACCTGTGCACCGGTTGCAACGCCTGCATGGTCGCGTGCAGCGCCGAGAACAACGTCCCGGTGGTCGGCCGCGACGAGGTGCGCAAGAACCGCGAGATGCACTGGATGCGCATCGACCGCTACTTCAGCGCCCCGGCCGCCGAGGCCGACGCCCGCCTGGACGTCAGCGTGCTGCACCAGCCGATGCTGTGCCAGCAGTGCGACAACGCGCCCTGCGAAGCGGTCTGTCCGGCCAACGCCACGGTGAAGAGCGACGAAGGCATCAACCTCCAGGTCTACAACCGCTGCATCGGCACGCGCTACTGCTCGAACAACTGCCCCTACAAGGTCCGCCGTTTCAACTGGTACCAGTACTCGTCGTTCCGCGCCGGCCCGCAGGGCTCGGGCCAGCCCGACCTGCGCCTGGCGAAGAACGTGATGACCGAGGGCAGCGATGCCGCGCCCGCCGAACTGGCGCACCAGCCGCTGCAGATGCTGCTCAACCCCGAGGTGACGGTCCGCCACCGTGGTGTGATGGAGAAGTGCAACTTCTGCGTCCAGCGCCAGCGCACCTGGCGCACCGACGAGAAGCGCCAGGCCCGCCGCCTGCCCGATGGCCATGTCACCAGCGCCTGTGCCCAGGCCTGCCCGACCGCCGCCATCACCTGGGGCGACCTCAACGACCAGGAATCCCAGGTGCTCAAGCAGTCCAACGACGCGCGCGCCTATCTCGCGCTCGATGCCGAATCGAACACCCGGCCCAAGGTGGCCTACCTGCGCAAGCTGCGCCATCGGCCGGCCACGGCCGAGGAGCTGGCTGCGCTTGAGGGTCATGGCGCGGAGACGCATCCGTGAGCGACACGACGCAGCCCCCGCTGACCGCCGCGAAGATCACCGACGATCTGACGGCCCCGCTGTTCCGCGTGCCCAGCCTGCAGTGGTGGGGCGCCTTCCTCACTGCGGCCGGCATCGCCGGCGCGCTGTTCATGGCCGTCGCGGTCTATATCCGCGCCGGCTATGGCGTCTTCGGCGTCAACAACGTGGTCAACTGGGGCAACGACATCGGCACCTACATCTACTGGATCGCGGTCGCGGTCGCCGGCACCATCGTGTCGTCGGTCCTGCTGCTGTTCCGGCAGAAGTGGCGCACCGGCATCAACCGCGCCACCGAGGCGATGACCATCTTCGCGATCAACATCGCCGGGTTGTTCCCGCTCATCCACACCGGCCGTCCGTGGGTCGATTACTGGCTGATGCCGATGCCGAACGACCTCGGCATGTGGCCGCAGTTCAAGTCGCCGATCATGTGGGACGTCTTCGCCATCACCGGCTACGCCACCTGCTCGGTCGTCTTCTTCTACCTGGGACTGATCCCCGACTTCGCCACCGTGCGCGACCGCGCCACGCGGAAGTGGCAGAAAATGCTCTACGGCATGCTGGCGATGGGCTGGAAGGGAACTTCGGCCGACTGGAACCACTACGAGCGCGCCTACAGCCAGTTCGCCTGGTTGGCGACCCCGCTGGTCATCGGCATGCACTCGACCATCGCCATCCTGCTGGCGGTGGCGCATGTCCCAGGCTGGCATGCCACCGTCTTCCCGCCCTACTTCGTCACCGGCGCGGTGTTCGGCGGTCTGGCCATGGCCTTCGTCGTCCTGGTGCCGATGCGCGAGATGCTGAAGCTGCAGGCCTACATCACGCTCGACCACTTCGACCGCCTGGCGAAGATCCTCCTCGCCGCCGGCCTGGTCGTCACCTACATCTACGGGATGGAGTACTTCGCCGCCTGGTGGAGCGAGTCGCCGATGGAGCGCGAACAGTTCCTCTGGCGCGCCACCGGCGAGAGCTGCTGGAGCTTCTGGCTGATGGTGGCCTGCAACCTTCTGCCCATCCAGCTGCTGTGGTTCAAGCGCTTCCGCCGCGACATCCGCGCCATCTTCCTCATCGGCCTGCTGGTCAACGTCGGCATGTGGTTCGAGCGCTACAACATCATGGCCCTGTCGCTGCGGCACGGGCAGATGCCGAGCGAGTGGACCAGCTACGCCTTCACCACCTTCGACTACATGATCCTGGCCGGCTCGTTCGGCATGTTCTTCACCCAGTTCCTGGTCTTCGCCCGCATCGCCCCGATGGTCTCGATCGCCGAGGTCAAGGCGACCCTGCTCGGTGGCAAGAAGTCGGAGGGTGCCGCCCATGGCTGATCCGCTGCCCAAGACCTACGTCGCCGGCTTCTGGAGCGACGAGGCCGCGTTCACCGCCGCCGCCGGAGCCGCGCGCGACGCCCGCTTCCCCGGCTTGACCGCCTTCACCCCGTGGCCGGTGCACGGCTTCGAGGAGGTGATGGGCCACCAGCGCAGCTGGATCGGCCGCGCCGTGATGGTCGCGGTGCTGCTCGGCGCCGCCGGCTGCCTGCACTTCTTCGTCCTCTCCTCGGTTCACGAGTGGCCGATCAACGTCAGCGGGAAGCCGTACTTCTCGCCGCAGTTCTGGCTGGTGCCGATCCTCGAGACGGCGCTGCTCGCTGGCGCGCTGGTCAACCTGCTGGCCTGTTTCCATGCCTGCAAGCTGGTGCCGGGCGACCTCATGGTCGCCGACCCGCGCATCACCGACGACCAGTTCTGCCTGCTCCTGCCGGTGGACGGCGAGCGATACAGCGTCGAGTCGCTGTCGCGCTGGCTCGGCGACCACAAGGCGGAGCGGATCGAGGCGAACCATGCGTAAGATGATCGGCATCGCAGCCGTGCTTCCCGCGCTGCTCGCCCTCGGCGCCTGCGGCGAGGAGAAGAAGGATCGCGGCATCGAGGTCATGCCCGACATGTTCCATACCCCGGCCTACGAGAGCCAGGATGCCGGGACCGTGGAGATCGACGCGCGTGACGCCCAGGGCCAGCCGATCAGGCGCACGGTCCACTTCCCGGCCATGCTTGCGCCTCCAGAGGGCACCGTGCCCCGCGGATTCCAGCCCTATCCGCTGGCTGCGACCGACTGGGCCGGTGCGCGTCAGATGCGCAATCCGCTGCCGCTGGACGCCCTGGTGCTCAAGCGCGGCCAGCGCGACTTCCTCTCCTACTGCGCTGCTTGCCATGGGCGCGACGGCGACGCCGCCAATGGCTATATCGCCGCCTCCTTCGGCGGCATCCCCAGCCTCAACGGACTGTCGGTGCTGCAGCTCAGCGAAGGCGAGATCTTCCACGTCCTGACCAGGGGCAAGGGCCGCATGGCCGATCTGCGCGCACAGTTGCCGCCGGAGAGCCGCTGGGCGGTGGTCCGCTTCGTCCGCGTCCAGGCCCTGGCCAACCTCGCGGCCGAGGACATAGCCAAGCTGGTTCCGTACATCGACAGCGAGATCGCCAAGAAGCCCGACGACCAGGCGCTGAAGGAACGGCGCGCCGAGTTGATCCGCCTGGCCGAGGAGGCCAGGGCCGCGCTCGCAGCCCTCGGCTCGGCAGGCGACGGCCACGAATTCATCCCGCCGCCCGCGCCGGTGCCGGAATACGTCGGCCCGGCCTGGCCGACCCCGGAGGGCGGCAAGTGATCGATCGCCTCGACCATCTCGAAACCCCGGTGATGCACCGCTCGAAACTCGAGCCGTTCGCCTGGGCGGTGTGCGCCTGCGCGGCCGTGGCCTTCGCCATGCTGGTGTTCCGGGAGGGCGGTGGAGCCCGCGCCTGGTCGTCGCTGCTCGCCGGGCTGATGCTGCCGCTGTGGCTGGCGGTCGGTGCGATCTTCTTCCTCGCCGTCCACGCCCTGTGCGGGGCCCGCTGGTCGGTGCCTCTGCAGAACGTGATGCAGGGGGTCGGCGCCGGCCTGCCGCTGGCCATCCTGGCCCTGCTCGCGATCTGCGCCGGCGGCATCCCGTACCTCTACGAATGGGCGCACGGCAATCCCGCCCGCGACAGCCTGTTCCGCGATCCGCATGGCTCCAAGGCCTGGTGGATGGGGGAGACGCGCTGGGTCATCACCGTCGGCGCCGTGCTCGCCATCCTGCTGGTGCTGTCGCGCGGGCTGGCCCGGCTCGGGGCCGCCGCCGACGAGGCCGCCCGCGCCCGCCTGGTGCGCTGGTCGGTGCTGTCGCTGGTCCTGCTGGTGCCGGCCTTCACCCTGCTGATGTGGGACACCCTGCTGGCCCTGCATGTGCAATGGGTCAGCACGGTCTTCGGCGGTTACTGCCTGATCGGTTCCATCCACGCCTTCCTCGGCGCCACCGCCCTGGCCCTGGCCTGGCTGTCGGGCCGCGGCTTGCGCCAGGTGGCCCGGCCGCATCTGCTGAAGGATGTGGGCACCTGGCTGGTGGCCTGGTCCTGCATCGTCGCCTACATCTCCTACGTCCAGTATGCCGTGATCAGCTTCGCCAACATCGACGAGGAGTCGTTCTGGTACCTGATGCGGGCGCAGCACGGCTACGGCGCCCAGGCCCTGGTCGAGGTGATCGTGCGCTGCGCCATCCCCTTCGCCCTGCTGATGAGCCAATCGCTGCGCGGCAATCCGCTGGCGCTGGGCGTGGCCGGGGCCTGCGTGCTGCTCGGCACCTGGCTCGAGGTCCACTGGCTGGTCATCCCGGCCTTCTCGCCCAACCACTACCGCGTGCCGTTCGGCCCCGAGGCGCTGGTCGCGCTCGGCTTCCTTGCCGGCTCGTTCCTCCTCGCCGTACGCCACTGGCGCCGTCGCGGCCTGGTGCCGCCGAATGACCCGCGCGTCCTGCCGGCGATCAATGCGGAGCACCTCCACTGATGAGCCCTCCCGCCAAGACCCGCGAATTCAGCCATCCCGTGCTGTGGACCGCCGGCCTGCTCGCCGCCGCCGGCGCCATGGGCTGGGTGTTCTTCCACTGGCTGGAGGTCGGCATGCTGCATGGCCGCGACGCCGGCAAGGTCGACTTCGCCCCCAAGGCCGCCGCAGCGCCAGTCGACCATCCCGCGCTGATCGCCGACCGCTCGCCGGCGGTGCTCGAGCGCGGCCAGCAGCTGTACCTGAAGAACTGCGCCTCGTGCCATGGTCCCAATGGCGACCAGAACATGACCGGCAGCAGCCCGGCGCCGCGCAACCTGAAGAAAGAGGCGTACAAGGCCGAGTGGGGCGGCGGTCCCTATGGCTTCTACCTCACCCTGACCAAGGGCTGGGGCCAGGGCATGCCCGGCTTCACCAACCTGAGCGCAGCGGACCGCTACGCCGTCGCCCACTTCGTGCGCGAGTCCTGGCAGAAGGCCGAACCGATCTACGTCGCCGCTGACAAGTCGGAGATCCAGGCGCAGATCCCCAAGCCCGGAGCGGTGGCGGCTGGTCCGCGCACCCCGCCGCACCTGGTCGAGCAGCACGCCAAGCTGCATCCGCTGATGGCGGTCGCCGCCCGCGAAGGCGAGACCCGCGCCCAGGCTGCGCGCGCCTGGCTGACCGAGGCCGCCGGCGGCGCGGAGACCGCCGAACGCCGCCTGCTGGCGCGCATCGCCAAGGCGCCGGCCCCCCGCGCCGGCTGGCTGGTGCAGTTGCACGAGGCCGCCCGCACCGGCGACCGCGTCCGCGTCGCCTCCGTCCTGATCAGTGCGGACAGCGGCGATCCGTCGCTGGCCCTCGAACCTGCCGCCAGCATCGACGCCGCCGCCGGCGTCCTGGTCGCCGCCGCCGGGCAGAAGGCCTGACCATGCTCCGTCCGCTCCTCGCCTTCCTCCTGCTGGCCGTGGCCGCGCTGCCGGCCGCCGAGACCGCGCCGGCCCCCGCCGCCAGCGAGGTCGAGCGCTACGTCGCGTTGTTCAACCAGGACCTCCTCGCCCTCAAGGGTCCGAAGGGGCCCGTGCTGACGCCGATGACCGGCGCCTTCGATGCCCCGGCCAGCGACATCGCCCGCGACGTTGCCCAGGCCACCTGGTTCAGCCTGATCGTCTTCCTGCCCTTCCTCGTCCTGCCGCAGATCCTGCTGGTGTGGATCATCTGGAAGTACCGCAAGAGGCAGGACGGCCGTGCCCCGGCGACCTTCACCGGCAACCACAAGCTGGAGATCGTATGGACGGCCATCCCGGTCGTCGCGCTCATCATCGTCAGTGTCCCGATGTGGAACCTGCTGGTGAAGATGGAGGCCCCGCCCGCCGATCAGCGCCGCGACATGGTCGTCGAGGTGCGCGGCAAGAGCTTCGCCTGGGACTACAAGTACCAGCGCCTGGGCGGTGATGCGCCGACCCGCCGCGAAGACCAGTTCGAGGTCGGCCAGGACGTGGTCGGCGTGCAGGAGCCCCTGGTGCTGGTGAAGGACCGCCGGGTGATCCTCAACCTGACCAGCAACGACGTCAACCACGCCTGGTGGATCCCCGCCTTCGGGGTCAAGAAGGACACGATCAAGGGCCGCTACACCAACACCTGGTTCACCCCCGAGCGACTCGGCTTCTTCAAGGGCCAGTGCGCCGAACTCTGCGGCCAGGGTCACGGCATCATGCTGATCAGCGCCCTGGTCATCGACGAACCCGACTTCGCGGTGTGGACCCAACTGCAGCGCCATCGCGGCGACAGCGTGCGGGTGTGGTCGGCGCTGTCCGGGGCCGAGGTCGACTCCAAGGCCCTCGACGAGGCCGTGACGGCCTACCTGAAGAAGGGCGCCGATCCGTGGCGGACCTTCGCCTTGCGCTACTGGGTCGCGAGCAACGCCGCCTCGGTGGCGCGCAAGCCTGGCGATCTGCCGGCTGCGCTGCCCGCCCGCCGTGCCACGCTCGACTCCGTGATCAACCGTCTGGGCGCGGCGCCGTCCGCCGCCGCGAACTGAGGCCGTCTCCATGAGCGATTCCCCGATGCCGCCGATCAAGCGCTATACCGGCGTGATGGACTGGCTGACCACGGTCGATCACAAGAAGATCGGCCTGATGTACTTCTGGCTGGTCATCTTCAGCGCCCTGGTCGGCGGGGCGATGGCCGGCGCCATCCGCGTCCAGCTGGCCATGCCCGGCGCCACGGTCGAGGCACTGCAGCAGGCCGCTCTCACCGGCACCAACGCGGTCAGCCTGTTCTCCGACGCCAACGGCATGTTCGGCGACCGCCACCTGTACAACCAGATGGTCACCATGCATGCCAGCGTGATGATCTTCTTCGTCCTCATTCCGGGCTTCATCGGCTTCGCCAACTACATCGTTCCGCTGATGATCGGCGCACGCGACATGGCCTTCCCCAAGCTGAACGCCTTGGGCTTCTGGCTGCTGATCCCGGCTGCGGTGCTGCAGCTGTCCAGCTTCTTCGTCGTCGGTGGCGCCGCCGCCTCGGGCTGGACCGCCTATCCGCCGCTCTCGCTCAAGGAGGCCAGCGCCGGACCGGGCCAGGACATGTGGATCCTCGGCGTGCATCTCGTCGGCGTCTCCTCGATCCTCGCCGCGATCAACTTCATCGTCACCATCATCTCGCTGCGCGCTCCCGGCATGGGCTGGCTGAAGATGCCGCTGTTCGTCTGGGCGACGTTCTTCACCTCGATCATCCAGCTCATCGCCACCCCGGTGCTGGCCGCCGCCGTGACCATGATCCTGATGGACCGCAACTTCGGCACCACCTTCACCAAGGCGAGCCAGGGTGGCGATCCGGTCCTGTATCAGCACATCTTCTGGTTCTACAGCCATCCGGCGGTCTACATCATGATCCTGCCCGGCTTCGGCGCGATCAGCCACGTCTTCGCCGCCTTCAGCCACAAGAAGATATTCGGCTACCTCGGCATGGTCATCGCCGTCGGCATCATCAGCTTCATCGGCTTCATGGTCTGGGCGCACCACATGTTCACGGTCGGCATGCCGACCTGGCTGCAGGCCTTCTTCATGTACGCCTCGCTGGTCATCGCCGTGCCGACCGGCATCAAGATCTTCTCCTGGCTGGCGACGATGTGGGGCGGCACCCTCCGCTTCACCACGGCGATGAAGTTCGCGTGCGGCTTCATCAGCATGTTCGTCTTCGGCGGTTTCGGCGGCCTCTTCCTCGCCCTCACTCCGATCGACATGTCGATGCACGACAGCTATTTCGTGGTCGGCCACTTCCACATGGCCATGGTCGGCGGCTCGGTGATGCTGCTGTTCGCGATGACCTACTACTGGTGGCCGAAGATGACCGGCCGCATGCTGTGCGAGAAGCAGGGCAACTGGATCTTCTGGATCATGCTGGTCGGCATCTTCCTCGCCTTCATGACCATGCATCTGACCGGTGCACTCGGCATGGCGCGGCGCGTGCCGGTGTACTTCAAGGACTTCCTGGTCCTCAACCACGTCACCACCATGGGCTACGCACTGACCTTCATCGCTTCGGTGTGGTTCGTCATCGACCTGCTGCGCAGCTACGGCCGGCCCAAGGTGACCGAAGACGACCCCTGGCAGGTCAACGAGGTGCAGCAGTCGTTCGAGTGGGCGATTCGAGACCACCCCGCCCATCCCGGTCGCCGACCAGATGGGCAAGCATTAAGCGATGACCAGCCTGGCCGCGCCGCAGCAGTGCGTGGAAGCCACCGCGCCGCGCGTGGTGCTGGCCGGCTGGCTCACCGTCCTGCTCACCGGCCTGTTCTGCCTGAACACCGCTGGCGGCTGGGTGCGTCTGTCCGGAGCCGGGGTCGCCATCCCGCACTGGCCGGTGATCGAGCTCGACGAGGGCCGCAAGACCCTGCTCCCGCCGCTTTCCGAGGCGGGCTGGACCGCAGCGCACGCCGCCTGGGCGTCGCATCAGGCGACGTTGCGCGCCAAGATCGATGCTGGTGAGATCCACGGAGCAGCCCTCGGCCGGCAGCCGGAGTCGATCGGCGACTTCCGCGGCATGTTCCTGATCGAATGGTTCCATCGCCTGCTTGCCGCCGCTGTCGGCCTGCTCGCGCTGGCGTGCCTCGGCACCGTGCTCGCCGACCGCAGCCTGCGTGCGCGCATCGGCGTGCCGGTCGGTCTGGCGGTGCTGCTGATCGCGACCCAGGCTGTCCTCGGTGCTGCGCTGATCGGGCAGGGCACCTCGACGCGCTGGCTGTTCCTGCACCAGGGCAACGCTGCGCTGATCCTCGGCTGCGTGCTGGTCGCCATCCTGCGCCTGCTCGGACCTGGGACCGACGAGTTCCAGATCGCCGGCAAGCGGCGTTCCGACGATCTGGAGCTCGTCGGTCCCAGGAGGCTCGTGGTCGCTGCCGCCGCCTGCGTCTGGCTCATGCTGATGCTTGGCGGCCTGCTTGCCGCCAGCAGGCACAACCTGCCGTCCGGCGGACTGCTCGGCCTCGATGCCGGGCCGATGTGGTGGCCGGCCGCCTCGTTCTCCACCAACATCCTCGACAACGCCAGCCTGCACCATCTGGTGCATCGGCTCGGGGCCGTGCTGGTCGCCGGGCTGGTGGTCTGGGCCGTGGTCGTCGCCCACCGCCGTGGTGCTCCCGAGCGCGTCCGGCTGGCGCTGTCGGTGGCGGGTACCTTCGTCGCCCTGCAGGCGGTGCTGGGCATCGCCGCCGCGGTGATGCCGCGCGGCGAGGTGGCGGTACCGCTGGCCCATCTGTTCCTCGGCCATGTCCTGTTCCTCGCCCTGGTCCTGGCCGCCCACGACCTGAAGCACGGCCAGGAGCAGATGCAGGCGCAGAGGCTGCCGGCATGAGTCTGGGCTCATTCCTCCTGGACCTGCTGCGGCTGGCCAAGTTCCGTATCACCCTGGTGGCGGTGTTCACCGGCTACGCCGCGGTGGCCGTGCATGGGCGCTATGCCACCGACCTCGGTCAGCTGTGGCCGCTGATCATCGCCCTGTTCACCACCGGCGCCTCGGCCAACGCACTCAACCAGATGTTCGAGCGCGACAAGGACGCGGCCATGGCGCGCACCCGGCAGCGCCGGCCGCTGCCTTCCGGCCGCATCGGCATGGTCACAGCGGTGACGTTCTCGGTCTGCATGCTCGGCATCGCGGCGTTCCTGGAACTGCACTTCTACGGCAGCTGGTTGGCGGTGCTGTGCTCGGTCGTCACCGTCGTATACTATGCCTTCATCTACACCCTGTGGCTGAAGCCACGCTATTGGATCGCCACCGTGATCGGCGGCGTGCCCGGGGCGATGGGCCCGATGATCGCGTGGGCGGCGGTGGACAACGCCCTGCCGCCGGCGGCCTGGGCCTTGTTCGCCCTGATCTTCCTGTGGACGCCGCCGCACGTCTGGGCCCTGGCCATCAGGCTGAAGGACGATTACGCCCGCGCCGGCATCCCGATGCTGCCGGTGGTGCGCGGCATCGATGCGACGACACGGCAGATCCTCATCTATGGCGTCGTGCTGGTGGCCTTCACCATCGCCTTGCCGCTGCTTCCCGCCTTCAGCCGCAGTTGGATCTACCTGGCGCTGGCCTGCATACTTGGTGCGATCTTCCTGGTCTGGTGCGTGCTGGTGCATGTGCGGCGACCGGTGCCGCAGACCATGCCTCTGTTCCGCTTCACCATCGTCCACCTCGCCCTGCTGTTCCTCGCCCTGATCATCGACAGCTTCATCTTCAGGGTGGCAGCATGATCGCCATCCGCTCGCGCTGGAGCCTGGTCCTTCTGGTCGCCGGGCTGCCGGTGACCATGGGACTGCTCGCGTTCTTCGCCATGCCGCGCCTGTATTCGCTGTGGTGCACCCTGACCGGCACCGGGATGAACCCCAACAACGCCGCGTTGGCGGTGGCAGCCCCGGCGCCGACCGGGCGCTTCGTCGAGGTCTTCTTCGAGTCGCGGACCTACGATCAGTTGCCGGTGAAGTTCTGGAGCGAGCAGCCGTCGGTGCAGGTCGAGGTCGGCCGCGAGGCCTTCAACACCTACTACCTCGAGAACACCGGCAGCGAAGCGCTGCACATCCGCCCGATCCACCAGGTCAGCCCGATCTCTGCCACACCCCACTTCGGCATGCGCCTGTGCTTCTGCTTCAACGACCAGGTCATCCTGGCCGGCGAGAAGAAGGAGTTCCCGGTCGCCTTCACCTTCTCGCCCAAGCTCGATCCGCGCACGGCCACCGTGTCGGTGTGCTACAGCCTGTTCTCGATCCGGCCCGGTGCGCCGCGGTCCGAGGACCAGTTGCGCATCCAGAAGGAGGTCGAGGCCGCTGGCGGCGTGGTCTCGCCCGGCTTCCGCATCATGACCGAGTCCGAGATCGAGCGGCTGCGCCAGGAAGAAGCGAAGGCAAAGCCATGAGCGACGCCCGTATCGATCCCAAGAAGCTGGGTCTGGCCATCGGCGCCGCCGTGGTCGCCCTGATCATCCTCCTGATGCTGGTGTTCAGCCGCAGCGGTCTGCCCATGGATCCCAAGGAATGGCGCCGCATCGAGCAGCAGCGTTCAGCAACGGAAGCCAAATAATGAGCGAATCCCACGATCAGAACCACGCCCCGGTCTCCCCTGGCCACGTCGACCCCATGAGCCATGTGCCGCCGCCGAGCCCGTGGCCGCTCATCGTCTCCGCCGGTCTGATGGCCGCTCCGTTCGGCATCGTCTCGGTGCTGGGCGGCCTGAAAGGCTGGCCGGTCCTGTCCAGTCCCAGCGTCGGCCTGCTGGTGATGCTCGGTGGATTCGCCGTGTTCCTGGTCGGACTGATGGGCTGGGCGCACCAGATCATCTCCGAGAAGAAGCTGTCGCATGATCCGGCGGCGCAGCAGAAGGATCTGCAACTCTTCGTCCTGCTCTTCCTGGTCGGCGAACTCGCCGCCTTCGGTGCGGTATTCGGCTTCATCTTCCACCGCAATTACTACGATGAAACCTTCGGTCCTCCGCACATCGATGGCTTCCACTTCGGCGGAGCCAAGGCTGCGATCGCCACCTTCCTGCTGCTGTCCAGTTCGGTGACCTGTGAGTTCGCCCACCATGCGGTCGAGCACGGTCGCCTTGCGCTGGGCCGCTTCCTGCTGATCGGCACGATCGTACTCGGCGCGGTGTTCCTCGGCTTCCAGGGCTTCGAGTGGGGCGAGTTCATCCAGCGCGGGTATTATCCGCAGAACATCGCCGAAGGAGGCGCATCCAGCTTCGCCGCGGCGTTCTACACCGGTACCGGCTTCCACGGCCTGCATGTCGCCATCGGCCTGGTCATGCTGTGCATGGCCTGGTTCCGCCTCGAGGCCGGCAGCTTCCGCGATGGACGCACCTTCACCCTGACCGCTGCGAGCTGGTACTGGCACTTCGTCGACATCGTCTGGGTCCTGCTGTTCATCACCGTGTACGTGCTGAGTTGAATTGAGCCCGCACGGTCCCCAGCCTGCCGCCGCCGGCTCCCGCCCCAGCGGCCTGGGCTCGATCTTCCTCGTCCTCTTCGTCGATCTGATCGGTTTCAGCGTCGTATTTCCGCTGTTCCCGGAGATGCTTAAATGGTACGGGGCCCAGCCAGGTGGGCTG
>JFJP01022019.1_pt1 | contig 31660 bp, 22 predicted proteins | sample 431651 | NCBI WGS metagenome assembly JFJP01 (sample SAMN02602958, study PRJNA72255) | Microbial mat metagenome, whole genome shotgun sequencing project. | biome: fresh water; feature: sink hole; material: water; isolation source: purple microbial (photo- and chemosynthetic) mats found in... | reverse complement strand
TCCTGCACACATCTGACGGCGGTGCGACCTGGACTTCTCAGAAATCCGGGGACACGAACAATCTGCTGAGTGTCTCTTTTGTGAACAGCACAACGGGCTGGGCTTGCGGCGCAGTCGGAACTTTATTGTCCACAACCGACGGGGGCGCAACATGGACAATCCTGACATCTCCGGTTGAGAATGATGATCTTAAAAGCCTCAGTTTTATTGACGAGGATAATGGCTGGCTGCTTTATAACGGCATCTTTATTATGAATACCCCGAACGCGGGGGCAAACTGGTTTCCTTCTGCTTTTATCGAAGGCACACCCCCCAATGCGCTTTATTTTCTTGACAGCAACAACGGCTGGGCTGCCGGAGACAGTGGCAGAATTCTGAAATCTGCCGACGGCGGAAATGTTTGGGCTTTACAGACTTCAGGCACTGCAAACAATCTTAACGCGGTTCATTTTGCCAATGCTGGCAGCGGCTGCGCTGTCGGCGCATCCGGCACAATTCTGACCACCAGCAACGGCGGAACCGCATGGTCAGTGAAAAGTTCGGGCATCACCAAGGACCTGAACGGCGTATGGTTTGTCAGCGCGACAAAAGGCTGGGCAGTGGGTGCGACCGGCACAATCCTCTATACAGAAGACGGCAGCACATGGACAGATGAATCTGTCGGCACCAAGGACCTTTACGGTGTATGTTTTGCCGATGACGCCACCAACGGCTGGGCAGTGGGCGCAGGCGGAACAATTCTGCATACCGGCAAAGACACTATCCTGCCCACCGTGACCTTTTCTCCTGCAAATAACGCAAAAAATGTTGAAATCACTGCAACGATCAAACTGACCTTCAGCGAGCCGGTGAGAAAAACAAATGCTGCCGAAATTCAGAATGATGATTTGCCCACGCTGTTTATCCTGAAAAAAACAGACGCGTCCGGGGAAGATGTTGCATTCACAGGGACCATTGCAGATGCAACAGTTGTGACACTTACGCCGAGCGCTGAACTTGACTATTCACAGCTTTATTATGCGTCTGTCCCAGTGACGGTGGACCGGAAATGACATTGCAATTGCAAGCGCAAAATTCACCACAAAAACCGCTCCTCAAATCCCCGTGCTGTCGGTCACGCCCGCATCGCTTGAGCTTACTGCTGCCGCGTCAACCGCAACACTCACAATTGCAAATACCGGAACAGGAACAATGAGTTGGACCGCAGCAGAGTCATTAAGCTGGCTTTCAATTTCCCCGGATTCGGTAACCGGAACAGTTACCGTCACATATCAGGCAAATGAGACCGGCGCATCCCGAACCGGCACGATTACGGTCACGGCTTCCGGCGCAACCGGCAGCCCCAAAAGTATTTCTGTGACGCAGGGTGCCGCGGGACAGGAGCGTCACGCCGGCATCGCTTGAACTTTCTGCCGCAGCCTCAACCGCAACGCTGACAATTGCAAATACCGGCACCGGGACACTGAACTGGTCTGCCGCCGAATCGCTGGACTGGCTCTCTCTTTCTCCGACTTCGGGAACGGGCAGCGGCACGATTACGCTTACATATCAGGTAAATACCGGCACATCATCCCGAACCGGCGCGATTACCGTTACAGGTTCCGGTGCATCCGGCAGCCCCCAAAGCATTTCCGTAACGCAGGCTGCCGCGGGAGGAACGCCGGTTTTGTCCGTGACGCCGGCATCTCAGGACGCGCCCGCAGGCAGCGGAATGGTTACTTATGAAATTGCAAACACCGGCACTGGCACGTTAAGTTGGACTCTCAGCAAAGATGCCTCATGGCTGACCATTATCGGCACAACCTCGGGAACCGGAAACGCCACGATGATGATAAGCCATCAGGCAAATACCGGTGCCGCCAGAACCGGCAGGAACAGGCAGTTTTGTCCATAGACCCGCTATCTCAGGAAGTTCCGTCAGCAAGCAGCACAAATGCTTTTACGGTGAAAAATACAGGCACAGGCGCAATGGCTTGGACAGCGGTATCCAATGACTCATGGCTCACGATTACGCTGGGAGCCTCCGGCACGATTACTACCGAGAGCAGCGCGATTGTGGTCAGTTTTGCTGCAAATACCGGCGATGTCAGAACCGGCACGATTACGGTGACAGCGACCGGCGCAGGCGGCAGCCCGCAAACCATCTCGGTCAAGCAGGCAGCCGGAGCAGTCATTCAGCCGGTTTTGTCGGTTACGCCGAATTTTCAGACAGTTGTGCAATCCGGCGGCACAGCCGCGTTTACGGTTGCAAATACCGGCACCGGCACATTGAGCTGGACCGTATCCGAAACATCAGACTGGCTTTCTGTTGATCCGCTTTCAGGGACCAATAATGCCACTGTCACCGTGACTTGTCAGCAGAATACCGGCATATCCCGAACCGGCACCCTGACCTTTGCCGCAACCGGCGCAACCGGCAGTCCCAAAAGTGTTGAGGTCAGACAGTCGGGAACCTCCAATCAGATACCCACGGACATTGTTCTGAGCGGCGGTTCTGCGGACGAAAATCAGCCGTCCGGAACCAATGTCGGCGTTTTCAGCACCGTTGATCCTGACCCTGCTGACAATCACAGCTACACGCTCGTGACCGGCGAAGGCAGCACCGGCAACGGATTTTTCAATATCGCTTCCGGCACCCTGAAAACTTTGTCAAAATTTGACTATGAAAGCAAAGGCAGTTACAGCATCCGTGTCAAAACTGATGACGGCAACGGCGGAACTTTCGAGAAGTCATTTACCGTTATTGTCAAAAATGTGAATGACGCGCCCACGGATATTACGCTGAGTAAAAGCAGCATATCCGAAGGACAGCCTGCCGGAACGGTTGCGGGAGAATTTTCCGCCTCGGATCAGGATGTCGGCGATACCCATGTTTACGCGCTGATTTCCGGGCAGGGCGATACGGATAATACTGCCTTCACCATTGAAAACAATCAGTTGAAAACAAAATCCGTGTTCAGCGTTGCAACAAAAGCAAGTTACAGCATCCGCGTCCGCAGCAGCGACAGTCAGGGGCTTACTTATGAAAAGCAGTTTGCGATAAGCGTAACTGCCGCGCCGACAGTGACATTTTCTCCGGCAAACGGCGCAAAAAATATCGGCACGGATGTCAATATCACTGTCACTTTCAGCAAAGCTGTAAGGCTTGCGGATAACACGGAAATTACAGACGATGTGCTGCCCACGCTCCTGATTTTCAAGAAAAACAATGCTGAAGGCTCTGATGTGCCTTTTAACGCGTTCATCAACAGCACAAAAACGATGATCACTCTTGAACCGAGTGCCGCTCTTTCCGGGAATCAGCAGTATTATGCAGCCATTCTCGGAGCGGTCATGGAAGATGTTTCGGACAATGCGGTGGATGCCGCAAGCGCAACATTTAACACCGCAGACACAGAGCCGCCCCTTGTCAAAATTTCTCCGGCAGACGGCGAAACAGACATTGCGCCGGATACGAAAATCATCTTCTCCTTTACCGAGCCGGTCCGGCTGAAAAACAGCGGCGGCGAAATCACCGATTCCAATGTCGCCTCTTGCTTGATATTCAGGACAGACAGCATCGGCGGTACGGATGTCCCGTTCACGGCAAGCATCAATTCCGTCAAAACCGTGATTACGCTGGTTCCGAAAAGCGAGTTGCAAAGCAGCCGGCGATATTATGCGGCAATCAAAGCAGACGTGGCGGATAATTCGGGAAACATTATCTCGGAACTTGGTTCGAACTTTACCGTTATTGCCGCTTTTACGGATATTGCGGCGGATTTGCCCGGTCTTGCCAAGACGGCAGCGGCCGCATGGAGCGATTATGACAATGACGGAGATGCGGACTTTCTCTTAGCCGGATACAGTTATGATGAAGCAGCCGGTCTTTTCAGAATCTGGCGCAACGAAGAAAAGCGATTCTATGTGCATACCGTGCTGACCGGAATTTATTTCTGCTCTGCGGTATGGGGAGATTATGACGCCGACGGGGACCCCGATATTCTTCTGACCGGATTTGACGGCTCAAAAAGCATGACCCGAATCGCTGACAATGACTCCGGAAATTTTACAGCCGTCAATCCGGGGCTCCCCGGCGTTCACAACGGCGCTGCAACATGGGGAGATTATGACAGAGACGGGGACCTCGACATTCTTCTGACCGGACATGACAATGAAAACAACGAGCGGATATCCCAAATCTGGCGCAATGACAGGGGGATATTCACATCTGTCAATGCCGGTCTGATCCCCGTGGCATACAGTTGCGCCGCGTGGGGCGATTATGACACAGACGGCGATCCTGATATTCTCCTCATCGGACATGACGGCGCGGACAGGATTGCCATGATATATCGTAATGACGGCGCGGGGAAATTTACGGACATCGGCGCGGATCTGACCGGCGTGAGCAGCGGTTCCGCGCGCTGGGGCGATTATGACGGAGACGGGGACCCTGATATTCTCCTGACCGGATATGACAATACAGCGAACAGTTCTGCCGAAATTTACCGCAATGACGGCGGAAATTTTACTTATGTGACTGCTGGACTGACCGGGGTCCATCACAGCTCCGGCGAATGGGGGGATTATGATAATGACGGGGACCTTGATATACTCCTGACCGGCGATGACGGCGCGGCAAAAATCGCCGTAATTTATCGCAATGACAAAGGCACGTTTACGGATATCAAAGCAGGACTGACCGGCGTGAGCCAGGGGGCAGGCGTCTGGGGAGATTATGACGGAGACGGAGACCTTGATATTCTTCTGACCGGCGATGACGGACTGAACAGGATTTCCAAAGTTTATTGCAACAACACAGACAGCGGCATTTCTCCTGCGGATGACCGGCTGAAAGAAGTCGTACTCGGCTTGAAAACGCTGGTCGGGTGGGCAGGCGCTTCCGGCGTTCCGAAGGACGTGAGCGGAAACGGCAAAACCGATATGATTGACATTATTATCCTGCTACAGGAACTGGGATCAGGATTATAACAGGATTTAGTGAGAAGTGAGAAGTAAATTCGTCTCCGGAGTGAGCGGAGCGACCGACCCAAGCCATGTAGGGTGGATAAAGCGAAGCGTGTCCACCTTTTTTTTCTGACAATTCTCAATTCTCAATTCTCAATTCTCAATAAAAAAAGCTTGCGATTTCCACACCGTTCTGTCAGAATTATCGGAAAAAGTGAGAAGCGATGGAATTTAGAAGTGAGAAGTGAGAAATATTTCTCACTTCTCACTTCTAAATTCTCAATTATTTTTTCGGGGGAACCGGTCATGTCAGATGAGATCATAAAAGATGAGACGATCATAAAAGATGAGGCGATCATAAAAGATAAAGTCTTCGGAACTCCAAAAGAGTTTACCGATGTTGTCAGTTCTTATTTTCAGGATACCCATAAAGGAGAAAGTTTTGAAGAACTTCTCGAATCATATTCTGCTGGCATGAATGAAGAGGTGCGGGTCGGCGACAGAGTGAGCGGCGAAATTATCTCTATCGGAAAAGACAGCGTTTTTGTGAATACCGGAAGTAAAATTGACGGTGCTGTCGAAAAAGCCGAACTTTTGGATGAAAACGGAGAACTGCCCTACCGTGTCGGCGATGTGCTGGAACTGTATATAATATCTTATAATGAAAGCGAAATCCGGCTTTCACGGGCAATTTCCGGCGCCGGGGGGCTGAATCTTTTACAGGAGGCATACAGCAGCAGGATTCCCGTAGAGGGAAAAGTGATCGAACAGTGCAAAGGCGGTTTCTATGTGGAAGTCATCGGGCGCAAAGCCTTCTGTCCGGTCAGCCAGATCGCCGGCAAATTCACTGAATCCCCCCAAGAGCATGTCGGAAAAACGTACTCATTCCTCATCGTCCGTTTTGAGGAAAGCGGCAGAAACATTGTGGTGTCAAGACGTAGCCTGCTGGAGCAGGAGGCAGAAGTGGGAAAAAAGAAATTTTTGGAAAATGTCAAAGTCGGTGCGGTGCTGCAAGGTAAAGTGACAACGCTGATGCCTTACGGCGCATTTGTGGAACTTTTCCCGGGTGTAGAAGGAATGGTTCATGTTTCGGAACTGAGCTGGTCAAGAGTGGAAAAACCTGAAGAAGTTCTGAAAGTCGGCGATCCGCTTACGGTCAGGGTCACAGGCGTCGAACCCGGGAAAAAAGCGGATCAGTTGAAAATTTCGCTTTCCGTCAAACAGGTCACGGGCAATCCCTGGGAGTCTGAAGAAGAGAAATTCCGCATCGGTGACAAGATCAGAGGAAAAGTGACGCGGTTGAGCAATTTCGGCGCGTTTGTGGAAATTGCGCCCGGCATCGAAGGTCTGGTTCATGTCAGCGAAATGAGCTGGAAAAAACGGGTGATAAAGCCGGAAGACGTTGTTAAGACAGGAGAACTCATTGATGTGACGGTCAAAGAGATTGACATGGCAAAGCACAGAATCTCTTTGAGCATCAGAGACGCGGAAGGCGATCCCTGGGCTGACGTGACTGGAAAATATGCTGTGGGCCAGTCTGTGGAGGGAACTGTTGAAAAAAAGGAGAAATTCGGTTATTTTATCACACTCGAACCCGGCGTGACCGGTCTTCTTCCCAAATCAAAAATCGCCAAATCCGATAAACCTTCTGCCATCGAAAAGCTGAAAGAAGGCGACACGATCACTGTGACAATTGAGGAAATCCATCCGGAAACACGGAAGATAACGCTCGGCACCGGGGATGCTGCTGAAGAAAATAATTGGCATAAATACGCCAAAGATGCGAAAAAGCCCTCGGTGGGTTCTTTCGGAGAAAAACTTCAGAATGCTTTAAATTCAAAACAGGATTAACAGGATTATACAGGATTTACAGGATTTACAGGATTAAAGGATTTACAGGATTTACAGGGTGATTCGTCTGATTTGTCTGAATACTCTGAATTTCAATCAGATTCATCAGAATAATCAGACGGATCACAGTTCGGACAAAGGGTAAGCACAGGGGCAACCCCTACGTCTTTTTTGCGGGTTATCTCATCTATGGCTTCAACTTTGACGATTCTGCTCATCATCGCAGGGCTTCTTTTTGCCCTGCTCGGTATAATAGGCTGTATTCTGCCCGTGATTCCCGGGCCCGTTTTCAGCTTTATCTCCCTTCTGATGCTTTCATATTCCAAAGACTGGCAGGTTTTCAGCCAGACCTTTCTCATTGTCATGGGAGTGCTGACCGTGATGCTGGGAATGGTGGATTATGTGCTGCCCCTTTTGGGAGCGAAAACATATAACGCGTCCAAATACGGACTCTGGGGGTCTGTCCTCGGAATGCTGGCAGGCATTTTTTTCTTTCCGCCCTGGGGACTGTTTCTCGGCGCGTTTGCCGGCGCGATAGGCGGCGAAATCATTGCCGGAAAAGATGGAAAAAAAGCATTGCGCGTCGGCTGGGGAATTTTTCTCGGAAATATGGCAGTCTTAATCTTCAAGCTGTCTTTCTGCGGCGCGGCGCTTTTCTTTTATGTGAAAAAAATCCTGTGAGGGGTTCATAAAAATTGAGAATTGAGAATTATAGTGATCCGCTTTTGGTTTTTTACGGCATATTTTCCGCATATATGCCGTATCCCGCTTTCAGATATCTGTCTGTGTGCGTCTGTGTGCGTCTGCGGCAAAAAAAAAACAAAAGCGGATCAGTATATCAATCTGTATCACCCTGTGATAATCCTGTGATAATTTCTTCCCTGAGATATGTGAACACATCCGCTCCCTGCAACAAGCCTTTTTCTTTTCCTTCCGAAGTATCTTGCGAGCCGCCCTCAATATCCGACTTTTCTGTTTTCAGCAAAAAGGCGGTTTTGTCTTTGCTGAAACTGCTGATCTGTTTGTCAATCAATTTCAAAGAATTGTGAATGAAACTGTAAATCACCGCAGGACCGAACAGAAGTTCTCCGCTGTCTTTTTTCTCCAATTTTCCGATGATGTAGTGATTGCTGATGAGAAAGGCTTTGGGTGCGGGAACATATCCGAGCAGTTCTCTGAAAAGCGAGAGACTTTCGACAACGCCGTCCGCATAAGCTCTTTTGAGCGACGCGGCTCCGTCGGCTTCAATGGCTTCCAAGTCCTTAACATCAAAGGAAAGATCAAGCATGGCAATACATTCTTTTTGCACAGTTTCAAGAGAATCTTCCCTTTTGCTCACAATCACATCTTTGTCATTCAAAATTTTGAAAACATTTCTGATGCTGACCATCTCCCTGACAGTGGGGCTTTTCCGCAAGGCAATATCTTCCGGCGTGGTTTTGTAAACAGCAAGTTCATTGTCAAGCACCAGAATATTTGCATTTTCAAGAACATAGAGTTCCAAATCCCGTTCTTTTCTGAATTTGCGGGGTCCTGTTTCCAAAAGCCCGCGCAGCATGGTTTTGTCAATTTTGAGACCGCTGTCCGGCGGTCCGATATCGGCTGCCAGCTTTCTTACGGTCTCGTCAATCTGAATTTTTTTCAAAAGATTTTCTTTAAAAGACATGAGATATCCTGTTGTGTTGATTTATATTTACTGCTCCGGCATGTCGCTCTGCCCGGCAAATTCCGCAACGCTGAACGTGGCAGCGGTATCATATAAACTGACAGCCTTCGGGAGTGCAAAAAATTATATTTTTGCATTGTCCCTATGTTTATTAAAGCATAACAATAAAGGTCAACGGCGGCGGGCTTTATCCCGGCGGACCGATCCGCCGCTTGGTTAGATATTTATTTATCAGTTCTTTCAAGTAAATATAGCTTTCTTTCTAATGTCTTACATAATTCATCAAATGTAAAACAATGTACACGCCTTGAATGAATAATTGTATGTCTGAATCTCCAATCTAAACGCCTTTTTAAAGCTTTATCAAGGAAAGCGCTTCGTCCGATCACAAAAATTCCTTCATAATCAATTTTATGCGTTCCAAACCTCTCTTCAAAATCTTATGAGTTTTGAAGACCGTCAAATTTATAAAACCAATCAATTATTTGACTTATACCATGCTCAAGATGAGAAGTAAATTCCAATTTATATTTTTTGCCTTTATTAACAAACAGACTTTCCTTTTTAGCGTCTTCAAATTCAATAAAGCAGTAAGTAAAATTCTTCGGGTCGCCAACAGCCACATCACTTGCAAAATCTCCAAAAATATCATACTCATTTACAGGATTGTACAGGATTGTACAGGATTGTACAGGATTATACAGGATTATACAGGATTATACAGGATTAATCATGATAATCATGTATAATCATGTATAATCCTGTAAATCCTGTATGTTTTTCAGGCAGAAACCGAAATCAGCATCTCAGGCTGAACTTTTTGCAGAAATCCCACAAAAAACGCCGTCACTATCCCCTCGATAATCATCACAGGCAGATGCGCCCCGGCGACCATCACCGCAGTCTGAAAAAAATTTTCTTCTGTAAACAGCAACGCCAGCGCCACAAGGACTGCACTGAACAAAACAGAGCAGAAACCGCAGGCAAAAGCCCCGATGCTTGCAATAGCAGGCTTTTTGTTCAGGAGAGGGCTGAACAGATAATAACACAGCACCGCAGGCAGTGCCATAATCACGGTGTTTACCCCCAGCGTGGTAATGCCGCCGAACTGGAAAAACATGGCTTGGAGGAACAGCGCCGTCAGAATGGCGGGAAAGGCAGCCCATCCGAGCAGAAGTCCCACAACTCCGTTGAGAATCAGATGAACGCTTGATGGCCCGATGGGAACATGAACCAATGAAGCCACAAAAAAAGAAGCTGACAGGATGCCGACTTTGGCAATGCGGTCGTAATCCAATTTTTTAAGACCGATTGCCGTACCGGTCGCGGCGATTGCCACGCCGGCAATCAGAACCGGCGCAGACAAAATTCCTTCAGAAATGTGCATAAATTATTTACCTCCGTAGGGTGGGCATGAAATGCCCGCCGAGATTCTTCGCTTCGCTCAGTAGTAGGGTGGGCATTTCATGCCCACCCTACTTTGTTTTCCAGTCAAGAAACTGAACCCACAGCACCGCGCCGAGTTCCACGTCTTTGTCCTGACCCTCATGTTTGATTTTATAGTCTGCTGTGTTCAAAGCAGCAAATCCCCACCAGCCGGACCGGGGCGCGGAATATGTAAAAACGCCGTTGGCATCCGCCTTCACCGCCTGTGTGACCATGTAATCTGTCGGAGCCTGCGCTTTTTTGTCTGCATTGTAATATTCGATTTCCACCTCTGCGTAAGGAACTGCTTTTCCGTCTAATTTCACAATTCCCTGAAAGACATTTCCGGCATACAGTCCAAAGGGCTTTGACAGAGGAACGATTTCTGTTTTGATACCGGCTTCCGCATCCCATCCTTCATCATCGCCGAAAGCCGTCACCGCCGTCTTTGTATAATGAACGATAAAACAGTCTTCCGCGGGTTCCCAGTAAGGCACGGGTTCCATATAAAACATATAGATTCCGGGACGTTTGATATTATACGCTGTTTCCCACGCGGTATGCTCCATGATCTGAGCTTTTTTCAGCGCGGGGAGCAGGTCTTCGGTTTTGCCGTTTGCTATCACACCGAAAGCTTTGGGTTTTTCCAGTTCCATGCCGACCATCTCAAAAGGATGGGAAAAGGAAAGTTTCAGACTGACGGTTTTGTTTTCTCCCTCCATGACCATCGAATCTGAGGGAATGACCATTCCGTAATGGGCAAAAGCTGCGCTGACACCGAAAAATAGAGACAGACAAAGCAAAAACGTAATTTTTTTCATAAGTAAGCTCCTTTCAGCAAAAAAAAATACCACGAGAGTTTCATATCTTCATGATACGGATATAACCTTCGTGGTTTGAATTAAGTTCGGATAAAAATTAAATTGTGTCTTGTTTTGCAAGCTTCAGCCCGCAGATTGTATTATTCTTAATATATGAAGAAAGGAGATGCGTCAACAATAAAAAGAAGATTCTTCAGGCTGAAATTTCATCCGGAGTGCTGAAATGAGCGGAGCGAATTTTAGCACTGATGCTAAAATTTCATTTTAGCACTCCGGAGCGTTCCGGAGTGCTGAAATTCGTTTCGCTCCGTTTTCAATAAAATGACACACTCCGGACGCATCTTCAAAAAAACGCTCCAATTCCCGGACGGCTTCCATATCCTCAAATATGACATGAGCATTTGCTCTGATTTTATTGCTGATTTCCTGTCGCCAGCCCGTGTCGTTGGCAAGCCGGAGCGCAATCTCAATATAGGATTGCGGATCCGCCGCCACGCAGTCCGTGACGCCCATCTGTCGGTAGCAGCCCAGCGTCACACGTCCGCGCATGAAAGGCCCGGGCCATGTGACAATCGGAATGCCGCAGGCAAAAGATTCATAAGTCGTGTTGCCGCCACCGAAATACGGCGGCTCCAACAGCGCATCTGCGGTCATCAGGAGACATAAGAAATCTTTCGTGGGCATGGCTTTGAGAAATCGCACACGGTCAATCACATCGGGAAAACTTTTCCTGAAGCGGTTCCGCAGCAATTCTGCCCAGTGTTCAAAATGATGCCCTTCAATCAGAATGAGCAATCCGCGAGGATCACGGCGCAGAATGCTGCCGAGCGCGGCGTCAAAATCCGGGTGAAACTTGAACGGTGCCTGAGGGCATACATACAGCTTGTCGTCATGAGACAATCCGAATTTCTCGCGTGAAGGCTTTTCTTCCGGCATTTCCGGGGGGTAGTAATACACCGGCAGGCGTTTGAGCAGCGCCAGTTTTTCCGAGTAGTGATCCTGCGCGCCCGGCGGCTCCAGATGTTCGGAAGATATGAAATAATCCATATTCGGAATGCCGGTCGTCACCGGATGTCCCCATGTCACGCACTGCACCCGCGCCAGCCTGGAAAATGCGAGAAAATAGGTCAGCGAATCCATGCCGATGTCGGGGTAGAACAGAATATCCAGATCATGTCTTGCGATGATTTCCCGCGCGGGTTTCATGTCAGACGGCAAGTCAATCAACTCGTCTGCGCCTTCGTTGATGGATTTTATCAGATTGCTTTCACCTCCGGGAAATCGGAAAAGCTTGACCTGAAATTTCTCTCGAGACAAATTTTTTATAATGCCGCGAGTCAGTTTTCCGATGGTCTGCTGGCTCATGTTGAAAAGGTGCATGGAGACAATGCCGAGTTTGATCGGATTAAAGTAAAGCGGGTTTGAAACCCGCTCTACGTTCCTGCATTCTGCGTGGGAACGGGCCGCCGGAGAAACCCATGCAAGATCAGGACAGACCTGCATATAAAAGGAAGCGATTTTCTGCTGAATGTCTTTGTCGTTCAGTCCGTGATACGCGAGATAAAAATTCGTCGCCCCGACCTGTCTGTTCGGGTCTTCGAGTCTAAGCCCTTTATTTCGGAGCAATTCGATTTCCTGCAATATTTTCTTGCGGTAGTATTCGATTTGCTCTCTGGATTCGTAAATCACCGGCAGCATCAGTGCTTTTCGGATTTCTGTTCCGAAATCGGGGTTTATCTCTAAACTTTTCTCACAGCACCAGACCGCTTCTTCCACTTTGCCCTGATAAATATAGGCATTCCGCATGTTGTTGTATGCAGCAGCAAAGTTCGGATTTATCTCCAAGGCTTTCCGATAGCAGGCAACGGCTTCATTCGGCTTGCCCTGATCCTGAAAGGTATTTCCCATGTTGAGATAAAAAGTGCAGTTATCCGGCTTGATTTGCAAGGCTTTCTGATAACATAGAAAAGCTTCGGCAAATTTTCCCTGCTCTTTAAACACGGTTCCCATGTTGCTGTAAGCGTCCGCATAGTCCGGTTTTATCTCAACTGCTTTTCGGTAGCACAGGAGCGCATCATCAAATTTGCTCATGTCTCTGAAAAGCGAACCCATGTTATTCAAGGCTTCGGCGTAATTCGGTCTGATGTGCAGGGCTTTCTGATAGCAGGCAATTGCCTCCTGAAATCTGCCCTGCTCTTTGAGAGCAATGCCCATGTTGCTGTAAGCTTCGGGATAATCCGGCTTTAACTGCAATGCCTTATGATAAGCAGCGACAGCTTCATTTGTCTTCCCTTGTTCTTTCAATACGGTTCCGAGATTGTTATAAGCCTCGAAATATGTTGAATTTATCTTCAGGGCAGTTTCATAACATGAGACTGCTTCATCCAATTTTTTCTGATCCTGAAGCGCAAATCCCATGTTATTGTAAGCGTCGGCAAAATTCGGCTTGATTTTCAGCGCATTGCGGTAGCAGGATAAGGCATTCTCCAATTCGCCCCGCTCCTGAAACATGATACCGAGATTGTTGTGATAATTTGCACGCGCCGGCTGAATTTGAATCGCCCTGTTTATCAAATTCATTGCCTCATCTTTTTTTCCGCCTTGGTGCAAAAGGATGCCGAGCAGATGCAACGCGTCCGAATGATTCGGATTGACCGCGAGTATTTTTTTATAAACTGCTTCTGCCTGCATAAAATTTCCGCTCTGATGATACTGAACCGCTGCCTGAAATTCAGCGACAATATCCGGAGGCGCAGTATTTACAGCGATATTTTTCTGTTCGGGCGCAACCGCAAAAGCAGGCGCCGGTTTCTGTTTTGCTTTTTTCTTCTTATGAGTCATTGTCTTTGCATGATTGAATTTTAATGAATTTTGATTTCAGATAGCCATATAAAAATCTTCCCCTGCTGTCTTTGCAAAGGAGAGGTATAAAAAAACAAACTTATTTAATTTGTTAATATTTTTATATTGAATTTATCTTATCAATAAGGAAATAAAAAAGCAAGAGATTTCCTCATCAAGATTTCATACACCGCCGATATTTTTGAGACAGCAGTATAACCATTGCTGATAGATTGAAGTTAAATAAAAAGCCGCCCGCTCCGAAGCAGACGGCTTTTGTTATCTTCGGCGTGAACTCGGTCGAATACTGAGTCAAACTGGGGATTTCTGTGTAAGCTCCTGAAAATCCCCCTCGGACATCCTTTAAGCTATAATTGTATCATCAGAAATTTGATTCATCAAATGTCTCAGATTCCGCCAGCACTTCTTTCAAACCCTGCCGAAGCTCATCCGGGTTATCCGCAGCCTTGTAAACCGTGTATCCGGGCTGGTTCAGCGAATGATCTTTTCCGATGCAGAAGCCGATAGTATAAATCATAATCGGTGACTCTGACAGAATATATCTCACCCATTGGGAAAGCGAATCCGGATCATTGGCATAGCCGTCCGTAACTGAGACAATCGTGTATTCGCCGTAGCCAAGCTGAGACTGTCCCTGCCGGGTCAGTTCCTTATATGCCTTCTCAAACGCCTCGGTCAGCGGGGTTGTGCCACCTGCGTTCAACTCTTCGATAAAACGTATGAATTTATCTTTTTTGCCTCCTGTCAGAGGCAAAGATGCCCATTTGCTCTGATAAAATGCAATGAGTCCGAGGTTCGCATTTTCCGGAAGGGTTTTGGACCACTCTGCCACTGCTGCTTTTGCAGCTTCTATTTTTGTCTTTCCGGCAGCGCACTCGCTGCCGCTCATGCTTCCTGATCCGTCAAAAACAAGGAGATAGTTTTTTGCCGTCAGATTTGCCGCTAATTCTCTCTCGCCGGACTCTGCTTTGATAAAGGGCCAGGGCTGTTTTTGACTCGCGGACTGTGCGGACGGCTCCCCTGCATTCGTATTTTGCCGGGCTTGAGGCAATGCGGTCTGTCCGGGTGGGGGCGATTCTTCTCCGCAGCCGAACAGCGCCGCATTCAGCAGCAAGAGTATCATCAGCAAATATTTTTTCATCGTCAAGCCTCCTTTCTAATCCGATCTGATTTTACTTTATCAACTTAATTTTCCGATGTCATTCTGAACGAAGTGAAGAATCTTTTTTCTGCTTTCTGAGACTCTTCGCTGCGCTCAGAGTGACAACCCGGGGACACTAATCCAATGGCTTAAAAGCAGATTCTTCAGCCTCGATCTGTATAATTCGGAATACAACCCGCATGTTACTGAGCCATTGTTCTTTAGTTTCAGGATTAGGAAATGCCGGAGCCTCAATGCCGTGACCGATCACCGTGAACTGACTCTCATCCAACGGAATGCCCTTGGTGCCCGCAAATTTTATGACACTGTTTCTCACAGCCAATGCCCTGTTAATGCTCAGGTTTTTCGCAGCCTGCCGGGTCTGGGTGAGAATGAGCGGCGCAGCGCCTTTTTTCTCCAGATTGCTGTATTTCTGGGGATCGCTGTGACCCTCCACCGTAATGACTGCGCCGCCGTAAGCAGAGGCAAGATCAATGACTTTGGCAAAGTCATCGGTATAAATGTCTTCCGAAAAGTCTTTCTGATTGGGCTGAAAATGAATCTCGAAACTGAATAGCTCTCCCTGTTCCAGCGTCCCCATTGCCTGCTTTTTGGCAACAACTTTTGCTACATTTTCTTCGCTGAATTTGGGCGATGTCACATCATCCACGCCTGTAAGTCCTGCTCTGAACTTGTTGTAGTCCCACTTCGCATGTTCCAACGGTTTTTTTGCTCCGAGAAGAGCAATTGAGATAAAAGCAGACTGAATTTCTTCAGTCAGCCGGTTCAGATTCCGAGGCCATTTCTCATCCCCGAAAAATTGGACATTGCCGCCGAATCCCGCAAATTCGCAGTCGCCGTAAAGACTTTCCGCATCGCCGGCGGCTTGAGAACTGTCCAAGAGAATTTCGGCAGCAGCACCGAGCATCTTTTTGTATTCCGCGGTTCGATTTTCTTTGTTTTTGAATAACTCCTTCAACTGCTGTGAGGCAATCATGAGACCATGCACAAAGCTTTCGACTTCCTGCCGATGCGTCTGAAAAAAATCGCTTCTTACCGCATAAACATCTGCAATAATTCGATTAGCAGTTTTTGTGGAAAGCATGATTTTTGCTCCTTTGACAGAGCCTTCCGCGCCGGTTCCGACCGCGCCGTTTGAGGTGAGCATCAGACCGTCGGGAATAATGACAAAAGCAGCGTCCACATCTTGCGAGTAAAGGGCTTCAACTGGTGTGTTGTCCGTTCCGGTAAGGTCTTTGGTCCAGCGGATATTGACATCGCTCATGGAAAGTCCCGCATCTTTCAGAATTTTGGCGAGATAATCCACATGGGGACCATAAGCCTGAAGCGCAACGGTTTTGTTTCTCAGGTCTTTTGCCGTGCTGATGCCGGGTTTCACGACGAGACAATCGCCGCCGCTGCTCCATGTCATGAGATAAATGATAATCGGGCGGGTTCGGGGATCACGGGAAATCACATCGGCTGCCATGTTCATCATTCCCATTGTTCCCCGAAGAAAAGGCGTTTCTCCTCTGAGATAAGCTTCAATCTGCTTTTTGAAGTCGTCTTCTCTGAGCAATTTGAATTTAAGACCTTTTTGCCCGAAAATGCTGTTGCCGGTTGTAATGGCGGAATTGCCGTTTGCCAGAACGGTAGCAATGTCGCCGCCCCAAGTGATGAGCGGCATCTGAACCTGCTGCTGTCCGGCTTTCACATCTCCTACGCTCGTACTAATGACTTGTCCGAGCGGGGGGGACTGAACATAGCTCACAGCATAGCCCGACACAGAGACAAGCACAAAAAAAGCTGTGACTGCCGTAAAAAACATCATGCGTTTGAGATTCATAACATACTCCTTTCTTTAAGTTTTTTGGTAAAATAAATAAAAATGAATGTCTGCTTTTACTCCCATGAATCTCTTTCCCTGTTGACATATTCCTGAGCGTCAATGCCTTTCCAGATTTCTTTTCCCACACCTTTAAGGTCATAAATATTAAGTTTTGAGTCTTTTTCTAATTCTTTGGACAGTTCCGGCAATATTTTGGAGATGAGCATCATTTTCTCTGCGGTTGTCAGTTTTAGAATTTCTTTATAAACTCTTTGCATCTCAGAACTTATCATGGTTTTTTAACTCCCTGTTAATAAAACAAAAAGAGGTAGTAGTGCAATGTGGAAATTCTCAACGCCCCGCTTCCAATTCGATCATCTTTCTTTTCTGCTCGCTTCCTCCGCCGAATTGCCCCACAGAACCGTCACTTTTAACAATTCGGTGACAGGGAATCAGGATAGGAAAAGGATTTTTGGCAAGCGTTGTTCCGACAAAGCGATACGCCCTCGGACGGCTGATTGTTTCGGCAATGTTTTTGTATGTCCGTGTTTCTCCGTAAGGAATGTCTGCAACGGCAAGAAGAACCGTCTTTTGCAACGCTGTGAGTTGGCTCATGTCCATCCATTCCCAGCAAGGCTGAACGGTTTTGCCTTTGAAATAAGCGATGATTGACTCAGACACGTTGCGGGCGTTTTTATTTGAACCGGCTTTTACTGATTCTGCTTTTTCAAGAGACGAGAGGAGCAATTTTTTGTTTACTCGCGGCAGCAGAATTTTGCTGAGTACAAAAGGCTTTTCCCGGAATATCAGGCCTGCATATCCGAAATCTGTCTGAAAAATCAGGTGGTATGAATTGCTATTATCCTGCATGACAATGTCTCCTTATGGTAAGTTGCAGCAGATATTTTATTTCTCGCAAAGGCGCAAAGACCGCAAAGAAAAGCCCCATTGCATCAGATATTTACTTATGTCTCTCTGCGTTCTTTGTGTTCTTTGCGAGAGACTTTTTTTTCAAAAATCACTCATAGTCGCCGACTAAGGTAAACGCGCCCCAGTAGCCCGGATGCGGATAGCTTCTCTTGACATGTAAGATTGCCCGGCGCAGGCTTTCTGCCTTGCTGTGAGTGACATATTCCCGGTAGAACTGCTTAATCAGAATCGCTGTTGACAAATCACTCACGCGCCACAGGGTAGAGACAATCGTATGCGCGCCCGCGTAGAAAAAGGCTCGGTTCAGACCGATCACATCATCTCCCTCGGTGACTTTGCCGAGTCCGGTCTGACAGGCACTCAGCACCACCATATCCGCGTTGATTTTGAGTCCGAACACTTCGGCAGCTTCAAGATTGCCGTCAGCGTCCATGTCTTTTGCTAGTTTTATCGCAGAAAAAAGCGGATTGATCGGATCAAATTCGCCGTGAGAAGCCATATAGATGATACCGAAGTTTCCGATGTTGCGAATCACCCAGCTTTCCGTAGCTTTGTCTCTTGTCATAACGGTAATGTTCGGAAAATTCCACTTGACCGAATCCACCTCATACTCTGTGAAAGGAAGTTCAAACGCACTATCACCGAGGTCCGGGTTTCCGATTGCCAGCACGTTTACATTTTTCTCCCGAACCCGCTTGCTCAGGGTGTAGTTCAATACACTTGCGCCCGGAAGGTAGAATAAAGGAAACCGATCAATGAGAAAATTCTTCCGATCCGACAACGCTGAGTAGGAAAGGTAATGCAGGGGCCCGTACGGAATAATCCCTAAAATTCTGACATCTTGAATCTCCGGCATGACCGGTTCTATGAGATATTTGAACAATTCCTCAGATTGCGCTTCAAGCGGCTCCAGATTTTGAATCATTCGCCGAAAATCAAGAATCGCCTGCCCGAGAGAATCCCGTCCCATAGCCGTGCGAAAAAGTTTTACGCCCTCATGCCGGATGACCCAGCAAAAGATTTCATCGGGCAGCACATAATAGGCAAGCAGCGCAATCCCCGGTTCAAGCAGACCGAGTAGTTGATCTGTTTTTATCGGCTCCACAGACACGAGAGAAGCCAATTGCGGATTTTCAGCCTGTATTTCAAGCATGACATCCTGAAGATCATTGCGAAGTGCTTGTAATGCCGCTTGATACATATTACGCTCCGCATCATCGTCAGACTGGGCAAGCAATGCCTCATGTTCTGCTATTCCTGACTTTATCAATTGCTGTCGGTTGTATAGCTCCTGATCTGCTGCCCGGCTTAATGAAAGCCGCTGGTTGCCCAAAAGATCAATGAAATTCCTTGCCCGTGACCGTTCCGCCATCTCAAATGACTCGGTAGTGCTGCCCATGTCCGCAAGGAGTTGAACCAGCGTTTCATACACGGAAAGCTTGTTCGCCACAAAACTGTCTTTGAGTTGATTGATTTTAATTTCCGCCCGAATATTCTCAATCACTTCTACTGCTTGGGAGAGAAATTTTTTCGCTGTGTTTTTATCTTTTTGGGAAAGATAGACCCTGCCAAGACCGTATAATGCCCGCCATTCGGTTTCCCGGAGCGCCATAGTGCGAGATAACTCCAATGCTTTTTCATAAGTATTTTTTGCCTCACTATTCTTTCCGAGAGCAAAAAAAGCATCGCCGAGACCAAGCATCGCTTTTGCCTCATTGATCCGATCTCCGATCCCCTGCGATTCGGACACAGCCTTTTCAAAGAAGGGAATGGCTGTTTCCATGTCTCCCATTTTCAGGTATGTGAGGGCTTTGTTGCGGAAATCATAAGCCATTGCCCAACGGGATTTCAGCCTTGTGTCAATGGCAAGCGCGTCGTCAAACGCCTTCAATGCCTCCTGATATTGCCCTGTTTCCCGATACACCATGCCGGTGTTGTTTAAAGTCGTAGCAATTTCATCATCCCGATCTTTGAGCGTTTTGACGACAGACATGGCTTTTTTTAACTCGTCAAATGCCTTGCGGTTGTCTCCCAGCGTCCACCATATCAGACCGGAGGTATTCAGAGAAATGACTTGCATAAGCGGGAAGTCATTCTCTTTTGCGATATGGTAACATTTGCGTTGCAGTTGAAATGCTTCTTCATATCTCGCCTGATACCAGGCGTTGTTTGCCTGTTCGATGATAATTTTTGCCGTGAGAAGCAGATTGTCTTTATCGGATTCGACAAGCTTGAATGACTCAAGATAATGTTTGTCTGCTTGGGGAAAATTTCCCAGCAGGCGGTAACATCTGCCGATGTCGAGCAGCGACTGAGATATTTCCACAGCCTGTCCTGTTTCCCGATACACGGTCAATGCCTTTGTGTAGTTCTGAATGGCAACAGCATACTGACTCAGCCGGAGATCATAGATTCTTCCGATGTTCATATACTGTGCGGCAAGCAATTCTTTTTTATCTGAACTTTTGCTCAGAGACGCGGCGGTTCTGAACTGAACCAGCGCTCTGTCATAGTTTGTCGCGTTTTCCAGAACCACACCTAAGTCCGCGAGCGCGGAGACCTGTTTGTCTATGGCTTCCAGATTTGCCAGCATTTCTGCCGCTTCTTCCAAAGCAGTAACCGCTTTTTCATATTGCTCATTCTTTGAGTAAAGCAATCCGAGCGTGAGCAAGGCTTCTGCATATTCTTCGCTGTCAGGTTTTTCATGAGTCATTGTATCTGTCAGAAGCTTTGCATATTCAATGGCTTTTTCTGTATTCTCGGCTTTATATGCGCTTTCCCGTGCAAAGCGATAGAGATTCGGGAGATAATTTTGAAAAGATTCTATCTCTTTTGCGGTCAGGATTGCGTTTTCAAACAGCGACAATGCCTCAGCAGCTTTGTCATTCGCAAATGCGTCCCGAGCTTTTACGATATAGCTTTCAAAATTTTTTGCGGCAAATTCAGAAGCCTCTTTCGGTGTCATTCCCTGATAACCGAGCAAAAGCAATTCAGAATTGCTGATGGCTGATTGGCGGTTGACGATTTTCAATGCCTCAACAGCCGATGTCTCCGAATAGACATTCAGAAAAGCTTCAATTTGCGCGGAATCGCTTGCAATCCGGTCTGAAAGAACAATGCCGGGGCATCCGCAGAGCGAGAACAGATGACCGAGGAGATAGGCATCGTCAAGAGACGCGGCGGGCAGCAGCGCAAGTGAGAGATTCGGCGCATTTTTCAACAGCTTGTCTAAGCGAAGCCTTTCACCTCTGTTGCGGATTTCCGTTCCCGGAAATGACTCAGGGTATTCTCCGGCACGCGTCGGAACCGAAGAAAAGAAAGACACGCTACTCGCTATCAGCAGTGTATGGAAATTAGCAACCGGAAATTGGAAATCAGCAATCTGATCGTAGGCTTGCAATGTCTTATCTAATGCCGGAATTGACAGAATCGCTCGTTTGAAGGGTTTTCGATTTTTCACGGAACGGACAAAATGCGTTCCGCTCAATGCAAAAGATTCATATCCCTGAACTTCAGCAGGATTTTCATAGACAAGATATATCGAATCCTTGCCATGAATATCAAGCTTTTGCAGAGAATCCTCAGTCGCCGCTTTTATCTCATCTCGCGTCAGCGTAAAGAGAATAAATTCCTTATCGTTGACTTTAAAGACTCGAATCAGTTTGCCATGTTCGGGAAGGTGTTCCATGACATCTATGGCTTCCGCAGGCTCAGGTCCGAAAAAGGTAAAAATATCCGCAGACTGTTCATCTGCCCGCAATGAAATGGCTGCCGCTCTGACCTCCCTGTATTGCTCAATGATGTCTCGGAAATCGGAAGGATTTTCCGCTTCTTGAGCATGAACGGCAAGACCCAAAAGTATCATCGCCTGTTCGCGTGTTTCCGCATCCGGCAGAGAGCGAATCGTGTCCGATAATTCCTCATTGTCTTTTCCGAGTTTTGACTGCACAAACTCAAGTTCACGAGTCAATCTTTCCTGCAAATACTGCTTTTCTTCGCCTTGAGCCTCGCCTGTCTTTCGGCGTAATTCGCTTATCTGTTTTAATTTCGGATAGATACTATGGTAAAGTCTTTTCTCTTTTTCCGATAGTTCGCCGAATAGAAAAGCCATGCGATTGAATCGCTCTGTCTCGGAAAGTTTTTCTGCAAGATTAAATGCCTCTTCTGCTTTACCTCCTTTGACTAGACTAGCGACTAAGGGCGCAAACGCGTTTGTGATTTCCTGCGGCGCACATCCCGCATTCAGCATCGTCACGAAATCTAATTTCTCAAACGCTTCTTCAAGCCGCCCCAGTCCTGCCAATGCCCTCCACTGCAAATCCGGCAACATGCCTCGCTCGGATAGTTCGAGAGCTGTTTTAAAATGCACGGCGGCGTTTTCATCTTCTCCCAAGTCAAGCGCAACGCGGGCAGTGTTCAGATGTAGCGTGGAAACAAGCGCAATTTCTTCTCGGCTGTATCGCTCATTGTCCTTTTCTTCAAACAGGCGAATCCCTTTGAGAAAATGATCCGCCGCATTTTGCAGGCTTCTGATCTTTTGGATTGAAGATTGAAGTGAAGAATCATGACTTGTCAACCGCAAATCTTCTATCAGATAACAGCCCATTTTGTTGTGATATATTGCCGCAACAGGCTTTCCTGCAACAAAAGGGTTTTCAGCCAGCAAATTGCTCGTTTTTTTATCGAGTTCATCTAATTGAAACGGAAAACGACTTTCTACTTTAACCTTAGCCATATTTGTGACGTTAATAGCCGAACTGACAGGGTTTTTCATGCGGAGAGACAATTCTGCGGAACGCCGGAAATACTCAAATGCCTCATCAAATTTTCCGCGTGTATATGCGATATGTCCGGCTCGGTGATACAGCAGAGAAACGCCGTAAACTTCTTTGTCTGAAATGACTTTATCCGAATATGGGGCGAGTTGTGCTTTGACGGCTGCTTCTGCCAGCATCAGCTCGCCGAGTTCGATGTGAATACGAGACAAAAATGCCTCCGCAAGTCTTATCTCCTGCGCTGCGGAAAAACCGTGCGCTGCCTGAGTCGTGTCGCTTTCATCAAGAGAAACCTGCGCGGCAACATTCACAAGACCTTTTCCCTGTGTCGGCTTTTTCTCAGGAACGCCGTATTGCTTTACAAGTGCAATCACTTCGCTGAATGCTTCCGCCGCTTTTCTGAGCAATTCTATTCGCTTCTCGCCGGTAAATGTTCCGGCGCTCATATAAATATTGTAGGCTGTAGAACGCTTATTTTTCGGCAAATTCTGATACAATGCCAATTGCTCATTCAAGGTGAAAGCCTCCTGAAAAGTTTTTGCTGCTTTGTCCCAATCTTCTCTTTCCTGATAAGCCAGCGCGAGACGATCCAGCATTTCCGCTTTCAATTGAATCAGACGTTCAGGGAAATCAAGAGATTCCCGCACTTTCATCATCATGCTTGAAAGACTTTCCACGGCAGGCGGCGAAAGTTGAGGGGCAAGCGGCGCCAGCTTTTGATTCAGTTTTTCCTGCTCAGAAAGAAGTGCTTCTACTCCATTTTTGTATGCTTTCCATTCCGGAGAAGGAAGAGAGATATTCACCTGTGTCAGCTTTCCTAATTTGCAATTGATTTCTGACTGTGATGTTGCCATGATTTTAGATTGTTCAGCAATTAAATTATCTCTCAAAGCCGGAGAGATAATTCTGTCCATGACATAGCGGTTGATTTTGTCGAACGCGGCGGACGCCTGCTTGGGTTCTATGCGGGCATTGATGAGGTCAAGGGCTTTTGTGAACGCTGAAACGGTCTTTTCGGCTTCTCTGACCTGAAACGCTGCCGCGCCCAGCCGTGTGTAGAACAATATTTCTGTGTTCGGATTGTCAAAAGGTTGAACAGCATCTAAACGCAGGCTGTAATACTCAAATGCCTTGCCGTGCTGTCCCAGCAGATAATAGACATTGCCGAGATTGAGAAGCAGATTCGCGGCGTTATCCGGGTTGTTTTTATGGTCGTTCAGGAAGTAGGCTTTTTTGTATGACTCAAGCGCGGCTTCTAACAGCCCTTTTTCGCCGTGAACTGTCTCAAGCACTTCGAGAACATAGCCGAGGGTCTGATGAAAATATTCTGACTGTCCGCTTCGATTCACGGTCTGAAGCAGCATTTTTCGGGCTTGTCGAAGCGAGTCTTTGTCTTCAAGGTAGGTGAGACACAGCGCGACGTTATATAAGGCAATCGTATCATTCGGATTTGACTTCAATTTTCTGCGATAATCCGACAACACGGCGTGAATATCTTTGGAAGCCGCAGCGCATTTGATATAGCCCCGATGCGCTTCTATGATTGTCTCGTCGTAGTCAATGAGTTCTTTGAAATTCTTGCGCGCCGATGGAATTTCTCCGAGCCGATAGAGAAATTCCCCCGCCGCGACTGACTTGCGGATATACCCTGCCCGAGCCAGATGATAAATCCTGTCGTCGTAAGGTCTGAGAGCAATTTCAGTTTCATAAAGATCAAGCGCCTGACGAAATCTTTCCTCTCGGTAGAGAATTTCGGCAAGCGCAAGGCGGGCGGCGGCAGTCTGAGTCATTGTCGCATTCGGAAACAGTTCTATGACCTGACGATACACACTCTTTGCTTTATCCCATTCGTCCGCGGCAAAATAGGCATCTCCGGCACGATTCAACGCGCCTGCGGAGAGAATCGGATATTTTTCCTTATTCTCATCGGCAATTTTGCGGAGCAGTTTTATCTGCTTGTCAAGATTCGTATTTTCCGTTCCGCTCATTGAAATCTTGATGATACGCTTGACCGCATCATCTGCCCGCGAGACATCCGGATAAGATTTGATGACAGCGAGATAAAGCGGATAGACTTTCTCCGGGTTTCCGATCAGGCTGTAAACATCTGCTTTGAGCATCATGGCTTGGGCAACCTGCTCTTTTTCCGAGTTCAGGAGCGAAAAACCGAGTGATTCGGAAAAACTCGTTTTCTCGGCGGAATAGTGTTCTATAATGCCGTCAAGCAATTCTAATGCGTTTCGGAGCGAAGCTGAATCTTTTCCATATTCTATCAGCAGTTCAGCGCAGTTGATGTCAGCTTCGTATCTGACAAAAGATGACTGCCCCGCCGCTGTTTGCCTGAGAGCGGCGCAGCCGTCTTTTATGAGTGAAATCTGTTTGGAGTTATTCTCAGGCTGCTCCAACTGCGACTTGAGCCGCGTCACGGCTTGTTCGATAAGTGAAAGCGATGACTCGGGCTGAATCTCAGCGTAGTTTTTCCTGACGATCTCAAATGCCGAATCCGCGGCTTCGGGCATCTCAAGCTTTTGATAAATCTTTCCGATTTCATATCCCGCTTTTGCGGCAAATTCGGTTTTATCTGAATATATCTCCAATATCTTATAATAACCAAGCAAAGTGAGATAAGGATCAGCCGGTGTTTTCAGCGAAATTTCTTCCGCCAACTTCACCTGCTTTTCCACCGTATCCAATGCCGGAATTTCGCCGTCTGTGGGCAATGCCCGGCAATTGCTCACGCCGCCCTGAGTTGAGAGAAAAAACAGCTTCAAACCCGCAATTCGAGGCTGAAAAGCGGAATGAGTTGCACGGGTGAGGGGTGAGAGGTGAGAGGTGAGAGGTGAGATATTGTATATTACAGCATTGTCTTCACGCGCGGCGATGCGGGAAAAGAAAAGAGATTTGCCGTCCGCCGACCATGCAGGGGAAAAATCCGAGTGGGAACCCTGAGTCATTTGGCTTATCTTTCCGCTTTGCAGGTCTGAGATAAAGATGTCTCCGTCCGGAGCATTCCGATAAGAGACAAATGCAAGCTGTCCGCCGTCCGGCGATACTGAGGGAAAAGCAGCATTTTTTATGAGTGTTTTTAAATTGTTGTTTTCATTTTCCCGGTTTTTTGAAAGCGATTTCAAATCTGAAGAGACAATTTGAACATTATCAGGCGTGATTTGATGAAAATACAAAGTGTTGCCGTCAGAAGAAAAACACGGAGCCGCATCTTCCGTATCTCTGCCGGTAAGACGAACCGGTGCCGGCTTCTGAGTCTCCCGCTCTGAATCGAGAAAAGCTTTGATGTCAAGCAGATAAATGTCGCCTTTTGCATCAAAGGCAGTTCCGGTATAAGCAATGTATCTGCCGTCGGGTGAAAAAGCAGGCGAAGATTCTTCCGAAGGATCATCCGTGAGCCGCCTCGGCAAAACAGCCACAGACGGGTCTGCCGAACCCAGCCACAGATCGGGAAAGCCTTCGCGGGCGGAAGTAAAGACAAGCCATTTGCCGTGGCCGGATACCGCAAAATGAAGCACCGGATCGGTTTCCGCTGTGATTTGTTCCGGCTCATTGACAGGCAATCGTTTCGGAGCGTTTTTTTTGAAATGCGCTGTCTGCGTATTTCCGTCTTCAGCCCTGCAAGGCAGTATCCATGCTGACAGCAGCAGCACAGAACATATCAGACAACAAGCTGTTTTAATAAAATATTTTGAACGCATAAAAAAAGTCCTTTTTTCAGACGGCGGGGACGCAACCTTTATTATATTTATATTTATCAGATAAACATTCCGAAATCAAGCAAATCAGAGATCAGCATTTTTTTAAGAAGTATTCAGGTTGACCGTAAAAAATTCTTGTGCTATAAATACGGGTTATCGGTTATAGCTTCGTTAAGAAATGATAATGATAAAGTATCGGAGACAGTGACGTTATGACGCAATTCAGCATTCCTGACACAGATTATATGTATTCCGGGCATGTGGGATGTCCCGGATGCGGCGCGACTATTGCCGTAAAATTCGCCATGAAAGCCATGGGCGAAAAAACGATAATGGTCGTTCCAGCCTGCTGCTGGGCGGTAATATCGGGGCAGCATCCCCAGACAGCTTTGAAAATACCGATTCTGCATACGGCATTTGCAACATCCGGAGCAACAGCGAGCGGGGTCCGGGCAGCATTGGACATGAAAAAAGATACGGAAACAACAGTCATGGTCTGGGCAGGAGACGGCGGAACTTTTGACATCGGATTTCAATCTCTTAGCGGCGCTGCGGAACGAAATGAAGATTTTATCTATGTCTGCTATGATAACGAAGCTTATATGAATACCGGCGTTCAGCGCAGTTCTGCCACGCCCTACGGCACATGGACCACCACCACGCCTGTGGAAAACTGGAAACACAGCCGCAAAAAAAATATCGTGGAGGCTCTTGCCGCGCATCGGATTCCTTACGCCGCCACTGCCAGCATCGCCTTTCCCGAAGACATGATCCGAAAATTTCAGAAAGCGAAGGAAATCAAAGGCGGAACAAGATTTATCCATGTGTTTGCGACTTGTCCCACAGGCTGGCGCGCGCCGACGGAAATGTCTGTCAAAATCGCCAGACTTGCGGTTCAGACCAATGTTTTTCCGCTGTATGAAGTGGAAAACGGCGTCGGCTATACGCTGAATTACAAAGGCGGGCTGCCTGTCAGAGATTATCTGGAGACTCAGGGCAGATTCAAGCATTTGAAAAATGAAGATATAAATCAGATTCAGAAAAACGTGGATGAGGACTGGGGGCTTTTGCTGCGGAAAGCCGGTTCTGCGTGAAACAGTGGAGCGGGGAGCGTCCATGCCGAGCGTTCCCTGTCACTTTGAGCGAAGCGAGAAATTCCGTTCACAGGCACAAGATTTCTCCTCACTTCCTTCATCGAAATGACAGACGGGGGAAAAACTCCCGGTCCCCCTCAATATATACTGATCCATTTTTGTTTTTTTTGCCACAGACACACGCAGACGCACACAGACAGATATCCGAAAACGAAATGCGGCAAACATGCAGAAAAAATGCCGCAAAAAATCAAAGGTGTTGTCGGAAGATTCACCGAAACAGACAGTTATATATTTATGACTGATATGATGAGTTTTTTGAAATCACAATCGGAGATAATGCCAATGCGTATTTCTATCGAATTAGATGAAGAAGTGGTTGATCGCGCCTATCAATTGACCGGCACCGGCGATGTGCAAAGCGTAATACAAACCGCCTTGCATTTATTGCTGAAACATCATGCCGCAACAGTAAAACCCGTTGTTCCGCATTGCCGCTTACGCGATGAACCGGCTATCGGCATGTGGAAAGAAAGGCAGGATATGCAGGACAGCACCGAATGGGTACGCAACCTGCGGCGCAACGCGTGGCAGCGGAAGAAAGCGGAAATTTGAGCATGATACTTGGTGGATACCGATATTTTGATTGATAATTTGCGCCGGATCGAAACAGCAATCACACGTTTAGAGCAAGAAGAACAACGCGCTGCTCTTGCTATCAGCAGTGTCACTCGTTGGGAATTGTTGTCAGGCTGCTCGGCTGCCGAACATACTGTTTTTTTTACAATATGAGATAAATAGGACATTATCGGAAATAAAGGACCGAACTGTCCGCAAAAACGCAAAGACCACAAAGCCGCAGGAAATAGAAGGCTGTATTTTTTCTTTTCTTTGCGCACTCTGCGTGCTTTGCGAGAGATAAAAAGGTTTCTCGCAAAGCCCGCAAAGTTCGCAAAGATTTAAAAGATTATTTTTTCTTTTCTTTGCGCTCTCTGCGTACTTTGCGAGAGATAAAGTTTCTCGCAAAGCCCGCAAAGTTCGCAAAGAGATTAAAGGGAGCAATTTGTCATGTCTGACAATCTGAAATGGAAAGCCGGGCTGCTTTCCTCAAGTATGCCGCTGGAATTGGAGGCGTCCCGGACACTTGTATCCAAAGGCTTTGCTGTCAGTTCAAATTATAAATACGATCAGAACGAATCCGGATTTATCAATGATTTTTCGGTTGACATTCACGCAAAAGCTTATACGCCCTTCTCCGGCTCGCAGAAAAAGGGAGCGACCGCACAATTGGAATTGCTCATTGAGTGCAGACAGAGACATCCGAAAACCGCATGGCTCTTTATGCCGGACGCCAATATGTCGGACAGTTCCCCGGTGACGCGGGGAAATACCATCCGCATGGTTGACAAATTTTCTTCTTACATTATTGAGTCAAATGCCGGAGCAGTTTTTGACGAAAAAATGCCGGTTTGTCAGAAAGGCATTGAAATAGACATGGAAGACGGGGAAGCAGACGAATCCGCAATCAGGCAGGGTGTTGACCGCTTGCAGAACGCGCTCCCGCACCTGCTGACGGAAAATGTGCTGGCTTATATTGAGGCAAATCCGGCAGAGAATATTCCTTTCCTGTTCTGCCCGATTTTTCTTACAAATGTCCGTTTGCTCGTGATGAACAGAGACACAGGCATCGAACAGATTGAGGCATGTTCCGATATTCACGAAATTGCTTCCGAAGTTACCTATTTAATGATGAAAACGGATTACAATTCAGATTTCAAATCCCGGTGCGTGAATGAAATCCGGCGGCTTGAAGAACTTCATACAAGTGAAGAAGCCATGATTGTTGAGCGCAAGCGGGCTGCATATTATGAAAGCCCTTTCAATCTGCCCTTTACAATTATAGATGCGCTGATTGCCGCAGACCGCTATTATATGAATGCTTTTTTCACTCAGTTTGTGATATGCAGTCACTCACACTTTCCGGACTTTGTTGAAACGGTAAAAGATACGGTTGAATCTGCATTGGAAACGAGGAAATATTTGGGTTTTAAGTGTTAGAATGAGACATAAAGGAAACTTTGGCGATGTTGAATATTCAGCAGCTTATTATCGAGCCTTTTGTGCAGGAGATCAAAGATTCATATACACGGGCTTACGGACTTGTAGAACCCCATTTTGCCAATATTATCGAATGGATGGGGCATCTTGCCCTTGAAAATATCTCCAACTGCGACGCGTTGTATCACAACGTGGAGCATACTATCATGGTGACGATGTGCGGAAAAGAAATTCTCCGGGGAAAACACCTGAGTGAAGGCGGCGTATCTCCCAAAGACTGGCTGCATTTTATGATGGCATGTTTATGCCATGATATCGGTTTTGTGAGAGGAATATGCAGACAGGACAAAGGCAATGCTTTTGCCACCGGCGTTGAGGGAAAAATGGTGACAATGCCCCCGGGCGGCACCGACGCTGCCTTTGCCCCTTATCATGTGGATAGGGGAAAACTCTTTATTTACGAGCGATTCGGCGGAAAACTGCTTGTCAATACTGATGCAGATTCAGTGGCTTCCTACATTGAAATGACTCGCTTCCCGATCCCGGACGACGAATTTCACAAAGACACGAAAAGTTATGCGGGATTGGTAAGAGCCGCAGACCTGATCGGACAGCTCGGCGACCCCGGCTATCTGCGTAAAATTCCGGCGCTTTTCTATGAATTTGAGGAATTGGGAACCAATGCGAAAATCGGCTATAAAAACCCGGAGGACATGCGGAAAAGCTACGCCAAATTCTATTGGAATGTGGTAATGCCTTTTATTCAGGAGGGATTGCGATACCTGCGGATTACTCAGGAAGGCAAACAATGGATTTCCAATCTTCACTCGCATGTGTTTTCAGTTGAACATGCCCATAAATCTTAAACAGAAATTAGACAGGCTCTATCTCACGTATAACCGGCGGGAGTATGTGCATCCGGACCCGCTTGAATTTCTCTACGCTTACGAAGACCTCCGCGACCGGGAAATTGCAGGGCTGATAGCCTCTTCGCTGGCTTACGGCAGAGTCGCCCGGATTTTGAAAAGCGTTTCCCATATCCTCAGCATCATGGGACCATCGCCCTGTCTTTTTCTGGAAAAAAACAATCACGATGCTTTTCGACATTTATTTGCGGGATTTCGTCACAGATTTGCAGATGAAACACATATCTCTTCTCTGCTGACCGGCGCAAAGCATGTGGTTGAAATATATGGCGGATTTTACGAATGCCTGCTTGCCGGTATGAAAAAGACAGATGAGACAATAACACCGGCGATGTCTTTTTTTGCTCAAAAACTTACGGAAACCGGCGGCTGCGGTCATCTCATTCCGCTTCCGGAACGGGGGAGCGCGTGCAAACGGCTGAATCTGTTTTTTCGCTGGATGATCCGAAAAGATGAAGTGGATCCGGGGGGATGGGATGCGATTCCTTCATCTTTGCTGATTATTCCTTTAGATGTCCACATACACAGAATCAGCCTCCGTCTGGGTCTGACGGCTCGGAAACAGGCTAACATGAAGACAGCGCTTGAAATTACTCATGGCTTCAGAAAGCTTTCTCCCGAAGACCCGGTTCGCTATGACTTTGCGCTGTCGCGCTTAGGCATAAGAGATGATCTGAATCCGGAAGATTTCCTGCATGAATCATGACTTATCAGCTTTGCCTGAGACCTGTTATAAAAAGAGATTCTTCGCTGCGCTCGGAAGGTTGCCGAGCCTGCTCCTTCGGCTTCGCTCAGGCAGCGCGCCGGTTGTTGAGCTTGTCGAAACATTGAGCCTGCCGATTTACAAAAAAAGGAAAATATTGAAACCCTTTTTTTAAAGGGGGGAAAGCGACAAAATCTGAAAGGAAAATATATGAACAGAGAGACAACGAATTCTGATAACTCAGAGATGCGAAACGAGTATGATTTTTCTGAGGGTGTCAGAGGAAAGCATTATAAAGCTTACAGGAAAGGACATACTGTCATTATAAAAAAAGAGGACGGGACAGGCTCTGTGCAATATTTTACTCAGGAAGACGGCGCGGTGATCCTTGATCCTGATGTAAAAGCTCATTTTCCCGATTCGGAATCGGTAAACAAGGCATTACGCACGCTGATTGCTCAACGGTAACAACATGCACAAGATTTGACAACCCTTTTCTTAATAACAATGACAAAAGTCGTCAAATCTTAAATCTGCTATTCCGCCGTCTCAGTCAACTCGGCGATTTTCTTTTCCAACTCGGCAAGCTTCTTTTTCATTTCATGGAGCATGGGTATTATCCGCTGAACCCGGAGCCGGAGTTTGTGCGGGGGACCCGGAACATGCCTGCAAGCAATTTTCATGCCGTTTTCTTCCCTGAAAGAAATGTGCTGTATTGCATCTTTTTCTTGACTTTATATGTCTGTTATTATAATTGACGCTTTGGTAAAAAATAGGATTCTTATCAGAATATGAGAGGGAAAAAAATATGAGCGTCAAAATCATTATCAGCGACATTCTGAAAAAACGGCATGATAAAGTAGCGGAATTGGAAGTGGTCCGCAGGGACCTCGGCGGACTCGGAAAAACCATTGAAAACCTCG
>JFJP01058845.1_pt1 | contig 31671 bp, 26 predicted proteins | sample 431651 | NCBI WGS metagenome assembly JFJP01 (sample SAMN02602958, study PRJNA72255) | Microbial mat metagenome, whole genome shotgun sequencing project. | biome: fresh water; feature: sink hole; material: water; isolation source: purple microbial (photo- and chemosynthetic) mats found in... | reverse complement strand
CTTTCATTCGGCTTTCTCGATGTGCCAGCATAGCTGACAACCTAACACCGTTTTACTTTTGTATCAAGTTGTTTTTGCTAGGAGCCTTAGCTGCCTTACCACCTTTGGCACGACGCACGGGACGGAACCCGATATTGTGGTTGCCGTAGTAGGGCTTGTCGCCGTAGGGCGAAGCGGAGATTTTCATCGGCTCGGTCGGATACTCGAACCCGCCGCCCACCGCCGTGATCTGGGCGGGATCGGGATCCATCTTGTCGCCGTAAGTCCAGACTAGCTCCCAAGCATTTCCTGCCATGTCATGAAGACCGTTGGCGTTGGCTGCGCTCTTTCCGACGGGCTGGGTGCCATCGCCAGATTTGAGGCTGGAAATTTGAGATTTGAAATCGCCACCTGCCGCAGCACTCCACTCCGACGGCGTAGGCAGACGGAACCCGTCCGCATTCCACTTCACGAAGATGGCGGGGCGTTTTCTGAGGTTGTCGTCGCCATTGAACGGGCTATAAACCACCGTGCGAAAAACGGTGTCGCGAGTTTTCTGGACGACATCTTTGGCGATCAGGCTACCACCTTCACGGATATGTTCATATTCGTCACCCCGCGCAAAAGAGGCATCCGTGTAGTAAACGGGTTCCCGTCCTTCGTATTCGGACAGGGCGTTGAGCCACGCCAGCGCGTCGTAGATGGTCACGCAGGTGAGAGGTTCTGCTTGGTTGTGAGCACGGTTGCCATATTTCATGCTCCCCATATCTCCGTCCATATCGTAAGTCATCGGGCGCGGTTGCACAGCCCACTGTCCTTGATTATTAGACCACTGATAAACCGCACGCCAGAGGTCATAAGCACACTCCGTGGTGGCAATATAGAAATTCCCATCGGCTCCTTTGATCTCTTTCATCTCCGTGAGGACGCTCGGATAAGCGGGGCGGGTCACGGTGGCATAAGCCTCAAAAGATTCCCATTTACAGGCGGTCGGCACTTTGTCGAGGGTGTCCTTAAACAGATACCAGCCCAAGGCACGGACATCGTTGAACTTCACCTCTTCCGTGGGTGTCTTGGCATCAAAGCCGAAATTGAAATCCCCTTCTTTGGGGTTCCATTTAGACCACTTGCCTTTGGGTGGAGTGATCGTGCGAAAATCGAAGAGCCCCGAACCACCCGCAGAATCCTTCGGATCGTTGGGCAACATCTCGGAAATATAGAACTGCTCGCCCTCCTGAACGATGAAGCGAACGCCTTCCCACCCTTGCCAGTAGCGCTGGGTGTAGAGACCGATCAGGCTCGTATCGTCGAGAGAGACCTTGGCGGCAGGATCGGCGGCACCCGCACCCCAGTTCTCTTTTTTGTAAATCCACGCGGCAAAAGCGCGATAGGGAGTCGGTTTGACCTTGGTCGGCAAGTGATGCAAAGCCCAGTCGTTGGCGGGTTGCTGGTTGCCCACGGATTCATTGCTGTTCACATACTTTTCCGAAGTCCCGCCATCTTTCGGGTTTCGACTAGAGTAGAGGAACGAGTAGCCGCCAAAAAATTTCGTGCCTATCAGATGATCGGGATAAAGAGGGACGCTCGGGCTCCACGGCTCTTTCATATTAAATTTAATGGACTCGACCCAATCCGAAGTGCCTGGGTTGCCGTCCACATCGAAATCCAAAACATCTTCGGTCATGGAAGACCCCGACATGGTGCCAGTCGTATAGCGTTGGCCAAACGCCACGCGCTCGCGCTCGGCTCCACCACGGCAGTTCGAGTGGCGGTAGTTTTGCACGCGGGCACGAACCGACTCCGTAGGTGCGCCAGAGGGCAGAGGCTTCGGATCCCATGCTTGCGCAGGACGGGGAGGAGTGACCCAGAGCACGCCCTTGACGCCACCTTTGCCCCCGCCTTTGCCGCCTTTTTTCTTACCCCCGCCACCTTCTTCGCCTTCTCCTGTGCCCGTTCCAACCGCTCCCTCACCGCCCCCTCCACCTTTGGCGGCACCGCCCCCCGCCTTTCGGAGTTCCGTCAGCTTGGCGAGTTCTTCCTTGGAGAGACCCTTCTTGGCAGCCTTAAATTCTTCTTGAGGCAGTTCGAGCATCTTCTTCAACTTCTCTTCATCCACTTGAGCGGAGAGGGTGAAGGACAGGGAACACAACGCAACGAGTGCGAATATTATTTTTTTCATAGGTTTTATGGTTTTTAATTTTTTCTCCACTTCCGTAAAGGAGGGTGGGCATCTTGCCCGCCTTGTCCATCCTCGCGGGCGAGACGCCCGCGCTCCTTTATTTTCCGCTCTTCATCATTCGAAATTCCTTGTTCGTTATTCGATATTCGTTTTCGAGGGCACCCACAAGGGGCACCCCTACAATCCGCAATTCTTCTGCCTCGCCCCTTTTCTCTTTTCTCTTATCACTTTTCTCTTCCGTCCCTACTCTTCCCACTTGATCGTCATCATGGAGTGCGGAGCGAGCGTGATCTTTTGTCCGCTGGCCAAGGCAGGCATCGGCTCGTCGTCAATTTTCACCTGAATCTCGCCCGTCTCATATTCGTTATTGGCGATGGGCGTGGCAGCCGTCATCTTCCACGCCTGCGTATTTTTGGCGGAGCCAGGGAACTTCAACTCCACTTCCTGCGGGGTGGCGAGGTCGAAGTTGAAAAGAATCAGACCGCGCTTGGTTCCGTCCTTGAAGGCGTAGCTGTGCAGAACGGGGAAGGTCAAGTCTTCAGGTCCCCCTCCACCTTTTGCCGCCTTTTTGCCGCCGTGAATGATCGTGCCCGTATAGGTAGGCTCACCAGAGGAATGCTTCGTTTCTACCAAGTCCCCTCTGAGCACTTTGTTGGTCAGGATCAACGCCAATCCCGTCGGGCGATAGCGCTTCTGATCGGGACGCAGACTCAAAGCGGATCCCCAGATCGGGATATTCTTGGGTCCTGGAGGCATCGGGCTGTAGTATTGCTGGAAAAGCTGGAAAAAGTTTTGCGTCCGTATTCCTCCATGCTTCAGACACCCAAGCATCGTATTGAGCACATTGATGCCAGCAGAGATCGATACATTGGTCTTCACGCGGGGTTCCACAGGAGCATCGCCCCCCGTCACATGCATGTTGATCTCATACATCGAATACTCCACTCCATATTTTTTGCTCACCGCTATCTGTTTTTGAAACGGCTTGCCCAGATAGCCATCCATCGAATACGCGAAGGCAAACTTCAGAAGCTTTTCGTCATTGTTCAAGACTTCCAATTGAGCCTTATCAAGACCGTGAACTTGATACATGCCTGTAGCGTAGCGGTCGGAATATTGCACGCCGTCCTCGCCCTTGGTGTAACCTAAAATGGCATCGGCCATCGGGCTCGTATAATTTTGTCCCGCTGAATGGCAAAGAACATTTGGTTTGTAGTAGGGCGACTTTTTCACGCGCATGAAAAGATCGCGCCAGTAGTCGGGGCCATTGAAGCCGCCGCCGAGGAAACGCCCCATCGCATTCCACGCCTCGTTGCCGATCTCGACATGGATTTTGCGAAGGCTCTCAGTCCAAGGTTGTGGATGTCCCATTTCGTGGCGCATTTTTCCACCTTTAGTCGTTTCGGGGCCACCGAGATATTCCATGAAAAGATCTATTTCTTCGAGGTTGAGATTGCCAGGCAAACACCACCACGGCTCCATGCTCAGATGTTCGCAAAGAAGAAGCACATCGTGGAGGGAATAAGGATCCTTGGTCTGCTTGCCTTTAGGTCCGATCGGGAAGAAAACGCTGTTCTCGTAACGGTATTTCTTCAAAGCGGGGCTGAGAAAGTTTTCCATCGTATCGCCGCCCATGTTGACCCGACGAAACGAATTGACCCCCATTTCCTTCAATCCATCTACCACCTGATCACAAAATGGGGATGGATTTTTGTCCCCTTCTTTCCAGATCTGCACATCGTCCAAAAGGATCGCTCCACCCACTGGGATGACGGTAAACTTGATCCCGGGCTTTTCGTTGGAATTTTTAGCTTCTTCGACCTTGTCTGCTTTAAAGGTTAACTCGTATTTCTTCCAGTCGGAGGTGAGTGAGATATCCTGTTCCCCAGTCATCTTCTTATCACCGATTTTTACCTTTGCACCGTTATCTTTCGCCTTCATCCAACAGTGGAAATGCCAGGTGCCGTTATTGTTCATGAAGTGTTGGTAAGGCATCGTGAAAACCATCGTGCCACCCTTCATGTCCTTAGCGTCCTTCTTCTTTCCCTCCTCATCATCGCCTTCACCATCGGGCTTCGCCTCGGGCGGTTTCGGGTCAATACATGCAGAAGCATAGCCAAACCCGCCCGTCCTCGTCTCGGGATGGACATAACAGTTGCCTTGGGCGTTGAACGAGCTGGTTGATCCCATGAACCCGTCTTTGACCCGTTCGAGATTTTCGGCAATCATCCCTGCCACCTGATCCTTGTCCGAGGTAAAGACGGGCTTGTCAGCAGGCATCGCGAGAGGTTTATCAAAGATGAACCAAGACCCTTTTTTGGGTTTACCACCTTCAGTGAATTCCTTGGATTCGATCTCTTGGATTCGACCGCTCGTCCAACGGGCGGGGCCTGAAATAATCGTGAATTTACCTCCCTTGAGCAATCCATACCACGGCACGGGCTTCCCCGTATTATTGTTGGTGACCGTGTTCATCGAACTGTGCAAGCCGGTTTGGTCATACATCATCCCTGTATGAACTTGGCGATAGAGGGAACCCTCAAAATTTTCCTCCGTCACCATCTTGAGTTGGGGTCCGCTGAAGTAAGCTTGGCTATTCACATTGATGCCGAAGGGCACACAATCTTTGACGACCACCGTATCGGTGATCTCAACGGTGGTGGCTGCACTGGCGTCCTGTTTTACAAATGCAACTGTTCCAGATAAATTATTGAGACGACCAAAGAAGCACTGTGTTTAGATAATTTATTTTTCATAAATGATAGTGGTTTTGAGCTGCAAAACTGCTTGGATGTTCTGTGAACGACTGTTCGCTGTTTGCCCAGCAACGGCTGGACAATAAACAGGACGATGCAGTGAAGCTGACCCAATTCATTAACTTCATTGAATCGTCACGCCCAAGCTTTGACAATTGCCATAATTATAATTTCTCCGTAACCTGTTACGAAATGATCAGTCCCGTAACGCTGCGTGACATTGCTTCTGCTGCTGGTGTGACTAAAGCCACTGCATCCCGCGCCTTGCGCGGCACGCCGGACTCGTCAGAAGCGATGCGCAAAAAAATCCAAGCACTCGCCAAAAAAATGGGCTACCGCCCAGACCCGGCACTCCATTTCCTCTCTGCGCTCCGATGGAAAAAAAAGCGTGCGGCTCTAGGCGTCTCCGTAGCTTTTCTTCACCTATCCAAAAGCTATTGGGGCAACTGGCTGAAAATAACACTCCCCGACCTTAGAGAGCAGGCCGAACTGCTCGGCTACCATCTCAACGAAATATACCTAGATGAAATACCGCTAGACCACACCCTGCGCGATATCCTTGACGCACGAGGCATCACCGCGCTCATACTTGGGCCAGACACGGCATCGTCCCCTTTAGCGCAAATACCTTGGCAAGATTTCGCCGTTGCGACATTCGATCTTGGGTGCAATATCCCCCCTGTGCCCAAAGTGGGAATAGACAACTACAACCACCTCGCATTGGCCGTCCAAAAAACTATCGAACACGGATACCGCCGCATCTGCATAGCCACGGCTGTCGCATCACCAGATGTCCTCAAAGCAGCACGCTGTCCGCAATACGCGATTCTGCTGGCTCAGCCCGTTTTTCGCCGACACATCAAGTCTATTTTCCTTTTTGACGGGACAGGTCTGCACCCGCAGCAGCAAAAAAAGTTTCTCGACTGGATCAGAAGCCACAAACCTGATGCCCTGATTTCTTTCTCATTCACCATTCCGTGGTGCAAAGAGGCAGGGCTCAACATTCCTCAAAAAATTGCTTTTATCGCTATTAACAAGTCAGACGCTGGCATTGCTGGCATTTATCAGCCACATTTCCTGCTCGTCCAACAGATTTTTTGGCAACTGGGTCAACAGATACAAAACCATCGTTCCTCTGGCAAGATGCCCGATACTATAACCCTGCTGCGCGGGCTATGGGCAGGTGGCGCATCGCTGCCGCCCAAAAACACAGGCATCTTCTCGCCCGTGTCAAAAACCCAATTTTAACCTGGTGCCCTATGCTGTCATAACCCACCCTTCTTGGTGCTGGAAAAAGTTAGAGTAGAAGCGATGTCTCGCCGCTCTTTTCTTCATTCTGCAATCTCAAATCTAAAATCTCAGACATCCTGAAGTCTTTGGGTAAGAAAGTGGGGGATAAGGAAAGTGGATGAGATCGAAAGGCGATGAGATGGATTGAGAGTGTGGTGCAGGCATCCCTGCCTGCCTCTTCATATTTCAGCGGCGAGAAGTAGTTACGAAAGAGGCGGGCTGGAAGCCCGCCCTCCGTTTTAGGAGCTTCGCTCCCGTCAGAATAGCTCATCTCTTTTCCACGGAGGTCATGATGTCTGAATCTGCAATTCTTCTTCACGCTTTGCGTCTTACTTTTCTCTTACACCTTTTCTCTTTTTTCTTTCTGGTGTAGTGCTGTCGGAACATGAAATTTTTACGCGTATTCCTATTGATGTGGTGTTCGGCAGCCTCGCTCCAAGCACTTTCTGAGCCTCTTCCATTGCCGACAGATTCTTCCCCGCTTTCTTCAGGCGGATTGCTCACGCTCTGGGTGCGCAGTGAAAAGACGCTGGCGGATCCAGTGATGGTCAAATTGGTGTTGAAAGAAAAAACAGGGGGGAAGACGCGTTACCAGCAACTGCATTACACTCGTGCGAATCAAACGGATTGGAGCCGACTCTCCGCATGGATTCCTGCCGCGCAAGATGGGGCGGAACGAACCCTCATTTTAGAGAGTCCAGATGGAGCGGGGATCTTGCGCGAACGACTTCGCATGGTCAAAGCACCTCCACAAAAAGCTTCTTTTTCTCCTGGATTTCTCCGCGTGCGTGGTGCTGATTTACTCAACGAGCAGGGCACTTTTCTCTTCCGTGGAGTGAATGTGACCGCTTATTCTGACGAAGAGAAAGAGAGTGTGCCCGATGTATTGGGGATGGTGACTGAGGAAGACTATCGCCAGATTGCTGCGTTCGGTTTTAACTCCGTGCGCTTGGCCTGCTGGCATCGGGCGTTGGCTGGCGCAGACGGCATCGAATGGCTCAGGCTGCAGGTCTCTCTGGCGAGACAATACGGGCTCTACTTGATTCTCGATATGCACGCCCCGCCGAGCGGTTACCAAAGCAATAAATACAGAGGCCCTTTTTGGCATCCAGAAAAGGGAGAGCCATTTCGTGCCCAGCTATTGGCGTTCTGGCAACAAGTAGCTCGCGAATTCCGAGACGAACCCGTGATAGCTGCCTACGATTTACTCAATGAACCTAAGCCCAAAAAAGATTCACAGTGGCATGAATATGTGCGGCTGCTCATTCGTGCGATTCGTGATGAGGGTGATGCTCATGCGATCGTGGTCGAGACGAGCATGCTCGATGAGGCGCAGTGGGTGAAATTTGAGGATGACTCGATCATTTACGATACCCACTGGTATGAGCCGTGGTCTTTTGTAGCACAGAGCGAGAAAAAGCCTTGGGGCGACTACGGTAAGCATCATCGCTTGTGGGGAGAAGAAGTAATCTTGAATCGTGACTATTTGGCGAAGCGCCTAGCACTCTATCAGAAATGGTGTGCCGAACATCGAGTGCCCATGCAGGTGGGAGAATACGGGGTCAATCATTATACCCAGTCAGAAAGCATCGGCGGATTACATTGGCTTTCCGATATGGTGTCGTTATTTGAGGAGTTTCGGATATCGCGGTTTTATTGGAGTTGGTTTCCTTTTGATATGGGGATTTGCGAAGGTTGGTGGCGGCGTGACCCAGGCGTAGTCCACTCAGAGGTGGCTGCCATCGCCGCCAGACCGCTTCCCGATTCCCCGAAAAAAACAAACGCGAAGCGGGATGAAATCGAATAACGAAATCGAATTTCGAAATGAAGAGCGCGGAGACGCGGATGAAAGAGTTCACCAATGGGGCACGGAGGAAGATTTTTTCAACTCCTCAACTTCAACTTTTACAACACGCATTGCGTCCTCCCTTCGTTATTCAATATTCAAAAAAATTCCATCCGTGAGAGGAAAAAAAGATTTAACCACCGGTGCAGATTTCTGCGTGCTTGTCAGCCCTGCCCTGTTGGGATAAAAAAGCCAAGGTATGGTATTTATAAACAGACAAGGCTCGCGCCAGTGCGCGGAGCCATCGCCGTTTGTCCAGTTGCATCGGCGAATCAAAGAGACGGTTTACCCTTGGCTTGGTCGTCACAAAAAAGGCGAGGCCGAATATCTCTCTCTCGCGGCAAGGACTCCGGCTTTCCTGAAAAATTTTATCGGTTCGTCCAAACCCGATAAAATATTTCTTTTTGCCAGCCAAGGCTACCTTATGGAGTTGGAATGTCTCTACGCCAAGGCTCTTGAAGAGATGGGATACCGCCCGTTGGCTCTTATACAATACAAACCGCACATTGCCAAATCGCTCCGCCTTTTCGGCGTCACACCTGTCTGCTACGAGGATTTTTCCTCCTTTTCCACGCCCTGCGTTAAAAAGAAATTCACCGCCGAAGCTACGGCTTTGCTGGAAAGCGAGCCACCTCGATCCGTTCTGAGCCTGACGCGGCACGGCATACAGGTCGGCCAAGCGGCGGCTGCATCGCACCTCAGAAAAACGCGTGGAAACCGCTGCAACCTCTCCGATGCCGACGAGCGGCTTGCGTTCGCCGATTCACTGGCACATTCGCTGTGGGCCGCAGATGTTTCCGCCAACATCCTAGAATCGCTTCGCCCTGACCTGCTCCTTTTTAATGACAGGGTCTATACACCGTCCGCACACTTATTTGAACTTGGCGTCCTGCGCGGCACGCCCGTAGTCACGCGCAACGCGGCGCATGTAAGCGGCTCAGAAATTGTCAAACGATTCACCACTCAAAAATCTCTCTCCACACACCCACACTCACTTTCGAAAAAGTCGTGGGAATGGGCATTAGGCGAGATGCCATGGACGCCAGACAAATGGGAGTCTGTCCGCTCCGAACTGGAGGCTGCCTATGTGTCTGGCGACTGGTTCAGCGAAGTCGGCACGCAGTTCAATAAACGCATTTACAACAGGGCTGACCTCGGCGAGAAGTTGCAAATCCCGACTGGCAAAAAAGTGGCTGTCCTTTTCGCACACATGTTCTGGGACGGAACTTTCTGCTACGGGAAAGATATTTTCCAAGACTACTGCGACTGGTTCACAGAAGTGCTCAAAGTTGCCGCGAAGAACGATCGCGTTCACTGGCTCATCAAAATACACCCCGCCAACGCCGTCAAAGCCAGCCGCGATGGGTTCAAGGGCGAATTTTCGGAATGGGCTGCAATTCGCGAAACCCTCGGCTCGCTGCCCGCGCATATCCAAGTCATCCCCACGGAAAGCGACATTTGCACATACAGCCTATTGAACACCATTGACTATTGCTTGACCGTGCGCGGCACTATCGGCATCGAATGTGCTGCTTTCGGCATCACCACGCTCACGGCTGGGACAGGCAGATACGACCGCCTTGGGTTCACGCACGACTTCGCCTCTCCGCCTGAATACCTCGCAGCCCTAGCGAAACTTGAAACCATCCCTCCCATGGCCGCGCAGCAGGTCGAGCTTGCACGGCGGTTCGCCTACGCCCTGTTCTGCCTGCGTCCGCTGCCGATGGACTGCATGGAATGGACGGTAGCGCACGACGAAAAAGCGACGCAATCGCTGCATTGGAAAACGCAGACGCGAGAGCAGTTTGAGGCGTCGGACTCCGTGCGAAAAATAAGGTCTTTCATCGCGTCTGGATATGAGGACTGGCTGGACAAAGGTAGGAGTTTATAATTTTATGTGCGGCATAGTCGGGTTCACAGGTGTGGAAGGTGCTGAGGGACTGCTGGCCATGAACCGCGTGCAATCGCACCGTGGCCCAGACGACCGTGGTTCTTTCTCCTGCCTAAAAAACCGAGTTCACCTAGCCATGAGGCGTCTGAGCATCATAGACCCCAAAGGCGGCGCACAGCCCATGCCGAACCGCGACGCCTCACTCTGGATCGTTCACAACGGCGAAATTTTCAACGCCCCAGCACTTCGCGAATATCTCCAAGCGAAAGGCGTGGTTTTTAAGACAGACCATTCCGACACCGAAGTGCTCTTGCACCTCTACGAGCGCGAGGGCGAAAACATCCTGCGCAGGATCAACGGCATGTTCTCCTTCGTCATATACGATAAAAAGAAACGCATCCTCTTTGGTGCCCGCGACCCATTCGGCATCAAGCCGCTTTTCTACACGAAAAAACCAGGGCGTTTCGCCTTCGCCTCAGAGTTAAAATCGCTCCGCGAACTGGAATGGGTCTCCTCAGATATAGACCCGCAGGCCGCGTGGGATTATTTCACCTGCCAAACTATCCCGTCCCCACTAACCTCATTTCACGACATCAAAAAAATCCCGGCTGGAACCTGCTTCACGCTGGATTTGAACAAAGATACGCTGCGCCTCGAAACTTACTGGAACCCGGCACGCATCATCGGCTCTGAACCAACCAGCCACCCACACAAGGAAGAAATACGAGAGAGGTTCAAGGACGCTGTCTTGCGCTGGACGCTCAGCGATGTCCCCGTTGCCTGCTCGCTCTCAGGCGGCATAGACTCCGCTGCTGTGGTAGGGGCATTAGCGTCGGAAAGCTCCGCACAAATTAAAACATTTTCGCTCGGCTTCGAAAACTGTCCCGATCTGGACGAGCGCGACCTCGCCCGGCAGGTGTCCGAAAAATGGAAAACCGAACATCACGAAATCGTCATACGCGCTGATGACCTGCTCGGCGAACTCAATAAAATGCTATGGCACTTGGACGAGCCTTACGGCGGCGGCCTGCCCTCGTGGTTCGTCTTTAAACAGATGGCCACCGAAGTGAAAGTGTGCATGACAGGCACGGGGGGCGATGAGCTTTTTGGCAACTACGGCAAGTGGCGTGCATTCTCGGGATTCGGCCAGTATAAACGAGCTGCAAAACGCTATTTCAAGAGGGGCGGGAGCGTCATGGACTTGATTTTCTCGCGGCACGGCGTGCTTCATTATCCGTATTTTACAGACGGAGAAAAAAGGCGTTCCCTCTTCCTTCATGAAACCAGTTCCGGCACCAGGAGTTCAGCGGGCCTGATAGAGAGTTACTGGCGAGAGCCGGCATACAGCAACAGACCGCGAGACCGCGTCATGCTGGCCGATATGCGGCTCCAGTTGCCGGAAGAGTTCTTGATGATGACCGACCGCTTTTCGATGGCTCACTCTATTGAGGCACGCGTCCCGTTTTTGGATCGCGAGTTCGCCACATTCATCATGTCACTGAAAGCCGACCGCAGAACGAAGTCGGGCACGCCACTGAAAAAAGTTTTCATTGATGCCATCTCCGATCTCCTGCCACCAGCTCTGCTTTCCGCCCCCAAAAAAGGATTTATACTGCCCTTCGACCGCTGGCTAAAAGGGAGGCTGCGTCCGCTCGTGGAAACATTTCTGAGCGAAAATTACCTCAAACAACAGGGGCTTTTCCGCCACGACCTCTTCAACACCGTGGCACTCCCTTACTATGATGGGATAGAAAAAGAAAATTGGCCTCTCTGGACGCTGCTCATGTTCCAGCTCTGGTATGAGCGCAACATAATGCAAAGGCGAATAAGCTGCTGATCCCGCAGTGCGTGTGCCAGCACGCAGCCCGTTAGTCTATGGCGCGGCGCGTAATTTCGCCGTAAGAATCTATGCGGCGATCCCTGAAAAATGGCCAGTGCGTCCGCGTCTCGTCAATCTTCGAAAGGTCAGCATCCACAACAAGCACGCACTCGTTCTCATGGTCGGCCTTGGCCAACATCTGCCCAGAAGGGTCGGACACGAAGCTTTGACCCCAAAACACTATCCCGTCACCGCCACCCGCCCCCTTTTCGTGTCCGACGCGATTCACTGACGCAACATAGCACCCGTTGGCGATGGCGTGCGACCGTTGTATCGTCTCCCATGCAGCGTGCTGCATGGCGTGGTGTTCCTTTTCAGCGGGATGCCACCCGATGGCGGTGGGATAAAAAAGAACCTGTGCCCCTTGGAGTGCCGTAAGCCTAGCCGCCTCAGGATACCACTGATCCCAGCAGATCAACACCCCTATCGTGGCAAAACGCGTGCGCCAGACGCGGTAGCCCAAATCGCCTGGCGCAAAATAAAATTTTTCGTAAAAAAGCGGGTCGTCGGGGATGTGCATTTTCCGGTAGCTGCCCAGATATGTCCCGTCTGCATCCACCACGATGGCCGTGTTGTGGTAAAGACCGTCCATCCTTTTCTCGAAAAGCGACGCCACGATGACCACCCCCAGTTCAGCGGCCAAAGCACAAAAAGCGCGCGTGCTTTTCCCGCTTGGAATCTGCTCGGCTAAAGCGAAAAACGAATGATCTTCTGACTGGCAAAAATATGGCGTCAAAAAAAGCTCCTGCGTGCAAAGCACATTCGCCCCTTTGCTGGCGGCATCGCGAAGCAGTGCTATTTGCCTCTCTAGGTTGTCTGACGGATTTTCAGTGGCGCATGTTTGCACCAGCCCAAGCCTAACGCTTTTCCGAGAATCGCTCATGCACAAAAGATAAAACGGGTTTGCGAAAAATAACAAGTTTCAAAGACCCGCCATGCTGGGACCGCTGGCGTCTCGCCGGCATCTTCTTAAAAGCTCATTAGAATAATGATTCGGGCAAAAAAGCATTTTGAGAGAGACAACCGGGAAAAGGTTGCTAGATTTCAATCGCATGGACTCCAGCATTCAGGTGCTCGAATTTGAAAAGCCTTTGGCGGAATTGGAACGGATGATCGCGCATCTCCGCTCCCACAACAACCAGCATGATTTGAAGGTGGAAAAAGAAATCTCCAACCTAGAATCAAAAATTGGCAAGCTTCGCTCCGACATCTATTCCAACCTCAACCCGTGGCAGCGCGTCCAGATAGCACGCCACCCGAAACGCCCTTACACGCTGGACTATGTCGGGCTGTGCTTCGAAGAATTTAACGAAATACACGGCGACCGCCTTTTCTCTGACGACCAAGCACTCATTGGTGGCACAGCCCGTTTCCAAGGCGAAGCCGTTATGGTTATCGGGCATCAGAAAGGGCGCGATACCAAAGAGCGCACAAAAAGGAATTTCGGCATGGCCAACCCCGAAGGCTACCGAAAAGCACTGCGCCTGATGAAAATGGCCGACAAATTCGGCCTGCCCGTCTTCACTTTCGTGGACACGCCAGGTGCCTTCCCAGGGATCGGTGCTGAGGAACGCCACATATCCGAGGCCATCGCAGTCAACCTGCGCGAAATGTTCGCTGTAAAAGTGCCGATGCTCTGCACGATCATCGGAGAGGGCGGAAGCGGCGGCGCACTCGGTATAGCCGTCACGGATCGCGTCCTGATTATGGAAAACGCGTACTATTCCGTCATTTCGCCAGAAGGATGCGCGGCCATCTTGTGGAAAGACCGCTCACACTCGGCCAAAGCTGCTGAAGCTTTAAAAATCACTGCGCCAGACTTGCTGAAACACGGGCTGGTTGATGAGGTGATCCCGGAACCTGTCGGCGGCGCACACTACAAACCTGAAGTCGCTGCGCAAAACCTCAAGGTCGTCTTAGCAAAACATCTCGGCGAACTTAAAAAATTGCCGCTGGAACGCCTCATCGAATTGCGTTTTGAAAAGTTCCGCAAGATGGGTTCATTCTTGGAAAAACGCTGACACGCATCGTCCCTCAATCTAAATGGGAGAGCGGACATTCCTGTCCGCATTTTTTCCCGTGCAACGGCACAAAGTCCACCACGGAAGACACAGGCAGGATTGCCTGTGCTACACTCTATTTTCAGACCAGCTTTACGCGGCCACGGCCTTTTCGGATTTCGCCGATCTGCGTGCCTTTAGTGATAGATATTGCCTGTTTGACATCGCTAGGTGCCACGACTATCGCGTAGCCGATACCCATGTTGAAAACTTGATATGCCTCGTCGTCTGGCAGGTTTGCAGCCTGCTGCAAACACGCGAACAGGGGCGGCATTTTCCACGATCCTTTGCGGATTACGGCGTCAGCAGTTTTGGGCAGCACGCGCGGAAAATTATCAAGGAGGCCGCCGCCTGTTATATGCGCCATGCCTTTCACTTTCACTTTTTTCATCAACGCCTGCACCGGGGCGAGATACGACATGTGCGGCTTCAGAAGTGCCTCTCCGATCGTCCCAGCAACACCTTTGACTCGGCTTGACGGCTTGAGCTTCATGGTTTCAAAAACTATTTTTCTGGCGAGCGAATAGCCGTTGGTGTGAAGCCCGTTGGAAGGGAGCCCGATAATTGCATCGCCGATGCGGATGTTGCGCCCGTCCACGATTTTGTTCTCGTCCACTACGCCAACGATTGTTCCAGCCAAGTCGTACTCGCCCGCCCCGTAAAAGCCGGGCATCTGCGCCGTCTCCCCGCCTATCAGTGCGCAGTTAGACTTTTGGCAGGCCGTGGCAAATCCTTTCATGATCTGGTTGAACACAGTTGGTTCCAGCTTGCCCGTCCCTATATAATCCAGAAAAAATAGCGGCTCTGCCCCAAGCGTGAGGATGTCGTTGACGCAATGGTTGACTAAATCCATCCCGACGGTGTCGTGTTTGCCCATGGCAAAGGCGATTTTTAGTTTGGTGCCCACGCCATCTACGCTGGCTACGAGCACGGGTTTTTTCATCCCTTTAAAAGATGCCCTAAACAGACCGCCAAACCCGCCCATGCGCCCCAACACCTCCGGGCGATGCGTTTTTTTGAGTTTTGCGCCCAGCGTAGATTTCACGCGGTTGCCCAAATCCACATCTACACCCGCCTGCGCGTAAGCCTTTTTTTTCATAATTTTTGTCCTGTTAGAGTTTTTCAATTTCAGCCATTACGGTGTCGGAAAAAAGCTGGTAAGCATCTTCTTTTTCCATCCCTTTCGGCACTTCAAATGGAGGCATGATCTTGCCTATCGTTACTGTTATTGGGTGGAATTTCAGCGAACCGCCAGAAGGCAGTGCCTCGTATGTGCCCCGTATGCGCACTGGCAGCACGGGCGCATGAGATTTTGCCATCAACAGGCCCACGCCTTTTTCGCCCCTTTGAAGCTGACCGCCCAAACTCCGCGTCCCCTCAGGGAAAATCAAAACTGGTGCCCCAGCTTTGAGCACTCGCAAGACAGTGCGCATGCTGGCTATGTCTGGGCGGTCGCGATCAATGGGGATGGCGTTCATCATCGGCAAAAGCCATCGCAAGAAAAAATGCACGAACAGCGTGTGCCTCGCGACATAGTAGATGGGGTATGGGAACGATGACCCGATGCAAGTGGGATCCAAATAACTGACATGGTTGGCGCAGATTAGATACCCGCTCTTTGGCGGAACATTTTCCAACCCGAAAACGCGCCGACCAAAAAAAAGGCGGAAAAAAATGGTGTTCAGCCCCTTAGCATACGGGTAAGCCCAAGCGGCCTTATCCGTGTTCTGGAGATAAAAATCGTAGTCAAAAACCTGCTTGGGTTGTTCTTTCATGGCCTCGCGACCCTCTCATGAGGCGGGCGGAACATTCAAGCCCTGTCCCGCAAGATGTTTCAAAATCAGCGCAACTACATCCGCTACTCCAAGCGACGACGAATCAATCACCGTGGCATCCGAAGCGACCGCGAGCGGGGAAACAGCTCTTGTCTTGTCTTGGTCGTCGCGTTTGGCTATGGCGTCCTTTTCCCCCTGCAAATTACGGCGGCTGGCACGCACTTCAGGATTGGCGTCCAAATAAAATTTGTGCGGTGTCCCCGCAAAAACCACTGTGCCGATATCCCGCCCCTCCATGACGAGCGGAGACAAATCCAAAAGCGAGCGTTGTAGTGCTACTAGGCGTGCGCGAACGCTAGGCACCGATGCCACGGAAGCCACATTTGCTGCCACCTCTGGCAAACGGAGCGACTCAGGACTGACTGACTCAATGCCAAAACGCAGTGCCGTCGCCTTGCCTGAGATTTCACAAACCAGAGGGCATCCCTCCAAAAACGCCTCAATGTTTTTCGGCTGGGAGCGATCCACGGAGGACTGCAAAAGTTTCCATGTCACAGCTCGGTACATCGCCCCTGTATCCACATAAACGAAACCGTGGAGTGCCTTGGCAAGCTCGCGTGCCACTGTGCTTTTGCCCGATGCGGAAGGGCCATCAATTGCAATAACTGGGTTATTCATGACTGTTAGGCGTTGATTATTTGAGTGAGCTGTTTCTCGAATCCAGGATACGATGTCGTGATGCAGTCCGTGTTGAGGATGCGTGTCTCGCCCTCGCTGAAAAGCCCGAGTATGGCGAACGCCATCGCTATGCGGTGATCACCGAAACTCTCCACGGTAGCACCCGTCAGGGGGTTCCCACCCTGTATAATCATGCCGTCTTCGGTCTCCTCTACGGGGACGCCAAACGCCCGCAGGTTTTGCGTGATGGCAGCGATGCGATCCGTCTCTTTCACGCGCAGTTCCTTGGCGTCTTTGATAATTGTCTCACCTTCTGCAAGAGCGGCGAGGACGGAAATGATAGGTATTTCGTCTATGACATTCGGTATGATTTTGCCTTCTACCACGACGCTATGCAGGCCGCGCCCGTGTATTTCGAGGTTGCCGTGGGGCTCGGTGTCGTTGCCAGTCTCGACATACTCCCTGATCTGCGCCCCCATTTTCATAAGTATGCTGAGAAGCCCCGTGCGAGTGGAGTTCAGCCCCACGCCCTCGACCGAAAGCATTGAGCCAGGAAAAGCAGCCGCAGCCGCAAGCCAGAAAGCCGCCGATGAAAAATCGCCTGGCACTCTGAAATCGCGCCCTTGCGGGATGCTGCCACCGTGGACGACTGAGGTGAGTTCTTCTGTTCTGAGCGGCACGAAAAAATGCTTCATCATCCGTTCCGTGTGGTCGCGGGACTGCGTGGGTTCTATAACCGTGGTGGAGCCATCGGCGAAAAGCCCCGCAAAAAGCAGGCACGATTTGACCTGAGCACTCGCCACAGGGAGCTTGTAGGTGATGCCTTGCAGTCGCGCCCCACTCACACGCAGCGGCGCGCACCCGTTTTTCATTTCGCTTTCTATGTATGCGCCCATCTGAGTCAGCGGTGCCATGACCCGTTTCATCGGGCGCGAGTTGAGCGAATGGTCGCCAGAGAGCCGTGCTGCAAAGGGTTGTGCCGCGAGTATGCCCGCTAACAGCCGCATGGATGTGCCAGAGTTACCGCAGTCTATGGTTTCCATCACCTGCTGGCACTCGCCAGCCACGCCGGTGATTTCCATGGCATCATCATCTAAAACCTCCACGCGAGCACCGAGTGCCTGCATGGCGCGGAGCGAACACATGCAATCGTCGCTTTTCAAAAAACCTGTGACTCTGCTTTTGCCTTCCGCTAGGCCAGCCAACATCACGGCACGGTGCGAGATGCTTTTGTCGCCCGGCACCGTTATCCGAACATTCAATTTTTTAATTCTTTTGACGCGTATTTCAGACATATAACTTTTGCTTTTTGTAGATAAGAAATGGGCTTTGCCAATCCAATAATTAACCGCTGTAACATGCGGCGACAATTATTTCCATTTTCACAAAACCCGGAGCAGTGCCTCCGGGAACAATCCAGCGGCAAGCACTCCAGCGGCGGCAAGGCCGAGCACCCAGCGCAATGGGGTATCCAGCCCAATGGTGTCTGCGTCCTCTTTCTCGACAACAAAAACCTGCTTGAGTATTTGCAGGTAGTAGTAGAGCGACACGCAACTCGTTGCCAGAGCTAACCCAGCCAGCCAAAAGCGGCATAGTGAAGAACCGTCCATTTTAAGTATTGCTGCGAACAGGTAGAATTTACCGAAGAAACCTGCCAGCGGCGGTATCCCTGCCAACGAAAGGATGAAAGCAGCCATACAGATCGCAAGAAATGGCGAGCGGCGCATGAGCCCAGCAAAAGCGTCCAATTTGTCCGAGCCACAACTCTTTTCCACTGCGGCCACAGCACCGAATGCCCCCACGGTAGCCAGCGCATAAGTGACCGCATAATATAGCAACGCATTTGAGCCAAGCTTCGGGGCGGCCAACACGCCGATGAGCATATACCCAGCATGTGCTACGGCGGAGTATGCCAAAAGCCGTTTCACACTCTTCTGCTTCAACGCAGCCACATTTCCCCAAATCATGGAAAAAACGGAGAGCAGCACAGCGAGAGACATCCACGAAGGCGCATCCCATAGACCGTTGCGCGTTAAAAAAGTTCCGGGGAAACCAACTGTCAGTAGTTTCACAAACAATGCAAAACCTGCCACTTTCGATGCTGATGCCACGAAAGCTGCCACGGAGACAGGTGCTCCTTCGTAGGCGTCCGGTGCCCATAGATGGAAAGGTGCCGCAGCGATTTTGAAAGCGAACCCAGCCATGACCATGACGGTAGCCGTCAGCAGCAACGGAGAGGCTGGCATGTGCGAGAGACTGCGCCCGACAACACGAACATCCAGCGATCCGGTAAGCCCGTAAACTAGGCTCAGGCCGAACAGTAAGAACGCGGCTGCCACACCGCCGAATAGAAAATATTTCATCGCAGCTTCGGCGGAGCGGACATCTTTTTTGTCAAACCCCGCCAAAATATAGAGTGCTATACTCGCTAGTTCCAAAGCCACGAAAGCCATCAGTAAGTTTTCGGTGCTCAACATCACAAACATGCCAATCGCACTCAAAATAAGAAGGATGTAAAACTCGCCTATGTGGTGCGTCCTCACAGTCCCAGCCGCTATCAGGCCAGTGAAAGAGAGTAGCACCAAAATCACGCCCTTGAGATGGATACCCACATCGGTGGAGACTATCATCCCATCGGGCAACATGCACGGCGGCGTCACGCGCACGAGCGACCACCCCGCGCCAGCACAGGCCAGAAGCAGGAGACCCGACGCTATCTGGTGGCGCAACTGTTCAGCACGCCCTTTTCTAGCAAGCCAACCGTCCGCAAACGCGATCACGCCAGCGAAAAGAACGAGTAAAGTTTCCGCTGAAAATGCCCTCAATAAATCCCCGTAGTTCATGATCCGGCTCCTTTCAAAATGACTTGGACGAGCGGCGTGTTCATGGCAGGTGCTATCAGGTCGAGCAAAAGACTCGGCCTCAGCCCCACGCACAGGGACGCGGCCAGCAACAAAACGGCTCCAGTCTTTTCAGGCCACGAAATCGCATCTATCTTGCTCATATCGCTGTGCGAATTTTCGCTGGAGTTGTCGCCATACCCGAAAAATGCGAGTTGCATCACGCGCAGGGTGTATGCCGCAGCAAGCAGTATCCCAAGCCCAGCCATCACGGCCATCCACGGTATCCCGCGCCACGCCCCGACTACTATCATCAGCTCGGCTACAAAACCGCTGAAACCAGGCAACCCCATTGAGGCAAGCCCTGCCAAAACAAAAACCACAGTTACAAACGGCATGCTTCTGTAAAGCTGCATAGGCCCCAGTTCAGAAAGCTCTCTCGTGTGTGTCCTATCGTAAACCATGCGCCCCACCACGGCGAAGAGCAGCCCAGCTATCACGCCGTGCGAGAACATCTGCATCACGGCACCTTGCAGGCCAACTGCGTTGAGCGTCATAAGCCCTAGGATAACAAACCCCATATGACTCACGCTGGAATAACCGATTACAAACTTGAAATCCGTCTGCGCAAGCGCGACAAGTGCCCCGTAAATAATTCCAACCACGCCTAGCCCAGCGAAGAAAAGACTCCACTCTTCTAGGCCAATAGGAAAAAGTGGCATGGCCACGCGCAGGCACCCGTAAGCACCGAGTTTCATCACAACACCAGCCAGCAACATGGATGCCGCAGTCGGGGCAGCCACATGGCCGGTCGGCGCCCATGTGTGAAATGGCCACATGCCAGCCAGAATAGCGAACCCCACAAAAACTAGCGGGAACGCCCAATACTGGAACTGCGGAGGGAACGGGTAGCTGGCCAACTCAAGCAGATCGAAAGTGTGACCGCCCGCCACGGCATACGCAGCAAGGATGCCAGCCAGCGAGAGAGCGCTGCCTATGAAAGAATAGAGAGCAAGCTTCATCGCCCCGTACTCGCGGCGCGTAGAGCCCCATACCGCTATCAAAAAATATTTGGGGATGATTGCTATCTCGTAAAACACCATGAACAGGAACAGGTCAACGCTGAAAAATACGCCGTAAACGCCGCCGATGAGCGTCAAGTAAAGCGCGAAAAATTCTTTTGGGCGGTGCGCCACATTCCATGAAAACAGCACCCCAGCCACCGACGCTAGAGCCGTGAGAAGAACGAGCGTGATGCTTATGCCATCAGCCGCCAGATGCCACGAAATCCCAAGGCTCGGTATCCAAGGCGATTTGGCAAGCGTCACCCAAGGCGCCTGTGCGCTGACTGACATGTATTCGCTTGCCCCCGCAAAAGCCGCCGCCAGCGTGGCCACCGCTACAGAGAGTGCCGCCCATTTCGCAGCACGCCCCGGCAAGAGCAGAACCAATACTGCGCCCAAAAATGAAAAATAAAGTGTCCAGAGTATCATATCCATAACCTCGACAACCATTCCGCCATGCGAGTCGAACACGGATTCACCAAGCCGACTAGCATTTGCGGGCAAAGCCCAATTACAAACATGAGTGCTGCGAGCGGCAGCATCGTCACGCGTTCAAACAGCGAAAGGTCCGGCCACTTCTCCCATTTTTCGGGAAGCGGACCGTGGAAAACTTTTTCCATGCAGGTCAGCAAAAATAGAGCCGTCACGAGCAGGCCGACAGTCGCACCTACTGCTGCCCACGGCACCAAAGCGAAGACCCCTTTGAAAATCAGAAACTCGCCTATGAACCCGTTGAGACCTGGCAGGCCAAGCGACGAAAACGCGCTTATCCCAAACAACCCACAAAAAATAGGTGCCGCTTTGCGCAGACCGCCAAAATCTTCCAGCCCGCGCAGTCCCCCACCCCTAGTTTCTATCCACCCCACAAAACAAAAAAGTGCTGCCGCTGAAATGCCGTGGCTGAACATCTGCACCACGACACCGTTGAGCGTGGCGGCTATCTCGGTCGCCGCCCCCGCAACTTCGTGCGTTGATGCCGCCGCTGCAAAAATACCAAGTAAACAGTAGCCAAGATGGTTGATGGAAGAATAGGCCAGCATCCGCTTCAAATCCTTTTGGAAAAGTGCAGCAAAGGCGGAGAAAATTATCCCAGCCAAAGCAAGTGCCAGCAAAACCTCCAGCCATTCGCGGATCACTCCGGGGAAAATCGGCAGGAGCAGCCGCAAGAAACCGTAAACGCCCATCTTGGAAAGTGCTCCTGTCAGCAGGATGGTCACGCTCGTTGGTGCTTCAGCGTAAGCCGCAGGTAGCCATGAATGGAACGGAAACAGAGGGACTTTCACAGCCACCCCTAGCAAAACTCCGAAGAACACTAGCGTGACCCACATGTTTGAGTCGGCTGGGGTGAGACCTAAGTTTGCGTAAAGCGCCCCCTCTATAACTCCTGTGCGCCCGAGTTCAGCCAGCTTCACGAAATCAAATGTCCCAACTGAAATGTAAAGTGCCAAAAACGACAGCAGCATCGCCGCGCTCCCCAGCATCGTGTAAATGAAAAACGGAGTAGCGGCTGCGATACGCCCTTGCCCGCCCCATATCCTGATCAGAAAAAATGCAGGTATCAGGCTCATCTCCCAAAACAGGAACCACGGGAAAAAATTGAGAGCCGTAAAAACGCCATATAGATTCCCCTGCAAAAAAAGAATCAGCGCGTAAAAAACGCCGTCTGTTTTCTTCTCCTGCCACGATGCCAATATCGCGAACGGCACAAGAATAGTCGTGAGTATCACGAGCGGCAGGCTGAAACCATCCAACCCGAGGCAGTACTCAACGGCGAGAGATGGTATCCAATCGTGCCTTTCAACAAACTGCATTCCCGCTCGCGCAGCATCGAAATGACCAACCAGAAAAAGCGTAACCAATGCTGGAAGCAGTGAAAAAACGAGCGCGGCTTTTTTGGCCGCATCTCCGTCTTTGCGGTAAAAACAGGCGAGCCCCAGTGCCATCACCCAAGGGACAAAAATCAGTAGGCTGAGCCAAGGTGTCTGAGTCATAGTTTCACCCCCATCTCAAGTGCCAGCAGAAGGAGCGCGAAAGCTGCCCCTATCACACACAAATACCGCTGCGCTTTTCCGTTTTGAAAAAGTGAAAGTTTGCCAGACGAAGCTTTAAGCACTTTGCAGCCGCCATCGAACGAGCCATTGACAACTCGTTCATCAGTCTCGCTGTTTAACAGTGCAAGGCAGGCCGTAAAAAAAGCCGCTCCCCTCATCATCCCGCCCCACACGAACCGTTCCATCCAGTCCGAAACAGACGCGAACGCCCCGCACCAGCGCACCCATGTCGCTGCGTAGAACTCGTCCACGAAAAACTTGTTTTTCAGGCAGTTGTAAATTTTCGGGTGCATCGTTTCAAGGATGTCTGGAGCGTCTGCACCGCCGACTGGGCGAGAGATATACAGTTTCCACCCAAGCCCTATCCCCGCAGCCACCATAGCTATCGAACCACCAGTGAGCGGCCAAGCGTGCAAAAATTCCTCCCACCCAAAACGAACCCTTTGCGCAGTCAAATAGGATTGGCACCAAGGCCAGAACGATGTTCCAGCAAACCCCAACAGCACGGCAAAGACCGCCAGAATAACCAGCGGCACTGTCATCGTAGCCGGGCTTTCGTGCGGGGCATGGCACGAGTCGCCGCGATAATTTCCAAAGAAAACATAGCCCATCATGCGTGTCATGTAGAACGCCGTCAGAAACGCCCCGCACAACCCGAAGATAAACGGCAGCATCGAAGGCGTCCATGTGAGAGCCGCGTGTAAAATAGCTTCCTTGCTCCAAAACCCCGAAAAGAAGAATGGGACTCCTGAAAGAGCCATCATACCAACGGCGTATGTGGCGAAAGTTATTTTCATGCTCCCCGCAATACCGCCCATCCTGCGGATGTCCTGCTCATGGTGGCAACCGTGAATGACGGAGCCAGACCCGAGAAAAAGGAGTGCTTTGAAAAAAGCGTGCGTCAAAAGGTGAAAAATCGCAGCGGGGTAGCCGCCCACGCCGATGGCCATCATCATGTAGCCGAGCTGCGAGACGGTCGAGTATGCCAAGATGCGTTTGATGTCGGTCTGCGCAACTGCGATAAGCGCGGCGAACAGCGCAGTGAACGAACCGACCATGGCCACAATATAAAGTGTCGGCGAGCTACCGCTAAAAAGAATCATGTCAGCACCCATCAGCGGGAGCATTCTGCCCACCAAAAAAACGCCAGCCGCCACCATGGTTGCAGCGTGTATGAGCGCACTAACGGGCGTGGGGCCTTCCATGGCATCAGGCAACCAAACATGGAGCGGAAACTGGCCAGACTTGCCAATCGCCCCGCAGAAAATGAGGAGCGCGATTCCTGTGACGGCCAGAGTCCCGCCAGAAATCGCAGGCGTTACCAGCCCGATCAACGCCTTTGTTTCTAGACAACCAAACCCGCCATCGTAAAAAAGAAGCGTCCCTGTTTCGCTGTACAACCAAACCATCCCGATGAGCAAGCCCAAGTCACCGATGCGCGTGGTCATGAACGCCTTTTTCGCCGCAGCCGCTGCACTCGGCTTGTGGAACCAGAACCCGATCAAGAGATAGGATGCAAGCCCGACCAGCTCCCAGCATATAAACAGAAGAAGCAGGCTGTTAGAAATTATCAGCCCGAGCATCGCCCCAGCGAACAGCGTGAGGAAACCGAAAAACCTCGTGAAATTCTCATCCTCAGCCATATAGCCAGTGCTGAAAACGAAAATACATGTCCCCACAAAAGTCACCATGGCCAGCATCAACGCACTAAGCGGGTCGAGCACCCAGCCCACGCGGACGGTTTCGTGGCCGATGTCGAACCACGGGACATTGTACGACTGCCGCCATGCCTCCGAGTACGGCAAGGGTATCATTGTTGCGTAAAAAGCTAGGCACGAAAAAAGAAACGCCAGCACCATTGAGCCTATGGCAAGCGATGCCGCCATGCGTCGGTAGCCACGCGGCGTAAGAGCCAGAACACCCGCCGCCAGCATGGGTATTGCAGGGATAATCCAAAGGAGTTTTACCACCAGCAGCGTCTCCCAAGTTTTCGAAATCATTTCCATGTTATCCTTTCATCCCGTCCACGCGGTCAATACTGGTGGTGCGGACATGCCTGAAAATAAGGATGACTAGCGCAAGTCCAACCGCGATTTCTGCCGCTGCCACTGCGATTGAAAATATAGCAAACATCACGCCCGCCGACTGCCCCGCCCACGCGCCGTAACGCCAAAAAGCTATAAAATTAACATTTGCTGCGTTCAGCATCAGCTCAACTCCAATGAGCATGAGAATGGTGTTGTGCCGCGCCAAGACACCAGCTAGGCCGATGCAAAAAAGCAGCGACGACAGGATCAGACATGCGTGAAGCGGTTGGATCATGGTTTTTTCTCCCCGTTTTCTGGCGCAGCCAAAATGACCGCTCCCATCAGGGCAGCCGTCAGCAGAAGCCCTACTATTTCAAGCGGCGCAGCGTAAGTGGTCATGAGTTCCATGCCGATCTGTTTAACAGTTATCACCCGCTGTCCGACATGCGATGTCAGTGGCGTGCCCAAAACTGCCCCCACAAGCATCCCAGCCACGAGACCTGCAACAAGTATTCCCGTCACGCGCCCGTGCCAAGGGACATGCACGCCCGGAGAAAACGGGGCAGGGCGCGTCAGCAAAATTGCGAACAGCACCACTATTGAAACAGCGCCCACATAGACTAGCACCTGCGTGAAACCAACGAACTCTGCACCCAAATGCAGGTAGAGCATGGCCAACCCAACCATGGCCACGGCCAGAGAAAGGGCGCAGTGGATCAGGTTTGAAAAAGAGACGGCAGCAGCCGCTCCCAAGAGGATTATCATGCTTATAATTATGAATGAAATGCTCATTATTCAGCAAACCGGTATGTCCGGCGGGCAAAGGTTTTTTTCGTCCCAAGCTGGCGGGCGAGAAAAGTATAAGGCACAGCCAAAGCTAAGAAAGCGATGCCCCATCGGGCGGGCAGTGCCATAGCAAAACTCCACGCCGCCGAATAATGCCAGAAAACGGTCACGCCAAGATTTATGAATGATAGCGGTATCAGACATTTCCACGCCAAGGCCATAAGCTGATCCGCACGAAGACGCGGCAGCGTGGCACGCACCCAGATAAAGAAACATGCTAGGGTGAGGAGCTTGGCAAAAAACCAGCAGTATGATGGCACCCACCCGAGGAAAGGCACAGGCGCGTGCCAGCCGCCCAAAAAGAGTGTCACGGCAAGCCCGCTTATGGCCAACATCCCAATGTACTCAGCCATGAAAAATAGTGCGTATTTAAAGCCCGAATATTCCGTGAGATGCCCCGCGATAAGCTCCGATTCTGCCTCAGGCAAATCGAACGGCGAACGGTTCGACTCCGCGAACGCGCCTATCATAAAGATGATGAATCCGACAAAACCCCACGGCGTTAGCACATTCCATTTCGGCAACACACCCAACATGAATCCCCCTTGCGAATCCACGATTGAGACTAGCGAAAGTGAGCCGACCAACAGAACTGCGGAGAAAGATGCCAATAACAGCGGCAGCTCGTAGCTGATCATCTGCGCAATAGCACGCATCGCACCTAGCAACGAATATTTGTTGCGGCTTGCCCAGCCCGCAAGAAAAACGGCGAGTTCCGTGCATGCTCCAGCAGCAAAAAAGAAAAGGAGCGCGGAGTCCAGTTCGATGGGGGCCATGTTGCGCCCGTAAGGTATCACGGCCAGAGTGAGGAGCGACATCATTACCAAAATCACGGGTGCTATGAAATGGAGAAACGCATCGGCACGGAACGGAACAATGTCTTCTTTGGTCAGCATCTTCAGACCATCGGCCACGGGCTGCAAAATTCCAAACGGCCCGACGCGGTTTGGTCCAGGTCTATTCTGGATGCGGCCCAGCCCTTTTCTTTCCATCAGCGTGAGCAGCGCAAACAGCCCACCAAACACCGATATCAGTGCTGCTATTGAAATGAACGCCCCGACTACGCCTTGCAAAAATTCAGGGAAAACCGAAACAATGAAAGCTTTGCCAACGACGGGTGCTTGGTCCGGGTTACGCAACATTTCTGAGAGCGTTTCTACAGCCCGTCTCACCCATTCTGAAAAGAGTTCGTTCATGGTCTATTGAGGTTCCTGCGCCTGTGCGGCACTTTTCTTCTGTGCGGCAGCCTGCGCCTTGGCCGCAGCCGCTTTTTTTTCCTCTTCGAGCCTAGCGTCCGTCTCGCCCGCATCGGCGGGGCTTACGCTGCGATAATATGCGTTAGACTTTGAAAGTGCTGCCTTGCCAAAAAGCAGTTTTTCAAAACGCGCACTCTCAGCCACCTCGAACACTTTATCCATTTTTATCGAGTCAAACGGGCAAACCTCAACGCATATCCCGCAGCTCATGCAAACAGAAATATCTAAGTCAAAAACAGCGGGGTGCTTGAGCGGTTTCCCTTTTTCGTCGCGCTGCTGCACTATATATATGCACTGCGGCGGACAATTTTTCTCGCATATCTTGCAGGCCACGCAGCGCAGCCCGCGCACGGCATCTTCCCCATCGTAAACAAGGAACGGGAAGCTGCGAAATCTCTCAGGCATTTCTACTTTTTGCTCTGGGTAGAATACTGTGACGAAGCGGCGGCGGTCGTAGAAACTCCCTAAAAAGTTCCGCGCCGTTACAACGAGTCCACGAATGATTCCTGTGCCTAGCATATCAGCGATCCACCTCCCCGAGGACGATATCTATACTGCCCAAAATAGCCACTGCATCTGCAACTGTCAGCCCAAGACACATCTCTTCTAGCACGGTGAGGTTTATGAAACTGGGTGGACGAATGCGGTAGCGGTAGGGCGAAGGTGAACCGTCCGCTATCAGGTAGAACCCGAGTTCGCCTTTCGGTGATTCTATGCGCCCGTAAACTTCGCCCGCCTTCGGCCTTATCGAACGCGTCTTGGCCTTCGCGTCCATGATTGGACCCGCAGGTATTTCGCGCACAGCCTGCCGCAGAATGCCAATGGATTCGCGCATCTCCAAAATCCTGACCATGTAGCGGTCGAAACAGTCCCCATGCTCGCCAATTGGAACGCGGAACGGAAAACGCGAATATATGCCGTAAGCGTCCACCTTGCGCAGATCGTAGTTTACGCCGCTGGCACGCAGGCAAGGCCCAGTGATGCCCGCGTTAATTGCTAGGTCGGCTTTCAGCACGCCAACGCCCTGCGTGCGCTGGAGCAAAATTTCATTTCCCGTGAGCAAAGCCTCGAACTCGTCCAAAAACTTCGAGTAGGCGTCCAGCACACGCGAAACGCCTTGCAGCCAGCCTTCAGGCAAATCACAGCGGCAACCGCCAAACCTGAAATAGTTGACCATCATCCGCGCCCCCGTCAGAGACTCGAAAAGATCCAATATATTTTCCCGTTCGCGGAAAGCGTACATGAGCGGCGTCCCCATCGCCCCCAAATCCTGCGCCAGAAACCCGGCCAAACAAGTGTGGTTCACAAGGCGCGTCAGCTCGGCCAATATGACCCGGATATATTGTGCGCGTTCTGGTGCTTCGAGCCCAGCCAGCTTTTCACATGCCAATACGAAACCCCAGTTGCTCGTGGGTGAACAGAGATAGTCTAAACGGTCGGTGTAAGGAATGATGCCTAGATAAGAAACGCTCTCGCCAATTTTCTCGTGGTTGCGATGCAAGTAACCAAACACAGGCTTGAGGCTGACGATTTTTTCGCCTTCCAACACCACATCCATCCTGAAAACGCCGTGCGTGGAAGGGTGATGCGGACCGAAAGCGACCTCAAGCCGTTCCGTGCCAAGCCCGCCCCGTTCCCGTGCGTCAATCTCTTTCTGGCTTGAAAAACTGGTATCCATGTTGTTCAGGCGTTTTTTGAAAAGTGTTGTTGCGCTCGTTCCAGCACATCATCGTGCGCCGTAGGCTCGTACTCAAAATCGTCAGGGGCGACATAATCTTTACGCATCGGGTGGTCTTTGAAACCGTCCCACATTAGAATGCGGCGCAAGTCGGGATGCCCCTCAAACTTGATCCCGAAAAGGTCGAATATCTCGCGCTCCTGCAAGTCGGCACTGCGCCAAACTGGCGTGAGAGACGGTAGCACCACTGCGGTATCACGGTTTGCAGTCCTCAGTCGGATGATGAGCGGCCCGTGTTTTTTCTCCATCGAAAAAAGATGGTAAACCGCTTCAATATAGCCTTCCTTCGGCCAATCAACCCCTGTCACATTCGTGGCATGGTCGAGCCTGAGTGCTGCGTCATTCTTTAAAAAAGTGGCTATTTCACAGGCGAAAGCGGGGTCAAGCAAGAGCGACGGTGGCTGGCTAGGACAACCGTTGGGGAGCAGTTCTATCTTGGCCGATGGAAAAGCCGCCTGCAAACGGGCGAGAATGTTTTCTGGAGTTTCCATGCCTCAGTCTTTCCTCGCAACTTGTGCCGGGCTCCATAGCGCGGCGTTTTTGCTCGGCTCTAGGTCGTGTTCTCCGAACGACGGAATGGGGTATTCGCCGGGCTGCGCAGCGTCGAAATACTTGGCGCGGTTTTCCCCAGTCAATTTCTGAGCGCGGATTTTTTTCTGCAACTCCATCAGCCCGTGCAAAAGGGCTTCTGGGCGCGGCGGGCAACCTGGGATGTAAATGTCCACCGGGATAAAACGATCCACGCCTTTGAGCACATTATAGCCTTGCTTGAACGGCCCGCCAGAGATAGCGCAGGCACCCATAGCTATCACATATTTAGGGTCTGGCATCTGGTTGAAAAGGCGAACTACTTGCGGTGCCATTTTTTTCGTGACTGTCCCAGAAACGATCATCAGGTCGGCTTGCCTCGGCGAAGGGCGGAACACTTCGGAGCCGAATCGCGAAAGGTCAAACCGCGCCATCGAGGCCGCAATCATTTCAATTGCACAGCAGGCAAGGCCAAACTGCAAAGGCCAGACGGAATTACTGCGACCCCAGTTGTAAAGTGCCTCAATACTGGTCACAAGGACACCCTGCTTTTTCAAGTCTTCAATCAGGCTATCACTAAGAACGCTCATCTGTTTAATCCCACTCCAAGTAACCTTTGCTCCACGCCCATACTAGGCCTTCGACCAACAACAGGACGAAAACCAACATGGCCAAAACTGCGCCAACAGACAAATTTAAAAACGCAGTTGCAAAAGGGAGGAGAAAGATGGTTTCCACATCGAAAATCAGAAATACGATGGCATAAAGGTAGTAGTGGGCTTTGAACTGGATACGGGCATCGCCCTCTGAAACTAGTCCGCACTCGTAGGTGGCATTCTTGGATTCGCCCGGCTTCAAAGGAGCAAAAAAATAAAACCAGAGGCGTGCCAAAATGAGTGGCACCAAAGGAAAAACAGCCGCTACCACGGCAAAAACGACCAATGAAAGATACGGCTGGCTGTTCACAATTTTTTCAATTTATCGGAAGACCCATCCCCCCTTTTTTTTAAAGAGCAAGAAAGCGTCCGATACCCTCAGATAAAAAGAGAGTTTGAAAAGCGGGTCAAGCAAAAACCCAACAACTATCACACTGGGACCGCTGGCGTCACGCTGGCGGTCCCAGCACTCCGTATATCAGCATGATGCCGTATTTCCAGAATGTTGACGCTAATGATTCGGGCTTCTTACGCGAGTATTTGGGATGGACTCGACACCATCGCCTATGCCAGTAAAAAATCATACTTAGAGACCACCCCGTTTCCCAATAAATACATCAGTTTGGAAATATGTCTAAAAAGCCAACCCTAGCAAAAATAAGCGACTACATTTTTCTTGCTCTGTTCGCGCATGACATGCTATACTATTAACGGTTCACTTCGCCGCAATAACGACTTTTCAGTCATTGAAACGGTGGAGTGAAACGAAAAAAATGAAAACAACTCAGAGAAACAAAAAACGGTTGGCGAGTGCCACCCATTTTTCTCGGAATCAACAAGACACGAGAATCTCTGCCAAGCACAAAGCTAAACCCAATTTGGCTGAATAATACTGTTGGGCAGAAAAATAATACACATGCCAAAATCACCCAAAGCACTTTCTCTCTTCTCGGGGGCTGGCGGAATGGACATCGGAATAAAAAATTGCGGTTTTCATGTCCCTGCCTGCGTTGAGATGGATCGCTTCGCCTGCGAGACCCTTCGATGGAATAATGAGATAAAAAATAAATCGTCAAAAATAATCGAAGCGGACATCAGAGGCATCAATCCCACCACTTTAGCCGACGACCTTAATATCAAAAAGGGAGATTTATCCCTACTTTTTGGGGGGCCGCCTTGCCAGTCGTTCTCTCTGGCGGGCAAACAACTTGGGCTATCTGATGCAAGAGGCCCTCTACTATTTGAGATTATTCGCTTTGCACGCCTTCTGGAACCGACAGTTATTTTACTAGAACAAGTAAAAGGACTTCTTTCTGCAAAGGATGAAGCAGGCAAAAAGGGAGGGGTATTTGAGAGTTTTCTGAGTCAATTAGAAGATGCAGGCTACGTTCCAAAATGGCGAGTAATACTAGCAGCCGACTTTGGCGTTCCACAACTTAGAGAGCGACTTTTCGTTGTAGCGACCCATGGACATAATGGCTTTGTATTTCCAGAACGGACGCACTCGCCACTTGAAGAGTGCAACGGTCTCTTCTCTTCTCAGCCGTATGCTGGAGTTGGCGAGGCAATCAACGGATTAGGTAAGCCAGACAAGAAAATAAAAGGCCAGACGATTTACAGCCGAGCCGATAGTCATGTCGATGTTACTCCAGAAAGAGACAAGGAGCGAATTTCTCAAGTTCCAGAGGGATCATATTTGGCGGCTCAAACACACATTGGAGAAGAACTAAGAAGAGGGCTTACGCCAAAGGATACAACAAAATATCTCAGAGTGCACCGTAAACGTCCTGCCAACACATTGCGTTGCGGTGAGATTTTTTATCATCCTACGGAAGATCGTTATCTTACTCCACGCGAGTATATGCGCATTCACGGATACCCTGACGAGTATGAGCTAAAAGGACCGATTCGCTCTAGGACTGGAACAGTGCGAAATTTGGATCAGCACAGACAGATTGCAAATTCTGTTCCTCCACCGCTAGCTCAAGTGCTTGGGCAAACAATCAAGAAATATCTAAATGAGTAAAATTTTTGAATTATTTGGCTATCCATTAGAAACATGGAATGAGGAGGCAAAGGCGAATTCAAAAAGAGCCATGTGTCCGTTTATGGGAGCACAGTGTGACGGGGGTGGAAATAGATACCTTTCAGGCATTAATTTAGAGCAGCGTAAAGACTTACAAAAATACTTTCCGGGTTTGAAACTGGTTCAAGCCGGAATCTGTTCCTTACGTCCAAAGCCGGGTCTCTTTCAGGTTCGCAACGAAATTTGTCTGAGTTTGAGGAAAAAGTAATCCATGTTTGAGATGCCGCAAGTTTTGTAGAGGACTCT